>Ga0315905_10008350_pt1 | contig 10470 bp, 8 predicted proteins | sample LakEriMetagenome_5_FD_203522 | JGI IMG/M metagenome (GOLD analysis project Ga0315905, IMG submission 203522) | Freshwater fungal communities from buoy surface, Lake Erie, Ohio, United States - Buoy 4 MA121 | ecosystem: Environmental > Aquatic > Freshwater > Lake | place: USA: Lake Erie, Ohio... | reverse complement strand
TTTTTTGTTTTTTTTTTTTGTTTTTTTTTTTTGCGGCGGGGAGGCGGGGGGGGCGGGAGGGCGGCGCGCGTCGCGTTGTTTTTTGTCATGTCAGTGTGTTTGGTAGCGTGGCGTGACTGGATCTTCTCCCCTCGCCACCACGGACGGCCCTCAGGACTTACTGAACCCGTCGGCGTCGGCCAGGAAGGAGAACAGGTGGCCATCCACGGTGTAGCTCGAGCGCGTGCCGGCGGAAGCCGCGGCCGCCGAAGACGCCGCGGCCGACCACGCCAGGCCGGCCGCGCCGCCGCCGCCGCCGCCGCCGCTCCCGGTCTTGGCGAGGTAGTCGCGCGCGACGGCCGAGAAGTTGCCCGCGAGCACGGCGTACTCGGCCAGCACGGCTGTGCCGCGCGCGACGGCCGCGTAGATGGCGGGCATGGCGTGAGGGTGCTGCTGGGGCGGATGGGTGAAGCCTTCGTTTTGACCTGCTCTGCAGCCTGTTCCGATCGAGCACGCGTCGCAAATCGACCACCGAATGCGCGCTTGTGCGTGTCGGCGAGGCGTGTGCGTGTGATGGGAGGACTGATTGAGGCTGCGCGCGCGCAAGTGCTGATCGGGGGGGCTCGGCTCTTTGACCAGCGCGTCTGCGGCTCGACAACAGGTCGCTGCCCTCCTCCACGCCCCCCCCTTCGCCCTCTCTTCTGCTCGCCCCTGCCACGCCAACGCGCATTCATCCTCGCCCGGTGCGCACACGCACAACGCACAACGAATACACACACACACACACACACACAGACACGCAGCCTCCCATCTCATCGAATTCCCGAGCGCCATCGCCCACGCAGCTCACAAACACCGGCGGGGGCAAGAAGAAAAGTCCCCGTCAACACATCGACTGCTCGTTGAAAACGTCCCCGCGCGCAAACCCGCCCCCGCCGCAACCCACCACGCCCCTCGGATCGACGCCTGCCCCCGGCATCCTCGCGGGATTGCATCCTGCGCGCGCGTCGGGGCAGCCGCTTCTGCGCGCGGAACCAAACAAGGAGCGCCTCGGTGGTTTTTCGTTGGTCGACGCCCGGGATCGCCCCAAGGCGCGCGCGAGAGGCCGCAACAAGCAAGCATGCAGCCGCGCCGCGCCGCCAAGCGCGCGCGCCCGGCCGAGGCCGACGAGGGGGACGCAGGGCAGCAGCAGCTGCAGCAGCCGGAGCAGCAGCCGGAGCAGCAGCAGCTGGTGGTGGAGCGGCGCGCGTCGGCGCGCCTCGCCGCTTTGCCTTCCGCCGCCGACGCTGCTCCTGCTCCTGCCCCCCCCGCCCTCGGCAACAACAACGACGACGACGACCCCGACGCCCTCGCCACCGAGCGCGCGAGCGACCCGACCGGCTTCGCGGGCCTCGACGACGACGACGACCACGACGACGGCTCTGTGGTGGTCGAGCAGCGGCCGCCGCCGTCGTCGCGCCGGCGGACGGCAGCAGGAGCAGCAGCAGCGGCCGCGGCCGGCGGCGGCGACGACAACGCGACCGCGCAGCAGCAGCTTCGCAAGCAGCAGGCGGGCCGCAAGAAGGCCCGCCGCGACGAGAAGGCCCGGCCCGCTGCGGCCGCCGACGCCGCCGCCGCCGCCCCCGCCGCCGCCGCGCCTCCCCCTGCGCCGCCGCCGCCGCAACAGCCACCGTCCGCGGCCCCGCCCCCGAACAACACCCCGAAAAAGCTGTCCCCGCTCGCGCTCACGCTCTACGTGCGCTGGTGGGCCCCCGACGGCCTGAAGACGCGCGTGCACGAGATCCCCCTCCGCGCCCTCGGCAGCGCCGACGACCTCCGGGGCCTCCCCCGCGAGCTCGTGCGCCGGCTCTTTGGCGTCCCGCCCTCTGTGCCCGCCGACGCGCCCATCGCGCAGCGCCTCCCGCCGCACGCCTCGGGGCCCGACTTTTACCGCTTCACCCCGGCGGGCGGGCGCGAGTTTCTGTCCGTGCCCGGGCCCATCGCCGCGTTCGAGGTGCGCCTGGTCGTGGCCGCGGGCGGGTGGGAGCACACGATCGCCGACCGAGGCGGCGGGGGGTTGGGCGGGCCGGGGGACGTGGTGGTGGCGGTGACGGAATTCGAGAGCCCGCCGGTCGATTTGGGCCCCGGGGCGCTCCCTGGTGGCCTGCCGCGCGCCCTGCTGCCCATGCTGCGCCTGCCCCTCATCGCCTACCCGCTCGTGTGCGTCCGCCGCTCTTTTCTGGACCGCGTCGAGCGCATGCTGACGGACCAGCAGCGCGCGCAGCGGCTGCAGAGGCTGCGCGACACGGCCGCGGCGCTCGGCGTGGCGCCGCCGCCGCCGCGGCCGTTGCCGGGCGCGGATCACCCGGGCGCAGGGGCGGCGGGCGTGGGGGGCGCCGTGGCCTTTTGCGCCGACGCCGTGGCGTCCTTTGACGGCAGGTGCGCCGCGGGGGTGGCGGCGAGCTTGGGCCGCCCGGACGGCGGGCGGGGCTTGGGCGCCGAGGCGGCGCCGGCGCGCGAGCGCGCCGCGGTGCGGCCGATCGTGCCGCTGCTCTAGGGGACTTTTTTTTGAGAGGAAAAGGAGGTTTTTGGCGCGCGCGCGCGCGTGTATGCACACATCCCTCTTCTTCTGGCCAAGGCCCCAAAACCGCCGCCGCCATAACAATGTAATCTTACAACGCAGGGTGCAACACGACGAGGCTCGCTGGCAATTCGAGAGGGAGAAAGAAAAAAAAAGGCGCCGCTGCCGACGAAAAATCACCTGCGCCCGAGGCTGCCCCCCGGCGGCGCCGGCATGGGAGGCGCCGGGCCGCCCGCCGACCCTCCTCCCCCTCCCCCCGCCTTGCCCGCGCCGCCCTTGATGCAGTTGCGCCCGCCGCCGAAGCACCCGATCAAGAAGATGACCAGCGCGCCGATCAGCACCAGCAGCGCGACGAGCGCCCACATCTTCTTCTCGCGCCACCACATCTTGCGCCGCAGGGCCGTCCCCTGGCGCTGAAAGTCCCGCGCCGTGGACGCGAGCGCCTCGGTCTTGTCGACCATCACGTCGAGCCGCTCCCCCCGCGCGAGGACGGCCTCGACGTTCTGCACCATCACCTGCCGCACCTCGTCGACGCGCGAGCGCACGGCCGCGACGCGGTCGAGCTCGGCGCCGTGCGCGTCGCAGTAGCGCAGCTCCTGCTGCAGCAGGGGCGAGATCTGGCGGTCGAGGGCGTAGGCCGAGGTGGCGGCCGAGGCGCGCGCGACGTGGGGCCCGGCGAGGAAGGCGTCGGCGGCGCGGTCGAGGAAGGCAAAGGGCACGGCGCGGCCGTGCTGCTCGGGCGCGACGGCGCCAAAGACAAACCCGCTGCGGCGGAGGAAGTTGAGCGTGTAGCCGCCCGAGGCCACGGTGAAGCGGTCTTGCTGCTGTGCTGTAATTGTTGTTGTTGTCGTCGAGGTCGAGCCGCCGCCCGCCGTTCCGCCGCCGCGGACGGCCGGGGAGCTCAGGACCTCGGCGGCGATCTGCGCAAAGTTGCCGCTGACGCCGGGCGCGGCCGCGTCGGCCAGCACGAGCGGCGACGCCGCGCCGTCGGCGGCGTCGCGCGCGACGAGCGCGTAGATGAGGCGGGGCGGGGTTGCGGCGCCGGCGGGGGTGGGGTTGGCGGCGCCGGCGCCGGTGGCGGTGGAGGAGGCGGCCATGGTGCGTAACTCGAATTGAGAGTCAAGGGGATGGAGGAGGCCGCGCGCGGGCGGGGCTCAGCTCGTCTCTCTCTCTCTCTTCTGCGAGGCGGTGGTTGGTCCGCTTCTTTCGCCCGCTCGCTTGGGGGGCGGGGGCTTGGGGTGAGAGAGAGGGGCGGAGTGCGATGGGTGATGAGAGGTGGTGGGCGTGTTGGACGATTTGTGACGCGTCCAAGAGGAGAGCGGGAGCGTGCGGGGGAAGCCGTCAAGCGTCGCCGGTAGCGGCGTTCCCGCCCCTCCGCCCCCCCCCAAAAAAAACGCGCGACGGCGCCGCCCCTTGCTCCCCAAGAAAAACTCCCTATTTCTTTCCCGACCGCACGACCACACGCCCACGCGCACACCCCGGCACCAGGCAGCAAGGAGCGACAGCGCCGCACGCCCAAAGCACGCCCACAAGCAGCGGAACCGCCCAAATGGGCTGCAGAATGTCGAGCAGCAAAAACAGCAGCGGCGGCGCCGACCCCGCGGGCTGCGTCCTCCGCGCGGTGCAAGCGCGCGTCAGCGCCGGCGCGCTGCGCCGCGTCATCGAGGACTACGCCGCCGGAGGCACGGGCACGCCCCGCTCGCGCGAGGAGCGCCGCCTGGCCGCCGTCAACTACCGCACCCGCGAGCACGACCGCGACGTTACGCCGCTCTACGTCGCCAGCAGCTCGGGGCGCGGCGACCTCGTGGGCGCGCTCCTGGAGGCCGGCGCCGACGCCAAAGCCGCCTTTGGGCCCAACTGCAGCCCGTTGGCGCTCGCCATCCACCACGGCCAGACCGACACGCTGCGCGCCCTGCTGCGCAGCGGGCGCCACCACGCCGAGGAGGAGCTGGCGTACGGCCCCCGGAGCACCTTGGAGGGCGCCGTGCGCCAAGGCGTCTGGTGCCGCCCCGTCCACGTCGCGGCCGCGCCGCCCAGGTGGCCGACCCTCGACAGCCCCCAGCCGCCGCCCAACCTGGCCGCGCTCGAGGTCCTCGTGCGCGAGTTTGGCGCCGACGTCAATGCGCGTAGCTCTTCGCAATTCACGCCGATGATCTGGATTTACTGGGCCAACAGGGGCCCGCTGGCGCCCAGCGCCGAGCGGCTGCTCAAGGTCGAGCGCGCGATCGACGCGCTCGTCGCGCTCGGGGCCGACATCGACGCTCGATCGGAGTCGTCGGAGACGTTGCTGCACCTCGCAGCCTATGATTTTCCCAGCCTCGTGCCGCACTTGCTCTCTTTAGGCGCGTCTGCAAACGTCTTGACGGACCAAGGCCTGTCGCCCCTGATTCTCGCCTGCATGCTCGGCGGCGGACTGCGCGCCCCCGTCAACATCCCGTTGCTCCTCAAAGCGTCGTCGCGCGAGACGCGGCGCGCCGTCGACCGCGACTCAGGCGAGAGCGCGCTGGACGAGATGCTCAAGTACTACGCAGACATGTGGCACGCTTACTGGCGTGGCGCGGAAGCAAACAAGCCCTGGGTCCGGGACGTCATCGCCGACCTCATGCTCGCAGGCGCGCCCGTGCGCCCCGAGCGCGCCCCCCTCGCGCTCCCGCACGCCGCGCGCCTCGGCAGGCGGCTCGCGGCGCGGGCGGCCGCGCGCGAGGCCCGGCCGCCCTCGTGGCGGACGCACGACCTGATGGTGCAGCTGGCGCTCGACCACCAGGAGGGGCGCGAGGTCGACGAGGGGGTGCGCGCGCGAGAGGCGCGCGTGCGGGAGCTGGAGGGTGCGCTGGCTGTGCAGGACGAGGAGGCGGCGGTGACCTGGCGGCGGTGACCGGGCGAGCGACTCGTTGTCTGTAGTGGTGCACAGCTTCAATAACACGAGAGAGACGCAAAGGAGGCAGAGGGCCCCCAAAAATGCGCGCGCAGATGAGAACCACCACGCCATCAAACTGGATCACCGACCCGCCGCCGACAGCGCGGTCGCCGCCTCGTCGGGCGTCAGCGTCCCCGGCGGCGGCGGGGGGGCGTCTGCGGCCGCCGCCGGCGCGCCGACGCCGCTGGTCGGCCCGACGACCCCCGTCGGCACGGGCGCCGCGATGAGCGTGCCGTCCGGCAGCAAGGTCGCGCCCGCGGCCCGCGCCGACCCGGGCGCTCCCACCACCCCGCCGCCGAGCATCGGCCCCCCGCCGCCGCCGCCGCCCGCCGCCGCCGACCCGGGCGCCGGCGTCACGACCGCGTCGCTCCCGCCGCCCAGGCAGTTGCGCCCGCCCAAAAAGCACGCCACGCTAAACACCGCCAGCAGCACCAGCCCCACCGCCAGGCCCGCGAACAGCTTGGACTTGACCGAGTTGAGCCACATCCGGCGCCGGAGCGCTTGCCCCTGCCGCTGGAACGCCGCGGCCGTCGAGCCGAGGTCGTCGGCCTTGCCCTCGAGCGCGTCGAGGCGCTCGCCCCGGTCGAGCACGGCGCTCACGTTGGCGGCCATGACCTGGCGCACGGACTCGACCTGGGCGCGGACCTCCTGGACGCGCGTGGGGTTGGCGGTTGGGGCGGGGGGCTGCGATGGCGGCGGAGCGGCGGCGTCGGCGGTTGGCGGCGATGGCGCAAACGGCGGCGGAGGAGGGGCCGCGCCGCCGCCGGCCGGGGGCGGTGGCGCGTACGCCATCGGCGGTGTGTGGGTGGTCTGTTGTGCGACGGTGTGATTGGCGTCGGGCTGCTTCACGGCGTCGAACACGCGCGCGCGCGGCAGAAAGAGACGAGGTTGGTCGCAGCCAACCGAAGTCTCGTCTGCGTTGCGCGGCGCAGGTCGATGCTATCAAATCACGATGAGCGTCGTCAAGGACACGGTGCGTCTCGTCTCCAACGTGGGGGTTCACGACTGCTTGCTTGTGTCGCTGCGGGCAGCGGCGCGTCGCTCGACCAAAGAATGAGAGCAGTCGATTTTGGTGGAAGCGTTGCTGGAAGAAGCCGGGCGAAGAAGGAGGGCTTTTTTGGCTAAAGACGCGCTGGCGCCCCCGACGCGTCACAGACACACACACACGCCACTCGCCACAGACGCGCACGTACAAACACGCTCGCAACACCCACAATCTCACGCACAAAGCAAAGGAGCTCGCGCCTCTCTCGCGTTCTCCGCCAAAGCGCCCCCTCCCCAAAATCTCGATCGTTGCCCCGCGCGAGAAAGCGAGCGAGCTACTTTCCGCACTCGTCTCTGAGTCAGCCCCGCGCGCCTGATCCAGGAGGCGACGGAAGTCGCCCCCACACGCCGCCGAGCAGCCGGCGACGAGCGAGCGACACCCACGCGCGCTCCTTGCCCCGTTGCCGCCGCCGCTGCCGCCGCCGCCGCCGACGACGACGCGCGCGCGCACCGCCGACGCCCCCGCAAAACACCCCTCCCCCCCCCGCCCCCGCCAACAAAAAAATGTCGGCGCCCGCCGCGGGCCCCTTTTACCGCGCCGCGGGCATGTCGTACCTCCGGTACGCCAACATCTGCGCCGACCTCATGCGCGCCGTGCTCAAGGAGCCGTTCAAGGCCAAGGCAGAGCAGCGCAGCCTCATCAGCTTCCGCTCGTCCAGCTGGCACGACGGCAAGCAGTCCCCCTACCGGCCGACGGAGCTGGCGGCCACGCCGCAGACCAACGTGTCGGCCACGGCCGCCAAGTAGTTTTATAGAGGAAGTTCGAGACGGTGTGCGCCTCGGTCTGCGCGCGCGCGCGCGCGAGCGAGCGAGTGTAACACCCCCCCCCTTTGCAGTCGTCTTTTTTTCGTGTTCTTCACGTCCCTTGTTTATTCAGCGGCGACGCCGCGTCGGCCCGCTCGACCGCGCCCGCCACCACCTCCCAGAACGCCTCTACGTCCATCGCGTGCGCGACCGTCACGTTCTCGGGCCTGCCGAGCTGGCGCCACCGGTCGAGGACCGTCTGCCCCGCTGTCAGAGGGCACGCCGTGACGACCTCGCAGCGCTCGCGCCGGGCGTCGAACAGCGACGGCGCGACGGCGGCGAGCACGGCGCACGGGTCGTGGAGCGGCGGGTGGTCGAAAGCAAACGTGCGCTTGTAGGACCCCGCGAAAAAGGTGAGGAGGTCGCCGAGCATGCGGCGGAACGGGGTGGCCGGAGGGCCGTCGCCACCGCCGCCACCGCCGCCGCCGCCGCCGCACCCGAGCCGCCGCAGCACGCCCGGCGTGACGAGCGCCGTGTGCGTGACCTCGAGCGGCACGAGCGTCAGGCGCAGCGGGGGGTGCGGCGCGGACGGGCCCGGCGCCGCTCCTCCCGTCGGCGCCGGCTCGGCCGCCCTCAGCAGCACGGCCAGCGCCTCCGGATCGGTCTGGATGTTGAACTCGGCGCACGGGCTCGTGTTGCCGACGCCCGTCGTGGCGCCGCCCATGACGAAGACCTCGACCACGCCCGCGACCTGCGGGTAGACGCTCAGCAGCAGCGCGGCGTTGGTGAGGGCGCCCGTGCACACGAGGGCGACGCGCGGGGCGGCGCGGGGCCGGGCAGAGGGCGGGGCGCCGGGCGGCCGAGGAGCGCGGCCGTCGCCGCCCGTCTCGGCCGCCGCCTCGGCCTCGACCTCGGCCGCGGCCGCGCGCGCGATTGCCGCGTGCATAACAGCGACCGCGGGGCGCTGCGCCTCATCGTCCATCAGCGGCGCGTCGCCGCAGTGCGGCAGCAGCGGCCCGCCCTCGGGGCCGTCCAGGCCGCTGTCGCCGTGGATCTCCGGGCAGCCCGGCGGCAGCCCTGGACGCACGAGCGGGCGCGCGGCGCCCGCGACCACGGGCACGCGCCCTCCGCCGCACCCGACCGCCGAGAGCACGTCGAGCGCGTTTCGCGTCACTTTTTCCAGCGACTGGTTGCACGCGACCGTGGACACGCCCACGAGGCGGCAGTGCTGGGGCAGGTGGCACGCGAGGAGGATGGCCATCGCGTCGTCGTGGCCCGGGTCGCAGTCGAGCCAGATGGGGCGCGGGCGGGGGGAGGAGGAGAGGCGGGAGAGGGCGGCGTCGAGCGCGGCCGCGGCGCGCTCGGCCGGCGGGGGGCGCGAGGTGCCTGCTTCCGCCGTCTGTGTTGTTGTCGCCATGGCGCGCGCTTGGGGCTGAGAGTGTGGTTTGTGGCCTTGGAGAGTCGCGAGATTGGATGGGGATGGGCTGACCGATCGCGCGGACGAAACCGCGACGCGAGGTCCCGTGGAGCTGGTGTGTTGTTGATGGCGGTTCCTCTTGATCGCGAGCACACCCCCGACGCGCCCCCAAGAGGCAGCGGTCTATCACTTGCAACCGTGGTGTGTACTTAGAGGGGGAGCGTCTAAGGGAGGAAACATGTGGGGGATCGCTCGCGCCTTTGCTTTCAGAGCGCGCGCGTGCCGTCACGCACAATTCAATCGCTCCTCGTCGAGAAGCCGCCTCGGGTCGTCAGCGCGGCAGCGGCGCCGCGCTGACGACAACGGGCGCGCGCGCGCGTAATCGTCCATCATCATCATCAGTACATGCCGCTCGAGTGGCGGCGGTACGGCCGCCCGCTCTGGGCGTTGGGCGCCTGCGCCGACGCGCGCTGCGCCTGCTGCTGCTGCTGCTGCTGCTGCTGCTGCTGCTGCTGCTGGTGCGCGGGAGACGCAACGCCCGCTGCGGCGCCGCCGCCCAACTGCTGCTGCTGCGGCTGCCTGCCGAGCCCGCGGGGCGAGGCCCCGTCCGCCGTTGCGGCCGCGGCCGCCGCCCGGTCCACCTCGAGCGCCGTCGGGACGCTGCCGACGCTCTCGACGCGGCGGTGGTGGTGTTGGCCGCGGCCGCGCGCCGGGCTCGCCGGGGAGGCCGGAGCGCCGCCACCGCCGCCGCCGCTGCTTTGGCCGCCCGCACCGCCGCCGCCGCCGCTGCTCGCGGCGCCCACGCTCCCGCCCGTCACGCTCCCGCCCGCGCGCGCGGCCGTCTGCTGCTGGTCGACGCGCCACGCGGCGTGCGCGCGGCTGATGTAGGCCGAGGCCGAGAGCTTGCCGCCCGAGGCGCTGCCGCCGCCGCCCGCGGCCGGCGCCTTGCTGCTCGAGGCAGCGGCGGGGCTGGGCTGCGCGCCGTCTGCTGCCGCCGCCGCCGCCGCCGCCGCTTCTGCCGCCGCGCTCGGCAGGAGGCCGGCCCCGCCGCTGCCGCTGCGGCGGTGGAAAAAGGCGCTGCCGCCGCCACCACCGCCGCCGCCGCTGCCGCCGCCGCCGACGCACCCGCCGCCGCCGCTGCCAAACGGCAAGAGGCGCGCCACGCCGCTGCCGACGGCGGCGACGACGCTGCCGACGGCCGCGACGGGCCCCGAGCCGCGCGACAGCAGGCCGCTACCGCTGCCGCCCGGGGCGCTGCCGGCCGCCGTGGGCGTGCCGCCGTGCGAGGAGGAGGCGGCGCCGGCGGCGCCGGCGGGGCCCCACTGGCGCGGGGGGGTGCCAAAGATGCCGCCGCCGCTCCCGCCGCCGCCGGCGCGCTGATGGGGGCCGCCGCCGCCGGCCGCCGCCGCCGCGCCGGCGGACGCCGAGATGGGCACGGGCGCCGTCTGCGGAGGGGCGAGCGCGTGGGTCGCAGGCGGCTGCTGCTGCTGCTTGGGGGTGGCCGCGCCGGCAGGACCGCCGCTCGGCTGCTGCTGCGCCTGGTGAGCCGCCGCGCTCCCCGCCGCCGCCGCCGCCGCCGCCGCCGCCGCTGCCGCCGCGCTGCCGCCGCCGCTGCTGCTTTGGCTGAGCGTGCGCAGGGCCAGGAGCGGGGCGCGCAGGCGCGAGGGCGCGGCGGGGGCCGGGGCCGCCACCGCGGGGGCGCCCAGGTCGAGCTGGTCGTCGTCGGCGTCGGCGGCGGCCGCCGCCGCCGCAGCAGCAGCAGCAGCAGCAGCAGCAGCAGCAGCAGCAGCAGCAGCAGCAGCAGCATTG
>Ga0315905_10008347_pt1 | contig 10471 bp, 9 predicted proteins | sample LakEriMetagenome_5_FD_203522 | JGI IMG/M metagenome (GOLD analysis project Ga0315905, IMG submission 203522) | Freshwater fungal communities from buoy surface, Lake Erie, Ohio, United States - Buoy 4 MA121 | ecosystem: Environmental > Aquatic > Freshwater > Lake | place: USA: Lake Erie, Ohio... | reverse complement strand
TCGGAGTGAGCAGCGGGTCCTACACCCAATCGAGCAGCATCGAGGACGACTTTCCCAACATCCTGATGTCCGAACCGCTCTACACGCCGAACGCCTCCGCACTCGATGCGGAAACGGCCAAAGTAAGCGGTTCGTCACACAGTTATTCGAGAGGTTCCCAATCCTTCGCCGGGAAATTCACCCCCACGAAAATGGCCGAGGACTGGCGGGCCTACAGCGGATATGACCGGATCATCATGACCGACGGCGACTGGCTGGCGATGACACCCGGTGCGCGGGCCGCGGTGTTGCGGTGGAACCGCCTTGGCGGCGAACTGCAAATCCTCGCGGTCAATCCGGGCAGTACGCCGAACACACTCGGATTTTCCTTTGACAGCAGCAAAGGCGAGATCGGCGTGCGCGGCATGGGTCATGTGGAAATCGAAAAACGCAAGGCTCTCTTCATTGATGTCCCGGCCATGGTTTCGAAAGTCAGCAGTCCGCGAACCGGCGTTCCCGCTGTGTTTCAGAGCGGATATTTGAAAAACGACTATCCGGGGACCTGGGGATTGCAAAACTCGATGGGAACGAAGACTTTCCATTTCATCCTCTTCATCCTGATCATGATCGCCTACGGGGTGCTGGTCGCGCCGGTGAATCTGTTCGTGTTCGCCAAATCCGGCATGCGGCACAAGCTGTTCACCACCACGCCGATCATCGCCATCGGTGCCAGCATCGCAATGGTCGGACTGATTTTCCTGCAGGACGGACTGGGCGGCAAGGGTGTTCGCGCGCAGTTGATGGAAGTCAGTTCGGAGGACGGCGACAACAACGCCTACATCTATCAGGAACAGGTATCGCGCTCGGGGGTGCTGATCGGCAACCGCTTTCACATGAACGATGCCTGCGTGATCACGCCGCTGCCTTTGGCTCAATCGCAGTGGACACGCCTGAACCTGGATAGCAAAACCGATCAGAACTATGCGATCAATGCCGACGACAAGGGCATGCAGGTCACCGGCGACTGGTTCCAGTCTCGCTCCGAACAAGCACAGTTGCTCCGCGCGATTCTGCCTACGCGGGCGCGGATCGAAGAATTGCCCGCAGGCGAGTCCCCCGCCCTGTTGTCTTATTTTGAATACGAAATTGACAAGCTCTACATCCGCGGAACGGGCGGAAAATTCTGGAAAGCGGAACAAATTGCCTCGGGCAAGAATTTCCTGTGCACCGAGACCACGGCGAGCGACTACGAATCATTTGTGAATATCCAGGCCGGTCTGCTGGGCAATACCAACAAGGCGCGCTTGAAGACCCTCAGCGAGCGCGAGAACCATTTTGTTGCCGTGAGCAAGTCCGCGCCGATGATGGAGACTTTCTCCAGCATCCGCTGGAAAGACAACACCAGCATCATCACCGGCGACATCCGCAAGGCCGAAAAACCCTGAGTTCACCGATCCTGCATGAGCAACGTCGCCATTTCCGTTCACAATCTCTACCGCTACTTCGGTCCGCTCAAGGCCGTGAACGGTGTCACGTTTGAAATCCCCCACGGTTCGGTCTGCGGGTTTGTCGGTGCCAATGGCGCGGGTAAAACCACGACCATGCGCATCCTCGCGTCGCTGGATTACCCCACTCTCGGCACGGCGGAAATCTGCGGCTTCAATGTCGTCAGCCACCCCGAGGAGGTGCGCCGTTTGATCGGCTGGATGCCGGATCACTTTGGCAACTACGAGCACATGACCGTGGTTGAATATCTCGACTTCTACGCGCGAGCGCTCGGCTACAAGGGCAAGGAGCGGCGCACCCGCGTGCAGGAGGTCATGGAGTTCACCGACCTCGTGCCACTGGCGGAACGATTTTCCAACAAGTTGTCAAAAGGCAACACCCAGCGCCTCGGGCTCGGGCGGGCGCTGTTGCAGGACCCGCAGATTCTGATCATGGATGAACCGGCCGCCGGTCTCGATCCGAAAGCGCGGGTGGAATTGAAAAGCCTGATCCGGGTTCTCGCCCATGAGGGGAAAACGATTTTCATCTCCTCGCACATTCTATCGGAACTCGGCGAGATGTGCGATTCACTGTTGTTCATCAACAGCGGGCGCATTGTTCATCACGGCGATTCGGAAAGCCTGATGATGCAAACCGATGTCGCCGGTGGCCTGCTTTACGACGTGCAACTGGCCGGCGATCCCGAAGCGCTCTCGGCCTGGTGCTTGTTGCATCCGAAGGTCGAATTCATGGAGTCGCGCAAATACGGCGGCCGCATCCGCATCGAGTCAACCGAAGTGGCGGAGGCCGCGGAAATCCTGCAACGCATGGTCAAGGACGGCATGAAAATTTGCGAGTTCCATCGCGAGGAGCGCAATCTTGAGGATGCCTTCATCGACATGTTGGGCAAGATCGAACGCGGCGACATCGCGGGAACCACCCCGCCGCCGATGCCGGAAACCAAGGCATTCAACCCGCCAAGCAATCCATCCGAATGAGCACCGAAGCCCAAGTGCCCGCTGCGGCGACTGCGCCATCGATCAAGTCCGCGACCGCCGGGCTGGATGATTTTTCCGACCGCCTGCCACCGATGCTGGTGAAAGAGCTGCGTCAGGGTCTGCGGGCGCGGACATTTGTCGCCGTGTTCCTCGGCCTTCAGCTCTTCCTTGGACTGGTGATGTTGCTGGCCACGACCGCCAGTGGCCTGGATGGCGCCGGACTGGTGGTGTCGCGGATCATCTTTTTGTTTTTCTCCCTCGCCGTGTTGGTCGTGCAACCGCTGCGCGGCATGAACGCGCTCTATGGCGAAATCAAAAGCAGCACCATCGACATGATGGTGCTGACCCGGCTGAGTGCCCGCCGGATCGTCACCGGCAAATGGGCGGCTGTGGTCGGCCAAACCCTGCTGCTCTTCATCTCGATCGTTCCCTATCTGATCCTGCGCTACTTCTTCGGCGGCATGAACCTTTTTGCGGAAATGCTGGCGCTGTTCTCACTGTTCGTGCTTTCAACCTGCCTCACCGCGTTCAACGTGGGATTCTCCGCCAACAAGGCGATCCTGGTGCGTGGTTTTTTCCCCATCGGCGTTGCGGTTCTCATGGCCAACGTGTGCATGGGCATCGGCTTCTCCGGCTTCGGTGAATTCCTGGAGTTTTTTCTGTTCCCCAACGCCAAAGTGACCGCCATCTACCTCGGAACCATGATCGGCCTCGTTTACCTGGCATGGACGGCTATGGGCCTTGGCGTCTCGGCCATCGCGCCTGTTGCGGAAAACCACAGCACCTTGAGTCGACTGATCACCTTGGGCGTGATGGCGCTTGTCGGCGCGGTTCTTTATTTTGCTGATGCGGATTGGATGATCGTCCCTTTTGCGATTGGAGCCGTGGCTGTTCCGGGTATCGTGCTCGGACTAACAGAAGAAAACTTCCTGATGCCGCGCATCACCCTGCCTTTCATCAAATTCGGCCATTTCGGCAAAACGGCGGGACGATTTCTCTATCCCTGCTGGTCGGCCGGAGTGTTTTTTGCCGCTGCGCTGATCGTGCTTGTTTTCGGCCTCGCCCTGCTCGCCGTGGACTCGAAGAGCTTTTCAGGCAGAGACGAGGGATTTCTTGGAGTGATCGGATCCCTGTTGGGTTGCCTGATGTTCCCCGCGGTGTTTCTCGCCCTATTTCAAAAGCGCATCAGCAACCGACTGGGCATTTATGTCGCCATTCTCGTTGGCATGTTTGCGGTGATGGGCGCGGTCTATGCGGTCTCCGAGAGCACCCACACCGAGGGCGCGATGTGGGTTTTCTGCTGGTTGCCGCCGGTGCAGTTGGTGATGTCCATGGATTACTCCTACCGCAATGATTTTCTGCTGGTGATTTTCGTATTCGACGCTCTCTATCTGCTGTTCTTGATCATCCATGCCGTGACGAAAATGGGTGTCGTGCATGACGCGGAAAATTCGGCGCGGGACACCTATCTCATGCCTCAGGAAAAAGTGACGGTCGAGTGATGCTCTCCACTCAGGGCGCCTCGATTCGTGCGATTACCGGAATGAGCCCTGATTTCCAATCATCGGGAGGAGAATCGAGTTTCACCCAACTGCGGCAGCCTCCATAGCGCGCTTCATAGGGAAAAACCCAAGGCTCGTCGAGGGCGAAAACCTTTACTTTGGCCACCTGGATGCTGCCGCTGCTCATTCCCTTGCCCTGCCAGTCGAAACGATCGCGCACGGTTTGCTCGCCGTAAATATGCTGCGATTCGAGACGTTTCACTTCCGCCCAATCGGTCAGGGTGCGCGCCCATTCGGCTTCGATGTAATGGTTGATGCTTATGTCATCGCCCGGCTGCCATTCCGGCAAAGCTTCTCCGGTCTCCGGCCCCTTGAGTTGCTCAGGACTGGCGTGAAATCGGGTGGGAAAAAGAAAAAAACGCTCGTGGGCGAAGGAGAATCCCTCGCGCCCCTCGTGGATGCCGCCTTTGCGGAGGATGACCGACTGTCGACCATCCGCAAGGGCGGCACAGACCGGCTGCCATTCCTTGAACGCCATGTATTGCTCCATGCCCATGAATAACCGAATCCTCAGCAGCATGCAATCGCGATTGCCCGGTATTGCCGTGGAGCCCTCCTCAGTGCACAAAAAACTTCCCCCCCTGTCGCAAATGCCCTACATTCGCCCGACACATGTGGAAAGGCCGTTTTACACAAGATACTTCTAGCCTGGTTCAACAATTCGGGGAATCGGTTTCCTACGACTGGCGTTTGTACCCGCACGACATCGCGGGTTCGATCGCCCATGCCCGGGCCCAGCAGCAGGCGGGGTTTCTCACAGCGGAGGAATTTTCAGCAATCGAAGAAGGTCTGCTCGGAATTCGCAAGGACATCGAGGACGGCCGCTTCGAATTCAAAACGTCGCTGGAGGACATCCACATGAACATCGAGTCCGAGCTGACCCGTCGCATCGGCCCAGCGGGTGCGAAGCTGCACACCGCGCGCTCCCGCAATGATCAGGTGGCAACGGACACCCGGCTGTATTGCCGTTCGCAAATCGACTCCCTCACCATCGCGCTGCGCAAACTGCAACTCGCGCTGGTCGACCGCGCCGAGGTCTATGCGGCGGCGGTGATGCCCGGATACACGCATCTGCAGCGCGGTCAGCCGGTGACCGCCGGACATCATTTTCTCGCCTATGTGGAAATGCTCGATCGCGATGTCTCGCGGCTTGCCGATGCCCGCAAACGTCTGAACATTTCGCCACTAGGGTCGGGAGCCCTGGCGGGTTCGACGATCAATCTCGACCGCGCCGCCATCGCCGCCGAACTGGGTTTCGACGGGGTCAGCACCAACTCGATGGATGCCATTGCGGATCGCGACTACATTGCCGAGGTTCTCTTCGCCCTCGCGCTCTGTGGCGTGCATCTCTCGCGGCTCAGCGAGGATCTCATTCTTTGGTGCAGCGCGGAGTTCGCCTTCGCCTCGCTGGCCGATGCCCATACGACGGGTTCGTCGCTGATGCCGCAGAAAAAAAATCCGGATGTCTGCGAACTGACCCGTGGCAAAACGGGCCGATTGCTCGGCAACCTGGTCGCGCTGCTCACCGCCGTCAAGGGACTGCCGCTGACCTACAACCGCGATTTGCAGGAGGACAAGGAGCCTTTGTTTGATTCGATCGACACCATGCATCTGGCCCTCGCCGTGAACACCGAAATGATTTTGGCTCTCACCTTGCGCGAGGACGGTTGTGCCGCCGCCGCTGCGGATCCGATGCTGCTGGCCACGGATCTCGCCGATCAACTTGTCAAAAACGGCGTACCGTTTCGCCAGGCCCACGAACTGGTAGGCAAAGCGGTGGCTGTGGCAATCGCAGAAAAAATCCCCTTGAACAAAGTTGATCTCGGCAAAATCAGCGAGCACTTTGGCAACAACACGGCGGAGATTTTCCAGATCGAACGAGCGCTGGCAAGCCGCACCAATCCCGGTTGCCCTAATCCCTTGCTCGTGCGCGAGCAAGTGGCGCGATGGAAATCTGTCTTGTCGTAAGGCAGGAAGGCTCTCCGAGCGTTGCGGTGGCGGGCGGTCGCTTCACGACTCAACGCAACCAACCTTCACCCCACGCTTTCGTTCGCAAACAAAGCCGGTGAGTCAGGAAGGATCATCGCGAGCAAACCAACCTGCCCCTACCGGAACTTTCGGAGAAAGTTCCCTCTCATCTCAGGAATTTTTCTCATCTCTTGCTTGCAAGCTTCTCGTGTCCGCGTTACAAATTCGCACGATGAAACGTCACTTCGCCACACTGGTATTTTCCGCCCTCGCCCTGCTTGCCTGCACCGGCAAGGAAACCAAAAAGGAAGAGCCGAAAGCAAACGCCCTCGAAACGAAGACCGCCACAGCAGTCGCCAATCGGGTGAAAATCAAAACCAACAAGGGCGACATCGTGCTGGAACTCAATGCCGAAAAAGCACCGATCACCGTGGCCAATTTTCTCGAATACGTGAACAAAAAACATTATGACGGCACCGTGTTTCATCGCGTGATTGGAAATTTCATGATCCAGGGTGGCGGATTTGTTGCGGATGGAACCGGGCTTGTCGAAAAAGCCACCGGCAAGGGCATCAAAAACGAAGCATCAAATGGACTGAAAAACGACATCGGCACGGTGGCGATGGCGCGAACGAACGATCCGAACAGCGCGACGGCTCAATTTTTCATCAACGTCGCCGCCAACAACAATCTCAACGCCCCGAGTTTCGACGGCCATGGTTATGCCGTTTTCGGCAAGGTTGTCGAGGGCATGGAAGTGGTGAACGCCATCAAGGCAGTGCCTACGGGCAATCGACCGCTGACCATGATTGTTCCCACCACGGGGCAGAAAATCACCCAGCCGAGCCCGGATGTTCCGAACGACAATGTGGTGATCCAATCGATTACGGTGCTCGGGGATAAGAAATGAAGCTCCCCTGCGATCAACATCGCATTTTCCGCACTGATTTCCGCACAAAACGCCGAGCATTCGGCATTGCCAACAAGCTCCCTTGTGTCACTGTGGGGCGAATTTCCGTCACTTCCATCCGCGATTCATGAATGCAGAAACCGTCCCTTCGATGATTCCCACCGAGCACACCGACCCGATCAACGCGCAGATCCTTGCGGTTTCCGAAGACTTGATTGCCGGTTTCCAGGCTCATCCCTTCGAGATCATTGCCGAAATGTCGGGCGTTCCCTTCGACACCGTCATTGAACGCATCAAAGCCATGCTGCAGGCCGGAGTGATCCGTCGCGTCCGCCAAACCCTGCTCTCCACCAAACTCGCCCATGGCGCGCTGGTCGCTTGGAAACTTCCGGAGGAACATCTGAACGCTGCATTTGATTTCATGTCGAAGGAGGATCCCTTTTCCGGACATGTGGTCATTCGTTCGACCGACACCGACGTTTCGGGCTCGGGCTACCGTTTGTGGACCACCCTGAAAGTGCCGGTCGGCCAGTCGCTCGCCCATCACGCCGATGTGTTGAAGCGCATTGTCAAAGCCGATGAATACCTGCTGATGCCCGCCAACGGGGTTTTTGCCCTGGGCGTGGGTCATGTGCGGCGCAAAGCCCTGGAACCGGGCGACAAAGCGGATGAACCGGCGGTCATGATGACCACGGCGGCCGTGAGCCTGGATCAGGAGCAATGGGACGTTCTGCTCGCCCTGAAGGAAGAGTTGACGCTGTATGAAATCGGCCCGCATCCCTGGGATCGCCGCGCGGAGATCGCCGGGGTTACGCTGAAACGCTTTTGCGAGGTCGCCGAGGAATTGAACCGCAAGAGTGTCATCGGACGATTCTCCACCTTTCTCGAACACGTCAAACCGTCGGCCACCGGCGAGCGGGTCACCCGTTTCAATGGTCTTTTCCACTGGGCCGTGCCGAAAGGTCGGGAGATCGAGGCAGGAGGAGAAGTCGGACGACATTTTTGCATGACCCACTGCTACTGGCGCGAGGGCGGTGCGCAGTTTGGCAACGTCAACATCATGGGCGTGGTCCATGGCACCGAGAAAGACCGGGTGCTGGAGCACAAAGCAGCCATCGATGCGCATCTTGCCTCGGTAGGCATCCCGCTGAGCTACACCAACGTTTTCTGGGGCGGGCGATCAGAGATCAAACCCTCCGAAATCTCTCCGATCGTCTATCAACAATGGCACGCCGCCCATCCGGCGTGATTGTCTGAATGAGGAACGTCGCATTTTCCGCTTTCCTATTCGCTCTTTCCACGCTACGCACTTCTCGACATGAGCCAAAATCAACTTGATCAATTGAAAAATTTCACCGTCGTGGTCGCTGACACCGGGGATTTCGAATCGATGAAATCCTATCAACCCCAGGACGCGACCACCAATCCCTCGCTGATCCTGCAGGCGGCGGAGAAAGCGGAATACCGGCCGATCGTGGAAAAAGCCGTGGCAGAATTCGCGAACTCCGCGCTGACCGGTGAAGCAAAACTTGCGGCCATTCTCGACCGCATCCTGATCCTGTTCGGCCTGGAAATTCTTCACATCGTGCCCGGCCGGGTATCCACCGAAGTCGACGCCCGCTTGTCTTTCGACACTGCGGCAACCGTCGCCAAAGCACGCGAGTTGATCGCCGCTTACGAAAAGGAAGGCTTCAGTCGCGAGCGCATCCTGATCAAAATCGCCTCAACCTGGGAAGGCATCAAGGCAGCCGAGATGTTGGAAAAAGAAGGCATCCGCTGCAACCTGACGCTGTTGTTCTCCTTCGCCCAGGCGGTGGCCTGTGCCGAGGCCGGAGTGCAGTTGATCTCGCCTTTTGTCGGTCGCATTCTCGACTGGCACAAGGCCAGCACCGGCAAGGATTACCAGGGTGATGAAGACCCCGGCGTGATCTCGGTCAAGGCCATCTACAACTACTACAAGAAACACGGCTACAAAACCGAGGTGATGGGTGCGTCATTCCGCAACATCGGCGAAATCCAGGCTCTCGCGGGCTGCGACCTGCTCACCATCAGTCCGTCCCTACTGCAACAATTGCAGGCGTCCAGCGAACCACTGGCGCGCCGTCTCGACCCCGCGGAAGCCGCGCAAGCAGGCGCCGAAAAAATCTCCTTGAACGAGAGCGATTTCCGTTTTCTCTACAACGAAGATGCCATGGCCGTGGAAAAAACCGCCGACGGCATTCGCAAGTTTTCCGCCGACATCGTCAAGCTCGAGAAACTAGTGGCTTCGATGATGTAAAGCGGTTACGCTCCGCAGTTGTCATTTCCCGTCCGACGGTACATAGATCGTGTCTGTGGACGGGAAGAAGAATTACTGGCATTTTGCGACGACATTGATCGCCCTTGCCCGGCTCGGACGCGCCATGATCATCGGCGGCTGCGCTTATCAAATCCTGGCGTTGCTGCCCATCCCGTTGTTTTCCAGTCGGTGGAAATCCTGCACCGGGCCCCCTGCCCCGGCTGCGGCATGACCCGCAGTGTCCTGGCCCTGCTGAAGGGCAATGATGAGTTCAAGTATGATGAAACAAATGAGCGATAGCAACATGCTGAGGAAAGTCATTCCCACCTCTCCCTGATTCCATCTCTTACTAAAGCCCGTGCCGTTCACAGGCGCTGTTTTTCATGGTTTGGTTTTGACCAAGCCGGCCTGCTGCAATGCTTTCCAACCGCCATGAAGCGCCCTGACATCCGGAACCAATTGAAAATCGCGGATGCGTTTGGCAATTTCCAAACTGGTGCCGCAGCCGATGTCGCTGCAATAGACGACCACCTTTTTTCCTTCGGACAAACGAGGGAATGCCTGCTCCAACAGTTTGTCGAAACTTTCCCCATCAGCTGTGGTGACCAACAGCGATCCCTTCAATCCGTCCTTTTCCCAATCGACACGACGTCGGGCATCGATCCAAACCACGTCATTGTTCCAATCTTTCAGAACCGTCTCCAGACAGATCTCACCTGCTTTGAGGGATGCGGGACCGCAGGGAACCGAGCGATCCGGGGTTCCCATCAGCAACCAGGTAGCCAAGGTCGCAGCGACAACGAGCCCTGCAATCACGAGCAGTTGGCTCAAGGTCCGCGTGGGCAGTCGCAGGCTCATGGTGGCACCGGCAGATTTGCAGGATCCGCCTTGCCCGGCGGCGCAGGAGGTTGTGGCGGGAGAGCTGGGGCGGAAAGCGGTGCGTTGCGCACCACGGCAAAAGCCATCTGACGTTTTTGTTTCTCGATCTTGCAATCCGTTTCGATGTGCAACACACCGAGTCCCGGTGAGATACCGTCCTTGGAAACAGGCGTGACCACAAGGTCGTATTCCGCACCCTCGGTGATCGTTTTTAATTCGGTTTGAAACGACGAATTGGTCATCGAAACACGGGTGATCTTGATCGGCTCGGTGTGGTTCATCTTGATTTTGATCGTCTTGGGATCCAGCGGGTCGCGCAGAGTCCACTCCAGGGTTTTCGGTTCCATGGCGACCATTACCGGAATGAACACCGTCACCACCAGGTTGAAGCTGGGTTCAGCCTCCTTGTCGC
>Ga0315905_10008346_pt1 | contig 10471 bp, 9 predicted proteins | sample LakEriMetagenome_5_FD_203522 | JGI IMG/M metagenome (GOLD analysis project Ga0315905, IMG submission 203522) | Freshwater fungal communities from buoy surface, Lake Erie, Ohio, United States - Buoy 4 MA121 | ecosystem: Environmental > Aquatic > Freshwater > Lake | place: USA: Lake Erie, Ohio... | reverse complement strand
TTCTGCAGGCCTCGCTGGCGCGGTTGCGGGAAGCGGACGGTGCTTCCGAGTCGGTGGATGTCCACCGCCGCTTGGCCGCGCGCTCTATGTTCGGGATTGTCAACGCCAGCCGGAACGCGGGCTGAAGGTGCTGAAAACAGAACGGCCGTCCTCCAGGGAGAACGGCCGCTCGTCGTTGTTCAGAACGAAACCTCAGTTCCGCAAGTTCACGAAGTCCATCTCGTCGATGAGGTTCGATGCGCCAGCAAGTTTGTCAAGGACCCACATGACGTACCGGATATCCACAGAGATCGTCCGTTGGAGCTCTGGCTCGAACGCGATATCTCCGCTCATCGCCTCCCAGTTGCCATCGAACGCGCACCCGATCAGGTGGCCGTTCGCGTCGAGCACGGGGCTTCCCGAGTTGCCTCCGGTGATGTCCGTGCCGTGAATGAAGCAGACATGTAGGGTGCCGTCGGCGTCCGCCCACCGTCCGAAGTCGCCGCTGCGCAGCTTTGCCTCAAGGTTTGCAGGAACCACGAATTCTGGATTCGAGTTGTCCATTTTCTCCAAAATACCCGCATGCGTGGTGAAGTGGTCGTAGTGCACCGCATCCATCGGGTCGTACGCGGCCACTTTACCGAAGGTCAAGCGCATCGTCGAGTTCGCGTCCGGTGCAAAGGTTTCGCCCGACTTCATCTCACGTAAGCCCTTCACAAAGAGGCGGTATCCCCGGTCGAAGTCGGCCTGGGCCGGATTCGCCATCGTGGCTAAATACGTCTCGAGGACGCTCGTCGCGGCCGCGACGGCCAAATCCTTCGCAAGCGCCTTCTCGGACGGTTTGGCCAGGAAGGCCATGAACTTGTCCTTGCTCACCAGGAAGCTCTTGCTGTACATCTCCGCGGCGTAGGTGCCGAAATCACCCTTGTACTTCGAAGCTACGACCGCAAAAAAGGAGGGATGTTGCTCGGCAGGGATATCGGTGTAGAATTTGGTCATCAGGCGCACAAACAGGTCCCGATCAGTGGCCTGATCATACTCTTTGAAGTGCTTTTCCGCAAGTTCCGTCAAGCGCGTGCGTGCGGCTTGTGCTTCCTCGGCGTTTTCACTGAAAAGTCCGGGCGCCGAACGGCTCACCCGTACCGCAAACAACGTGATATCCGAGCCGGTCAACCCCGCTTCAAGCGCATACACGTCGCCGCGCACCCGCGCATCGGTTTCATCGTAGTACCGGTTGATCATTGCGAGGGCCTCACCGTACTGGGCACGGCGGGTATCGGAAGCATTCACCCAAGCGGTGAATTCGGCCTCGAGTGCCGCTTTTTCGTCTGCAATGCCGAGCCGGCGGAGGCCTTTGGATTGGCCGATGTAGTACTTCCAGTAGTTCGCCGTTTGGGCATACTTCGCAGCGTACTGGATACGAACGGCCTTGTCCGCATCCATGTGTTCCTTCATCGTGCGCAGCTTCAAATCCCGAACTTCCACGACGGAGGGGTTGTAGGCGTCGAGTGCCTGGCGCACCCCGCGGGAGCTCAAGAAGCGGTCCGTGCTGCCCGGGTACCCCATGACCATTGTGAAATCTCCCGGCTGAACGCCACCCGCATTGATCTTCAGGTGACGACGCGGGGCAAACGGAATGTTGTCCTTGCTGTAGTCGGCCGGTTGGTTGTCCGGGCCTGCGTAGATGCGCAGCATGGAGAAGTCGCCCGTGTGGCGTGGCCACATCCAGTTGTCCGTGTCTCCGCCATACTTCCCGACACTCTCTGGCGGTGCGGCGACCAAACGGATGTCGCGGTAGGTCTTGTACTCGAAGAGGTAGTACTCGTTGCCGTAGAAAAAGCTCTTCACATCGAGTTCCAGCTTCTTGTCCGGGTTCCGGGTTTCGAGCAACTTCTTGCGGTTCGCAGCGATGGCCTCCTCGCGAGCTGCTTCATCCATTTCGGGAGTCACGCCCGCAAGCATGTCCGCCGTCACGTCGTCCACGCGCACGAGGAAGCTGATGACGAAGTCCTCGATGTGCATTTCTTCGCCCAGGGATTTGGCGTAGAATCCGTCGGTGAGGTAATCGTGCTCGACGGAACTGAAGCCCTGGATGGCATCGTACGCGCAGTGGTGGTTTGTGAGCACGAGGCCTTGGCCGGAAATGACTTCGCCGGTGCACATGCCGCCGTTCAGGCGGACGATGGCATCCTTGATGGAGGCGTTGTTGATGTCGTAGATGTCTGCCGCCGTTAACCGGAAACCGGCACGCTGGAGGTCAGCTTGATTCAACTTTTGGAGCATATGCACCATCCACATGCCTTCGTCGGCACGGGCAGATCCCCAAGCCACGAGCAGGGCCAAGGGCAAAGCGAAAAAGCGAATAAGACGCATGGTAGAAAAGGAATTGAGTTAGTTCTGAGGACTGGATGCGCTAGGGTCTTTTTGCCAAACGGCAACCTCCAGGGCACGGAAAAATGCGGACGTGAGGATGGAGAGGTCGGGGCCGCCATACCGTTGCTCTACCGAGGTGGCTCCGACGGTGTAGCGTGTGGATGGCAAGTCCATGATCCGTGGATTGTCGTAGAGCGGGAATAAGCTGGTGAAATCCACAGCTTCCGCGGCATCTAACACGGAAAGGTGGGCAGCCATGGGAAGTTCAGCTCGGTACGTCCCCGGACCGAACGAGGCTAACGGTCCTTCAAGGAAAGGCTTTCGTACCGTCCATACCGCCGATCCACTTGACTCGACCTCGAGCACGAACACCGCGCACGGCCCGAAGCAGGGCGTCTGTTCGAACCGCACGTACGGGAGGGAGGTCTGGTCCATCGCTCCGCGCGATGCACATCCCATACAGGCAGCCGCAGCGAAGGAGAGGAGAAGGGGTACGCGGTTCATCGGCGGCTTTTCCGTTGGTCGCGCGCCTCCCGGATTTCTTTCGTCTTGCGCTGCTGTTCTTGCTGCATCCGTTCGAGACGCTCGGCAAAGGCAGACTTCTTTTTCGGCGCAGCTTTGTTCTCATCGATGCGCTGGCGGAGCTTCTGTTCGTCGATGAACCACGCTTTGATGGCATACATCTGACCGATGCTGATGACGTTCGCGATGAGGTAGTACAAACTCAAACCGGAGGCGTAGCGGTTGAAGAAAAACAGCATCATCACAGGGAAGATCTGCTGGATGATCTGCATGTTCGGCATGCCCGGTTGCTGCGGCATGGCCGGCTGCGAAGCCATCGTCAACCGCATGTAGCCCCACGTACTCGCCGCCATCAACACCGTGAATCCGCTGATGTGCGCTCCGTAAAAAGGAATCTCAAAGGGCAATGCGACGATGCTGTCGTAGGCGCCCAGGTCATCCGCCCACAAGAACGACTTTCCCCGGAGCTCGATGTTCGCCGGGAAAAAGCGGAACATTGCGTAGAGGATGGGCATTTGGAGCAGCGCCGGAAGGCAGCCGGCGAGGGGATTGACGCCGGTTTCGCGGTAGAGCGCCATGGTGGCCTGCTGGCGCGCCATAGCATCCTCTTTGTGCGTTTCGTTGATGGCCTCCATCTCCGGACGCAGGAGCCGCATTTTCGCTGAAGAAACGTAGTTCTTCCAAGTCACGGGCGAAAGGGCCAGTTTGATGATCAAGGTCAAGATTAAAATGACCAATCCAGCGCTTGCAATGTGACCGCTCAACCAGCTGTACACCGGAAGAATCCACTCCCGATTCACCCACCCGAAAATCCACCATCCGTAATCGATGATGCGCTCTACTTCGCTGAGGCCGGTTTCCTCAAGTGCAGTAAGATCGTTCGGTCCGAAATAGAAATCGAGTGCATAGGTGGCCTTTCCCGGCTCGGGTGCAAGGGGCACCTGGGCCTGGAAACGCATCGTCGCTGTCGAGTCGTCGCCCAGCGGTGCTTGAGCTAGAACGGCTCCAGCCGGAAACCCCGAGGGGGTCGAGATGAGCGCGCTGAAGAAATTCTGCTTGAGGGCCAACCACTCCAAAGGTGCCTCCGTAACGGCATCGTCTTCTCCACCGTCTGACAGGTAGTCCCGGCTAAGTCCTTGCTCTTTGTAGTAGATCGCGCTGTGTTGGCGTTCCCAATCGATGCCCTTTTCGTTTGCCTCGCCGACGGCGTCCCACACAAGCAGAGCCGAATCGGGCATAGCTGAGGCGAAGGTGACCCGGGTGGACATCTGGTAGCCACGCAAAGCATGGCGCACGGCGATGGAACCGGCGGAGCCGACCGCCGTGAATGTCACAGCGCTATCGCCTTCTGACACAGGAGTGAAGTGCAGATCGGCCAAATCCACCGGCGGATGCCCCGCGCCGGCGATGCGCAAGGAAAGGGTGGAGCGGACCGGGTCCCACAGCCGGATGGGGGCGCCGTCGCTGTAGCGGGTAAAGCCGTCGCGCAGTTCGGCTGACGTCGGCAGGGCTCCCCGGCTGGCGAGGGTGATGGCGACGCGGTCGTTCGCCAGCGTTACGGCGGTGTCACGTCCGGGTACGGCTGCGGCCCAGCTTCCCCATTTGGCCGCCCAGTCCGCTGGGATGGTGTCCGGAACGGCTTCAACTTGAAGCACTTGCGCTTCCACTTGGGCGGTGGCTGCGGCTGCCACCGCCAAACTATCCGCCCGAGCCGCTACTGCGAGCTCCGCCGCTTCTGCGGCCGCAATCTCCTCTTCGGAAGGCTGGATATACCAAGCGTATCCCAGGAAAAGCAGGGCCATCAGGCCTATTCCGATCCAGTTGTTCCGATCCATGAGCGGCGCGAAGGTACTCAACCCACCTGCCAAATGCCCCGCGCCCGCAACGCCGACTCCAACACCTCACGGACATAGCCTTCTCCACCAGCCATGGTGCCCACAGCGTGAACAGCTTGCTTGATTTCTTCGACGGCGTCTGCCGGACAGGAGGACCAACCAGCAGCTTGCACCGCGGGGAGGTCGGGAAGATCGTCTCCGCAGTAGGCGATTTGGCTCCAACTCAATCCCGCTTCGGTCCGCAATCGATCGAGCGCAGATGCCTTGTCCTTCACTCCGAGGTGCACGGCCGTCACTCCGAGGCGAAGCATTCGGTCACGCACTCCTTCGTCGCTTCCTCCGCTGATGATCGCCACGTGGAGACCCGCTTCGATGGCGCGCACCACAGCGTATCCGTCTCGGATGTGGGCAGATCGCGCTTCGATGCCTCCTGGCAAAAGCCACACCCGGCCGTCGGTGAATACGCCGTCGTAATCGAAGGCAAACAAGACCAAATCAGCGGGTGGATTCATTGGAGGAATTCGGTATTAAATCCGCTGCGCAGGCGGAATACAGAGCGTGCAAAGCGGGCTGGTCGAGGAGCAGGTCGAGGTGCAAACGCAAGGTGGGGGCATCACCGCGTTGGGCGGGGCCCGTTTGGTGCGCGGCCGATGCGCCAGCAGCTGCATGCGCGCACACCGAGCCCACGAGCGGCGCGAAAGCAGACCACGGCACACCCGATTGCCCAGCAAGCTCCTGCGCGTGGGCGAACATGCGGTTCGTGTAGTTCGCTGCAAACACCGCAGCGATGTGCGCCCGCCACCGCTGTTCCTGCTTGACCACCGTCGCAGAAGCGGCAAACTGCCGTGTCCAGTCTGCTGCTGCCTCTGCCCATGCACCGTCCGCAGAACTCACAACCGCATGAATTTCAGACCAGTTCCGAATTTGACCCTTCGGGAAGCTCTGCACCGGCCAAACTGCTGCCGTCGCTCCACCGGGCAGTGTGTCCGGACCAGAACCTGCAAAATGTATGCGCGGGATGCTGGAGGGCAGGAGGGATGCAACCGATTCCAGGGCCTTATCCGGAACGGCGAGGAGGTAGGCATCGACGTTCTGTGGCGCTTCGCTGAGATCGGTCACATGATGTGGCTTCGGCCGCCCCCCCGCTGTCCAGGCCGAGGACCAAGCATGCAACGCGCTCTCTGAGCGTCCCGCGAGCGCAACCACCTCGCACCCCGCGGTGTACAGGGCTGGAATAAGACCTGTTCCTAAACCACCGGCGCCGACGAGCACGACGCGCTCCAGCGGTTTCATGGCACCCGTTCCCGCTTCCATCGCGCCCAAACCGCAAGCCCCGTGCCCAGCGCCATCAACACGCACCCGAGCCACAGGATGTTGATGTGTGGAAACACCACCGCCTGCATGACGATGAAATCGCGGCGAACGGACTCATGCTCCCACAGCGAAAGGGTTACCGCTTCCGTGGCGGGATCAAATCCATCGATGCGCAAGCGGATTCCCCAACCTTCGGGCTCGTGCAAATCGGGGATGACGAGGCTATCGCGCACGATGTACAGCGGTTCAGCGGTGCCTTCCTTATCGCGATCGCGCAGGCTGAAGCAGGCGACGAGGGCAATGTCGCGGTCGAGCAGTCCCCGATCGGGTCGTTCGTCGTCCCGAATCGGGCGCAAGCTGTCGAGGACGAGCAGGATGCGACCGGCCAAAATGCTGTCGCCCGGCACCACTACCTCCGATCCGCCCCCCATCCATCCGTCTGCATCGGTTTCTGGCGGGGTAACCCGTCCCCATTTGATGTGGGTATACAGGTCCTTGAAGGCCGAATGACGCGTATCCGGTTCAGGAGCATTGCCCATCTGCTCATTCAACTGGATCCGGGGCTCAAGCGTAAAGAGGAAGGGCCCGGGAGCGCCGGCGGTCCAGCGCACCGCATCGCGCGCTTGGCGTGCATTCGGGAAAGGCACGAAGGTCCAAAAGCGCTCCATGTCGTTTTCGAAATCGTCCGAAGCAGTGTGCTCTTCCTTCGCTTCGAACACCATGCCTTCGTAGTACGTGACTTCTCCTGGCTTCCAAACCCTCGGGACGCGATCGAAGTAGTCCACCTGAAACCGTACATGAATCCCTTCCGTGACTTTCTCGCGGTAGCTCGCGAAGTAGGGACCGATGGGCAGGGTATCTCCCTGCATCATGAGCATGTCCTCTCGGTTGTTCAGCTCCTCGCTGAGTGACGTCAGGTCGCCTATGGCATTGCGGGAAATGATCTCCTTTCGGCTGGTCGAGTACACTGCTCCGAAGATGACGAGGGCAAATCCCAGGTGGGCGAGGGGAGAACCCCAGGATGTCCATGCAGCACGCCCGAGAACGCGGAAGTAATCGATTTGGGCGACCGCCGCGAACAGCGCGGCAAAAAGCAAGGCCACACGCGGTGCTTCCCACCACGCAACGTCTTCGAACACCAGGAACGCGGCGGTCAAACCTGCGGCAACGAGTGCCATCCATCCGAGGCGGCGGAAGATGCGAGCAGGATTCGGGGTGGAGCCATACCGAAGCCATTGGGCCATGCCGACAATCAGCATGACCAACACAGCCAGAGGCACTTGCACGCGGTGGTAGGCCAGCTCGAAATCCGTGCTCGGCGCCAAATCGTGCTGGGCCAACTCCAACAGCGTATCGCTGCTCCACTGCTCACCTGCCCACTGGAATGCACTGGAAAACGGAGTGAGCAAGGCATTGAATACGGGGATGCTCGTTTGCCACGTGATGTGCAAGGCCGAAAGGAGAAGGAGCAGGCTGCCCACAAACATCCAGAAGTCCCTTGTCCACAGAGCTTCTTCGGCTTCGCCGGGAGTGCGGAAATCCTTGCGGTAGGCTACGGCTGCAGCCACGGCCCACAGGATGAAAAGACCCCACATGCCCTCGGCCGCCCACCCCTTGATCATGGCTGCAACCGCAACCGCGGCACCGGCGGCCACGCACCATCGCCACGTCGGTTCCCGCAGTAGAAGGGCATGGGCCAGGGTCGCAAAAGTGAGGACATAGGCCAGCAACTGAGGGAGGATGCCGCTGTCGACGAAGCTGTGTACGGAGGTGTCACCGAGGATACCACTTTTGGTCAAAAAGGTGCTGTAGAGCACCAGCAAGAACGCGAGCATCGGGAAATACGTCGTGCTGAAAAGCCCCGTTGCCGTGCGCCGGTTGCGGTTGATCAGCAGGAGGTGTGCACCGGCCACCGACACCAGCCACGGTACCAGGCTGGAGTTCTCCACCGGATCCCATGCCCAGAATCCTCCGAAACTCAGCGCTTCGTAGGCCCATGCCCCGCCCATCAGGATACCCGTTCCGAGGGTGCCCACCGCAAAAATCGACCACCGCAAGGCCGGACGCATCCAGCTCCGGTCATCGCGGTGTTGCAATCCCGCTACCGCAAAAGCGAAGGGAATGGAGACTGCGGCGAACCCGAGGAACAGCGTGGGTGGATGGATGGTCATCCAGTAGTTCTGGAGCAAGGGATTTAACCCTTGGCCATCCGCAAAGAGGGGGAAAGCGGTGAGGTAGTCCGGCCGAGAGGTCCACGGGAGTCCGATGTTCTCGGGCAATTCCCGCAGCAGGATGAAGGGGTCTAATCCCAGTTGGAAGTCACCGAAATACACCCCGAGCAGCATCGAGGTCAAGAAGGCTTCGATGCCACTGAGGACCGCCATGACCGGGACGGTCCACGCCGTGGGCCTGCGCATCACAAAGAATGCCAGTACAATGTGCCAGAACATCCACAGCAGGAATCCCCCTTCTTGGCCTCCCCAGAACGCGCTCAAAATGAAGCGCATGGGCATGGCATTGCTCAAGTGCTTCCAGATGTAGTTGAATTCGTAGCGGTGGTACGCAAACAGCACAAAAATAAGTGCAATGGTGCCGAGCATGGCCCCACTGTGGATGCGAAACGCCCACCGTCCGACCCGCTCTTCCTTCCACAAATAGGCAAACGTTGCCACAAGCGCGGCTCCAAATCCGATGGCCACTAGGGCTCTACCTGCCCATGCCACCGCTGTCCACTCCCCTACATACTCCATATCATCGTGTGGCTTGTGGGCCGTCCTCTTCGATGAGGACGTGGTTTTGTTCGTTGTATTTCGACGGACACTTCATCAGCATCTCGGTGGCGACAAATTCATCGCCCACCATCGCACCGTAGAGGTCGATGGATTCGCTGTTTTCCAGTCCCGTAGGCTTGGCTTTGCGCAGAATGACCTGGCGCACCGCCCCCTGCCTGTCCTGCATCGTAAACCGGGTCGTTCCCGGATCGACTTCCGGTTCGTAAACGACGGGCTCCTCCCGCACGAGAGTCCCGGACACCTTGAACTCTTGGCCGGGCTGGGTGGCGGCCTCCACAAATCCGACCGAGCGCGTCGCCGTGGTAAAAGTGGCAATGAACGTTCCCGCGATGCCGGCAACGAGCAAGAGCAGAAGGATGTGGCTCCGGCGCATGGGTCAGTGGCGGTTAGCGGGTGGATTGATTTTGCGTTCCAAACGCGACAACCGACGTTCTGCCCAAAGCATCCATGCGAGCAGCCCGATCAGCACCACTCCGGCCACAGCGAGCACTACCCCTGCTTTGCCCGAGCCTAGAAAAACCGATTCCGTGAGTGCTATCATAGCATCAACTTATTCCATGTGAAGTGTGGTCCCAGCGTTCACGAATGCGCGCCATACGGAGAATGAGCTGCTGCATCCACAGCCCCGTGAGAATCCAACCGAGCACCGCCGGATAGAACACGAGCCGCAAACTGGAATCCAAGTCGTACGTATTGAACCCAGGGTTGCCCCCCTTGCCCGGATGCAGGCTCTCAGAAAACCGCGGCATGATTAGAAGCAAAATCACCAGGAGCACGAAGGCAAAGAGGTTGTACACCGCCCCGAGCCGGGCGCGGAGAGCAGGACGATCGACCGACTCCCGCAGGATGTGGTAGCCTGCGTAGGCGGCGGTCGTCACGAGGGCTCCGTTGAGTTGCGGATCATCAACCCACCACGTTCCCCACGTAAACCGGGCCCAGATGCTCCCTGTAATCAGGCCCGCCACACCGAGACCTACCGCCACAGCCGACGCGGACCGCGCACGTTCATCGGAGGCGGTCACCCCGGAAGCCCCGAGCTGACGGATGGACGCCACGAAGGCAATGCCCGCGAGCACGAACATGGAAAACCACAGCGGCACGTGCCACATGAGGTTGCGAATGGTCTCTTCCACACGCGGTTGGAAGGGGAAATGAAAGCCCAACTTGGGGGAATAATCGGGGATTTCCGTCGGTGCAGCCACCTGCACAGGGCCCACTGCATGGCCATCTGCATAAATGGCATTTGCAAGCAGGAGGGAACCATCGATGTCCGAAACCACGAACAGGTCCAGGCTTCGGGAGGGCAGGGTGTCTGGCAGAGCCAAACGAAATGAGAGAACATCCGCCCCTTCCCGAATCACCTCGATGCACGGAAATACGGCCTTCCCCGAACGCACCACCACATGCACATCCCGCGCGTCTTGGAAGTGGGTGCCGTGGCCTTGAACCCGGTACATGCCCGATGCTTCCGGCACGCATTCGAGCAACCCCGGTCCGAGCGGCACCAGCGCCGTCATCGCCGCCACATAGAGCAGCAGCAGGGGACCCACCGGTTTCCAAAGCCCTTTCATCGCTGTCAATCCCGCCAAAGGTAAGGGAAGACCAAGGCGGCCATGGCATGCGCCAGTCCTGCAAGCGCGGCCAAAAAAGCCAAAT
>Ga0315905_10008345_pt1 | contig 10471 bp, 9 predicted proteins | sample LakEriMetagenome_5_FD_203522 | JGI IMG/M metagenome (GOLD analysis project Ga0315905, IMG submission 203522) | Freshwater fungal communities from buoy surface, Lake Erie, Ohio, United States - Buoy 4 MA121 | ecosystem: Environmental > Aquatic > Freshwater > Lake | place: USA: Lake Erie, Ohio... | reverse complement strand
ACTTTGGGGGAGAGCCCGCTAATTGGTCTTTAGATATTGGATCAGTACAAGAGAAAGAATTCAGCGACACTTTTGATCGCGTAATCCTAGATATGTTGGCACCTTGGGAATGCATTGAATTAGCGGCAAAGGTATTGCGTCCGGGTGGCGTATTCATGGCCTACGTTGCAACAACCACGCAACTTTCGGCTACTGCCGAAGCTTTAAAGGAAGATGGGCACTTCACCGAACCGGAAAGCTTTGAAAGCATGGTCCGCGGTTGGCACCACGAAGGGCTGGCGGTTCGCCCGCAACAAAGAATGATTGGGCACACCGGTTTCTTAATATTTGCAAGACGCATGGCACCTGGTGTTGAAGTTCTTGCGCGGCGTCGCAGACCAGCGAAAGGGTCATACGGTGTCGCGGAAGACTGAACGTCTGGTTAATCTGACTATTGCCTTGCTTGCGACTAAAAGATATTTAACGAAATCAGAAATTTTCCGAACAGTTGATGGTTATGAAGGAACGCCCGAGAGCAAAGAGCGAATGTTCGAACGCGATAAAGATGATCTACGCAATCTCGGTATCGTGATCGAAGTGGGTACCTTCGATCCGCTATTCGAAGACGAGTCCGGTTATCGCATCAAACCTGAAAATTACCAATTCCAATTGGGCGATTTAGATAGTAAAGCCATCGCATTGCTTTCACTCGCCGCTGAAGCATGGCGAGGTGCTGCTCTAGATAGTTCGGCGCTCAGCGCGCTAGTAAAATTGCACGCGATCGGAATAGAAACTGACGCAGAAGCGTTGCCTGATTTGGCACCTGCGATTATTTCAAAAGATATTAATTTGGCTTCTGCGATCTCGGCTATTACTTCTCGTACCGTTATCTCTTTCTCTTATCTGAGTGAGTCATTGCAGAAAGAAAGCCGCGTTTTGGAGCCTTACGCAGTGGCATCCAGATATGGACATTGGTATTTGTTTGGAAAGGATCTAGATCGTAAAGACCTGCGAAGTTTCCGCCTTGATCGTGTTCTAGGCTCTCTATCGACAAAGGGGCGAGCCGGAAGTTATGAAATCCCGAAGACCTTTAGCGTCGAGAGCCATTTACTTGAGACTCGCTCACAACAGATAGCGCAACTTTATTTACGAAGCGGTAGAGCGTTGGCGTTGCGTGCTAGATCAACCGAGATCGATGATGAGAAAGCACCCGTTGGTTGGGACCGTGTGAAAATCCAATACCAGGATCAAGAGCGGATGGCGGAGGAAATTCTCTGGTATGCCGAGGATGCGGTCGTATTAGAACCTGAGACTTTAAGAAGTTCTATTATTGAAAGTCTGCAGGCGGGGGTAATCCGTTATGGCTGACAAGCAGAGCACCCCGATTGAAAAAGCAGCAAGACTGCTCGATTTGGTTCCGTATATATCGACTCATCAAGGTGTGGCGTTATCTGAATTAGCCTCTGAATTCGGGGTTAGTGAATCTGAATTACTCTCTGATCTCAATACTCTTTGGATGTGCGGTCTACCTGGTTACACGCCGCTTGAATTAATTGATCTTGAATTTGAATCTGGTTATGTATCGATTCGTAATGCTGAAATTTTGCAGAAGGTGCGTCTGCTGACTAAGGATGAACTGGTGATCCTTTTGGTCGGATTAGATCTACTTATTCAGTCAATTGAGGCAAAGCGTGTTGATTTGTTAAACGCTATAACATCATTGCAAGTGAAGATAAAGACCATCATTGGCGATATCGCGACCATTGAGCCCATCGTAAACAGTTCTTACCGAGCAACAATTCTGAATGCGATCGCAAGCCGTAAAAATTTGCAAATCTCATACCATTCACTTATTCGAGATGAGTTAACTAAAAGAGAGATCACGCCAATCGAGTTAATGGTTGATCATGGTTATGAAGTTTTACAGGCGTATTGCCACCATGTGGCGGCTTATCGCACGTTTCGCCTCGACAGCATCGCCGATATTTCTTTAGCCGGAAGCCAACAGAGCCAGACCATGGCACCGCCCGAGGATGAGGCGTTCAAAATGGAAATTACTATTAAGAAAAGAATTAGAAGTACCTTGGAGAGATTTCGAATCCCGGTCCCGGCTAAAACTTCAGAGAGCTCGGGCAGTTTCACAGCCTTCTCTTTTAGCCAGGACTGGCTGATTCGCAGTGCAATGAGCACCCTGGCGGCTACAGAGGTTCTGGCTCCGATTTCTTCACGTGTCGAGTTGGCTCGCAAATGTCGTAAGACACTGGATCTCTATGAAAGCGCGCTCTTTTCCAAGATCTCCTGAGAGCGGGTTCGACGCCCTGAATTTGGGAATTTCTAAGCCGCATGCGCTACCGTTTGGCCATGCCTTTTCTACGCGAACCAAGCCATATCCTGCTACTGCTTATTGTTGTAGTTGTTCTATTTGGTGCCAAGCGCCTGCCTGATTCAGCGCGATCACTCGGAAAATCACTTCGAATATTCAAAGGTGAGATGAAAGAGATGAAGAAAGATGGCGAAGAGAAGAAGGATGGCACTGACGGCTCTGCCGCTCAATAATTGCTATGACGACCACCACTGGCGGTCGTATGCCGCTTATCGAACACCTGCGCGAGTTCCGTAAGCGAGTACTCCGATCCGCGATAGCAATCGCAATGGCCTCACTAATTGGTTGGTTTTTCTATAACGAGATAATCACCACGTTGGCACAACCTGTTTGTGATCTTAAAGCCGCGCAAGATTTAGGGGCCGATCATTGTGGCGCACTTTATATCAATGGAGTTTTAGGTCCGCTCAACCTTCAAATTAAAGTAGCACTTCTCACCGGCGTTATTTTAAGCGCGCCAATCTGGCTTTATCATCTCTGGGCTTTCATCGCTCCAGCCTTGCACAGAAGAGAAAAACGTAACTCTGTTTTCTTCATTGTTGCCGCCACTCCGTTCTTCGCAGCAGGTGCTTACCTTGGTTATACGATCTTGCCAATTGCGATAAAGGTCCTCTTCGGTTTCACACCGGAGTCGCTAAATAACCTTGTTAGATTCGATGATTATTTAGATTTCGTGATGCGCGCGATCCTACTTTTCGGACTTGCCTTCGAACTTCCAGTTTTCTTGATCACCTTCAATTTAATTGGTTTCCTAAGTGGATCAGCGATTTTACGTCCTTGGAGAATTTGGGTCTTTGCCATATTCCTCTTTGTCGCAGGATTTACTCCAAGTGCTGATCCGCTTTCTATGCTTGCCTTGGCTCTGCCATTAATTGCGCTCTATCTTTTATCCGGGTTATTTGCGGTACTTAACGATCGACGTCGTGCAAAGAAGAGATCTGCCGCGGAAGAAATTTAAGAGTTATGTGGGCGATCGTAGTTAATCCAGTCTCTGGTGGCGGAAAGGGAGCAGTCTTCGGCAGGGAAGTAGCGGGTTATTTCGCTGCGAAAGGTTTGCCATTTCAAGTTATTACTTCAACAACTGCGCAACGGTTGCAGAAGAATTTGCAGGAATTCTTAGACACTCAAGGCTCGGCTTGCCAGGGAGTTATCGCAGTTGGTGGTGATGGTTTAGCCCATCTGGTCATGCAATTGGTCGCTCCACGAGCAATCCCTTTTACGGTTATCCCAGCAGGTACTGGCAATGATTTTGTTCGTGCCTTGGGATGGTCACTCGAATCAATCACCAAGCAGTTAGATTCCGTTACTACTGAGCAACCAAAGAAGATCGATCTTGGACTCGTAGATTCAGAGTGGTTCGGCGCGATTCTTTCGACTGGTTTTGATTCGGTTGTAAATGAAAAAGCGAATCGAATGAAATGGCCTAAGGGACCGATGAAATACAACGTTGCGATTGCAATGGAGTTACCAAAATTTCAACCAATGCAATACACGATCGGATTGGATAATAACTCTATTCAAACTGAGGCAATGCTAATTGCTGTGGCAAATGGTTCGAGTTATGGAGCAGGTATGTTGGTCTGCCCCGATGCCCGGATGGATGATGGGCTCTTTGATGTGATGGTTTTGCGTCCGGTTAGTAAATTAGAATTTATCAAAGTCTTTCCGAAAGTTTTCAAAGGTGCGCATATTGATCATCCAAAAGTCGATATCTATCGCAGCAAACGAGTATCGCTGGCGGCCCCGGCAATTGCTTATGCCGACGGGGAAAGGGTGGGTACTTTGCCAGTTCAGGCTGAATGCATCGCCGGTGCTGGACTATCGTGGACCCCATGACTACGCCAGCTGCCAAATATGCCGCAGCGAAGAAGCGTTCCAAGCATGTTGTAACTGAGGACTTCATCTCAGAATTCGAATTTCCTTTTGATCAGTTTCAGATCGACGCCTGTCACGCCGTGGAGAGTGGGCATGGCGTTTTAGTTGCCGCACCAACTGGCGCTGGAAAGACCGTCGTTGGAGAATTTGCAGCTTATCTGGCTCTGCGAAATGGCAAAAAGTGCTTTTACACAACGCCGATCAAAGCGCTTTCCAACCAAAAGTTTCAAGAATTCGTTGCTCGTTTTGGAGAAGAGCGAGTTGGTCTTCTAACTGGTGATACCAACATAAATTCTGAGGCAGACATTTTGGTGATGACCACCGAAGTACTACGCAATATGTTGTATGCCAACTCAAATACTTTGACGAACTTAGGCTCTGTCGTAATGGATGAAGTTCATTACTTGGCAGACAAGTTCCGCGGTGCCGTTTGGGAAGAGGTTTTGATTCACTTAATGGAGTCGGTGCAGGTTATTTCACTTTCTGCAACGGTTTCAAATGCTGAAGAATTTGGTGAATGGCTCGGGGAAGTTCGTGGACAAACCGATGTAATTCTTAGTGAGCATCGCCCAATACCTTTGTACCAGCATGTTCTAATCAACTCCAGCCTTATTGATCTATTCAGCCAACCCGGAAAGATAAATCCTGAGATTTTGGCGCTGGAGCGAGAAGCGATGCGCAAGGTCAGAATTCCACGTCATCGACGTGAACAATGGGGCGCACAAGAGTCTCGGTTATCACGCGCTGAAATTATGGAGAAGCTAAACCGCGAGAATCTCTTGCCTGCGATTACTTTCATATTCTCACGAATGGGATGCGACGCCGCTGTAAAGCAATGTTTAACCGCAGGGTTGAAGTTAACTAACACGGCAGAACGTGCTGAAATTCTGGCAACTGCCGCTAGATACACCGCAAATTTACCGGAAGAAGATTTAGAGGTGCTGGGGTATCGCGAATGGATCACAGCGCTAGAACGTGGCATTGCCGCACACCATGCGGGGTTGTTGCCTAGTTTTAAGAACGCGGTGGAAGATTTATTCCAACGCGGATTAGTAAAGGCCGTCTTTGCTACCGAAACTTTGGCGCTGGGCATCAACATGCCAGCCCGTACTGTCGTCTTGGAGAAGTTAACTAAATGGAATGGTGAAGCCCACGTTCCAATAACACCGGGGGAGTACACACAATTAACCGGTCGCGCTGGTCGCCGCGGAATTGATATTGAAGGTAACGCAGTTGTGCAATGGTCTCCAACGGTTGATTCGGCAACTGCGGCGGGCTTGGCATCGACACGTACTTATCCACTGCGCTCATCATTTACGCCGACTTACAACATGGCGATAAATCTGATTGCGCGTTTTGGACGAGAGAGAGCCCACGGCAGTCTGGAATCTTCATTTGCGCAATTTCAAGCGGACCGAGCAGTAGTTGGTCTGGTTAAGCAAATTAAGAAGAACGAGGGTGCGCGCAATGAACTTATTGAAAGCGCTAAATGTCATCTAGGAGATTTCGAAAGTTATGCCAAATTGCGCTCAGAAACTAAGGAGTTAGAGAAACTACTTTCCAAACGCGATGGTCGTCGCACCTTTGATAATCGTCAACGAGCTCATATGGAATCCGAAATCGATGGGTTAAGACGCGCGATGCGAAACCATGCCTGTCACTCGTGTAATGATCGAGAAACACACGCCCGATTTGCCGAACGAGCCGACCGACTTTCACGTGAATCTGAAGGACTTCGAGCGCGCGTTGAAAATCGCACCCATGTGATCGCAAAGACATTTGATCGCATCTGCGATGTACTTACGCACCTTGGATATATTGAAGGCGAAAAGCCGCTTCCGCAGGGGAAGATTCTGGCAAAGATTTATGCTGAATCCGATCTGTTGTTAACCGAAACGATTCGTGCAGGGATCTTGGATAACTTATCGGCCCCAGAACTTCTCTCTGTTGCCTCATCGATGATATTCCAATCTCGCTCACGCGATGATTACGCACCAAAGATTCCACATCAAAACGTTACAAATGCGTTATCTGAAATAATTCGTATTTGGGCCAGGTTAGAAGAAGTTGAAAACGAATTTGATGTTAAAACCCAGAAAGAACCAGATTTCGGATTCGCCTTCATTTCCTATCGCTGGGCGCAAGGCAACTCCTTATCTAATGTTCTAAAGGGCAGCGACATGTCGGTCGGTGACTTTGTTCGATCGACGAAGCAGTTAATGGATCTGCTTATGCAGATTGCTGGCGCCAGTGAACAACTGCGCCCGATTTGTCGAGAGGCGATTAAGCGTTTAGATCGTGGCGTGGTGTCATATATGGTGGATGACCTATGACCTTAATGCTCCTTGATAGCGCATCTCTTTGGTATCGCGCTTATTACGGAATGCCGGATACCTTGTTAGCACCCGATGGCACACCAGTAAATGCCATACGTGGTTATCTGGATATGACCGCGCGGTTAATCGGAATGTATTCACCGAAGCGGATTGTGGCTTGCATCGAGGGCGATTGGCGACCTTCTTGGAGAGTGGAACTATTTCCTGATTACAAAGCCAATAGGGTCGATGAAGATGGTGAAGGCGAAGAAGAGCCTGACTTACTGACGCCACAGATCCCGATCTTGCTTGATCTCTTAGATTTATTTGGAATTCCCATGGTTGGCGTCGATGACTATGAAGCCGATGATGTGATGGCCACTTTTGCGGTGCAAGAGAAAGGGCCGATCAGAATTGTCACTGGAGATAGAGATTTATTCCAGCTAGTTGATGACAAGCGCGATGTAAAAGTTGTCTATCTTGCACGCGGACTTTCCCAACACGATTTGGTAGACATTGGTTGGATAAAGCGAAAGTACGAGATTCCCGGCGATAGATACGCCTTATTCGCCATGTTCCGTGGAGATCCTTCCGATGGTCTTCCTGGCGTTCGCGGAATCGGTGAGAAAGGTGCCGCGCTAATCGCTAATAACTTTGCGAGCACCGATGAGGCACTTGCCGCAGCACATGAAGCGCATCCTGCGCTTACTCCAGCTTTGGCTAAAAAGATTATCGCTGGTACTGATTATTTAAAGATTGCTCCAACGCTGGTTAATTGTGCGCGCGATGTAGCGTTACCGAAATTGGATATCGAAATGCCTACAGCACCATCTGATCTATCTAAAATTTATGAAATGAAAGAACGCTACGGTCTGGGGGCAAGTGTAGATCGAATGATTGCTGCTCTTAAATGGTGAAAATGTTTATTGCTGCCTTTTTGGCCAGCGCTGCCTTTGAGCCAATCGGTCTATGGTTCTTAGCGCTTTTCGGTTTTGGACTTTTCTTTCGCAAACTTGTAAAGAGTGATAGACCAGTAATTCATAGTTTTATTTTTGGTTTTACGCTTAATGCAATTGTCCTGCATTGGAGTGGCAAGTACGTTGGCGCTCTTCCTTGGTTGCTGTTAGCCCTTTTGCAGGCCCTTTTTTATCTTCCAATCGGATTAATTTATAGACGCACCAAGAACCTTTGGTTGAGTGGGCTCACACTTCTAGTAATGGAGGAACTACGGGCTCGTTTTCCCTTCGGTGGTTTCGGTTGGACACGGATCGCCTTTAGCCAAGTGGAGTCACCGGCGTTGCCGATAGTTTCGATCGGGGGAGTGTTTGCACTTTCTGCATTTACAGTTCTAATTGCGATGATTGCGACAAAATTGAACGCGAAGAGTTTCGCTGTCATCGCAATTCTTTTTATCGCGACCCTATTGCTCCCGAGTAATCCGCAGGGGAGTGGCTCAGTTCGATTACTCGCGGTCCAAGGCAATACGCCCGGAGTTGGTTTGGAGTTTAATTCCAGAGCTAAGGCTGTCTTTGATCTGCACAGAGATGCCACCAGAGCATTCGCCAAAGACCAATATGACGCAATTGTTTGGCCAGAAAATGCGATCGACATCGATCCGCGAAAGAATCCAGAAGTAGCAGCCGACATCATCTCTTTGACCAGAGAGATACAAACACCTTTGATAGCAGGTGTTGTGCAGCAAGAAAATGCAAAACCAGAAAACGCATCGATTATGTATTCTAATGAAGGAATATCGCAGAGTGTTTACGTCAAACGAGGGCTCACACCGTTCGGAGAGTTTATGCCGCTTCGTAAACTCGCTGAGTTTGTAAATCCAATGGCAAAAACGGTAGTTGACTTTGTTCCAGGGAAAGAATTGGTAACTCACCAAGTCAAAGGATCAAGTCTAGGTCCGATCATTTGTTATGAAATTATTATCGATTCTTTAGTTCGAGAAATGGCTGGTAGTTCTAAAGCGCTCATTGTTCAAACTAACAGCGCAACTTTTTCGAATACTGCAGAAAGTGCACAACAATTAGCGATTACGCGCATAAGGGCGGTAGAACATTCACGATCGATATTAAGCGTTTCAACGGTTGGAATTTCTGCTTTTATCGATAATAATGGTCGAGTGGTTAGCCAAACTCCAGAAAATAAGAAGGCTTTCTTGGTTGGTAATCTGACGCTCAGCACCAGCCAAACTGTCGTAGATCGGTTCTGGCAATGGATAAGTTAGTCATTCTAATTCCGACTTATAACGAAGCGGTCTCTATCGTCGAGCTACTAGAAAAGCTCTCCATCTTTCGATCAAGTTCACAGTATCAATTTGATGTTGTTGTTATCGATGATAATTCCCCAGATAAGACCGCAGATATTGTCGATAAACTGGCGATTTCTTGGGTGCAAGTTATGCGCCGACCTGGAAAAAGCGGTTTAGGTGCGGCATATCGCGCCGGATTCAATAAAGTTTTAGCAGATAACAGATACACCCAAGTTGTCACAATGGATGCCGATGGTTCACATCGCGTAGAAGATCTGGCAGCGATGTTTGCCGCAATCAAATCGGGTAAGTCAATTGTTTTGGGTACTCGCTGGATGCCAGGTGGCAGCGTTGTTAACTGGCCAAAATCTCGACAATTGCTCTCGAAATCTGGAACTCAATATGCCAAGTTCGCGCTAGGCATAGATTTAAACGATCTAACAGGCGGTTTCCGTATTTATAGCGCCGAGCTGTTAAATGCGTTGAACCTAAAGGATATGGATGCCACTGGATATTGTTTCCAAATTGAAATGGCGATGGCTGCCGACTTAGCCGGCGCTACGCAAACTCAGGTTCCAATTACCTTTGTAGAGCGTATTAACGGGGTATCTAAGATGTCTAAAGCGATAGTCGTTGAAGCGCTGACTCAGACAACTCGTTGGGGGCTGATGCGCAGGCTTAGACCTAACGCCGATAAGTTACATTATGTAAAGTAATCTGATTTAGCCCCACTCTCGGCTAAATCAGATTACCTTACGAAGAATAAGCCTCTATCGGAGCGCATGAGCAAACCAAATTTCGATCGCCGAAGGCGCCATCTATACGGCCAACGGTCGGCCAATACTTGCCTCTAGCCCCAATTAATTCTCCTGGAATTAGGCCTGTAATCGTGGCTGGGAAGGCTCCTTCTTCGCGAGAGTAAGAACGATCCCAATTAGTCGCAGCGATCGCTCCTATCGTGTGCGGTGCGTTGCGCAGTGCAGATTCATCAATATTCTGTTTTCCATCGATGATCTCCTGAATTTCAGAGCGAATCCCGATCATCGCATCGATAAATCGGTTCATCTCAATAATATCTTCTGACTCAGTTGGCTCGATCATCAAAGTGCCAGCCACTGGGAAAGACATCGTTGGCGCATGGAAACCAAAATCCATAAGGCGCTTAGCTATGTCATCAACGCTTACACCAGAAATTTTAGTTATCTCGCGCAAATCAAGAATACATTCGTGTGCGATCAAACCTTTATTACCGGTGTAGAGAATTGGGTAAGACCCCTTTAACCGGGCTGCCATGTAATTTGCATTCAAAATGGCCACTTCTGTTGCGTGAGTTAGACCCTCTCCCCCCATTAGGCGGATGTAAGCCCAAGAGATCGGCAGGATGCTCGCTGATCCAAATGGCGCCGCTGAAATCGGTCCTGGTCCTGTAGCAGGTCCAGCGGTTGCATCCATTGGATGGTTAGGAAGGAATGGAGCAAGGTGTGATTTCGCAATCACTGGGCCAACACCCGGTCCCCCACCGCCATGTGGAATACAGAAAGTTTTATGAAGATTTAAATGCGAAACATCTGCACCAAATTTTCCAGGTTGTGCGGTTCCAACAAGAGCGTTGAGATTTGCACCATCTACATAAACCTGCCCTCCCGCATCGTGAATCAT
>Ga0315905_10008344_pt1 | contig 10471 bp, 11 predicted proteins | sample LakEriMetagenome_5_FD_203522 | JGI IMG/M metagenome (GOLD analysis project Ga0315905, IMG submission 203522) | Freshwater fungal communities from buoy surface, Lake Erie, Ohio, United States - Buoy 4 MA121 | ecosystem: Environmental > Aquatic > Freshwater > Lake | place: USA: Lake Erie, Ohio... | reverse complement strand
TACTATTGGTGGTGATCTTTGGTGGGTATCTTCTTCTCAGCATAGTGGACCTTTTGTCTTGGCTGTAGCTGATTGTACTGGTCACGGTGTTCCTGGTGCGATGCTGTCCTTGTTGGTGAGTAATTCGTTTGAACGTATTTACGCCAATGATACTTCTGAAGATCCGGACTCGGCTTTGATGTCGCTAGACCACTATGTACGAACAGGTCTGAACCAAGATCGGCCTGATAGCGAAAGCGATGATGGCTGCGATGCAGCAGTACTTCGTATAGATAAACAAAATCATCGTATTGATTTTGCTGGAGCGAAGATCGGTTTATTTCAGATAACAAAATATGGACAAATCATTCGACATTCTTCTTCAAGAATCAGTCTTGGCTACCAAGAATTAATCAGTGAACAAGATCGTCCAGTACTTAAGACTATTAAATATACCGAAGAAGATTTATTTGTGATTGTGACTGATGGCTTGACCGATCAAGTTGGGGGCACCGCATTAATACCTGTATCTTTCGGATATAGGCGTCTGGAAAAATTACTTGTTGAAAATTGCCATTTACCGGTAGAAGAAATTGCAAATAAAATTAAAATAAGCCTGCGTGATTGGCAAGATAAACAGATTCGAAGAGATGATGTAACTGCGGTTATTTTCCGGCTATAACATTAGTAATTAATTTTATTTTTTCAAAGAGGCTTTTATGGAATTGTCTCAAGCGACACTTTTACGCAACACATTACGTTCACATAACGTCATCATGGCTTACAACGGTGTAGTCTCTGATGACTTGATGGTTTCGTTAGCAGGATTGCTCAAAACTCGATTGTTAGCGAATAAAGATGCAAAGCGATCTAAGTTAATTTTTGCTGTATTTATGGAAGGTGTACAAAATCTGATTTGGCACGGGGAAAAACAAGAAGAAAATTATGGAATGATCTTAATAACCGAAATAAATGACGAGGTTGTTATTATGTGCGGCAATCGAGTTAGTCGTGAAAAAACACACGATCTTCGGGAACGATTGAACCAAATTAAAGGAGCTGACAAAGAAACTATCCGACAGCTTTATAGAGAAGGTATGTCTCAAGCATCCGACCATGAAGGTCCAGGTTCGGGACTAGGATTGCTGGAAATTGCGCGCCGATCTTCTCACCCCATAAGTTATTCCTTTGAGGACGTTGACAGCGAAAATGTTGACTTTATTCTTTCAGCCACTATCTAAAAATAAATCACTATTCTGCTTACCCAAATTAAAATTTTAACATTTTATTTTGACGGGTAAAAGACTTCGAAGGAAAAAATATGAACATACATTTGGATGCTACAGATCGAACTCCGAAAATTTCTCTCATCACGGATCCACTAACTTTAACTATAGCAGGAGAATCTTTTCCAGAAGATGTTTCTTCATTCTATGGACAAATCATAACCACCTTAAGTTCGTTAAGCTCAACAGTAAAAGGTCCATTAACTTTCGAGTTAGAAATGATTTATATTAATAGTTCTAGCATTAAAGCTTTTTATCGCATTTTCGAATGTCTTGAGGATTATCGAAAAGCAGGAAATATAGTCAATGTTATTTGGAAAGCCTCTGATGACGACGACATAATGCAAGAATTAGGCGAAGATTTTAAAGACAGATTTCAGGATTTGCTATTTTCGATAATACAAGAGGGATAACCGAATTACAGTGCACGCCACATTGAAAACTAGGTACTTATAGAGATAAGTAGCTGAGTTTTTTTAGTGGTTATGCAGCGCAATAGACGAACTACCTGCAGCAGCAATAGCTAGTGTTGTAAGGGTCAAACTTGACTCATGTTCATCAAGATGAACGCTAGAGACACAATTATGGGAATGAGCTCAATGCAGAGTTAGTGAGCGCGGAAACAGAAGTGTTTTCCTCGATGCAGGATATTCTGCATGCGACCCGCAGCGTGATCCTTTTGACCGATGCTGATGGCGTGATCCTGGAGAGCTTCGGAGCACAGAGACACATCAATTATGCTGCCGAGCGAAACCTGCATGCGGCGAGGGTAGGGAGTTTCTATTTGTTGCTCAAACAAAATGGCTCAATTTGTGAGTTAGATTAAGTCTTGTTTTTACTGGTTTATCGACTTTTACATGAGCCTGAATACCGCAGATTAACAGAATCCAGGCTCGTCAAAAACACAATAAAATCAACGATTTATAGCTAAAAAGACCATTCGTGTAATAAACCGTGTAATTGAGTCAAAAGTTGCATAACGCAACTTTCTAGTTTTTTGACCAAATTTGCCTCGGGCCTCCGCCAAAATCAGCTGGCCCAACTAGGCGATAGTATGGCGGTCATTCGTGGCTGGGAAATACTTTTACCGTCTACAAAACGCAGCTAAAAATTAAGTCACTTGCAGATTATTTATTATGAGGTGATTTAAAAGTTCTCTATTTTGCTGGTACTAAACTGACAGTGGATCAATTTTTTAATCAGTGCTTTCGCTCGCCGCACGACAGTCTCTGGGCGAGATTCCAAACCGTAACTTGAAGGCACGGCTGAAGTGCGACATGTCGCTGAAACCCCAGCGAAGCGCGATGTCCAGAATTCGGTGGGGTCTCGGTCCCAATTGCATGAGCTCATCTCGACAACGATCTAGACGTAGGTTCCAAACATATCGCATCAGCGATGTCTGCTCCGAATTGAATAGCCTGTTCAGGTAGCGTGCTGAGATTCCAAGACGTCGAACGATACGAGTTGTATCTAGACAGGGATCCCCCAGGTTGGCGTCAATCAGCATTTTTGCCCTCAATAATGCAACCTCCCGTGAGCCCATTGAGGATTCATCCAACTGATGATCGAGCGTGAGAGTCGTGCCAATCATGTTAAGTGCGTGAAACGATAACGCAGCCAATTCTTTTTCACTCAAACTAGGAAGGTTGATCGCTACTGACTGAAGAAAATTTCGTAGCACTTCACCTGAGGAAGAATCGGATGCCAACTTGCGCGAAGTAAGATTGTGCATGCTGGGTACTAAGCGGTTGAGCGTAGGTCGTGGAATACTCAGGACCAGTTCGCTCCAGTCATTATTGAAATCTAGTCTATGGGGTCTCGCGCCATCGTAAATGGCAAAGTCTCCTACTTGCATTTCTATCTGGCGGTTATCTTGTTGCATGCGCTGTTTGCCGGACAGCATTAGCACCGCAAAGTAGCAGTCCTCGTAACTTTCGCGCGCGTCACGATGCAGACGCTGCACCGACTGCGGCGCTGAGGCGACATGGGTGAGTCGCATCACGTCCGTTAGGCTCGAGTGCATTGAGCCATGAAAATTTGGCTCCGTGGGCGCCGCTATCTGGACATCGGCGAACAATCGAAGCACCATCTCTCGCCAGTAGTCCACCCGCTCATAATCCCTCACAGCTTGCGTATCGAGCGTGAGTGCCTGCCGAGACAAAGACATGCTCTGGGGCAGTCTTTGAAGGAGTGGCTGTTGGTTTTCCATAGGAAAGAATTTAACGCAGCGCTATGCGGGAGTCAACGGCACATCTCAGTGCTCAAATGCACATGCGTGGTGCAGTCAAGCCTTAGTTCCGTCGTAATCAACCATGAGCTGGCTGCTGTCCAGTTACGTGATCTATATTCGGCATGTCTGAGCACTGCGATTTTATTGTAGACCGTTTGAAATTCATGGGTGATTATGAAAACGATATCTATTTCTGATCCTTATACCGAAGATCTGCTTGCGAGGCTCGCAAATCGTCACTCGGTGGGGCCCAAATACCTAACCTATCCTGCGCCAGACCTTGCGCAGTTGGAAACAGCGGCGATGGTGGCGTCTAGGGCTCCAGATCACGCGAAGTTGCGTCCTTTTCGCTTCGTGATGATCGGCGAACATCAGCGGCCGCGACTGGCCGAACTTTTTGGCGCCGATGCAGCGCAGCGTGGCCAGGATGCTGAGGCAGTCAAGCGGGCAAGGGAACGTGCGTTCAATGGCCCTGCCTTGATTGCCATGGTAGTTCGGGTTCGTACAGATATGGCTGATGTACCACCATACGAGCAATGGCTGTCCGCCGGTGCCGGACTCATGAATTTACTCAATGCTCTGCATCTCATGGGCTTCGCAGCCAAGGTGCTCAGCGGCCCCTCGGTTCGAAACCCCCAGATTGCCGAGGCTTTCTGCGAGACGGATGAATGCCTGTCTGCATGGATACTTGCAGGTACGGCACTGCACGCATTGGCGCCGCGAGGCAACCCTAGTCCACCGGCCCTTATTTCATGCTGGACCTAGGCCGCCGTCTCGCCACTGGGATCAAGCAGCGGTTCCGCTGAAGTCAACACACCGTTGCGGCGCATGCATAAACTAGTTTGTACATAACTTTAATTAGGTGATAGTCATGACACAAAAGCCAAATACTGTATTGGGTGCATGCCCTCATGACTGCCCTGATACATGCTCGATTGTCGCCACAGTCGATAAAGGTCGCGTCATCAGCGTACAGGGAAACCCTGACCATCCATTCACTGCTGGTCGCTTGTGCGTGAAGGTCAATCATTACGAAGAGCGAGTGCATAGCCCTGATCGCGTCCTCTACCCGCTGCGTCGTGTCGGTCCCAAGGGCGAGGCGCGTTTCGAGCGCATTAGTTGGGATGAGGCGCTGCGTACCATTGGTGCCCGCTGGAAGGCACTGATCTCCGAACATGGTCCGCAGGTCATTCAACCTTACAGCTATCTGGGCACGCAGGGAACGATCAACGGTCTAAATGTCGGTGATCCTTTCTTCAATAAGATGGGTGCTGCCATTTCAGAGCGGACCTTTTGTGATTCGGGCGCTTGCACCGGCTACATCATGACGCTGGGACCCACACCTGCAATGGATCCAGAGAGCTTTGTACATTCGCGCTGCATTTTGCTATGGGCCTCCAACCCCATGAGTACCAATGTCCATATGTGGCCCTTCATCGCAGAGGCACAAAAGCGCGGTGCCAAGGTGATCGTGATCGATCCGGTGCGTACACGTTCGGCGCAGGCTGCTGATGTTCATCTTGCGCTTCGTCCCGGCACCGATTCGGCGCTGGCACTGGGCATGATTCATGTGATCATTCGCGATGGACTCGTCGATCAAGATTATGTTGAAAAATATACCGTGGGCTTTGATGCGCTGGCCAAGCGCGCCAACGAATATGCACCCGAGCGCGTTGCCGAAATCACCGGGCTAACGGTCGCTCAGATAGAGCAACTTTCCCACGACTATGCCAAAGCTCAGCCTTCGGCGATTCGTATTGGCGTTGCGATTGAGCGTAACGGCAACGGTGGACAGGCAGTGCGCGCATTGTCTTCATTACCCGCTTTAGTGGGTGCTTTTCGTAAGCCAGGTGGCGGCATTTTGCAGCTGCCACTTTGGGCCTTCCCGATTCGCTGGGATAAATTAATGCGTCCTGAATGGATCAAGCCGGGCACGCCCGTGCGCAACCAATGGAAGATCGGTCAGGATCTTCTGGCCACCGACGACAAGGGACCGATCATCCGCTCACTGTTTGTCTACAACGCAAATCCTATGGTAGTGGCCGCAGAGCAAGGATTGATTAGGAAGGGCCTAATGCGCGAGGATCTCTTCACTGTCGTAAGCGAGCATTTCATTACTGACACTGCTCGCTTTGCCGACATTGTGCTTCCTGCGACAACGCAAGCAGAGCAACTAGATCTGATGTTCTCGTGGGGGCATCTCTACATCACGATGAACCAACCCTGGATTGCCCCGCTCGGCGAAGCGGTGCCGAACACAGAGTTGTTCCGTCGCCTCGCTCGCGAGATGGGCATGGACGATCCGCAGTTCTCGCTGACTGATGATGAGCTTGCACAACAATCCTATGACTGGTCTGCGCCTGCGCTGCAGGGTATTACCTATGAAAGTCTTAAAGTGAAGGGATGGGCGCGCTTGAATCTGCCTGATGCGGCGCATTACGCACCACATGCTGAAGGTGGCTTCCCTACGCCATCAGGCAAAGTCGAGTTCGAAGCTTCGATGGCGGCTGGTGGCAATTTCGTTTTGGGTGTATTCCGTCAGGGTAGCGAAGAATTTCAGGATGGTAGCCCGGTCGATTCTCTGCCCTCGTGGACGCCGCCAAAGCTTGATCAGCACCGTCCGCTTACGCTTATTTCACCTAAGTCACACGCGTTTCTCAATTCGGGCTACGGCAATATGGATCGGCAGCTCTCTCATGCAGGCAATCAGCAGGTCTCGATGCATCCGGATGATGCTGCCCGTCGAGGTATTATGCATGGTCAAAACGTCTCAGTGACGAGCAGCACCGGCAGTTTTCATGCCCTCGCAGATATCACCACAGATGTCGCTCCGGGTGTTGTGCAGTCGGCGATGGGCTATTGGGGTTCTGGAATGGCAGACGGAGCCGGAGTGAACAGCGCCAATCCGGCACGTTACGGCGATCTGGGACGCTCACCGGCGTTCTCTGATACTCGTGTTGAAATTGCGCCTGTTGCCTGAGGTCCGATATGCCTCATGTTGTAACTGACCAATGCGACCACTGCCGCTACACCGAGTGTGTAGCGGTTTGTCCTGTGGAATGCTTTCACGCCGATGAGCAGAGGCTCTATATTGATCCTATTGTCTGCATCGACTGCGGCGCCTGCGTACCCGTGTGTCCTGTGAAAGCGGTCGTCGATGTATTTGATCTGCCCGATGATGCGCGGAGTTCAATTGCGCTCAATGCTGAGCTCAGCAAAGTTTTGCCACTCATTAAACAAAAGCAGAGCCCGCTTGAGACCGCCGAAGCGCGGCGGCTTGCCTTGGGTTTTTAGTGCACCTCGGCGCATGACGGCGGTAGCGATCGTGGGGGCTGGTCCTGCTGGCTTCTACGCTGCAGAAGCGCTCAAGCTGGCTGACCAAACCCTGGAGGTGCATCTGTATGATCGCTATCCGATGCCCTTTGGTCTTACCCGTTATGGTATTGCGCCCGATCATCAACGATTAAAAGCGCCAGCGCAGTTGTTTCAGCGGACTGGCGCAATGCCGGGCGTGCGTTTCTTTGGCGGTGTAGAGATCGGGCATGACGTATCGCTCGACGTGCTGCGTTCAACTTATTCAGCAGTGCTATTAGCACATGGCGCACAGGCCGATGAGAGGCTGACGCTTAATGGTACGACCCCAGTCGAGGTGCGAACTGCGCGTGAGATGGTCGCATGGTACAACGGCGTACCAGACATTCCTGCAGACGATTTTAATTTGCAGCGACAACATGTGGTCATCATCGGTAACGGTAATGTGGCGATCGACATTGCGCGTGTACTGAGCCGCCCTGTGAACGAGTTGGCGGTCACCGATATAAGTGATCGTGCACTGCTCGAGCTGCACAGGAGTCAGGTACGTCGGGTTCATCTGATTGGTCGGCGCGGGCCGGTACAAGCACGGTTCACTACGCGTGAACTGCGTGAGCTTGGTGAATTGCCAGGCGTTGCGGTACGCCTCGGGCCTCAGTATTTGGAACTGGGTGCTGCTTGTCAAACCGAGCTGGATCATCATTCGGGTGAGCAAGCCAGGCGCAATATCGACCTAATGCGCGACTGGGCTACCTGTCAGACTCATCCTGATAGTTACCGCGAGTTGCATTTGCATTTTGGACTGGTAGCAGAAGCGATGGAGCGCCACGCCGATGGACATGGTCAACTCCTGCTGCGCCGCATGCGGCTTGTCGGAGAGCCGTTTGCGCAGCGTTCTGAACCCACCAAAGAACAAATTCGCCTGCGTTGTGATTTGCTGATCAGCAGTATCGGTTTTCGGGTGAACTCGCTCCCCGGTTTGGATTTGCCATGCTCGCCGGGACTGTCACACGCTCATGGTCGCGTACTGGATGGGCAAGGCCAACTCATACCGGGTTTGTACGTTGCCGGATGGGCCAAGCGTGGTCCGATTGGGGTGCTGGGAACGAATCGTGCCTGTGCACAAGAAACTGTGCAATCCATGCTCGCAGATCGAAGTAATTGGCCGCAGCCTGAATCAGGTTCGATGAAGATTTTGTTGGATCGACTATTCGCCGGCGACATGCCTCCAGTCGTTTGGGAAGACTGGCTTCATTTGGATCAACTTGAAACAGAAATTGGTCGTTCCGAGGGACGCCCCAGAATCAAGTTTGACGATATGAACAAATTGCATGATGTGCTCCGTAAGTATCGGTCGTCCAAGCCTAGAGCAGAGTAATCTGGAAAATAACAAATAGCAGCAGTCTTTATTTTAGTGAGTGATTAGTATATGGAGCTTTCAGACGATTTTTCCCTAGCGCATGGAAGATATTAATGATCCTATTAATTCGAATTATTAATCGAAAGCTACTGAGTAACCTATGCTGACTAAAAATCTTTTATTGTGCTCGCTGATTATTTTTTAGTCAGTACAACAATTGCTGAAGAGTTAAACACTACTTTGCCTTAATTGCATTGAGAGAGTTATGCCGAAGCCAATTGTAAATTTACTTTTTTCCCAAGCGCTGCAGCAGCACTAGCTAGTGATGTAAGGGTCAAACTTGACTCATGTTCATTAAGATGAACGCTAGAGACACAATTATGGGAATGAGCTCAATGCAGAGTTAGTGAGCGCGGCAACAGAAGTGTTGTCCTCGATGCAGGATGTTCTGCATGCGACCAGCAGCGTGATCCTTTTGACCGATGCTGATGGCGTGATCCTGGAGAGCTTCGGAGCAAAGAGATACATCGATTATGCTGCCGAGCGAAACCTGCATGCGGCGAGGGTAGGGAGTTTCTATTTATTGCTCAAACAAAAAGGCTCAATTTGTGAGTTAGATTAAGTGCTTGTTTTTATTAGATTCTCGATTTTTACATGAGCCTGAATCCCGCAGATTAACAGAAATCCAGGCTCGTCAAAAACCCAATAAAATCAATGATTTATAGCAAAAAAGACCATTCGTGTAATAAACCGTGTAATTGAGTCAAAAGTTGCAAAACGCAACTTTTGGGTTTTTTGAATAAATTTGACTCAGGCCTCCGCCAAAATCACTACCCAAAAGTAAGCGAGTCTTTGCGGTTAATCCTAGCAAGGCAAAACCCAAAGATTTAATTTGCCGACTCATAAAATTTCACTCAGCAAATATCTAGTACTTCAACTTACATGTTGTGAGTTGGAACCGCATTTCGGAAAGAATTTAGAAATGATCTGCAAAGTAAACAACGAACCTACTTAGCACTTCAAAGGCATGGCTAAATTGTATTGCGAGAGTTATGCCGAAGCCAATTGTAAATTTACTTTTTTCCCAAGCGCTGCAGCAGCACTAGCTAGTGTTGTAAGGGTCAAACTTGCGTCATGTTCATCAAGTAATCTATTCAATGCAGCGCGACTAGTGTGCATGCGTTTAGCAAGCTCAGTTTTGGTCAAATTTTGTGCTTTCATTTCTTTAGCAATCTGCCAAGCTATGACTCTCTTAAGTGCTATAGCTGTACTGGACTCTAGAATAGACTCTTCTTGCAAAAAATCATCAAAACTTGATCCGATATTTTTCTTTGACATCTCATTTCCTTTTCAATATTTTAAGCCGCTCCTTAGCCAATGCAAAATCTTGTTTCGGAGTAGCTTGTTGTTTCTTGATGAAGCCGTGAAGAATCACTATGTTTGATCCATCAACGCAGAAAAGTATTCTGGCAATTCTGTTTTCAAGTTTGACTCTAATTTCCCAGATGTCGTCATCTAAATGCCTTACTAGAGGCATACCTAGCGGCCAGCCAAATTGGACAGTTTTTATGTCTTCGCCCATAACTCTTCGGTCTTGGGGTGAGAGCGACTTAAGCCAATCTCTTACGGGCTCATTGCCGCTATCTGACTTAAAAAAACAGACGTTTAAAATAGGTTTCATTAGCAATGAGTGTACCATATTTGATACGCCAAGTCAAATGATGCGTCTTGCCCGACCTTGTAAGATTATCCAAGTAGTTTTAATTAAGAAATGACCATCACCTAAACCAAGCATGCACCGGCACGTATGCATGAGTGAGGCATCAGCCGAAATAAGGTTGAAGCTACTTTACAAATCCTGCTCAAAGAATCGCGGCGAATCGTGGTCGGGTTGAATCTAGGGGGTTCAATGAGCGGGCAGGTTCAAAGCAGTTGCTTCGTGTTATTAGTGAAGGGCAAACGGTCGTGTTGGTGATCACCGTTATCGCAACCTGCAAGTTTGAAAAATATGGAGTGACGGCATGAAAATTGAATACGATCAGCAAGCAGATGCCATGTACATCCGTTTGCGTGCGGGTGATGTTGCGGAAAGTGAAGAAGTGCGTCCAGGCGTCGTACTTGACTTCGATGCCCAAGGACAAGTGCTAGGTATCGAAATGCTTGATGTTAGTAAACGTATCGATAACCCCCGAGAGCTAGCCATGGAGCTGATAGGTGATTGATAACGCGAAAAAACAAGTGATAGAGCTTCGCGTTCAGTTGATGAATCATGTGCGAAAAGTTGTGCAGAATGAAGGATGGACA
>Ga0315905_10008340_pt1 | contig 10474 bp, 9 predicted proteins | sample LakEriMetagenome_5_FD_203522 | JGI IMG/M metagenome (GOLD analysis project Ga0315905, IMG submission 203522) | Freshwater fungal communities from buoy surface, Lake Erie, Ohio, United States - Buoy 4 MA121 | ecosystem: Environmental > Aquatic > Freshwater > Lake | place: USA: Lake Erie, Ohio... | reverse complement strand
TTTATTTTGCACCGCGCTTCTGCGCGTTCGTCTGGTACTGGATCATCTTCTTTACGTACTTCGGGATGCTGTACGTCTTTGAATACTCCCTGGCCACCTACTCTGTCTATCAAGCCAGCGGCAACGCCTTCCAAGCTCGTGGAAAGAACTACAACATTCTGCCCGGAAACAATTATAAGATCCATGTGTATTGTAAGGGTGGCACTAAAAAGGATTGGGATGGTCGACCTCCAGTGCTCATGGAGGCTATGGAGGGTCTAGGATCTGGAATATACTTGTCGCGATTACAAGACCAGATCGCGGAATATGGCGTGTGTTGCGTCTATGACCGTCTTGGGTTCGGATTCAGCTCCAGTAGCGAGGCCTCGGGCGTATGGAATGACCGGTCGCCAAAACAAATCGCAAAAGAACTCCGATACGCCTTGACGATTGGCTTGGATGATACTACCAACCAGAATCCTTTGAGTTTCGAAAAACCTTATATTGGTGTCAATGGCGAGAATCTCACTCAGTACATTCGCGTGGAGCCCCCGTTCGTGGTGTTGGCACATTCGGCAGGAGCTCTGTACGCGCGTCAGTTCGCGCACGATTACCCTGAGCTTGTGGCAGGAATGGTGCTTGTTGATCCACTGCCCGCTGAAAAGGTGTGCAACAAAAAAGACGGCGACCAGTGGGTGCTCTCTCAACAACAGAAATTGCTGAACCCCTTCATGATGCAGCTGTGCCAGCGCTTTTTACAGCCCATGGGCCTGGTATATAACTTCTATCCTATATTGGCCGCGTCGCTATTCGACACCGATGGACCAGCGATCGAGTTTCAGTTGAATGGGAAATGGGAAAAAAAATACAACGACTTCCAACTTATGATGAGCCGCATGTATGAGCGACAGTGGTGCCCGTCAGTCTTGGCTGAGTACACCAGTCTGTACGACAAAAACGGTATCGCCTCCGTAATCGAGGCAGACAAAAAAGGCTACGACATGCCCACAGTGATCTGGGTGCGAGACGCCTCCAAGCTCGAGGACAAATACTCCTATGAAAAAGTGTACAAGGAGGATTGTGGAAATTCAGCGGCAGTCGCTGTCCGAAAATCGGTTACAAAAGCTGTGACTGTTCCATGTAGCAAAAATTTTCAAGGGAACACTAGCGCCGATACTGTGCCGCTGCGCCGATATATCGGCGCCGATACTGATATCGGCGCCGATACTGATATCAGCGCCGATACTGTGCCGCGGCGCCGATCAGGCTGCAAGGATTGCAACTTGTCTTGGGACGATTTGATGCGGCGCTTGCTCAGATCGTTTCGAGGGGCACTTATGGACCCCTTCAGCGGGAAGGTCGATATCATGAAGGGCGACCGCGACAGCTGTGTGAATGAGGTAATTTTTTATTTTTTTATTTTTAGCGCGGGATAGCTGTGTTTAATGAGGTGATTTTAGTTCATATCGAACTCCATTATTTGATATTATGAAGGGCGACCAGGACAGCTGTGTGACTAAGGTGATTTTATTTCACATTGAACTCTATTTGTTATAATATTTCTTATATTATTTCTTTTATTATTTCTCATGGATCTCTTGTCGATATTATCAAGGGAGATTTTTTCATATCGAAGTGTATTTATGTATATTAGGGTAGGATTTGAAATATTATTAGAGTTGGATAATAATAATGGATATGTATTAAATTTATTGCATTAAATTTATTGTATTATTTCATATCCAACCCTTTTCGATATTATGAAGGGAGACCGGGACAGCTATGTGATACAGAAACAGAAAAAGAGTGCTGCGCGGCGCAGAAAACGCCTATTTCCCAGAAAAAAAAGAAAATGAGTGCTGCGCGGCGTGGCTGCGACCGCGACCTAAGCGACATATGAAAAAAACTAATAAAATACATAAGTATTGTTATTACTATTATTACTATTATTACTATTTGATATAATCAAGGGCGACCGGGACAACTCAACTGACTGCCGCAGGTAAAAGAAATAATATGAAGTCATATTGCAACTAAATCCTTATTTATAATATTGGAGAGTAAAACAATTACTTAATGTTTCTATTTGCACGACGCACGGTTGTTTTGTTCTATTTTTTTTCTATTCTATTTTTTGTTTTGCACGACGCAGGGTTGTTTTGAGTAAACACCGATCACTCAACCCCGACAGGGTTGTTTTGACGCATGGTTACACACACACACACACACACACACACACACACACACGACGCAGGGTTGTTTTGAAACCCCGTAGAAATCTACGAAGCTAATGCAAGGGTGTGGAACAATATATGTATATATTTTATACATATCAGGGTTGTTTAGAGTACACACCGATACTCAATCCGTAAAAATCTACAAAGCTAATGCAAGGGTGTGGAGCAATATATATATATATATATATGTTTATCAGGGTTGTTTTGAGTACACACCGATACTCAACCCCGTAGAGATCTACGAGGCTAATGCAAGGGTGTGGAACAAGCTGGGGTTTGGAGCAAATTTGTCAAGCTGGAGATGGCATATGGAGCTATACGGACGGTGTGTATGTGTGTGTGTGTGTGTGTGCGTGCGTGTGTGTGTGTGCGTGTGTGTGCGTGTGTGTGTGTGTATGTATTACAATAATTACATATATATATAATTGTTTGTGTGTGTGTGTGTGTGCGTGTGTGTGTGTTATGTATATGATGTGTGTGTGTCTGTGTCTGTGTGTGTGTGGGTAGGGCCATTAACTTTGACGCTGCTAAATTTCGCTCGGATTTGGCCTGTGTATTACGCCACGTTGAAGCCGCCGACATCTTGATCGTGAGCGGTGCTTGTATGCATGTATATATGAAATATATGTATACATGTATATGTATATATGTATATATATGTGTATATATGTGTGTGTATGTACATATATATTCATACACACACACACACACACACACACACAACCATATATAGGGCCCACGCAAGTGCAATCGCCCTTTTCAGCGGATGTGCAGGAAGCGGACGTTGGCTGTGGCCCCCCCCCGGGGGGTTATACTGGCTACTCCGGCTGTTATGACGGTTACACCGGCGGTAGTTTTGGAAAGGCAGCATATCGGCCGTTGACAAATCAGGGGTATTTTCGCGTGTCCATCGTGATTACCGCCTTCTCTGAGCGCTCTCTCAATTGGGCTCAGAATAATCTGCGGGGCAATGAAGATACACTGCTCGACACAACGGGCGCGGCGCGCAGGTGTCTTTTACCGCTATAGTAGGTCTCTTTTACCTCTGTAGTAGGTCTCTTTTACGTACGGCAATGAAGATACACTGCTCGACACAACGGGCGCGGCGCGCGGGTCAACATTCTCAAAAGCCCTCTATATATTGAGTTTTATGTAGCAAATATACTGGGGCACTGGGTCCTGAGAATGTGTGGCATGACACTCTTCAACAAAACAAAGAAACAATGCGTGGCATGACACTCTTCATACATCAGTTGCGCTTATATTATGTATACACACACACACACACACACACATATACATATATACATATATGTATATATATAATATGCGTTTATATACATGTATATTATATATATATATATATATGGCTTATATATGTATGTGTACATGGCATATATATATATATATATATGGCATATATATACATATATGCCATATGTATATATACATGGCAGGCCACACTTCATACATCAGTGGTGCTTATATTATGTGTGTGTGTGTGTGTGTGTGTGTGTGTGTGTACATGACATATATATATACATGGCATGGCAGGACACACTTCATACATCAGTGGCGCTTGATGTGGCTGGCTGAAGACATTTGTCGCGAGCAGCCTGACCCTGTCACGAACCGAACGGCGTTTCGCTGCAGCAATAAGACTGTTGACATTTTCGATCCTTCGTTTGCAATGCCACAGAGTGCAGACGTCACATATGAATGTCCACAGGCAAAAATTCTCAAAATTACTCGACTGAGTCCTATATAGCACATATACTCGGGCACTGACTTTTGAGAAATTTGGCACAAATATACGAAAGTACTCGATGTTGTGAGTTTGACATAGTACATTTACTCGGGCACTGACTTTTGAGAATTTGTGCCGCAGAGGGCACTGACTTTTGAGAATTTGTGCCGCAGAATACTTACGCTTCGCTTGATGGCCGATGCCGGGCGTGTCCTGCACAGAAGACGAGCAGGGCTGATTCTTCGAGTGAGGACGAGTGTTTCTTTTGCCAGCCCAGTCAAAATGCGGAAACGCGGCAGTGGACGTACACCTATCTGCGGTGCGACGGAAAAGGCTGCAATCAATGCCCAGACAATACTCTCAGCAGTCCCGGAGCACTGGGTTTGAAAGGCTGTGTCTCTAGACCCCGTCTCACAATGACCATCAAGGGACCTATGGGTGATCCATGAACCCCTAAACTAAACCTGTTCCCTCACCCCTTGAAAGGTCATCCCTCAACCCCTAAACTAAGCCTGATTCATAAACCTCTAAACCGTAATCCCTGAACACAGACGAGGGATCTACCAGCGATGCAATTACTTCGCATCGGTATGGAAGGGAGCGACATAAGCCCTTTGACCGCCGAAGGTTTCAAAGGATCTCACATGTGTTCTCTAAAAAAACGTGTTCTCTATTGAATGTGTTCTCTAACCATTTTAAATTGACAGGTTTCTCACAATCTTGTCCATGCTAACCGGAGTCGAGTACGATCGCCTAAGTCTTACTCGAGTGGAGGACGTATGGAACTATCCTGCTTCCCGATGCCGGTCTCAAATTCTCAAAAATACTCTATATAGTGAATTTTATACAGTGATTGTACTAGGGTTCTGACTTTCGAGAATATGTCTCAGGGAGCTGCGGGGCGGATGCATGTTTTATGTTAATATACGTATCCAGGCCGCGGGTGGTAATGAAATGCGGGCGGCGTTGCAGGTTGACTGGCGTAAAAGTGGCGCTCTGCCAAAATTTCTGCGCAACACGGCAGCAATCTGACTTTTTGAGAACGGTGCAGCGATTGAATGGTGATGAATGCCGCGAACTCAGCGAAGAGTGCCAGTCTCCGGATGTCAACAAAACCGCTATTCATGGCCGTAATTTGCTCTTCCAGGAGTTTCAAATTTTGAAATTCGAAGTGGTGATTTCTGTGTGCATGCAAGTGTCTTTTTCCCCTCCATTTTCTCTCCTTTTTGCGAGAGAGGTTTTGCTCCTTGTCCTGGAACGTTTTGCACGTTTTTGCTTGAGACATCTTGAGCTTTCACACATGCGCTCTCGCACAGCCACAAACGCACAAGAACGCTACGTACTTATTTCTACACGTCTATAGGTCAACGTATTGGGCAGGGACTCAGGAGAGTGTCCCGATCGTTGGGAGGGTGGTGTTGATAATAAAGTGACCATCGTAGATATCTTCAAGGGGAAGGGATCCGGCGGCGTGGCGTACATGGACACAAACTATGCATGTCCAAGCAAGTTTTACAGACACGGCCAGGGGTATTGTGTGCCCTGTCCGGTAATTACACACACACACACACACACACACACACACACACATACACACACACACACACACACACATACACATACACATACACATACATACACATACACATATAGGATATGTCGACTTCGGACCCTGGAGCTATGCTCATAGGCGATTGCGAGTCTTTCAACACAGTCATTCTGGCGGCCAAAGATGCCAGCCTGACCTACGAGGCGCGAACCAATGAAAAGTTGAATGGCTACCTGGACGCTCAGCCCAATGCTCTCACCTTAAAAGACAACGACCCCTCGTACATCAAGGTTCGAGGCTATGCCATACACCCAGATAAACTGATGCCTTCAGATTCGCAGGCACAAATTCTCAAAAGTACTCTAGGTGCTGACTGTTATATAGTAAATATACTAGGGCACTGACTTTCCAGAATTTGTGTCAGGGGTTGCAAATCACGCAGTGCGACGCACTTGGCCTGAATTGTTTCAATGCGACTTCCTTTCGAGAGGACTTGAGTGCTCTGGTCGGGACCGTGAAACCCAACGAAGTTCGCCTTGTCAAACCCAATACCTGCCTTGTTGCAATCCAGGAGATGCTCTTTGATGGTGTAAAGCGCAACTTGCCTCAGAGTATGCTGCGAAAGGAAATGTGCGGCCCATGGCCTGGACTCCCGCCCACTGGGAAATATTGTGCGTGCGGTAAAATGAGCGACCCAACATTAGAGGTGAAGCGCCGCTGCTACTACGGCCTAGGAACAGGGATGATTTCTCCGTATGTAGGCACGGCTGCATTAGTGTATTCGGGAACAAACGCTTCTGGTAGTTCTGAAGTGGCAACTGCCCAGACCGTGGGTGCGTGTGCGCTGTTGGCGGCCGAACTCGAATCGAATGCCTTCTTGTATCATCCTGGCCAGCTGAAATGCTCGCCACGGACCGTGCTCGCTACCGAGCTTGGCCTCGACCCTTGCCCATCCCAATACAAGCTTTGTCGGGAAGCGGCCTACTACATGCGCGGTGGGTGCGAGAGCGGTGGGGAGTGCGACGGACTCTTGGTGCCAGGGATGCAAATGTACATTGCGGTATCAAATGCCCAAGAGACTTCTGCCATCGATTTTGCATCCAAGTGCAGCGTGCTTATCGAAGACTGCAACGTTGCTAGCAAAAGTGTATACCAGCAAACGGGCGCCTGTGATTCGAGGTTGAAGAGTCCACTAGACTCATTTTACTATCTGGTGAATTTGCACGCGGAAACCAAGTCTGACCTTGTGCACGCTTTCAAGGTCCTGAATGGCCAGGAAGGGTCCGGAACGCAACGCCTGGATTTCATGAAGAAATATCAAATTACCCAGCTCGCAATTTCCGAAGACAAGTCGATTGCTGCGGATGCTCCCGAAAGAGAGGTCAACGTCTTAGCCTCTGGGCATCTCGACGTCAAAGAGGGCGTGCTGTTCGAATCGACCGCGATCTGCGAAACGGACGGAGTCTACACTCCCGCGTTGTGCTGCTCTTCTGATCTGTGCTTAACATCGCCTGATACCAATCCTGCACACCCAGAGCAGCCTGAGGCGATTTGCAAGTGGGACGCAACAAGTCTTCCACCGGAATCAAAAGCCAGTTGTGCAACTGGCTATAGGCCCAGATGTCTGGGAGGAAAAAACCCCCGGTGCCTGGGTTCGCACATGTTCGACCCGAATCCTCTGACCTATATGCCGATGCCGTGTATTCACGCAGGAGGACGTCTGCGGTACCGCTGGGTGTGCGCCCATTCGACGATCTTTTTCAAAAACCCAACCCCGATGACTGCAACCTTGCGCGGACAGTGTACACCGGAGCCTGGGGAGACATTGCGGTCTGAGTGCACAATTAGACCCGCTCAGATGCTGGTGACGCGCGTGGAAATTGCCCTCGCGGACGAGACCAACTTGGGGAGTCGCGGAGTCCAGTTATCGTTTTCCGACGGCTCTGACCAGATCATCAACTTGACAGTGACGGCGCCAACGCTAGGCGCTCCGTTAGCCGATGCGCGGACGAGAAGTTACTACATTCGCCCAGTTGTAACTGAATTTGTCACGCTCAGCAGCGTGCCGTACGAAAAGCGCGATGAAAAAGGAGACTTGACTGGGGAATGGTATTTTAGCGGCCCGCCCCTCCGAGTCGCAAAGTTCGAAGTGTATGGACAGAGCATGGCAAAAGTGTTCGAAAGAAAAGCACATGTTAACATTTTCCAACCTGGATACGTAGGAGGTCAAGAAAAGTATGCGTGTCCGCCCACCACCTTTGCAAACTCGCGTGAGGACGTGCAGGTCAGCCAGCTCTTGCCAGCAGGAGCAACGCCAGACATTTTCACGGGCTGTGACGTGTGCGCGTACCCGATGATGAGCAAGGAGGGGTCAACTGTCATCGTGAATTGCACCTCCAATGTCTGCGGTGATGGGCGCGTCAGTTGGCAAAGCAGCGAGCAGTGCGACGACGGAAATAGGGTGCTCAATGACGGCTGTGCATCGGATTGCAAAGTCGAGCCTCTCCAGCTGTGCCGCGGCCCCGCCGATGCCAATACCGGTATTGGCTTGCCAATTAAGTCGTACTCTCAAAAAGATACTTGTTTCCGTCTCGGAAGCGCATGGACCTCCTACAATCTCGCTCCCTGGGATGCCCGCTACGGCCACACGGCTGTCATACACGAGAAAGGATTGTGGCTTGTAGGCGGAATCTCGTCGGACGCAAAAGTCTTCTTCAACGACGTCTGGTACGAGACGACAAACGGCGGTGGGTGTCTTGCCCCAGAGGCGGACGATGAGAGTAGAGGATATTTTCCGTGCCAAAGCAATAACGGCCTCGAATGGGAACCCGTCGCCAGACTTACGATTGCTCCGCGCAGTTCAAAGGATGAGACGTTGGCCTGGTATAAGAATCGCAAAGTGTTTGAGCCTCGCGGCTTCCACGGGCTTGTGGATCATGGGGGGTTCTTGTGGGTGGTTGGGGGTGCAAACAGACTCGAGTGGCCTTACCTACCTCAGAGCGAGGATACGGTATGCTCGCCGGATCTGGGCTGCGAGGTCAACCAGGTTTTTGATGATGTGTGGAAGGCCTCCCCGACCCGCGGTCCGTTGGAGTGGCACTTCGTGGAGCCTACGGGTTCGAACAGATGGGATCCTCGGTTCCAGCATGGTGTGGTCTCATTCAAGGACAAAATCTGGATCATGGGAGGGGGCTCTGTTTCCGTGACAGAAAGGTCATGGACTGTTGAGCTCCATAACGACCTCTGGTGGTCGAGAGAGGGGCAAGAATGGGTCAACGAATTCCGGGATGTGGAAGTTGCACCGGTACAAATTCTCAAAAGTACCTTCAATATTGACATCTATTAGTAAGTGCACTAGAGCACTGACTTTTGAGAATTTCTTGCAGGGCTCTCTGGTCTACGCACTATACCCCCGCAAACGCCGCGGCCACGCTGTCACAGTGGACCCAGATGGTGAGAACATTTTCATTTTCGGGGGCCTGACACGGTATGGAAATGCAGACGTTTATCTCAACGACGTGTGGAGCACTGCCGGCAACTGCGCGATCCTAGCGTCGTGTTGGACACGTGTCGTGGAGGAAGGCCACAATGGATGGTACGGTCGCTACCTCCACAGCGCACTCGTCTATCAGAACAGCTTTTGGATCGTCGGTGGCCAATACTGTGGGGGGCCCGTCGACGGACAAGGCTTGGAAACGACACCGCTTTTGGCTGGTGGAAGGCGTGGTAGTAGCACTCTGTGCGGTAGATCGAGCCGGCCTACACATCTCGGCGACGTTTGGGTGTCGAGCGGCAAGGAAATAGGCGCAAATGGCAAGCGCGGTCTAATGTGGAATCAGGCAACAGCGCAGGCGCAATGGGGCAGAAGGTCTGCCCTTGTCGCTGTGAACTTCGATAATCGATTCTACACACCTAGGCCTGTCCTCCCTGCCAGAACTAATATGTGGGTGCTAGGGGGCATGGACGGTTACACTGACGCTCATAATCAGACCACCATTGCCTTCGAGTTCTAGAAAACAAATTCTATAGAGAACATAAAGAACACCTTCACCGTCATTCTGTACAGAACACATTCTATAGGTACACTGACGCGCATAATCAGACCGCAATTGCCTTGGAGTTCTGACCTGTGTTCCGATTATTTTGCTTTGAAAACTGTAGTAAAGTAAGCTTTGTTCAACCAGGCGCAAGCTACCGAGCCTCTCTTTCACTGTCTCTTTCTCTTTCTCTCTCGCGCTCGCGCTTGCTCTTTCTCTTTCTAGAGATTTTTTTTTTTAGCTACCTCTCTCTTTCACTCTCTATCTCACGGAGGAGGAGGAAGCGGTTTTTGCATGCAATTTATTGAAATCGAACTCGTGATATACTATAGACGCCTCCTAAACTCGTCAAGTATCGCACTAGATATGTGTATGGTGATGCGGAACCTGTGCATGCGGGGTGTCTCCAAAGCGCATGTCTTGACTGTCGGTACCAGAATTTGCTGTATTAGGTCTCTTTTACTGTAAATAGTAGATCTCTTTACTATAGTAGGCGGGGCGAAGCCCTGGAACCCCCGTTATGCGTACCGTTACGAGTACCGTATCGTTGCTCTAATGAAGCCTCTCTCTCTGTATTATGGATCTTATCGTTCCTCCTGCGCACAGCTTTCTACTACTAGGTCCTTCAGTAATAAACAACAAGTTCCTGATGAACCCTCTCACTCTCGCAATAAACTTCTCTCTCTCTCTCTCAAGGACGACCCCCTAGCTCGTCGGAGAGTTGTGGAGAATTTGGATAAGGTGTGGACATAATAAATTTGGATGTGGAAGATCAGCCATGAGAGAGAGAGAGAGAAAGAGAGAGAGAGAGAGAGAGAAGTTTATTGACAATCAAATAGATGACTGAAAGTCGGTAATTACAACGCCTCTTCAGGGTGACATCGCCGCTGGGCACTCGTGGCCAGCATTGGCGGCGAGTACTATA
>Ga0315905_10008339_pt1 | contig 10476 bp, 10 predicted proteins | sample LakEriMetagenome_5_FD_203522 | JGI IMG/M metagenome (GOLD analysis project Ga0315905, IMG submission 203522) | Freshwater fungal communities from buoy surface, Lake Erie, Ohio, United States - Buoy 4 MA121 | ecosystem: Environmental > Aquatic > Freshwater > Lake | place: USA: Lake Erie, Ohio... | reverse complement strand
TAAAATAAGAGTACTTACTGCCACGATGATTGCCGCCTTAGCGATATCAGGCCAAGTGACTCCGAGTAGCGCTTCAAATCATAAACCAACCCTTGCACAGATTGAGGCTGCGAAAAAAGCAGAGTTGGCGAAGAAAAAAATCGCAGATGAAGCCTTAAAGAAATTAGCGCGCGCAAAAGGAAATCTGAAGTTATTGAGCAACATTGCCGATCAGGCTCAGAAGAAATATACGGCAGCAAAGGCAGATTTATTAGTTGCTACACGAGAGCTAAATTCTGCAAATGAATCCTACTTATCAGCAGTCGCTGAAGTCTCTGCAACTCATCGCGAAATAGGAAAATTAGCAGCTCATGCATATATAAATGGCGGTGGGATTACTGACCTGGAATCTATTTTGAGTTCAAGTGGCCCTCAAGAAGTTATTGATAATTTATCAACTCTAGAAAATTTAGGCACCGGGAATAAGACATCTCTTAAGCGATTCAAAGCCGCTGAAGACGTTGCGCAGCGAGCCAAAGCAATTGCCGAAGAAGCAAAACAAAAGCAAGCGCTAGTAACCGAGCGCGTGGCATCAGCAAAAAAAGAGGCTGATGACGCCAAAATTGAACAGCAGAAAGAAGTCAATAAACTTCAAGCAGTTCAAGATAAATTACAACGCGACCTCGCATCTGCCAAGAAAGTACGAATCACACTTGAGCAGAAACGCCAGCTAGCTATTTTGGAAGAGACTCGTGCTAACGAGGCTAGTAAGGTAAAGAATCAGTCTAAAATTTGGAAAACTGGTGGGCCAACAGGTGCGACAAAATCACGCACAACTGAAGAGCAGCGGCTTAAGGCTGTTGAATTTGCAAAGCGACAAGTACTGGCCGGCAAACCATATGTTTGGGGTAGTGAAGGACCTAACTCATTCGATTGTTCGGGACTTGTCTATGCCGCATATAAATACGCTGGGCTTGGTTGGCCGATTTGGGATCGCCTTAACTCAGGGCTTTTCTATACCTACACCAAGCAGATTCCAATTGCCGACATGGAACCAGGAGATTTAATTTTCTATTCATATAAAGGAACACAAAGCACTATTCACCACATAAGCATTTATGCAGGTGGAGGAATGATGTGGGAAGCCAGATCAACGGCAACAGGTCTTAGATACTCCAATATTTACAGCGTCTCCGGAATGATGCCATATGCGGGCCGAGTGTAGAAGTAATACGAACAATCGAGATTGAAGAAAAGATGAAAAAGTCTGAGGTTCAGAGTTTTAGGGTTAGTCTTTCAGCGTTCGCAATTATTGCGCTGATGGCGCTTAGTAACAGCGCAAGTGCAGAAACTCTTGATTCGGTCTCACATATTCATCACGTAAAAGTTGTAGAGAAAAAAGTGCTTGTTTTGACTCACGAGGGTCTTTATGAGTTAGTTACGAAGAATGAAATGAAGCTAGTTGGAAAAGAAAAAATAGATGTCATGGGGTTTACAGCATTAGGCAATTCGCTGTTTGCAAGCGGGCATCCTGCTCAAGGATCTAAAGCGCCAAACCCATTGGGACTTATTAAATCTATAGATGGTGGGCTAAGTTGGAAAGCGATCTCCTTAGTTGGGAAAGTCGATTTCCACTTTTTAGAAGGTGCTGGAACTGATCTATATGGTGCAGATTCACAGAGTGGAGATCTAATCTACTCGGCTGATTCTGGGAAGACTTGGCGTTCTTTAGGAGCAAACACCTTCGCAGATATTGCAGTCTCACCTAAGGTCTCGGGAGCGGCTATAGCGTTGAAGGATTCCGAATTACTCCTTACTGAAAATGCTTTCAAGACAAGTTCTAAAATTAAGAGCGCTCTTAAATTCACTCAGGTTGAATGGCGTAACTCGGGTCTATACGCGTTGAGTGGCAATTCACTTTATAAATCTACAAACAAGGGTAGAACTTGGACTGAGCTCAGTAAATTTAAAGGCGCTCCTGGGATTCTAAGTGCAAGTGATCAGATGATGCTGGTGACCGTAGGCCCAGATATCTTCACATCATCAAATGCTGGCAAAAAATTCCAAGTCCTTTCCTGATCTGGCTTATAGGGCGGTTCTTCTTTAACATTCAAAGTTACTGTGAGTAACTGTCTTTCTATGTAATAATTAGGGCTCGCTTGTTTGGTAGTAATCGGGACTTGGTTAATTGCCAGGTCCCTTTTGCTTTCTCAAATCAATTTTCATCCACAGGTTTGTTTAAGATCGCATTTCAGTAGTAGGTAAAGCCCTAACTTCGCTCTCGTGATGGGGGCGTGTTGTAATTGGCAGCCTGTATGTTTACCAAACAAGCGGAGCGGGTTCGAACCCCGTCGTCTCCACCACCGTCTTAGCTAGTGCAATTGGATCTATTGGTAATGGTCAAAAGAATTGCATTAGCTGTGCATGGGAGGGCCTCGAGAGATCGAGGCTTTTCCAATTTATTGGCAGATAGTGCGACGCTTCTTCAAATAAGATGTATGCATGAAATTTCTACTATCTGTAATTGACGATCTTTCTAACTCTGGCACTCCGGCAGAGATGGCAGAAATCAATAAGTTCAATGACGAATTACGTGCAAATGGTCAGTGGATATTCGCATGGGGTTTACAGGCACCAGCGACTGCGACGGTAATTGATAATCGCAATGGGGCAAACATCAGCACCGGAAAGCCTCTTTTTGAGGCGAAAGAGAATTTCAGCGGATTTTGGTTAATTGAAGCTAAGAGCCAAGATGTCGCGAAAGAATTAGCCTTTAAAGCATCGAAGGCTTGCAATAGAAAAGTTGAGCTACGCCCGCTTCACTAGCCCTGTTCTTGATTTACTTATCTGGATTAGGAACTGTCACGTCGCGAACAAATGATTCAAGATCATTAACAGATTGCAAGAAGCCGCGCAGTGTGCGAAGTGTCGCACCGAAGTTGGTGAATTCATCAACTTTTAAGCCATCAGCGTCATACATCTTGCGGAATTCAGGCAAGTTATCCAACATCGGTTGCAAAATCCTTGGATCAACCGGTTCATCGATGCTATTTGGATTTGGCATGATTCCAGACTTATTGATCTTTACCTGCCAACCGTAAGGGGGAGAGATAACTGCATCACCACCAATGATCTGGCTCCAGTGCATGTGATTGCGAAATGCCGCAGATAGCAAACGAGTGCGGTAGCCACGTTCTTTGTAAATCTTGTGTGCATTCTTAAATACAGCAACACCAGCCCACTCCATGATTCCTGGATCGAGTATCACACCTGATTTTTCGGCAGATACTTTCACCCAGTCATCCACGCGGCCCACCATGATTGTGCAGACAGGACCCATCTGTGAAATATCTAGACCTTCTGCTTCGCGACGCTTTAGCCCACGTTCAATTGCTTCGGCAACTGCAATCGTTTGTGCAACTGAGAAGGAAACGGTCGCGTTAAGGCTCACACCCGCATAAGTTGCTTCTTCAAACGCGCTGATCGCCTCCGAAGTTACGGGAATCTTCACAATTATATTTTTAGCAAGTTTAGAGAATTCAATCGCTTGCTCAGTAAGTGCCTTGGCATCGCGGAAATTTCTTGGGTCAGTCTGTATCGAAAGGCGCCCGTTGCGTCCGTTATGTTTTTCGAATTCTGGTTCGAGAATCTTCGCTGCGTTAAGTGAGAGCTCTTTGACCATGGCCCAGCCAATTGCATCATCGGTTGCTGCTGGATTGGCTTTGGCATATTCCTTAATGCGCCCAATCCAGAAATCTTTATCTGCCTTAATTGCGCTAAGGGCGATGACTGGGTTGCAGGTTGCTCCGACGATTCCCCAGGTAAGGGCATCCTTTAACTCTTTAGGATCAGCTGAGTCATTCCACAGAACTGTTTGTGAATTTTCTTTCATAAACAAGAAAGGGGACTGAGACATTTTTCCTCCGTTGAGAGTTTCTAAGTAAGGGCAACCCTAATTGCTAGTGAGGTTTTAGTAAACTCACGCCAAGTCGCGCATCCCAAAAGCAATTGGGGGCGCTTAGGAGATAATTAAATTTAGACCCGCCGCCGCTGCCGTTACAAGAGTGATCTTCTGAAATAGTTCCAGATCAATTTTATTTACCAATTTTCTCCCCAAAATCGCACCGACTGGCACGGCGGGTAGTGCTGGAAAAATATAGTAAAACGATTGGAAATCAAGAAGCCCAAGACTCAAAGTAAATGGCACCTTGAATACGTTAATTACGAAGAAAAACCACGCAGTATTTCCTAGGAAATTCATAACTGAATTACGACGCATGAGTAAATAGATACTCATAGGAGGTCCACCCGAGTTAGCCACCATGCTCATGAAGCCCGCCATTGACCCCAATACGATGCGAAGTGGTTTCGGATAGCGCAGGCTTATATCCAGTTCACGCTTTTGCAGACGTTGGCTGATTGGATAGAAAACAACTAAAAGAAGAACTATCCAGCCAATTGTCTTCTTTAGTGACTCATCTGAAGAGTGCGATAAGAAATAGGCACCAATAATTACTCCAGCAATCACCGGCCAAATCAATTTCTGCAGCATTTTCCATTCGACGTGTTTTTTATAAACGCCAATTGCGAAGAGATCTCCAAAAATTAAAAGAACTAACATGACTCCAGTTGATTCCTTGGCCGGCATAATTGTTGCTAGTAGCGCGGCATTTACCAAGCCGATCCCACCGATGGCGGTCTTTGATAAACCAATTAAAAAGCCAATTAGCACCAAGAGGAGAATTAGACTCAGGCTCATAATGAATTGAGTCTATTGGTTTACTTCCTATTTACTCTCGAGCAACCACTTTTTACGTTCGCGCTCTGTCAATTTTTCAATTGAGTACCTAAGTGCAGTTCTAGGCATCTGGCTTGCATATTGAATAAGGAACGAGCGAAGCAAGTGAGGGTCACGTTTGCCCATTTCGCGCAGCATCCAACCCACCGCCTTATGAATCAAATCGTGCTCATCATTTAAAAGTCTTTCTGCCATCTCATAAGTTGGCTCAAGTTCGCCGGCACGCAAGAAAGCAAAGGTGAAGATCATTGAGACTCGGCGTTCCCATAGGGATTCACTTTTGGAAAGTTTTTTGAGAAGTGGCATTGGGTTCTTGGCTGTGACCAAATATTGACCAATTGTGGGCGCAGATACATCTACCAGGTCCCAATTATCTATTCGGTCTTTATGCAACTGATCAATATAGAAGTCAAAGGCCTTCTTTTGCTGCGCGGTATCTTTGCTTTTCTTAAATTGGTTACAGAGAATGACCAAGCCACAAAGTCGGGCTTCATGAAAATCAGATTTTGTTAACTTTTCGATTTCAGTGAAGGATAAATCTGAATAAGTGCGCGCGATAATTCGCGTTTGAGGGACGGTAACCCCAAGGAAAATATCCCCATATCCGTATTCACCAACTCCGGTCTTAAAGAATCGTTGCATCTCGAACGCTTTTGTGGGGCTGGCAAGTAACTTTAACTCGGTGAGGACGCTAGGTGCACTCATGTCTTTATTGTATTCGCTATTCTTTTCACTGTTGCAGGTTCAATGCTGGGGAAGAGGAAGTCATGCTGGAAGCGATTTTCCTAGGCGCCTTGCAAGGCTTAACTGAATTCCTTCCAATTTCATCTAGCGCTCATATTCGTATAGCCGGAGAGCTATTTGGAACGAACGCGGATCCAGGTGCAACCTTCACAGCGATCACTCAGATTGGAACAGAGCTCGCAGTTTTGATTTACTTTAGAAAAGATATTTTGCGAATCGCGTTGGCATGGATGAATCAAATTTCTCGCCGAACCTTGCAAGGCGATGAAGTACGCGATGCTCGCATGGGCTGGCTGATTATTATTGGATCGCTGCCAATCGTTATATTGGGTTATCTCGGACAAGATTTGATTCGTGATAATTTCCGTTCCCTTTGGTTGATCGCAATCGTATTAATCGTCTTTGGCATCATTCTCGGTATTGCAGATAAGTATGGAAAAACCGAACGGCAACTTCATGAATTAACTCCAGCCCACGGAATTCTCTATGGCTTGGCGCAATCACTTGCTCTTGTGCCAGGTGTATCGCGCTCTGGTGCAACGATTGCGATGGGACGCTTTCTTGGTTATAGCCGAGAAGCAGCGCTGCGCTATTCATTTCTATTAGCCCTACCTGCAGTTTTCGGCAGCGGCTTATATGAATTAAAAGGTGCCATTGGCGATACCTCTTCAACTCAAATCTTCTCGTTGCCTGAAACCTTCGTTGCCACCGTCATCGCCTTCGTTATTGGATATGCCGTAATTGCCTGGATTCTAAAATATGTAACAACTAAGAGCTTTGCACCATTTATCGCCTATCGAATTGGCCTAGGTTCACTTCTCCTAATCGCCCTATCTACTGGAATGATCTCCTAATGAAGAATTGGTCGGGCACTGTAACTTTTGCAGATTCGCAAACGTTTGCTCCGGCTACGACTGCAGAATTAGCGGAAATTGTTGCGGCAAACCCAAAGGTGCGCGCTAGAGGCAGCGCTCATTGCTTTAATGCAATGGCAGATACTGATGCAATTTCGGTTACCTTTGAAAACTTGCCGAACGAACTGGTGATCAATAAAGAAAAACAGATAGTTACCGTTTCTGCAGGAATCAAATATGGTGAACTTGCCGTGGCCCTTGAAGAACGAGGATGGGCACTTCATAACATGGCATCGCTGCCACATATTTCTGTGGCAGGTGCAATCGCAACAGCAACGCATGGTTCTGGTGTTGGAAATGGAAATCTAGCGACGGCAGTTCGTGGGCTAGAAATAATTCTGCCCGATGGAAGCATCAAGAAAATACTTTCGGAAAACCCCGAGTTTGCTGGATATGTTGTTGGGCTAGGTCTTGTTGGAATAGTTACAAAGGTAGATTTGGCGATTGAGCCAACTTTTAATATTGAACAAACTGTTTATCGTGGAATGTCACGCGAAACTTATGCTGCAAATCTTGATGAAATCATGTCACTTGCATACAGCGTCAGTTATTTCACAACTTGGGCTGCAGCTGGTGGGGGAGAAGTTTGGGCAAAGTTTCGCAGCGGATCTGTGGCGCCAGATGAATTATTCGATGCGTATCCCGCAACATCTAATCGCCATCCATTGCCAGGCTTGAATCCAGAACCTTGCACAGAACAGATGGCAGTTAGTGGCCCATGGCACTTGCGATTGCCGCATTTTAAAATGGAGTTCACACCAAGTGCGGGTGATGAGATTCAAAGTGAGTTCTTTGTTGATCGTAAAGATGCACCAGCAGCGATTGCGGCGCTTGAAAAGATTGCACCTCAGATCAACGAAATCTTGTGGGTTACTGAAATACGCGCCATTGCCGCTGATGGGTTATGGATGAGCCCGCATTTTCAGCGTGATTCAATTGGTATTCACTTCACCTGGAAGAAAGTCGATGCTGTCTATGAGTTTGTAAAGGTTGTGGAAGCAGTACTAGCGCCCTTTAAATATCGCCCACATTTAGGAAAAGTTTATTCAGCATCTCCTGAATACATTCGCGCTGTTATGCCAAAGATGGATGAATTCGTGCGTTTGGTAAAAGAAATCGATCCGCTGAATAAGTTCGGCAATGCGATGACTGACAAAATGTTGGGTCTTTAAATCTCTAACTTATAGCCAAGTCCACGAATAGTGTGGATGATTGTTGGGTTTGCTGGATCTGCTTCAACTTTTGCACGAAGGCGCTTGATGTGAACATCGAGAGTCTTGGTATCACCGAAATAATCATTTCCCCACACGCGGTCAATTAATTGGGTGCGAGTTAACACACGCCCACTATTGCGCATTAGATACTCTAGGAGTTCAAATTCTTTTAGTGGGAAAGTCACGGCAACAGAATTGACGGTGACATGGTGCTTATCTAAATCCATTCGAATCGGACCAGCAGTTAACTCTTGGTTCTCATCGTAATCAGATTGATCGCCAGAGTTACGACGCATTACAGCTTTAATGCGCGCCAGAAGTTCACGGGATGAATAAGGCTTAGTTACATAATCATCGGCGCCGAGTTCTAGTCCAACCACCTTGTCGATCTCAGAATCTTTAGCAGTCAACATAATGATAGGAACTTGAGAAGTGCTGCGGATAACTCGACAAACTTCGGTACCTGAAACTTCAGGAATCATTAAATCTAAGAGGATTAAATCCGGTGAGAACGAATTGAAAGAATCGATAGCTTCTTTTCCATTGACTGCTACCTGAACCTCGTAACTCTCTTTCTTGAGCAGATAAGCCAGTGCATCTGAGAAGGAGACTTCATCTTCGACGATTAGTACTTTGGTCATTTGTGATCCTCTATTGATTCGTGGATTGGAAGGCGAATAGTGAAAGTGCTACCCACGTTTTCAGAGCTCCACACGGATATTTCGCCACCGTGCTTAGTTACAATATGTTTTACGATAGAAAGACCGAGTCCAGTTCCGCCTGTTTCACGGGAACGTGCTGGATCAACTCGATAGAAACGTTCGAAAATTCTTTCAACTTCAGCCTCTGGTATGCCGATTCCTTGATCTGAGACTGCAATAGAAATGATGCCATCTTCGACAGAAGTGCTCACCGAAACCTTTGTTCCTTGCGGTGAATAATTAACCGCGTTTTCGATCAGATTATTTACAGCCATAGTCATTTGATCATGGTCACCTTGAATATAAGCATCTTTTGATTCCTGGAAGAACAAGCTAATTTTCCTGGCATCTGCCGTTGTGCGACATTGATCAAGAGCCTCTTTAATCAAATCTGATGTAAGAAGCACTTCGGCCTCATGCAGCGGATCTGAATCTTGCACTCGAGAGAGTTGAATAATCTCTTGCACAAGGTCAGTCAAGCGTTTTGCTTCAATCTGCATGCGAGAGGCGAATTTAGTCACCGACTCTGAATCATCTTTGGCCTCCATCACCGCTTCACTTAGCAGAGAGAGCGCGCCAATCGGAGTCTTTAGTTCGTGTGAAATATTTGCCACGAAATCACGACGAACTTCATGTACACGCTGTGCTTCACTTTCATCTCGCAACATAACCAAGACAAGTTCACCTTCAGAAAGTGGAATTACATTTACCGTAATCTCGCGTTTACCTTCACCGATCGGCCCACGAGCAATTTCAATAGTTCCAGTTTGTTTCACATTTGTGCGGCGAACTACGCGAATTGATGCCAGCAGTTCTTCACTTTGGATACGTCCATCACGCAATATTCCGAGTTTTTCAGCCTCAGGATTGGCAAATATTGCGATCTCACCAGGGGCGACAATCAGGCTCGCACCATCGAGTTGGTTGAGGGTATTGAGCAGGAGCATAGGTAGATCATGCCTTTCCTCGGCATTTATACTCTTCTCGCGCCGCCACATATCTAAAGCCTAGCCCCATGTCGCACCAGTTCACCGTCCGTTCACCCAATGGATTGACTCCATTCAACCGGTGCGCCTAGCGTGCGGTCATGCCTCTAATCAGATCCGTATTCCAAGATGAACTAGATAACGTCTCGCAAACCCTCTTTGATTTAAGTGTGATGGTTTCTGATTCGATGGCTCGAGCAACCAAGTCTGTAATGACAAAAGATTTGAAGTTGGCCGAAGAAGTTATTACCTCTGATGAAAAAATTGATACAGTCCAACACGATTTGGATGCGCGAATCATCGACATTATTGCGCGCCAACAACCGGTGGCTTCAGATCTTCGCGCACTAGTAACCGCACTTCGTATGTCTGCAGATCTTGAACGTATGGGCGATCTCGCGCACCACGTTGCCAAGCTTGTGCGTCTACGTCATCCCGAAAGTGCAGTGCCAGCAGAACTTCTTGCTCTGGTTGAAGCGATCGGTGAAACAGCGGAAAAGATTGCCACCAAGACCGGTGTTGTTATTTCAACTCGTGATGTGGCACTTGCTGCACAGGTTGAAAAAGATGATGACGAAATGGACATGCTGCACCGCAAGCTAATTTCTTCTCTAGTGGAACCGTCTTGGCCTCACGGTGTGGAAACAGCAATTGATTTAACTTTGCTTGGTCGTTACTACGAGCGCTATGCCGACCACGCCGTTTCTGTCGCCCGTCGCGTTATTTTCTTAGTGACGGGAAAGTTTGCATAATATGTCGACAACAACGTTGATCCCAAGCCCCCGGGATATCACTACCGAACCACGACTTTCAGATAAAGTCTTTCGTGGTGTTGTTTCAGCCGGAGGATTTTCTTCCCTTGCGATACTTGGCTTAATTGCGATCTTCTTGGCATATCGTGGTTTTGAGGTTTTGAAGGAAGAAGGCTTGGGATTTATTACCAATGCCGAATGGACAATTACGCAGGATGAATCCGCAAACGTAGTGGAAAGCCACTTTGGTTTAGCAGCGATGTTGGTTGGAACCATCCTGTGCGCACTTGTCGCAGTTATTATTGCTGTGCCAATCTCGGTTTTTTCTGCCCTGTATCTGAACTTCTATGCACCAAACTGGCTAAAGAAAATACTTGTTGCAGTAATC
>Ga0315905_10008336_pt1 | contig 10479 bp, 13 predicted proteins | sample LakEriMetagenome_5_FD_203522 | JGI IMG/M metagenome (GOLD analysis project Ga0315905, IMG submission 203522) | Freshwater fungal communities from buoy surface, Lake Erie, Ohio, United States - Buoy 4 MA121 | ecosystem: Environmental > Aquatic > Freshwater > Lake | place: USA: Lake Erie, Ohio... | reverse complement strand
GGGTGCAGAGTTACCGCTGTCTATCGCGATGGGTGAATCTGGAGCCTGTGAGATTGGCACAGGGACGAGAGACTTCTCAGGGGCAGGGGCATAATGGTCACCGGGTAGAACCTTCCGTTCACGATCATGGGGCTGCGGGGAAAGGGCTTGGATCTCTGATGCCATGGCCACTGTCTTCAACTGTGTGTGCGTGTGTGAATGGATGTGGGCGAGCGTGCGTATGTTGTAAGTGAACCTCTTACATTCATAGTTGCCCAGCTGGAGATGAAGTCCGTGCGTAAAATTTTGCCTGCCTTATTGGTATCATCACTCATACTTATAGAGATTACAGCTACGGCACCTCTTTTCTGTCCATAAAAATCTGGAGTTTAGAGAGCTCACGCTCGAGGTGAGAGATCTTCTCCTTTAGACAATTGTTGACGCCCTGCAGCTTGATGATTTCTTGCTTTAGAACAGCATTTTCGCTTTGTAAATCTTTCAGCATAGCTGTCTTTTGCCACGCCGTTTGCTGGATCTCATCGACAGATTCCTGAACTTCCTTCAGCTTTGCTGCGTAGGCGTCGTCTAGCTTTTTGCGGTACGCATCCACACCTCGTTCTACATCTGGAATCACGGTAGCGTTGAGATGGGAGGAGGTTCCGCGCGAATGTTTGTCAGTGCAAAAATCTTTCTTCAATCATGTGTGCTTCTGCGCGCCTATTCCTTAAGTGTTATTATGCGTGAGTGTGTGGATGTGTCTGCAGGTATGTCTCCACCAGTGCGACCAAGGCTACCTTTAGTCCCACCACGTGTGCCTGGTGAGAGCGAAACAGACGGCTAAGTGCGCCGACCTAGGGACCGACACAGGTCATACTAGCGCATTTGCCAGTTGTGTGTATGTGTTATTAAGGAGACCTGACACGGCCATGGCGAGTTGCTCTTGGGTGGTCTTGTTGACGTCCTGCACGGCCCTGGTGAGTAGTTCTTGGTGCTGATCGCGGAGCGCTTCCTCGAGCCGCTTCTTTTCGGCCGCCAACGTGTCGCGTTCTTGCTTCAGCTCCGATTGCATCCACACGTTGTTTGCCTTCAGGTCCCGATGGCGCATTTCTTCAGCCTCCTTAAGCTGGGACGCGAGCTTGATAATGTGCTCCTTGCGCCTGTCCAGGTTTTCTTGCGACTGTCTCACTATTTGAACGGTTTCGCGCAATTCCTTCTTATCATTCTTGACTGCGTCTTTGATCTGCCGCACTAAACCGACATCATAGGGGCACTCAGGAAGTGAATCGATTTGCTGGAAGATATTGAGGTGTCTTCCATCGATATTTGGGCTCTCGTGAGACACATTCTTGACATAGTCCAGTAGCTGCTCTAGCGCAGACCTCAGCAACGTGTCCTGTCCCGTGTTCAGCGCAGCGGCATGTAAAAAGTCCCTTTTACGTTCCTGCGGCAGCTTGCTGCTTGCAGCAAGTACTGCCGTGTCTGCACCAAAGGGCGGTGGCTTCTTCCTGTTGCTGACAAGGTCAGTGGCCCAGTTGATGGGATTCCATGCATCTCCCCCCTGGGTCGGCTGGTACGTAACGTCTGGCACTGCATCGCGTTGTCGCGGCGGCGCGTTTGCGTCATTTAAATAGTCTCTTTTACGTTCCGGCGGCAGCTTGCTGCTTCTGGCAAGAAATGCAATGTCTGCATCGAGTGGCGGCGAGCGTGCAAGGGTAACAGTTATCGGGGGCTCGTGTGGGCGACCCTTGCGGCGAATCGCAATGCTGATCACACTCCCGTCTGCTTGCGACGGATCGTCGATCAAGTCGGCAATCTGCTGCGCAGACAACGTCGAGACGGGAAACCCATGCACCGCAGCGATCTCGTCACCGACTCCAATCTTTCCACTCCACCGGGCACTGCCCCATGGGAACAGCTCGGTTACTATGGGCACGCCCTTCTGTACTGCGATCGAAAGGCCCACGCCATTGGGATCCACCGTCGACACGGGAGGGCCGGCTGGCATGTTCGGCAATGTCTTGGCCGGCGAGTGCTCCTGAAAATTGAGCACCACCACGGTCTCTCGCCCGTTGGTGCTGACCAGGTGCAACCGGCATTGCCCGCGGTGGTCTACCTGGCCAGCGCTTGCCGTAATAGCCGTCAGGTGAAGGGCCAGCGTGCGGCTACGGCCTGCGCGCACACACACAAACCGCACGCACCGAGTCGCCGAGGCGTTGAATCTCCTGTGGCTCCTTGTCGTGGATGCCAATATCGTTGATGGCGATGACAGTATCCCCGACGGCCACCTGCGGGGGGGCGTTGCGGAGAATGCATTTTCAGATGCATGCGGCATTGCGGATCGTCCGTTCATTTCCCGATGGCTCTGACCGGGGGCGGGCGAGCGGCACGGCGGAACGGAGCGGTACCTGGCCCGACTGCGCCGCCGCCCCGTCATGATCCACCGAGGCGACCGCCATTCCATCTGACGCCTGCACCAGGAACAGGCCGAGTGCTGGCAACTCCACCTCGCGCTGCCCCATCGTCTCTGGTCAGAGACTTGAAAAAATAGGCAATTTCCTCGCCGTCTCCTGCTCCTTAGGCGATCCAAGGCACAGGGTAGCTGCCGCTGAGCAACGCGCGGACAGAAGTGATGGCAGAGACAGAAGGAGGGAGCAATCCGCCGCGCGCAACCGGGAGATCAATGCTGAGATCATGGCTGCACACGACGCTGCGGCCCTGTGGGCGGTGATCGAGGACCAGCACCCCGCGTTCAACGCCGTCAACGCCTTTACTGCCTATCGGCAGCTCCTGCGCCGAGGGACACGAGCCTGCGACGCGGCAGTGGCCCTTGCCGAGGCGCAGGTAGTGCGGCACGCGGCTGCAGCAGGACCGCGCGAGTGCGCGAATGTTCTCCACGCGCTCGCGACGAGCGGGCACGCACCGCGCCTGGACATCCCTCCAGCGATTGAAGAGCGGATGCAGAAGCTTGGGAGCAATGCTTTGAACCCACAAGACATCGCAAACACGCTCTGGGCCTATGCAAAAATGGAGCGTACGCCTGGGCAGCCCCTGCGATCAGTGATTGAGCACCAGGTTGAGCAGCTTGCACACCTCTTCACCCCTCAGAACCTGGCCAACACGCTCTGGGCGTATGGTGTGCAGGGGCAGTTGCCAGCGGCGGGCACGCTGGCGGCGCTGGAAACGCAGGTGGAGGCGCGCGCGGGGGACTTGAATGCACAGGAGGTAGCGAACATTCTTGTCGCGACTGCGAAGCTCTCCCGATTGGACCGACCGGGTCGCTGCCGCGAAGCGATGCTGTGCGCACTTGAGCACAGGGGGCTGGAGATTGTGGCGTCATTTAAGACGCAGGAAGCTGCAAATGTGCTGTGGGCTCTGGCGACGCTGGAGAAACGAGCAGGCGGTGAATTGTGGGTCGCGCTCGAGGCGCGGGCAGAGAAGATGGCGCGTTCTTTGAGCCCGCAAAACGTCGCAAACATTCTCTGGGCCTTTGCGGCAAGTGGCAAGCGTCCCAGCGCCAGTATGCTCTGTGCGCTGCAAGGGAGAGCGGAGGAGACGGCACAGACGTTCACGGCGCAGGATGTTGCCAATACCTTGTGGGCACATGCGGCCATTGGCAAACAACCCGGGGAGAGGCTGCTGAAAGTGCTCGAGGCGCGGACAGAGGAGATTGCACATTGCTTCAACCCACAGAACGTTGCCAACGCCCTCTGGGCCTACGCTGCCTGGGAGAGGCGGCCTCGGGCGGAGTCGATGCGTGCGCTGTGCGCACAGGCAGAGCACGAGGCGGCGAGCTTCAGCGCCCAGAACATAGCCAACACGCTGCGTGCGCTCGCCATCCTGGCTTCCCCCCCGGGAGACGGGTTGTTGGATGCGCTTGCGAGGCGGGCCGCAGAAGTGGAGGGCGAGTTCAAGACGATGGAAGTGGCTAGTCTGCTTTGGAGCGCCTGCTATCTCTGCATCGACGCGCCCACCTTGACGTGCAGATTCGTGAATGGACTGGAGGAGGCTGTGTGCAGGCTGTGCCATGCCGATGACGTGGACGACGCCAGCCTCGGTCAGCTTCACATTTTTTTCCTCGCGTGCCAACTGGAAGAGGGCCTTGCGTGCGGGCTGTCTCGCCCAGTGCTGTCTGTGGGGGAGACGATCGGCGGTGTCACTAGAGCAGCATTTGCTGCACAATGCGCACGCCCGTCGCACACGCAGCATGAAGTCAGCGAGGCGCTCCGCTCCATGCACTTGTGCGTGCAGGACGAGTTCCGATGCCCGCAGTCAGCCCTGTCACTCGACCTCGTTGTGGCCAACGAGTCCTCCAGGCCATGGTACTGGGCAATAGAGGTTGACGGTCCACAGCACTTTCTCGCCTGCCGATCGGCGACCGGAGGCACCATTGTGAAGCACCGGCTCGTGCGCCGCCTTGGCTACTCGCTGGTCAGCATTCCGTACTGGGAGTGGGATGCCTTGCCAGAACCGGGCCAGAGAGTGGAGTATTTGAGGGGATTGCTGCACGTTCACAAACGTTCGCCGTCGACGTGCGCTTAACAGCGCCCGGCGCGCGTCAGTGCAGTCGCTCGACGACGAGGGTGCTAAGTGAGTCCGCACCCCCGACTCTGCTTGCTCTTTAGTTTCAAACTAAACTCTAAACCCTAGCCATGTCCAAGGTAGAGAGAGGGAGACGGGGAGAGAAGTAGGGGCTCATGCATGTGCCCTGCCGGATGGGGCGAGTGGCGAGGGCTCAGGCACGTGGATCCGCACGTCAGCGCGCGTAGCGTAAGCTGATAATTCACCGACGCGTGCGTGCGTGCACGCGTCGATGTGGTATCAGCGCAAGTGCTGCCACTCGGTGGGCTAACGCGCGATGCTTGCGCGTGCGCCAACAATAAAGAACATACAATACATACATGTAGAGTTCCTGTGTCTTTTCGCTCCCACTCTGTTCAAGATCCTTACCTAATACTTTTACTATAAACTCTTATTTGCGTGTGTGTGTGTGGTGTGTGTGTGTGTGTGTGTGTGTGTGTGTGTGTGTGTGTGTGTGCACGCACTCCCGCAAATATTTGGATCCTTTCAAAATCATGGGAAAGCGACCATCTTGAACAACACGTGACACCATCCACATACGCAAACGGCACTTCAACTCTTGCTCTGGGAGGATCTTAGCCCAAAGGAGAATGTGGGAAGGGAGAAATTGGCCCCGCCCACTTCTCCTCCACTCTGTGAACGCTGTTCACTGTTGCTTGCCTGTCCTTGAGGAGTGCCGCTTCCTGCTCAACAGCTCCTTTTGTTACGCGGGCGCGCGTTCTCACTCACGCACAGCTATCTCACTCACTCTCTCTCACACACAGCTCTTACTCACTCTCTCACACAGCGTTCTCTTTCTCACTCTCTCTTTCTGTCGGACTCTCTCAGTCACTCTCTCTTTCTCACACACTCAGCGCTTGCGTTGTCAAAGGGCACTCACTCACCCTCTCCCACACTCTTTCACACGCAGCTCCTGCGTTCTTGAGAGGGCTCAAAGAGACAACCATTACTCGTATCAGGTCACCGGGTTAAGCTCCTTTTGCCAAAAGCATCTACACTTAATCTACCGTCCTACACTTACTCTACCCTCCTACACTTTTTACTCTACCATCCATCTACCCTGCGACATTCGACCGTTCTCTGCACAAGCGACCCCCCACCCAAACAGCCACCCAAAAAAAAACAAAAAAAACGGAGACCCAAGGGATTTAGGCTGGTGAGCTGGTTGCCGAAATTTGAGGAGATTCCTTCCACTGACGCCCCTAGGTTAGACGAAATACCCCCCATTGTGCTTCCAAAGTCCCCAAACCACTTGTCTGGACAGAAGGAGGAGGAATGGGGCAAGCAGAGGTAGGAAGAGGGAGCGGGACCAGGAGTGGCAGAGGAAGGGGGATTTGGGCGGGGGTGGTACGAGGGTTTAGGGTTTTAGGGTTTTAGGGTAGTTGAGTCATCACGAATAGAAGCTTCGCCGAACAGTGCGGTCTTTTAACGGGCCAGAGGGCATCGCACGCGCACGCGCGCGCGCGCTCTCTCTCTGCCCTGCGAGCCCTCGACGGCAGCGCAGAAATCGACCCCTCTCGTTCACCCACACAAGGCCACCTGGGGTGTGAATGGACGGGAAGGAGGGCAAGGCGAGCTTGTTCTGAACGGCGCCGCCACCGTTCTGTCGTCTTGTCGGCCCCGTTTGCGAGGACAGCACGTGCGCAGCAACCGGCGTGGCAGGAGGCACAGGGGGCTTGCCCCCCACTCCCTCGCCTCCGCTCTCTCCTACCGCAGATACAGCCGTAGCAGGCCTTGCGGGCGGATGAGGTGCGGCGGGGGCGGGGCCATGTACTGAAGGCTTGGGTGCGCGTGACGAGTCCTCGGCGAGCGGTGACGGCAAGCGCTTGGCAAGCATCGCATTGGACTGCACACCCCTCCGCGTCACACTTGCCCTACCTCGCCCGCCGCACTCGCAAGCGCACGCATCACATGCCACGACACCAACGCACGCCACCAAGGCACTCCACACTGGCTTGCTCACCCTGTTTGATGACATGGCCGAGGCGAGCTGCGGCTTGTTCCACGCCGCCGCGGCGCGCTCCCCCCGCACAGCTGCCGCGGCGTCTTCTGACGGCGGTGCCGGGGGGCCTGTGGCGTGTTTCAGCGATTGCTGCAACGTCGCTACCGCCTCTTGCAATTCTGTGATTGTACGCCCGTCTTTTACCGCCTCATTGTTGCGGCGGCGGAGCTGGGAGTCAGCAGTCTTGAGCGTCTCTCTCATCTCAGAAATTTCGCATCTCATCGCCGCTCTTTCTCGCTGCAGTGCACGCTTTTCCGTGTTCAGACGTCGGCACATCTCCCGCACAGCCTCGCCATCTTCTGGCACCTCCTCCTCCTCAAACCCCCCCTCCTCCGCCGCCGTCGCAGCCACGGGCGCGACATGGGCGCCGCACGCTCCTCCACTCCCTGCCTCGTCACCTGCTCTACGTCTTGCTGCTCGCTCCGTTTCCAGCTGCTGAAGAAGTTGTGCGCTTTCGCGTTGACGCTCCACTAGCTTGCTTTCCAGCTCTGCTACCTTGAGCTGCAATTCAACACGCGACGCCCCACCACGTTGCCGCAGCTTAGCCACCTGCGCGCCTGCCGAGGGCACCGGGCGTGCGGCAGCAGCAACTTGATTGTTGGTCGCCGTCACCTGCAGCTGCGCAGCGTTCTGCAGAACGCCTGCCTCTGCCCCCCCCCCCCACCCCCCGCCACCCCACATCCTCCCCCCATCCCCGGTAGCCTCTACACCGACTAAACCCTTGGGCGTCAAAATTTCCCTGGCAAGCTGCGGCACACCACCAGGCCTGCCGCCATGCTCGCCGCCTTCAGGGGGTTGAGCTTGGTCGGCTTCGTGTGCGCTTCGCGCGTGGAGGCTGCGGCGCGCGGCAAGAATCTCGTCTTGGGCAGAGCACCGCCAAAAGTCGATTTCATACAGGTCATCGCGCGAGCGCTCCATGAGAGACACCAGGTCAAGCTCGAGGAAACGCAGCGCATCTTCAAGCGCCCCCAACTCGCTTCGCATCTGCTCCCGCTCTGAGCCGTTAAGGTCACCCGTTGCTGCCGCTGCCGCGGCCACTCGGGAGATTTCCGCGACAGCCGGGCAAGGCGGCTGACCCGGCGACAGTCGGGCGAGGCGGCTGTCGCTCAGGAATTTCTCCATGAACGCGCTGTCCTCTGGCCTGGCCGCGCATTCCGTCGGCTTGTCCGGCGTCTCGTCACCGATGTCTGCCGCTCGCGTGAGCCCTGCTTCCGCGCCTTTACCCGCTTTACCCTCTATCCAGTCCTCCCCGCCGCCTGCTCGTCGCCCTGCCCCTTCACTCTGCATGGACTCACCCAGCCAATTTATTGGGCACGCGTCCTTCTTGGCAGTGCCTGCGGGCGCCGCGCCTTCGCGAGGCGGAAGGGCCGCGAGCGGGATGCGCGTGTGTGCGTGTGCCTTTGTCGTCTGCGTCTGGTCGTTTGAGGGCGCGACTGGGCTCTCGTCCTTCGAGGCCTCCATCCAGTCCTTGTGGCCCTCCATTCCCATCGTCCAGCTGCAAGGGCGGCGGCGTCAGCACACAGGGGGGCACGACACCTTCTGACCCCGCGTGGTGCGTGGCGATACTTCTTCCTTCACTCCCTGGTCAACCGTGGCTTCCATGCAGCCTCCGTCAACGCTTGAGCTCACAAGCTCACAGCTCACAGCATGCCGTTAGCTAGTCAGCCCACGAACCAGCGGAAAAAATGGCAGACACGATATCTGTAAGGCGACCTGCGTCCGCGCGGCCGCGCCCGGCGCCTGTCGCTGCTCCGCCAGCACCGAAGGCAGTGCCTGAGGAAGATGACGGCATTGCCGACGACAACGAGACCTGGTCAGTGCTCTGTGAGAAGAGTGCGCTGCTTTGCTCCACAAACCTCTTGAGAGCCGCTGCCGCTGCTGGATCATACAACATATGCACGGCAGGCTCCTGTCCGCAGCGCCAAAACTCGCAGAGCCAGTGGGCAGTGTGTGTGGTGTGTAACGCCGGGGGGAAATTCGTGGCGGCGGCAGGCTCTTTTCCGTGGTGAACCCCATGACGACCGAGGAGATCAGCCGCATGGGCTTTACCAATGTGGTCCTGCTCGACGCCAGCCGCTGGCGATCCGAAGAGGGTGACGAGGCTGTGTCCGCAGCGGCTGCCGCCAGCGATATCCACTACTGCTTCGGCATGAAGGGCGACCCAGTGGACAGCATCACTGCCGGAAACCGCGCGCAAATGGAGGTATGCACGCTCCATTCGAGCTGACTTGGTGAGGGCTGCGATGCATCCACTGATCCACGCGCCCCCTCACAGGAAATGCTCATCGGCGGCTTCTGCGGCAGGGGCGACTTGCTGATTGTGATCCAAAACGCCACCATCACTGAGACGGCTGTCGACAACTCTGAGCCCGGCCTTGTTGTAGTCGGGCGGCTCGTCGATATGATCGAGGTTGTATCTATTTGCATGGCTCCGCGCAGACGCTCGGGTCCTCGCCATCGTCATGCTGCCAGCTGTTTCCCTGGGCCCCGTGACGCATTTGCCGCCCATGCGTCCCGCCCACCTCCAAACTATTCACCCCATACCCCACTCCCTAATCAGCGTATGCCCCGGTTGCTTGTGGACACAGGTGGCATTCAGCAAGGCGTCTGAAGCCATGACCCCAGACCTTGCAGGAGTCAGTGTGGTTCTCGAAGGCTGCTCGGCTGCTGATCTCCCCCTTCTGACTGTAACGTGCGTGCCCCTCCTGCACCATGCACCGCGCCCCCCCCCCCCCCCTACCTCCTCTCTCACAAGGGTCTCGGGCGTTGGGCACTTGCAACGGCACCCGCTCCATCTTCAAATTCCATCCCTCTTACGCTCTCCGCCCTCGTGCTCTGAACTTGAAGAACTGTGGCCACCTTGCTCGCAACACAGGTGGGATGATGGGACGTCGAGAGCGATTGAGGTCACGTCCGCGTAAAGAGGAGGAGGAAGAGGAGTGTGTAGGGGGGTCGTATTAGGAACTACTCCAAACGGGGGGTCCAGGGCGTGAGAGAAGAGACAAAGAACGAGAGAGCGCGCGAGTGAGTGAGCGAACAAGCGAACGACAGACAGAGAGAGAGAGAGAGACAGTTTATTACGGGCGATGTCAGCAGCAGAGACAGCCCGGGAGAACACCAAGGCGAGAAAGACAGCGGCGTGGCAGCCGTCGGCACACCACCACACCCCGCACACTCTTCAAGGAGCAAGAGGACGTTCGCTGGTTTGATCCACGCTACACTACATTTGGTTCTTTTACAACTCACTCGTGAGGCTCACGTGAGCCTTCTTGTGCACCAGCATGGCCACACTTGCTCCGTGTGGCAGCACCCCTCGCTTTTTACAGGGACGCAGTGGGAGAGTGAGGGTGGGGGGGGGTTATGAGGAACGAAACTCGATAACGGTGGTCCAGGGCGTCGCCTGGAGGCTCCGCATCACCATAAGCAGAAGACAGGGTTCAAGGGGGAATCCCGAGTGTGACTAGTGTCACACCTGCCGGGAGATGCCTAGGGTCCACCCTTGAGTGTCATAGAAGAGATTCTAGGGTCCACCCTTGATTGTCATAAAAGAGATTCCAGGGTCTATCATTTAGTGTCATAGGAAGAGATTCTAGGGATCCTTGAGTGTCATAAAAGAAGCACTCGCTTCTCTCTCTCTCTCTCTCTCTCTCTCTCTCTCTTTCCAGGGTCTATCCTTGAGTACCATAGAAGAGATTCTAGGGTCCACCCTTGAGTGTCACAACTAGGTTGACATCTGCGCTGGCCTTAGCCCTTTGCCCCACCCTCTGCTTTCCTGACTCAAGGGAATTTATCCCCATCTTTCTTTTCCACGGTCTTTGGATCCCTGCACCTGCTCACTTGGTGCGTGGATGAGGGAGAGAGAAGGAGAACGAGAAGAGGGCCTCTCCTAAAGCCTCGCTTCTCTCTCTCTCTCTCTCTCT
>Ga0315905_10008334_pt1 | contig 10480 bp, 5 predicted proteins | sample LakEriMetagenome_5_FD_203522 | JGI IMG/M metagenome (GOLD analysis project Ga0315905, IMG submission 203522) | Freshwater fungal communities from buoy surface, Lake Erie, Ohio, United States - Buoy 4 MA121 | ecosystem: Environmental > Aquatic > Freshwater > Lake | place: USA: Lake Erie, Ohio... | reverse complement strand
TGCCCAGACAGGATCACGGTAGGCGCCTTCCACGTTGAGTCGCAGCCCACCTTGTAGCGGATGTAGTAGTGCAAGCAGTCGGACAGGTCCGCCATGAACTCGGTGCCCGGCGTGATGCAGTTAGAGTCAAAGGGCTGCGTGGGGATGTGCCCGCCGTGGGTGTGTGCTTTGTCGAGCTTGTCGCGCAAATCTTTCGCGGCCTTGAAGCGGCGGGTGCGCTGCTGGTTCATCTTGGCGCGCGGCGCCACGCCGTCGATAGCAAGGAACAGCAGCTTCTGCGGCTTCACAATGTGCACCAGCTCGTCGAGGAATGCAAATATTTTCAGGAACATCTCGCTCTGAGTGAGGTCGACGAGCTGCTCCGAATTGCCGTGCGTGCACGGATGGATGATGCCGTTCATATCCAGGTACAGATTATCGATTTCGGGCATACTCACGTCGCTCGTCACGTCGTGATTGATGAGCGGGTACCGTTCCGAGAGCCACATGTAAAACTTTGGCACCCCGCCACCTCGCAGCCGCAGCAGCTGGCGAGGAGCACCCGGCGCCTCGCGCGCGCTTTCCGGGCCACCCCGCCTTTCTGTGGCTGCGGAAATCCTGGGCAACAGCGGACGACGACTCCGCGTGCGCAACGCGACCAGGTCCATCGGCGCCATGAACGAGCGTTCCTCACTGGACTCGCCCAGCAGCGTGGCCAGGAAAGTGGCGAGCACGAGCCAGCCCCTCGCCCCAAGTTGGCTCTCTCGCATGCGCTGTGCAGTCGGACGGCACCCATGCGACATTTTGGAGGCGTAGACTCTCAGACTCGGAAATTTTTTCCGAGTTTTTTACTTTTTCTGAAAAAGTTATGTGTATGTGTAGGGGGTTACGAGGGGCAATCTCCTCGGCGGTGCGTGCATCGTGTGCGGCGACACACCGCACGCTGCCGCCCCGACTCCTTACCACTGCAGCGCCATGGTATGCTCACCGCCGCTGGTCGATCTGGTCGAGGCGCTTCTCCTCCAGGCGGAAGGAAGGCTGGCAGGGCCTGGGGGGCAATGGGACGACTGACCCGTATGCGTTGCTCGCGGTCGGCCGTGACGCAGGTGAGAGCGAGGTGAAAGCGGCCTTCCGCCGCAAGGCCCTGAGACTGCACCCTGACGTGCGAAAGGCGAGCACCCCGGAGGAGGCCAACACGCACCGGGAAGAGTTTGTGGAACTGCTGTGGGCCGCCTCCGTTCTCAGCGACCACCAGCGCCGCGCTGCATATGATCGCTCTTCGCGCAGCGCAGGCTCTCCCAATTCCGATTCAGACTATGAGCATCCTCTGCAACGGGCCTCGAGCCGCGCCCAACGCCACACTAATGTTTGGGAAGAAGAGGCACAAGGAGGGCGAGGGTGGAGCTACACTGCAGCTTCTGGTCGGCGCACGAGCGGTGATTCCGATCCGCTGAACCGAGGTGGATTTGGTGCGAGGGGAGGTGGCCATGGGGCGCACCGAGGGCAAAATGCGGAAGGCGCTGAAGGCGCTGAAGTGCCCAGATGGCTTTTACGGTACGAGGAGCTCGTTTCCCAAGGGGTCCTCCACAGTTTGTTGGATCCGGTGAGGGTGCATTGCATTTTTGTGCGAAAATATCAGAAACTTCTTACGCTGCGTGCGGCGTAACATTGCCGTTGTGGTAGGTGGTGGATGAAGTGAAGGAGGCGCTGGAAACAGCGTACTACGGGCCTGCATTTTACGGCAGCCTCTGGCAGCTTCTTGACTTTGAGGCCGAGGTTGCTCCCCCTTTCCTGGCCGAGAGTCGATGCATTCGTGTGCTGCCGCGCTTGGTCAACCTTTCCCATCCTTCCGCTCTAATTGTCCTGAGGACCTCGAACATTTTGCCAGGCTCGCAACGCAGGGTTGTCTTCAGAGTATGATCCACACACAGCAATACCCTTGTTCAATCTGGTCAGCGGTCGCCAGCTCCTGGGACATGTGAGTGACAAAATGTGATGGTCTCTCGTAGCTCTTGCGCTCAGCATTCCCGCTCACGGAGCGTGCAACACCTTTTGTCTTCTCCAAAATGCATGAACACTTGTCCAGGTTCGTGAGAAGTCGCTGCTCAAGTTGACTGTAGGAGCGCACCAAGCAACAAACTTGCCCCACGACGACAAGACTACAGGACGAGAAACGTGCGCACAAGAAGGAGGAGGAAGCAGAGAGCGCTTGTCAGGAGGCGTTAGAGGCCCGAGTCTCACAGGCGCTGCAGCGCCTGGGGAAGGCGACTGCGACGGTAGAGAGGCAGCAACCTGCGCGTTCGATCGAGAGATGCCGGAAACAGAAACTTTAGAGCTTTTGTTTCGTGGAAGTGTTGTGGCATGGTGCACCTTGTCGCCAAAGGTCATCACGCTCCCTTCCAAAGCAGACCGTGCGATGTCCTGCTCTTTATCTCTCCCCAGAGAGACGAATTGTCCTCTCCCGAAGAGAGAGGAATTGCGAGACCATGCACCGTTCAAAAGAGACAGAAGAAGACAGGGCAGAAAAAGATTCGTTTTTAAAGACCCCTCCAAAAAGGCCTGGTTAAAAAAAAAAAGGCCTTTTTGGGGGGGGGTTGGGTCTTCAAAAACGCGCGGTTTGCTCTTCTCTGTCATGCCCTCGTCTGCTCCACGTGCTTGACCTGCACTGGCGTTTGCCTCTATCTGCGTTTCTGTGTCAGTGGGTACCCAAGGGCACTGGGTCTCTGGGTAGACTCTCTTTTTCTCTCTTATCTCTCTACCTCGGTCCTTGATCCTTCCTGGCTTGCCCTTCTTCTCGTCGTAGGAGGACTGCACCCGAATTTTCATCCCGGAAGGCGAGCAAAGCTCTCGAAGAAAAGACCTCGGGGGAGGGCTGCTGATAGCCCAGATCTCAGGCAAACTTGTCCCGGAGAGTTCGTGGGCACAGGTTCTGTTATGTTTTATTTAGACATGTGCTTGGCATATGCGTGTTCCTGCGTTGGGAGTGATGTGCATGTGTGTGTCAGAAGGTGAGGCAAAGGGGTGAGACAACCCCCCCCCCCAGTCATCCTTGTTGTTCTCCGAGAACAAAACTGACAACCAGAGCCACACAGCCGTCGTGGAGCATGGCCGTATGGACGACTCGTTACCTCGACTCGCTCGGTGCCGCTGCCAAAGCGCAAGAGCATGACTCGTGCTCACAAGGTAGGCATAGGGGAGGGCAAAGGGGTAAGGAGCAAGTTTGTGCGATGCACGTGCTCTCCCTCGCTGTAATTCGCTCGCATAGAACTTCGATACGCTCGCATAGAACTTCCCGTGCCTCCTCCACCCTGTCCCTTCTTCAAATCCTCAATCTCATCATCAGGGCATGGTGAACCTGTGGCAGCGGCTGCGGCGGCTGCAGCCGATACTTGCGCTGCTGCCGCCGCCAAGGATGAAGAAGAAGGAAATTCAAGTAATGGACGGGATGGGGCGTTGAAACTGGTGAAAGCCTACTCGCTGATCCGCTACACCACTCCTGGCGTAACGCATTTGTTCTTGATGCACAACTCAAGCGGTGTCTGTGTCTTCAGGTGCGTTGGCAGTATGCGAAAAATACATCCGCATGTACCCACTCGCCCCCCCGCGCTCGCTCACCCAATCGCACTTTGGCGTGTCTTTGTTTTCTTGCATTTGTTTTGGCCCAGCCCTTTAGCCTAGTGCACTAATATCATGCGTTAGCCCCCCTTAAGGCGCTTGTCTGTAGGCTCGCCCCTTCTCCAAGGAAGCGCCTTAGGCTAGTCTACATCCTAGCCTAAGGCGCGAGCCTGCGCTGAAGAGTACTCCGCCGCGCTAGCATCATCGTCTGGAGGATTTCCGCACGCCTTGAGGACTCGCCGGCCGCCGCGCTAGTTAAGCATTCTCTCGATTAATATTTTTGAGGATTCGCAGAGCAACCAAAGCGGCAGCTCTGCCGCCAGTCATGTGCTTCTTCGAGCCCCGTGAACAAACACACATGAATGGATCGTGGTCTCTCCTGCTTCCCTCCTGCCCTCCCGCTGTCTCTGTTTCCCTGCGCTTTCCCGTCTGGTACTACACTTGTACTGGTGCTACTGAGCTACAGGGCTGACCCCGTGGGACACATGGACAGGGTCTTCGAAAGAGTTGCATCACGATCTGTGATCGTCTCTTCCTCCTCTGCCGACTCCTCCAGCTCATCAGGTGCGCATTCAAAGCCCCTGCTTCAAGTGCAATGCGCTCATGTTCCCTTCCTGCTCGGTCTCACACTCACAGGGAGAGAGACTTCAGGAGCTCACGTGCTCACAGTTCTCACACGGAGATGACATACCGACCACACCAGTGTTGGAATGTCAAGTGATCATCAGCATTCTACTGGCAGCTGCTCACACGCGCACGCTTGAAAAGATAAGGGCTCTTGAAAGCGAGAAACGGGTGTTCTCGCGAGTACGCCGCTTCCTTTTGGGAGGCTGATACATTATCGCAATTTCACCCCCAAGTTGATCGTGGCTTAGAGTGAACGCATTGCGCAAAACACTCCCTTTTGCTCCCCTTCGGGAACAGAGGCTGACCTCCTCATTCGTACCGTGCACTGCAGCCGTGTTGTCTACACTTTGTGAGCAACGGATGTAACATGTCTCAACACGGTTCTTCTGGTGATTAGAATCGCTATGCACTACTGATTTCGCAAGCATGACATGACTCGTTGCAGATCTATGGTATTGAATTCTTTAATGTTGTGACAAGTCACTCAAGAGTAAACATGCAAGCCGAATTTCTCCCCTTCGCTCATCGACAAGGCTTAGAGTATTGCCAAGACCGCAGACTTATCGCCCTCCAAGCGCTGTGAAGATTGTAGAGACCAAATTGTAAAGTGGTTGCTCACGCTCTCGTTGCTCTTCATCTTTGCCATTCGTTTCCAGGACGACATTCGTTTCCAGGGGCACCACTGATACAAGCGATTTGAAACCAATATCATCCATTCCAGCGGTAGCGGGCACGGAATCATGCTTCTGGCTGCGAGCAGAAGCACCTTTCAAAGCATACATCTCAGTCGTGGTCCTTGAGAGAGAGAGAGACAGAGAAAAGTTTATTGACAATCAAAGATGACTGAAGGTCGGTAAGTACAACGCCTCTACCGCTCCTCTTCAGGGTGAAAACGTCGATGGGCACTCGTGACCCAACATTGGCGGCGAGTACTATTCCCCCACTCTCCGTTCGGTTGAGCTTACCGGACCCATATTTACCTTCAACTTTTGCTGCGCCTTCCATAGATTGACAGTCTGCAGGCTCTTTTGGAACCTTGTGCTGACTGGACCAGATGGTGAGGATTCTTCTGTTTCCGCTCCCGCTGGCTCGTCTAATTCGACATCTGACTGCTGCAGAACTCGCTGCTGCCAAGGAAGCAACAAATTGAAAGATGAAAGGGCTATACCGACGTCCGCAGAAGGCTGGCTTTTTCGAGATGTTTGTCCTGGGGTACCAGAAAGTCTGCAAACACAACATCCAAACATAATACGGCATCATACGATACCTCAGTCAACTTAGCTCACCCGAGCACACATTCGAAAATCGTGCAGAACATGGTCTCGCGTTCGCAAACAAGAGCACGCAATCATGTCAACAAACACTACAAAAACATGGATCTGACCTCGCTTCAACGTCCTCGGCATCAAGCACAGGTTGGAATGCATACGGATGAACGGCACCAGCTGAAGCTTCCATAGGAATGGGCGCCATGTTTTTGTTTCTTGTTCCCATGAGCACACGAACCAATTCAGGACCGTAATTTTCCATCAGGCGTATGTCCCTATTGAAATCAGTGATTTCTTCAGTTTCTGTCTCTATGTCTGTGTTCTCTGTTTCTGTTTTCGGCGGCGGTAATTCAGAAATATTTTCTTTTATGGGCAACGCAAGTTTATCCGCCAACAATTGCTTAGCACGTCTTCGAGATAGTACGAAATACAAAACAGCTGCTGTTATGCCCAGGAACAAGATCGAACCAACGACGGCTGCCACGATTATAGGAACGTTGGAAGCTGCTTTTGGCTTTGGTTCGGGAGTTGTGGGCATGGGGGTGCCTGATGCAGTTGATGGTGCCTTTACTTCGATTTGCACGTCCGAAACGACGATATTCGAAAACCCTAAACTTTCCAGAAGAGCACCAATGTCCGTGCTTGCAATTGAATTCCGGATTTCTTCACCTTGAGTAGCTGAATTTGCTACGATAGCCAATGTTAGTTGAACAGCCAACAATCGACGTCTAGCGTCCTGGATGGATAAAATTTCAATCTGGTCTACTGCAATTACAAGCTTGTCTGCAAGAGCTTTCAGAAGATCATTCTTGACTTTATCATTGATGTTTGAAGCTGAAATGGGGCCACTTAATGTCATTGTCACTTGCACCATGTGTCCAGGTCCCAGCTCGTATTCATGGCTTGATATCCCAGAAGCTGCTCCGCTCTCACAAAAAATGGCCATAACAGCAGAGACCACCTTTTTATTTCTGTCTTTGTTCACTTGAGTTACTTTCACCCTTGGTGCAATCGTTGAAATTTCACGATTGTCTACCAGCGAGCTAGACGATCCGACCACACGGCTGTCACATGTTGGCGTTATACCAGTAGTTGTGATGTTCAAAAATTTGTTTGGTGATGTAGAGACGTAAATTTCGACATATCCTGAGTAGATTCCTGCTTTATTCGTTACCACGCGATAGGTGTTGGCGTCAATACCTATCGCAATCTCTGGCCCTGCGATGGGCTTTGAAGTAGCTTGAGGAGTTTGAGTCGGCTGTGGGGTAGGTAGATGCACTACTGCAGACGTCGTTGGGGCTGCAGATGGTGCAGGCGTCGTGGCCGAAGACAAAGCAGATGACGTTGCCCGAACTGGCGTTGTGGTAGTGATCTTAGCCTTACTTGTTGTCGGGGGTGAGGGGCGTGGTGTCGTGGTAGGTGGTAGTTCGCCCGGTACTAAAACGATAGAAGTCAAGTGATTGCAAGAGCACGTGACGGATCCAGCTCGTATTCCCTTGACGAAACAACCGTCAGACCTATACGTTCCCTTCACAGGATCCCAGTACATGCACAGCAGACTTGGGTATTTCGTACGTTCGCAGCGTGCTTGGTTGACTATCGGGATGACAATCTCCACGTTGGTCGTCAATCCTGACACCGGAATCTCTTGGCCGTCATCATCTGAAATTGTTAGACTGACCAAGGGTGACACCGGCTGAATTCCGTCCACATGGGGAGCATTATGAAAAGTCTCAAACTGTACAGAAAATTCATTGAGACCACCTAGCTTGTCTACATCCCTGACAATCGATGCAGGCAGCTTATACGATACAGTAATTCCCGGTTGGCCTCCGGCCGCTGCGATCAAACTGACTGATCGCCCCAAGATGTCACCGATCCTTTGCTTGGTGAGCTGGCTGCTCCAATTTTCCCCCATTAATTCTCTCGTCTGTCCGCTGATCAGAGCGGGAATTTGTTTACGCGCGAGCAGTTTCATGTTACTCTCCAAATCATTCACAAATGTCTTTGCGGAGGTAGCACTCTCGTCTGGCCCAGTCGCGCTATTGCACGGGCGGTTGTGCGAGAGGGCATCAAGTCCCTTACTACTGATACCCAACGCACTTTCGGCACATTCTGTCGGCAGGAGGTCTATGTTATGGACCGATAAAACAGTTCTCACGATGCCAGACAGCACCTGCATAGTCTGAAGCATCAAGGCCTCAGGATTGCTTGAAATTGTCTGCGAAACACTCAACACCTCACAAATGTAGCCCTCAGTTTTGAAAGCTTTGTCCAGGCTCTCCGTCAGCGTTTTCAGGACATATGCTTTCTGCTCTGCAGCGCCACCAGAATCGACCATGTCATTTTCAAGTCTAGAATCTATTTCCTGTGACAGCGCACTCGACATCATGTTGATTGCAAAAAAGTCCTGTCGGTCCAAAGACTCTTGTAGAAGCCTTTCTGCGTCCGCCCAAGGGCTGAGCTCCTCAAATTGCAGAAGCTTCCGCATGCTCTTAAGGTCCTTCCGAAGGTCATGCGCTGTTGCTTCGTGATCTTTAGTTTTGGACCTGAGTGCGAGTGCTGGGATGCTCGAATTCTTGTGTGGCGACTGCTTGGGGAAGTGGTTGGCCTGGAAAGCAGTCGTTGTCGAAGACGAATCATGATCAGGATAGCCCAGGTGCTCCCTTGTCAGAGCATCAGTGGCCAAAGCGATGGCCGGTTTCTTCAGGGAGATTGGACGTCTTTTAACATATCTACTGATCTTTGTTGAAGAGACTTGCGAATGATTCATCAAAGCTATTCTGTGACTCTTCGTGGGTCGAGCAAGAGTCTGATTCATGATCACGGGTGTAGAAATGTTCTGAGAAGACGGTGGAGTGCGCTCGATCCCGAAGTGGTCTTGCTTGCTTTTTCGAGGGATGGCATGTTTTGTTTTTATCTGTTGAGACGAACCTGATAACATCTGTGAGATCCAGTAGAGGGAGCGTCTCCGCGTTGACTGGGGTCCTTGTTCCCAATAGCAGTCCGATGCGCACGTTTGCCAGATGAGTCTTGAAGTTAGTGATTGCCTTGTGAAAACCCCGACTTTCCACCATGCGAGCATGGTTCTAGGCAAATCGGCTGGCTTTTGTGTAACCGAAGTGACAAAACCTTCACGTTCTACCCGTTCCAAACCGCTGTCAAGGAGGCAACTGGTGCAGAATATGTCCATTCTTGCAGGAGCACTCGTCAGAAGATCGACTGTGTACATTGCATCTGCTTCTGCACCAGGATATTCGGGGGGATTCTCGTAAATGTTGACCCACACCTCAAAAACGCCTTCTAACAAATTCTCAAATCTTGTTGTCTCTGGGCCCTCGAAGCCATTTGTGTTATCGACATCTAAAATGATGTCTGAATCGCCATCGTTGGAAGACATCTCTTCAAAGGAGATAAGGCCCTCTGAGCGGGGGGCCGCTGCCGGACCCCAAGTAGCCTTCACCCACAAGTCCAAATCCCCAGCATGTGGCCATTGTACGACAACACGATCTTGCTTCGGCGACAACTTTCCGACCATCACGACGTTGACCTCTTTGCGTTCATTTCCTACATAAACCAGCATGTAGTTGTAATAGTAGCCGTCAACGGACACAACGACAAGGTACTCTATGTTCGGGGGAACTTGAACTGCATTGCTGCCCTCTGCAGTCAGGGTACCGCAACCCTGGTCGCCCGCAGTCGCAGTCGGATTGCATCCTGTGTAGGTGCCATGAGATCCATAATCTTCAAAAACCCAGACCCGCTTTTGAGGCAACCCTGAGCCATCTAGCATGTTAAGAGCATGAACGATCAGGTCCTGTCCACCTGCAAACATGCGTGTGGTAGGCCTGTAACAGTCAGTTTTGCACGTTTTCCAACCCAGTTTAACAGTTCCGAAGGGAACGGCCACGAACTCTCCCGCTTTCCACCAGGCCTGATCTGCATCCGGCAATTTCTGCGTGACCGTTGCAACTCTTCCGACCGTTGGCTTGCCCTCATCATTATTGCAGAGGTCACAAAAAATGTCGACGGTAGCAGGTGTGCTGTCAACCAGACCCCCCTCCTCCCCCGTGAACTTTGATTTATAGTTCACCCAGATCTCGAAGCGGCCGTCCGTCAGACCCTCGAAAACCACTGTCTCAGGGCCGTCTGCGATACCGTTCAGGCTGTCGCGCTGTAGGTATATGGACGAAAACTCAAAACTGGCTGATGTTTGATCATAGTATAGGAACTTGTGCGGAGCCCCGGGCCCGCTGCCCCATGTGGCATCAACCCATAAATCAAGATCTTCCTCGTGATCCCACCTTAGCACCACTCTAGCTTGATCATTCCCGATAGTCTTCACCATGTTCGAATAGCCTTTGCCTCCAAGAAGCGACACAGTGGATGTGAAATAGCCGACATAATAGCCTTCCAGCAATATCACTGTCAGATAATCTCGGTCAGTGGTGACATCTGTGTCCGTCCCTACTAGCCCCTGACCAACTAAAGTTCCACAGGAACCTCTGAGCTCGCAATCTAGGTAAGACTCCGGATATCCTGAATAGACCTGGTACACGGCACCCGGCACTTCCAGCCTCTCGCCCCCGTCAATTTCATCCAAAAGTTCCAGAGCCTTGACCGAAAAGTGAACCATTCGGACGGATGTATAGCAGTCCCGCATGCAAGTTTGCCAACGCAGGCGTGTGGAACCAGAAACAGACTGGAATTCTCCAACCTTCCACCACGTCACACCTTGGGGTGGAATGTCGCTTGGGGCCTGAATGATTGTCTGAATACGGCCAGTCCGGGCATATTCAAGGTTATCAAGGCACGAGTAGCAGAAGATATCGACGGTGGCTGGATTCGAGCTGATACTCTCTTTGGTAAATCTGTCCTGTGATTCCTCCCAATTGTACACATTGATCCAGACCTCATAGCTGCCGCCGGAAGAAATACCCTCCAAGCGAGTAGTTTCAGGACCAAGCGCTCCAGCTCTGCTGTCCAGATCC
>Ga0315905_10008333_pt1 | contig 10481 bp, 14 predicted proteins | sample LakEriMetagenome_5_FD_203522 | JGI IMG/M metagenome (GOLD analysis project Ga0315905, IMG submission 203522) | Freshwater fungal communities from buoy surface, Lake Erie, Ohio, United States - Buoy 4 MA121 | ecosystem: Environmental > Aquatic > Freshwater > Lake | place: USA: Lake Erie, Ohio... | reverse complement strand
GTTGGCAGCTTGCAATGACAAGGAAATGCAGCAACAAGGTCTCGCCTGGCAGTCTCAACTCGATGCAGCCTTACAACGAGCAGCAAGTCAAGAGAAGCTGCGGAGTGAGGCCGAGGAAGCGGCGCGACTCCGTGCCGAACAAGCCGCTGAATCGGCTTCGCAGCAAATCAAGATTCTGCAGAAAGAGTTGGAGAAGAGGAAATTAGAGGAGGCTTTTGGGCTCGAACGTGAGACTGTGTTGGCACATGCGGTGCAAGCGGCAGAAGAGCAGATCTCAGCACTGCGGGAGAGGGCAGCTCGCGATGCTCAGTTGGCTGCGAACCGAGAAAAGAGGCTGCTTCAACATGAGGAGGCCCTGTCGGCTCAACTGCAGGCGGCGGTTGCGGGGCGCAAAGAAGCCATGGACGCTATGCGATGCTTGGCGGAAGAGGCTGCTGTCAAAGGCAAGCAAGATAGCACGCAGCTCACGGATATTCAGCACAAGCTAGACCTAGCGCTCACCAAGGCTGCACACGCTGAGCACTTGCGGCTTCAGGAGGCCACGTTGCGGCAGCAAGCTCGCTCAGATGCTTGCGCCAGACTCATGAGCAGGAGGGGATTGAATCTTTGCCGAAAAGTGATGTGTGTGTGGATATGGCAGGGTCAGCTTGCAGTGCGGCTCAGCGTCAACAGGAATAACGTGGTGCATCACTGCTTCATGTGGACAAGGCACGAGGCACAGATTCGCCGTTGCTTCACGGCATGGTGCTGGTGGAAGCAGCACCTTGAAACGAGCTGGGCACATCTTGAGTCGACTAAGCGCCTTCTGTCGGCACAACAAACCCGCAACATTCTGGTTGCGTGGCATACACATGGATTGCATCGCAGCAGTTGCCACAGTTTGCGGGAAGCTCTCGTGACTAAATTGGGGTCTGCTCTACATCTGCAACGTCCTTTGCTGTGCTGGTGCGCAGGCGAGTGGTTTGGGCTCGCGCGTGCGGCGTCAGAACAAAGTGCGTTGCTTGTCCACAATTATCGGCAACGTTTGGCCTCGGACGCCTTTGATGCGTGGTTGTGTTTGTTAAGGCAACGCAGGCAGTTTAGAGTCGCTGTGGGGCGCGTGACGAGACGCAAAGAGCGATTCGATTTCCTTCGCTTGCGAAGTTACGTACAGGGCTGGCGCGGGTTTTCAGCACAGGCCCTCCGGTTCAAAGTAGCTGCCGGCAAAGTGGAGCGATTTCATACCTGGGGCATGGCGCGTAAGGCCTTCGAATTTTGGAGTATATGGATTAGCGTGCTCCGGATGTCTGCTCGTCTCAAGGCAATTGTAGCTCAGCAGTTACTGCGCCAGGGTGTTTGGCGGTGGTGGGAAGAGACCTTTTCGAGGAGGAGGAGCGCCGCCGCGGAAAAAAACTTTAACACAGCCATCGCCGTTGCACACGCTGCTGCAGCCTTGAAGAGAGCCAGACATAACATCCAAGAGGACCCCGTGGATGACTGAGCGATGCCTGAATGTTGCTGATTGTTCGATGCTCAATATTGCTCATTGTTCGACAATACAACTTAACTGCCGTGCTCGTCTGAGCCTTGCAGACCCTGGTCCCCGCATACACCCACCACAGTCCACCACACACTCCCATCATGTGAATGTGAACTTCACTTATTTTTCACAAATTATTACCGGATTGAAGGACAGACAAATGAGCACACACGCAGCAGCACAGTGCCCGGAGCACACACACGTGTTGGGAGCACACGCACGTGCCAGCCATTGTACACAGCGACACATGTGCCAGGGATTGTTTACATCGAAAAGAAGTGTTGCGAGGTTATAGGTTGGAATTGGAAGGAGGCGGCGTAAAGTGGGCGGCGTAAAGTCCCGCCTCTGTTGCATGTAGGTGCGGGGCTTCATTTGATGTCGTAGGTGTGGGGCTTCATTTCATGTCAACTCGCGTGCAAGAGGAAGGGGAAGCGCGGGTGTTCACGCAAGGATGGAGGGATGCAGTCTCTGGGCGGCGTGCGAGACAAGTCAACAGCCGCCTGCTCCAAGTCCTCCACGTCGGGCACCAAACCTCTGAAAACTTGGACCTGTAGGCTTTGCAAGAGTTGGGGCATGGCGTACATTTCTCCCTTCTCGCCCGATGCCTGCCAAGCGCATGTAAACCATCACTTGATCCCTTGATGCGTCTGAGGAGCTGGGGGCACAGTGCACAGCGCACTCAAGGGGACGAGGTGTGGGGCGACAGGGGCAAGGCGACCAAGATGGCCCAACACCTCACCTGCCGACCAAGATCGCGCAACACCTCTGGCGGCACCGCTTGAGGCGCTGAAGCACAAGGGGTAAAGTTGATGACGAGGCGCTCTATCTGCGCACTTGACAGGGCTGGGCAGATCTGCTCCCTCCATTGTTGCCCCCGTGGCCCCACCTGTACCCATTCAATTGTTCAGAGGGGGCCTTCCTGCATGCATGGATGACTGGATGGAGGTCTGCGAATGGATGGATGCCAATGCCTTCCATCAAGGGCGCAAGCAAGGGCGGAAGCTTCATCCTTTGAAGCGCGCAAGCGCGCAAGCAAGCTTCATCCTTTATAAAGCGTCTCAATTCCTACCGCACTTTCGCAAGGAAAAAAAACTCACCAGCTCGCCCTTCTCCATCATAATGAGATCGGCAGCCTGCGCGCAGGCGGCCATGATCAGTCGACCAAGAAAAGGATGCTGACCAACATTTGATGCTTGATGGCACGGTCATCAACATGATGACAACATGCAACACCAACATGAATCATCACGGCAAGCCACATGACAATGGAGGCAGGCACAGCGTCAGCAAGCTCACCTGCCGCATCACCACGTGCAACATCACATGCATCATCACACCTCACAAGCTCACCTGTCGGATCAACTTCAACTTGAGCTCCCCTTCAGAGGGGTGTGGCCCCGTGGAGGCAGCTCCGTTTTGTGCAGCGTGGGCCGGAGAGAAGCCAAAGTCGGCGGCCAACTTGTGGGCACACCGCTGCACATCAAGGTGTTGGGTCATACATTGGCAGAGCATGCATGCTGCGCCATACATTGCCAGCACCTGCGTGCGCCGAGGGAGGGCAGCCACAGCAAGCACAAGACGAGGAGGGGAGGCAGACCTCCATGTGCGCAACCACGTTCTTGCACTCGATGGCGGAATCAAAGCACGACACTAGCGCGTATCGTAGGACAGAGTCTAGGAGGGCAGCGTCGAGGGCCGACATGACTGCCGCAGCCACTGTGCGCCTCACGCTGGCCACTACCCGGTCAGCCGCAAGTTTGGCGGCTAGCTTCTGCAACGCCTCTTCACCTGCCTGGAGCGCCTGTTCATCGGCGCCTCCCCGAGCCGAGCACAAGACCGCCACTTGCAGCCCTGTCGCCTCCATCTGCGAGCACTCGTACAGGACCAGCCTTCGCAGCAACACAAGAGCTTGCTTGTCCACGTCCCCTTGCAGTTGCGAGAGCAATGCTGCCCGAGCACCAGCAGCGCGAGGCACCGCTGCCGCGCCTCTAGTGCCTCGTTTCTTGCCACCACCTTTTCGTGGACCAGGATCATCTTGGTTGCTATGTGCGCTCAAGTCTGCATGTGATGCGGCGGCCGCCTGCTGCTGCAACATGCCATTGAGGATCACGAGATTCGAAATCAAACAGCGGGCCACGCGCCCGGAAGCATCGCAGCCACGTGCCATTGTCTCGAAAGCAGCGCCAAGCTTTCGGTAAAAGAAGTAGGGTTGATTATCTGCACCCCACTCCTTATCCTCACCGCTCTCTTGCAGCGCCTTGGACGCTTCTGTGTGCGCCTCTTGGTTGCCTGGCACCTCCAGGGCACCATTAACAACATCGAGGAGCCCCCAGTGGCGCATGCACCGAGTGACAAGCCACAGGCTGAGATAGACGGTAGGTCCCAGTCCTCCATCAACTGTTGCTGTTGCTGTTGCTGTTGCTGTTGCTGTTGCTGTTGCTGTTGCTGTCAATCCTCCTCCATCCCCTATACCCGAGCAAGAGTCGGGCGAGTTGCCCACGTCTTTGTCGCGTCGCTTCGGCCGCGAGATGACGGGAAGGGGAGCAACGGGCGCGGGAGGTGACGGAAAGGTGAAGACGGCTGCTTCGAGGAGCAGGCACACGTCGGCCATGCGCTCAGTCTTCTGTTAACACAAACGCAAGCCCCTCAGTCTTGCATCACGCCCCCTCGCCTTCAGTCCACACACCACCCAGCCTGAAGCGCACGCAGGCCCGCGTCTTGCGCACACGCCTGTCGCACTGAAATACAGGGCCAAGTGCTTCTATGCTGGGGCCTCGGGCGTATGCTTTCATAGATAGAAAGCTTTCTATCTAGGCCTGGCCAACGTTTGCCAATATCAAGGAGAGAGAGCATGTCAGGCTGCGGATGCGCCCGTGCTGTTTGTGCTGTTTGTGGCGGTAATCTTCGAATGGACGTCATGACCTCGACACCTCAGCAACATGACTCACCTCAACACCTCAGCAACATGAATGACCTCCACACCTCAGCAACACCACTCACCTCAACTTTCAGCAACATCTTGGACACTTGAAGCTCCTCGAGTCTCACCGCCTCAGCCGCACTCGCGATGGAAGCAGCCACACGCTGACGCAAGATTCGTTGAATGCTTCCCATGCCCCGCTCCCGCACGCCTCGCCCCACACTGTGCACTTGCGGTGTGTGAGAACCGTTACCATTGACATGAGGACCGACGTCACGGTTGACATGAGGACGCTTGGTCTGCCCTATGCGCACCACCCGCTTTCGTGTGCCAGGCTTGTCGTCAACGGATGAAAGCTGAGGATCAGAATCGCTGCCGTCACTCTGCGCCGTGCGCGGCTGCAAGAAGGGGGATTTGGAGGCGGGAGCAGGCTTGGCGATTGGCGCGCTGCTTGCCGTACTGCCTGGCGCACGCGCCGCCGCGTGTCTAGCACCGGGGCTGCCCTCAGGGCTCCTCTGCCTGGCGGGTTTCTGCGAGGGCACGCGCGATGCATGGTCCGACGCCGGCTCCACCAGTTGTGGGCGTGCCACGTTGTGCGCTGGCGCTAGCGTGAGAGGATTGCGCGCGAGATCTTTGGCATGCTCCTTCCGCGTCTCTTCTTTGCGCTTCTCATCTTTGCCATCCTCCTTCCTTTCTTCTTCTTTCCCATGCTCATTGCTTTCTTCTTGCTCTTCTCCCTCGTTCTTCGAGGATCCTTTTCTTGGTCGTTCCTCTTGCCGAGTGCCGTGTGTCGGGCGCTTGCCATCTTGCCTCTCTTGCGACTCTCCTTCACTGCCAAACCATGCGCAAACGAGTCAGAGCTGTGTGCTTGCGCCTCCATCCATCTACTCCAGAACCGGTGCAGTAACGCGCCGAATGCTCAAAAGTGCTTGGACTCAGCGGATGGCCCATGAGGGCCAACGCATTGTTGAAAGCCTTGTTCAAGATTCGGCGGCATGGCCCTATACTGCACAACCAACACCCCAACACCTGCCTCGCCGTACACTTGACGCTCCTCGCGGCAGCAGGTCAGGGTGCACAAGGGCGCACTCGACGCCCAAAGACCAAGGAGCCTGAGTGCACCTGACCGGGCAGCAAGAGGCAAGGGATTCACCTGTCACTCGCAAGTCCCAACGCCCGCCGCTCCCGGGCAGACATCTTGCCGCGACCCCTGCTGTCTGCACCTGATGTCTGCCCTCGCGCCTTGCCCGTCCTGTCGTCTGGCAAATGAGCTGCATCCTTCTTCTCTCGCCTGTCTTGGGCTCTGGCTGGCTCTGGCTGGGCTCCGGACACCTTTTCGGGCTCGGGCGTGTCGCGCGGTATCTCGCCCTCGAGCGCAGTGGCGATCTTGAGCTTCATGCGACCCTTGCGTCCATCCTTGTCCAGCAGGGTGAGATCGCAGTCGGAGCGGGTAATCGCGCCCGACTTGTCCGCGAACTTGGCCAAGTCCATCTTAGCCGTCGCGAGCGTCTTGGTCGCTCCCGCACGCACTACCTCGTCCAGGGAGATCTTAATCTCCTTGTCATCGAACGCGCCCGCGGCATCGGCGCGGTACAGCGTCGCGGTCAGTTCAATCACGTCGGCCGTCGGCCACATGGCCCGGCCGTCGGGCGTCGCGAGCACGTTGGTGCGCGCGGCCCCGCTCTTGCTGCCGCGGACCCAACGCAGCGTGACGAGCTTGCCCTCGATCGCCGAGTGCATCGCCTCCACCGATGACAGCTGCACATCAAAGTGGGTGCCGCTCTTCCCGATCCGGAAGAGGGCCGAGAGCCCCATCTCTGGCAGGGCTCTGTGACCGGCATTCACGAACGAAATCTGCACGCCTTGGAAGCGAATGCCAGTGGCAGTTCTGGCGCTGCTGGCGACTGTCGTTGGGTTTGTGCTGGGGCTGCTCCTGCTGCGGGTGCTGGGCGAGAAGGCGTGGCACCACGCCATTGCGCTCTCGGTCGGCGTCTTCTTCGCCGTCTACGTCGGGCTGCTGCTGCAAAGCGCGGAGGTGGCCGCGAGCGGGACAGCCGTCGTGGCTGTGCTCACACTCCTCTTCTGGTATGCGGGAATGTGGCCGGCGCTGGCGAGCTGCATCCTCGCAGTCGTCGGCTGGGCGATGCTCGCGGCTGTCGGCAGCGCCCAGCCCCAGCCGCAGCGTGAGCCGTCCTCACTGTGAGGACGTTCCTCTTGGGGCCCAGCCCACGGCCCCCGCACGGCAGCTGATGCCCTGCCTTGCTCTGATCGCTCTTGCGACGTGTTGCGGGGGGGAGGCCGCCTTCCTCTCGCCCTGCCCCCCGCAGAAAAGCCGCAACCTGCACTTGTCCCCGCGCTTTCATGTGCCAGCATCCAGCCTGCTGCGTGCCTGGCAACTGCCGCGCCGCCGGCCCATGTGGCTGGCAAGCGACGAGGGAGCGAGCAATGGGTCTGCCGAAGGGGGCAGAGGGCGGCAGTTGTCGCAAGGCAATACGCCAAAGTCGGTCATAATAGACGCTGCACGCAAGGGTGGGCGAGCAGGTGGTGCCGGCCCGTCGGGGCTATCTCCGTGGGCTCCTCTGCGGGCCCGGGATGATGACGCGGACGCAGCAGTTGGTCAGCTGGGCCAGGATAGGAGCGAGGCCGACTACGAGATGAGCAAGCCTGGGCACGCCTCCGGGAAATCAGTGCTGGCGCTGGCGGCAACCCTCGTGCACGTACCCGCATCGCCAGATGATCAAAACGAGGTCGGCAGTGCTTCAGGTGCAGCTGGGGGCGCGCAGGGCAGCGAGCAGGTGGTGGTCTTTTCAGGGGGGCACGACGATGAGATTCACATGTGGCGGCTACAGGTGCGACCCAGGCTTGTGGTCGGGGACGAGATGTGCGCCCAGGCACCGGAGCTCGAACCAGTGGGCGTTTGCAAGCTGCCTGCCCCTGTCTCTTCCGTCTTTTCCCTCGCCACCATTGCTCCTCCTCTCCCTACTGTCAATGGCGCGCGAACGGATGAGGGCAACAAGGTTGAGGTGGGTGTGTTATTGGTTGGGGAGGGGAGGACGCGGCAAGTGTCTCGCTGGTCGCTGCACCTCCAGGGCACGATTCCCGCGCGGCAGTCTGAGGAGCAAGGGCCTACGGCACAAGGGTTTAAGACAGTCGGGTCTGGTGCAGGCGGCTCGCGGTTGATCGCGTCTCCGACGGCGGTGGAGACCAAAGGCTGGGGCTGGCAGATTGATCTCGCCACCTCTGCCCAACATGGAGGGGAGCAACAAAATCAAGGCGAGGGTGCGCGAGGCGTGCAGGATCAAGAGGACGAGGACGATGAGGAGGATGAGAATGGGGATGAACGCGGTGACGGGCGGCTGGTGGATGGAGGGAGCTACGCCAATGACCCGGACGCTGGTCGTATTGACCAAGACGGTAACATTTTGATGCGCGTCGACGAGAGCGAGGTGGCCAAGGTTGTGGACACGGGAGGCTGGCGCGTGGAGGCCACGCGCTTGGGCGCACTCCCAGCGCTCCACACAGGCTGGGTCCGCGGAATTTGCAGCACAGACTGTGTTGGTGCTTTGGACCCCCGCGACCCCGCGCACAGGGTGCTCTCCTCATCCCATGGAATCCCAGGAAAAGAACAGCAGGACCTTGTTGCATACTCGATTGGATGTAATTTCATCAAGGTTTGGCGGCTGCCCGGAGGCGCTCTGGGGGCTGGAGGCACCGAGGGAGGTGCAGAGGGCGGGGGTGGCATGCAGGAGGGCAAAGCAAAGTGGCTGGGCGACCTTGAGACCAATGCCGACATACTCTGCTTGACCGCAGCTGGGGGGCTGGTTGTAAGCGGCAGCGTGGACGGGTGGCTGTGGGTGTGGAACGTGGCCTGCTGTCTGAGTGGTAATACCAAGCAGCTCTTGTCTTCTGCCTCTCCCGCCTCTCTCCAGGCACACCAGGGCCGTGTCAGCGCCCTCGTCTTGGACAAGGCAGGAGGCGACAGGGGCGGGGAAGCAGGGGAAGAAGGGGGCAAGGTCGTGGTCTTCACATGTGGACACGACGGCTTTGTGAGGAGATGGTCCATTGGTCACACTCACACATGCGGTACCCCCGGTACCACTTATAAAACCGAAACAACAACAGAAACAATCCCGGCCAACGTGCCCACCTTGGAGCTTGAAGGCGAGCTCAACGTGGTGGAAGCAATGGGTCTGCATGCCGATGACGATGAACGCTTGCTCTGTATGGCGCAGTCGCCGGCAACTACTGGTGTGCGCATTCCCGGCAACTGGGCAAGTGCCTCTGGCAGGTGCTTAGCTTCAGTTCTATCGCGCCTGCTTCATTTCTCTCCCGCAGCCACGCTCACGCCTGGGCCCAGCCTGCGTGTGTTTTGTGCAGGCGCTTTCTGCCGCACGGGCGCTTGCGTACCCATGGCCTACCAGTGCCCGCGTCTCTCCCCTCTATATTCGAGAGGCTGACGGACAGGGGTTGCGACCGTGAGCGCTGCAGGTACCTGTACATCGGCACCAGCGGCGGCACTTTGCTCGTCATCGACCAAGAGCCCGGGGAGGGCAAGATGCTGAGGCTGGTGCAAATGACGCCGCGCGTCACGGCCAACCGCGGTCCCTTTCCTCACCCCCCCCGCGCCCTCTGCTCGCTTCCCCGCGCCCGTTCTTCCCGCCCTTGCTCGCCCTGCTTGCTGCGCAAGTGCGCCTGCCGCCATTCCACTAAAGACAGAGAGCCGCGGCATTGGTCAGGAGGAGGCAAGATTACCGCCGTCACCGCTGTGCCATTCGCTGGAGGGCCGGCGGGCAAAGTTGTGGTTGCGGGCACAAGCAGTGGGCGTGTATTCAGCTGGATGCCTTTTATCTGAGACATTTAAGTTCAAAAAGTTGGCACCCCGAGGAGTGTCTGCGCAACCTTGGCAAATGAAGCCAAGCATTCACAACCATTCCCTGCATCCTAATAGCCTAGCTCCGCTCCCTCCTTGAGGACAGTCTTCCTCGCTGCAGTAAGGGTGGGGGACCAAAAACCCACAAAGTCCCATCTTGTCTCAACTGGATTTAATCTTAATGTTAAGCAACCCCGGGGGTTTAATGCGTCTTGCTCTTTTCGTTTGCAGTCTTTTGTGCTGGCGTCTCGTGGAAAGCCATCACTTTCGATTTCTGAGCATTGATTTGCATACACACTTTCTCACTCCTTTGGCATTCATTGAGCACGCTGCGTCTGGGGCACTGCGAGCATTCAGAATCTGGTGTCCAGATTCGGGAATCCATTGTATCCAGAAAGACCATGTTTTTGAAAACCAGTGCAAGCTGAGTCTGGGGCACTGGGAGCATTCGGGTTTCCAGAATCCAGAATCTGCCGAGATGACCTTCTAGTTGCTCTTTTCTCCTATTCGACTTGCAAAAACTTTCCCTATTCGCTAACCCCGCTCTCCGGGTAACTTTTTGTTTATCGGGTTCAGGGCAGGCTTGTTATCGGAGCTGAATCTCGGCCGGCCCTGAAAGTCAGTTTCAACCGGCCCACGCCCAGACCAAGATCTCAACCGGCCCGGGCCGCCGGGCGTGTGTGCGTGTGTGCTGGTTGTTTATCAAAATGGGTATAGGGGTTCAAAATGGTACCCGGAACCATAGAGAAACCATGGCATCGTCGATCGGGCGTATCACTTGGGACCCCACAACCATAGTCGATCTATGGTTTTTTGGCGTTTGCACGGCCATGTGAGCATGGGAGGGGCTGAAAGTATGTCAGAACGTCGTCCGGGTGTCCCCCGGTTGCGCCATGGGGCTGGAGTTGGGGTTGGGCACGTTTGCGCAGAAGGCACTGTGCACGGTCCCATCGTCTCCCGGCAGCCATGCAGGACCCAAAAATTTGGCAAAAAAGAACTCAGAAACTATGGTACACTGCAGGTTCGAAGGTTGGGAATCCCGGAGCGTCGGGTGGGTGACGGGCGTCGATGCGCGTGCTACGGGTACGCGGCGGCCGCGCGGCGACGACGCTCTCGCGAGTATTCCTTCTCATGCACACCTGGGTGGCGGCCCGGTGTTTCTCGAGCAGCTC
>Ga0315905_10008331_pt1 | contig 10483 bp, 12 predicted proteins | sample LakEriMetagenome_5_FD_203522 | JGI IMG/M metagenome (GOLD analysis project Ga0315905, IMG submission 203522) | Freshwater fungal communities from buoy surface, Lake Erie, Ohio, United States - Buoy 4 MA121 | ecosystem: Environmental > Aquatic > Freshwater > Lake | place: USA: Lake Erie, Ohio... | reverse complement strand
ATCAACAAGATTGTATGGCTCTTTCTTCTCTTTAAAGTCTTTCGTGTTGCGCTTACGGGTAAGCAAAGAGAAATTAATACTTCGTTCAAAGTGATTTCCTAAAATCAGATTGGTATAATCAAGGCAATCATTACCAAATCTTTCGAGTAGCTGATGCTCATCGGTTTGATTAATCCATTTAGTTGGCATATAGCTATTTGCTATGAGCACGGATTTTGCAGGTGGCAGTACTTCGCCCTTCCAGAGAATGGGTTCTGCAAATTCTCCGGTCTTTTCATTCGTATCACCGGAGCTCCTATAAAACAATAAACCCAGAAAGTCAATCACTTGTTTCTCCTCACTTAGATTTACACACACCCTACCCAATGTTTCTATCTTTTTTCGATTCTTATCATAACCCAAACCATTGAACTCGATTAGTCTGCCCGTTACTCTTACATCCAACTTATCAAACTCGGAAAGTTTCTTTGTAGTCGGGTGATAGTGCCCATCGCGCTGTAATATTTGAACGAATGGATTCCGGTCAAAATCCGTGTATGCTCCTTGTTTTGTCCCGTAAAGGACCACATCGACGTCGATAAGGGAACGCTCAACGTTGGCAACCATGGTGGATACAACCGAAACAGCCGAGGCCGAGTAGCCGCGCCACATACCCTTGGTATCGATTTCGAAAAAATCATTGAATGATTTCTTATCTGACAGAATTTGAATCCTAGGAAATTTCATCGACCTAATTGGCTTTAATTCGACCTTGCTGACGCAACCAAAGCTCTTTCTCAAGATCTAACAATCCTGAATTAAAACCTCCATAGAAATCGCGTGAAAGCATTCCGTTTTTATCAATCGTTATTGGAGAAACTCGAACAACATCGTTCTTGTCTCGATAAAACTCATGAATGGTGATTTCTTCAGGATTAATAGACTTCTTTAGAACAGCTAACTGTAACACACGCAATAAATAGATACTATGCGTTTCGACGATAATCCTCTGCGTTTTCAAATTGCCTAGGATTAACTCCATGAACTTGATTTGCCAATCCGGATGAAGATTTCGCTCTGGCTCCTCAATGAGCACAAGATCATTTATGCCCCCGGCATTAGCCTCGGTCGACAAATGCGCAATTCTCTTGAGATAATTAAGCAGAGTAGATGTTCCACTTCCGAAGCTATCAGCAAGTCGAATTTGACCATGCTGTTTCAAGAGCCACTGTAAACCCATGATTTTAGGCAAAACTTCACCGTCATTCCTTGGAACAGCTTCCACGTGCTCCAAGGTAAGCCCAAACTCATTTAGAAAATCATTTACCTTCCAGTATGACTCTTGATCGAGTCTAGTAGTAGTCTGGTCACTTATGACACTAAGATTTCTTAACGGCATTAACAACTGAGCCGTGAGTGAATTTATAAGCTCAGCAGACAGTGTGTAACACATCCTATTTCCTTGATGCTCTTGCCGATATGCTTGAAAGACTGACTCTGAAGAATAAATGACATCATCAGATTTATACTCCCAAATTTCTTTACCGTGACCTATAAATTGCTCCTTTGCGTTCTCAAAATCTGATATAAACCGTGACACTCCCATTTCGTCAATGAATTTCGAAACAAAAAGCGCCCGAAAAATTTCAGCAAAATTCAACTTCACGCTATTCTCGGATTGGGAGGCAAGTAAATTATTGTTCGCAAACAATTCGAACCTTTTCATGGAGGCCGCTTTTTGATTTCCAACTCCCTGGTTAGCTGTCTCTCTTGAGTCAGGACTAAATTCAAGTATTAACTTGAAATTCACCTCGCGCATCTGACTCTCAAATGAAAGCGAGATATCTTGGTTCTCATTCGTATCATTCGAAACATTCCCCAAATCATAATAGACATCATAATCATGAAATGACAGCGAAGGAATAATGGAAATATCATTCTCATGGCTAAGATTATCCATGATACTTTGGGTGCGCCAATAGTTCTTTTGTGTCAAGTTCTGAAGCTTTGCAAATGTGGACTTACCACAATTATTGGCTCCGATAAATAAATTAACACGGTTCAAATTCAACTCAATCTCGTCTTTAATGGCGAGAAAATTCTTCATTCGAATGATCATAGATCTTTTCGCAAAATTTTGTTGTAAATAATAAGCAATGTAGCAATATCGCGTTTCAGTTACGCCGTTAGTTTCAACTTTGGGTTAGTTCAAATTTCGTTGTCGCATAAACTCCCCCATGACAACAACCGGGTCTTCATTAACTTCCAGGACTTGAGTAAAACACCATATAAAGTCATCAGGCATTGCCACTACCGTTCGATTAAGCCTATCAATGTTTTCCGGGTTCAATACAAGCGCCGAGTAATTCACATCAATTTCGAAATAAACCGAAAGACTTTGAAAATGAATCATAAGCTTTCCGTTTCGAATTAATGTATTCAGGTGTGTAATCAACAATGCAGCGGGTGAAATCTGATGTGTTTCAAGATTTAAGAAATGAGACTGAATAACGATTCGCGGTTGATCGGCGCTAAAATCATAATACACGTTGGTGCGGTGGCCCTCCGACAATTCGTATCCTGACTCAATGAACAATTGATCATTAGATATTCGATAACGTAAATTACCTTCATTCATGTAGTCAATGAATAGCTTGCGTGCGATTCGGCGCGTTAACTTTTCACTTGTAACAACAGCGATTTTGTAATACAAATGGAGCAGAAATAATTTTATTTTTCTCATTGGTTTAGATTATTAAATTCCATTTGGAAAAAACTTCCAAAATTTAGTTTTCTGAATTTTTACTTCGCGGAGAATAACTTGATTGCCATCACTCAATACCGCAAATATTTTAAAACTGCTGTGAAGCTTTGTTTCACACATTTTCATTTTCCTATCTAGACTCTTAATGCTTCGGAATCCAACGAGGCAAAAAAACACAGCTTCTATGCAGAGTTTCTTCACACTTATCTATTTTTGCCAGCGATAGACAACAAATACTTCCATTTTAGACAAAGTTCCGTTACCCATGGTAGCTCTATTTGTATTCGCATGTTTGCACGTCGAAAATCATTATTGAACAAGAAAACCCCTTTGTTATGCCTATAAGTAAAAATGCATATGGTCGTTATACAATATTGGACAGCTGCTTCCAAAATACCAATCGAACCTACACTATTGAAGCACTGCTACAGAAGGTCAACGAAACACTTGAGGCAGAGGAAAGAGGAAGGTCTATAAGTCTACGTCAGCTCAGATCCGACATAAGTTTTATGTGCACTAATTGGGGGCTTGAGTTTAATGAGAAAGAAGGCAAGAAAACAATCTACCGTTATGAGGACCCAAATTACTCGATATATAAACAAGACATAGCCGAACACCATAAGGAAGCCATCCAAACGGCCATAGAGTTTTTGAAGAATTACACTGACAACCATGAAATGCTCAATCTCATCGATATCCTGGAGACAGCTAACATCTCAGTTACCAATCAAAATGAATCGCGGAAAATCATTGGGCTGGATCTTAACGACGACTACACCGGCATTGTGCATAAATCAAAGCTGGCCGACCATATTCGTCAGCGTGATGTCCTTAAAATTGAGTACCAATCATTCAGAGCTTCGGAGGCAAGTCAACAAATATTTCACCCTCAATACTTAAAATGCTACAATAACCGCTGGTTCCTGATTGGTTGTAACTCTGAATATCCTGATAACATCACAGTATTACCACTCGACAGAATCAAATCCTTCAAGAAAGTCTCAAAACCAGCCTACAAAGAGATGGACGAAGACTGGAGCGAATATTTTATGGATATGATAGGAGTTTCTGCAGATGGTGAAAACGGCCCACAAGAAGTCGTACTTCGATTCTACAATAACCGAGGGCTGTATGTTGCGACCAAGCCTCTTCATAATTCGCAGAAAAAAATTATTGAAATTGCCCCAGATATTCACGAGGTGCGCCTAAAGGTTATAGTGAATCGAGAACTTAAAAGTCAAATTCTTCACTTTGGAAAAGACATAGAAGTGATAAGTCCAAAATCACTTGCGGAAATTGTCAAGGCAGAACACGAGGAGGCGTATAGTCGGTACAAGTCTAAAAAATAATTTTCTCAGGCAAGCAACCCTTTTACTCAGCTTCTGTCTTAAGTCTCCGCGACCCGCTAAAATGACCTTAGCCATCCTCTCTCCTATATCACCAATCGTCTTCTGATGCGCTTTTATGAGCCAATTGCACCCTGATTTAAAAGTCTTGGGTGTTAATCTCTTCTGGCTTTTTATCTGTGAAGAAACACTGCACAGATAAAAGAAATCTTTGCACTGTCAAAAGAAAAACGACCATGATTCTTAATAACCGTTCAAAAAACAACACGATGGAAATCACAACCACCTACCATGCAGAGCAGCGCATACAACAGAGAGCCATTTCGGAATGGGCTATAGCACAAGTTGTTCAATTCGGTGAGCGTATTCATAAGCAGAAAATGCGCTTTTGTTATATGACTAAAAAAGAAATTGGTCGGTATTACACCCCTGTCCAAGCCAAAGAACTTCAAGACATCATCGTTTTGATGGGTCAAGACAGCGCAGTAATCACCGCTTACCGCAACCCAGATGCTGTGCACGCGATTAAGTGCAAAGGAAAGCGCCTTGCCAAGGAACCGAAATACAAAATGCGCAATAAAACCATCGCTGAATCCAATCGATACAGACAAAGCATGGCCGCGTAAAAACTAGCATAAGTACAAACCGCCAGTTCAATAACAAACCATTTCTCAAACGCATGATAAAAAAATACGGACCGAACGACACACTCAACTTTGGAAAACACAAGGGAAAGCGCATCCATGAAATTGCATCGGAAGATCCGACCTACATCACATGGATGCTCGATTCCATCCCAGCGTTTTACATCACGCCGGAAGACATGCTGAACTTGATGCTTCATAACCAAGATTTGAAGCTCATTGGCGAACAACAGCCAAACTACATGCGCAAGCAGCACATGTTTGAGATACAGTTCATCATGAGCAGACCGCACATAGACGTTGCGCAATGGCCCAGCCTGAAAACGACGCGTAAAAATGCCGGACGCTTGAAAGGCATTAAGAACCTGCTCCCGGTCTATCAACCTTGCAACATCACCACCATGATGTTTGAATGTGTGTCTGATTATTCGTGGCAATATTGCCAGCTTGGTGTCGACATAACCGGATGCCCAATGATTCGGGTATATGCCGACTTGAGTGACAGTCTTCGCGCAAAGGAACAAAGCGAAGCAGCTCTCATTGCGCGAGAGGGTATGCTATCACCACAGTTTCCAACGCTGGTAAAACTTGAGGTCAATATGGATATGCCAGGTTTTGGCGCTCTAGCCTTTCGATTGGTTGAGCTTGGATTGCTTCAACTTCCTAAAAGCAAATAATAGCTATGGCTTACTACGATTCATTCGGTGGTTTCAATCGCCTTACCAAACTTGAAAACATCAACCGCAATGTCGTCCGAACAATATTCTGGCTGTCATTAATTGATTTGCTGAGTTGGTCATTTCACGCTTCTCGCGTATTTCACTTCGAAACAGCTCCCACAGCGCTTTGGATCTCTGTTTCTATGTTGTTTCTAATGTCATCACTGCGCATGGATCAAGCGATGGTATATGGCCGCAACCCCAATATGGAGGCTTCCTATTCATGGAGGGCGGGAAAGGATTTGCTCGAGGCGTATGACTTTATGGGACCGGGACCCGATTATTCATTCGTGCCTCATAATAGACTCTTCTTCACTTCTGTCGCATTAGCATTAACCTTTCTAATCTGCGACCTGCTGCATTTAGACTGGTTGTCACTGTTCAATCAAGCACTTGACTTGTTAATTGCTATAGCGTCTGTAATCACACCGACGCCTGAAGGTCTTCCATGAATTTCCACTTCGCCTGCAAACGCTCATTCATATTCTTCAGCGGTTTACCGTGCCTGCGCACATATACCATAAACGTTTCCGCGAAATCTTCCATAGGACACGTTTGCGCATAAGATGAAACATAGCTGGCAGCATCATAGATTTTCTTGGGATGTTCCGCATAATAGTCCCCATTAAAAACCTTTCTAAACTCCTTGCTTCGAATAATCAGCTCCGGATGGTAATGCGCAAACGCATGGCCATACTCATGGCGGATTACATCTCGCAATGAAACCCTTACACGCGGCTGAAGTAACTTCGAAAGCGTGATAGATGGAATAAAAATATGGCCCTCCCGAAAGCCAGCAATACGATGTAGCCAACGCGTGCCGTGATAGAAAACACCGGCTGTTTCTTTAGAAGGCAATAGGGTCCAATAAACAGTTGCCTGATTTAACCTTGTATCTTCATACCAAAAGCCCGACTTGTATAAATCTCGTTGGACGTCGATGGTAGCATTGGTGACCTGTCGAAATGAAATAATCATAAACGTTGGTTTCAGTGGAATAATAAAATACTCGCTCTAGCCTTTGCTGGCCGCTGCAATAAACCGGATTATAAACTGAAGTATTATGACAAGAAGTATCACTGTCCTCCATGAAATATTGCGCCACCATGGCAATTCATCATTTTGCTCTGTTTCCGGCGCTTCCGTTTTATGAGATGTTTCTGATTGCGGATTTGGTTTTACCATCGAATCTTCACTCTTAATTACCGGAGGTGAAGTTCTACCATATAACCCAACTCCCGGTGGCAAATCTTCACTTAACTGCTCATCCAACCCCCTCCATTTATCCCAAATACGGATACTCTCCATCCCAATAACATCAGGAGTAGTTTCTGAAAGATATTCACCGGAAACTAAAATACCGGCATACAACAATCCGGAATTATTGTAAATCTCTCTAATGGCATTCCAATATTCATCTATACCCTTGTGCAACGTGCTCACCTTCTCATCGGTCAACCCATCATGCATAAGCTGGAAATTCGCTTCCGTAGAAATGAACCAAACATCACCCTTATTGAGTTTATACTCGGCCGACACAAAACCCTTCCATGTTTTGTATGTCCCGAAATTCCGTCGGGCCTGCATCATTTCTACTGAGTTATACTCGTGATATTCCCTAACACCTGAAGGAAGCTTTGCACGTTGACGCTCATCGTGACAAAGCAGAACTACAGCATCTCCCCCTTGTGCATAGGCCATTCGACCTTCAGAATCAATCACAGTCAAAGCAATTCCAATTCCTTGAAAAATGTTGATATTATGACCCATCTTGAACTTGATTAATTCGTCATTAATGAGCGTCATGATATAATCCAACAAACCTGTGTATTGAACCTCCCTGGTACTGGCATAATTCACACATTCAACAGCGTGCATGATGGCTTGCATCACAATGGCATGAGCTTGTTTCTCCTCTACCGGACTGTAGACAACCACGCACCATCTCATGCCAAATAACTCAAGACAAATAACTCGGTCATGCCAAAATTGAAAACCTACACTATCAGGATAGAACTGTCTGTACTTGATTAAATGAGTCATGTGCGATTAGTTAGAAGCTGCTATCATAGCTTATATGTTGCTTGGGTAATCCATTTTGGAATGAAATAATTTTTCAACACGGGATGTTACCCGTCATTTTTCCACATGTTCATTTTTTCACGTAGGCCTATCGCTCAAATCGAAATCAAAAATTCTACGTTCGCTCCATGCAATCGAAACAACTTGAACTATTCAAATACTTCACGCTCGCCGAAGAGCGCAACGATATTCATACTTCTGCCTGCGCTATGCTACGCGACTTCATGGAGCAGATGGATATAGACAACATAAAAATGATGCTTAGTGAGGTGGAGTCGCTGGCTGATATGGATACTGAAACCTTTTTCCATAAACTACAAAAGGCCTTTCTCTTCATGCGTATGTCCGGCAACGCTGTCCTAGTGTCAGCCGAAGGGCGCTGTAATCGTTGTTATCCTGGCGTCGCATCATTCACTTTTAAAGGAGAAAACATCCCTTGGCACATCAGCTTCCTGTTTCATGTCAAAGACAGTAAAGTGATCGATATTCATGAGTGTTCGGCCGTATGGTCGTTGTTTCCGGAGCTTGATTTGAATATGAAGGTAAATTTGCATGAACCCGATATCATTTTTGAAGACACAGAGGGAGGAATGGATGATCCACCTTTTTGATTTCATTCGTTCAACCACATTTCCAATGCAAGTTTTCACGACATTAACTCCACCTTTGAACAGTAAACAATTTTCGTGTTATTTCGACCAATTATGCTAACTATCTTAAATCGACAAATACCAATAAGTGAGGCTCTATCTGAAGAGCACAATTGGCTTGTTGGTGCCTTTTCAGCAGCAGATAGCAATTTGCAATTGACAATTCAACGCACCGAATGGTCCAAGACCTTTTTCCATGACCGCGAATCGTATGTCAAGTTCACTGCGAGCTTTAAAACAACGGTTGGCAGCTGGAATGGCACCACTGGTTATTGGCTTACTGCCAAACTTTTTCAGGAGACCATCATTTGTTTGGATTACAAACAAATGAAATCAGGTTCCCCTCAGTTTCTAAACAGCGTGAACTTGAATAAGCCAGCAGGAGAAAATTTCGTATCCGTGCGTATTACAAGCACAGCAATCGGCCTACTTGACTTTCAATGTACCGGTTTGAAGTTTGAAGAACCAAAAGAAATAGCCCTTTTCAATTCGGCTACAAATCAGTGGGAATGGCATACTGATTCATTTAATCAGGATTTATTCTTTCAGTTTGATGAAAGTGAATTTTGAATGAGATGGGTCGCCCTCCTATTCCTTGAAAGCCATCAAAATTTGACTCTTGTTAAATCCTGACCCTTTCAAAGACAGAATTCAAACTAATGATTGCATACTTTTTTCGAACGAGTTGTTTAGAGGTTCATAGATTCCCGCTTAGTATTTAGCATATTCTTCAAGCTTACGAATTTCTGTGCGCAGGGAATGTCAAATCACTCAGCTTTTTTAAATTCTTCAAACCACTTTTCTATTCTCTCGATTTCTATTGCATCTTCTTCAGAAATGATTTCTTGCGACTTAAGCTTTTTTAGCCTATCCTGAATTTGTTTCAATTGTTGAACTAGCATACAGTTTATTTTTTAAATCACATATTAAATATTTATCTATTAGTAGGCACTAATACTTGTTATCGGAGAATGCCGATAGACAAATGAAAACTTACGTTTCATGGCTTGGCAAAGGTGGCGATTTTCAACACAAATGCTGATGTTAGAACCAATTTTTGATTAACCACAAATATGTCTGCGGATCACTTAACCACCACTTTTACCCAACCCTTGTCCGCATTAGTTCATAGGTTTATTTGATATTGAATCCTTTTGGTTTTAATAATTTTAGTTAGTTCCTCTAATGTTAGCAACACAAATTTTCTCGATTCAATATGCAAGGAAACAAAACAAAATTTGTAACGACTACCTAATTGTTTCGCAAGTGCAAACTCACTCTCAGTTGCTCCAAAGAAAAAACCACTTGGCAGATTTATTAGTTTCTTTTTAGTCGTCTTTAACTCAATCAAAATAATGTCTTCAACTTTATTTAGTTGTATGACCTGCTCAAGATTGGTATGCCCTGGTATCAAGATCAGATCAAAAGCCCTCGCATATTTCTTGTCGATTGCTAACATCTCCATAATAATCTTGCGACTTTCTTTATCAGGGTTCAGAAAATTAACATCAGAAGCAATTAGAAACGATAATGCCTCCTTTTCAGATTTATTGTTATCTAACGTTATGGTATATGAGTGATTATTTGCCATAGTTCAATTTAATACTACCTCACTTAGGTGAGCAATAAATCAATGAACAGTTGTGCCCATACATACAAATCTAGCCTAATTGTGGAAACCGGATTAATTAGTCGTTTAGCCTTATAAGGTTAGATGGTTGCTCTCTATCTGATCAGCGTTGGACTTCTGTTCCAGCCACTCGTTAGAGCTAGGTCCCAACCCTACCGTTCAATTATCGAAATCTCCACGAAAATCTCCACGAAAAAAATGTGGGCTTAATGTGGGCTTAATTGCAAGAAAAAATCCCGAACTCGTTTAAAATCAACTAGTTCGGGATTTTTAAAGTGGAGATAATCGGATTCGAACCGATGACCTCTTGCATGCCATGCAAGCGCTCTAGCCAGCTGAGCTATACCCCCAATTGCGGCGGCAAATATACATGAGATAGCGATGGTGACAAAAGTGAGTACAGGAAATTATGGTGGGGACTGGGGACTGGGGACCAATTACCAGAAAACTTAATAACTTGATTCCCATAAATTTTAACCAGTACCCAGTACCCAGTACCCAGTACCCAGTACCCAGTACCCAGTAGATGCAACCTCCCCTCCCCCGCCCGCGTCTACCCCACAAGGAATTAATTGGTATGTATTAAATGGTTGTTTTGGTTAACTGAAAAGTTCCAGCTTTTCGAAAACGTTTTAAGGTATAAAAAAAAGCCCCCCCGATACCGGGAGG
>Ga0315905_10008330_pt1 | contig 10483 bp, 10 predicted proteins | sample LakEriMetagenome_5_FD_203522 | JGI IMG/M metagenome (GOLD analysis project Ga0315905, IMG submission 203522) | Freshwater fungal communities from buoy surface, Lake Erie, Ohio, United States - Buoy 4 MA121 | ecosystem: Environmental > Aquatic > Freshwater > Lake | place: USA: Lake Erie, Ohio... | reverse complement strand
CTAATTGCGCGCAAATGAACTTGCGCTTTTTTCTGAGATATGAGAATTACTAGGTTACAAGCATTTTGACAGCAGCTATCACTTGTTCGAATTGAGTGATGTCTTGTCCACCTGCAGTAGCTATGTTTTTTTGTCCTCCACCTCCTCCTTTGATGAGTGGTCCGATTGTTTCTTTAATTAATTTTCCGGCATCCAGTTTTTTTGCTTCAGCTACCGTTTCGCTTAAGCCAATTGCGACATAGGCTTTTCCTCCGATATTGCTGCATAGCACGATAAGGTGATCGTGAATGTGGTGTTTCAGGTCTAAGCAAAGTTTTTTCAATGCATCGGCATGTGGTACTTCGGTGATTTCTCCGATGAAACTGACATTGTTGATGATTTCATCTTTTTGTAAAAGTTCATTTCGTATGCCAACAAGCTGCCTAGCTTCGAGCGACTCAATCCTTTTGTTTAAAACAGAAATTTCTGAAAGCATTTGTACAACGCTTTGTGCGAGGTCTTTCGGATTCTTGAGTAGCTCTCTGGTTTGCTGTAATTCATTGAGCTGTTCTTCTATCAGCACTTCTGCAGCTCTTCCACAAACGGCCTCAACTCTTCTTACGCCGGCTGCTACAGCAGATTCTGAACGTATTTTGAAGATACCAAGTTCTCCGGTTGATCCCACATGGGTTCCTCCGCATAGTTCAACTGAAAAATCGGGATCCATCACCACAACACGAACCACATCTCCGTATTTCTCTCCAAACAGCGCCATGGCACCTAGTGCTATAGCTTCGTCTTTTGACATTGATTTTATAACTACAAGATGATTCTGTCTTATTTTTTCATTCACGATGTTTTCCACTCTGCGGGCTTCTTCAGCTGTCATTTTTGCAAAATGAGAAAAATCGAAGCGCAGTTGTTCTTCATTCACCAAACTTCCTTTTTGAGCCACATGATTTCCCAACACCTCTCTCAATGCAGCATGCATAAGATGCGTAACGCTATGATGTACCGTAATCTTTGTTCTTCTATCGCAGTCTACAACGGCCTCAAAATTTCCAGTCATATCATCCAAAATTTCATCTGCACTGTGGATGGTTAGATCGTTTTCTTTTCGTGTATCCGTTATGGTTATGGTCCCTTTGCCAGACTTTAAAATTCCTGTATCACCAACTTGTCCGCCGCTTTCCGCATAAAATGGTGTCTTCTCTAAAACAATCTGATATCCTGTTTTTCCTTTTCCACTAACTTTTCTATATTTCAAGATGCAGGTAGTAGAAAGTAAAGTTTCATATCCTACAAAACCAAGACTATTTCCTTCATTCACTACGCTCCAATCTTCGGTATCCAGTGCAGTTGCTGCTCTGCTTCTGTTTTTTTGTATTTCCATTTCCTGTTCAAATCCCGCCTCATCTACTTCTAGTTGATTTTCTTGCGCAATCAATCGTGTGAGGTCTATGGGGAATCCGTATGTGTCCAGCAACTCAAAAGCAGATGCACCGTTGATCAGGTTTGTGGATTGGCTTTTACACTGATTCATGATGACATCGATTTTCTTCAGTCCTTTATCAAGGGTTCTGAGGAAAGCTTCTTCTTCTTCACGGATCACTTTGCTGATGAAATCTTGTTGTTGAATCACTTCTGGAAATACATTTTCGAACTGAGAAGCGATAAGCGGCATCAGTTGAAACAGAAGGGGTTGTTTGTAATTGAGGTAAGAGTAATAATATCTTACGGCTCTTCTGAGGATTCTGCGAATTACATAGCCAGCACCTGTATTCGAAGGAAGTTGTCCGTCTGCAATGGTAAATGTTATGGCTCTGATGTGATCTGCTATAACCCTAAACGCAACACTTGTTTTATCGTCGTTCCCGGTGTATGTATTTCCGGTTATTTTTTCCGTTTCAGCAATGGTTCCACTAAAAATATCAGTATCGTAATTGCTTTGTTTATTTTGTAACACCCTTACGAGTCTTTCAAATCCCATTCCAGTGTCTACGTGTCTGGCCGGCAATGACTCCAAACTGCCATCTTTCTTACGATTGTATTGAATAAATACATTGTTCCAAATTTCAATAACCTGAGGATGGTCTTTGTTTACTAGATCTCTACCTGGAATTTTTTTTCTTTCTTCATCACTTCTACAATCCACATGAATTTCTGTACAGGGGCCACAAGGTCCTGTATCGCCCATTTCCCAGAAATTGTCTTTCTTGTTTCCGTATACGATTCGCTCATCCGGAACCATTTTCTTCCATTCTGCTAAAGCGATACTCGAAGCGGGTATATTTTCTTTTTGATCGCCTTCAAAAACAGTAACATAGAGTCTGCTTTTGTCGATTTTGTATACTTCGGTAAGCAATTCCCAGCTCCAAGCAATGGCTTCTGGTTTAAAATATCCTGCAGTCGGATTTTCAGGGTCGCCGAAGCTCCAATTTCCGAGCATTTCGAACATGGTATGATGATACGTATCTACACCAACTTCTTCGAGGTCGTTGTGTTTACCGCTGACACGTAGGCATTTTTGGGTATCAGCCACCCTGTGATAGGGCGCTTTTTTGTTTCCGAGGAAATAATCTTTAAATGGATTCATCCCTGCATTGGTGAAAAGTAGGGTAGGATCATTTTTTACCACAATGGGTGCAGAGGGCACTATGGTGTGTTGTTTCGACTTGAAAAAATCGAGAAAATGCGTTCGAATCTCAGCTGCGGTCATCATTAGACAAAAATTTACAACTATGGAAATTGATAATTATGGGGTTATATTTGTGAAAATGAGCCCCATTCATCGGTTCGGGTTGCAATTTAACGATTCGCGCCGAGTAAATAAAACCGGTTATGCCGGAAAAGCGGAGCATGAAAAAGATAAAATACTTTTATAACACGCATACCCTGAGGTTTGAAAAGCTGATTACCCCGCTCAGGGTGAAGCTGCTTCGATTTTTTGGAGTGGTGTCTGGTTTGTTGGTAGCCGCTACACTTACCATTTATATTTATCTAAACTTTTTCCCGAAACCACAAGAATTTGAAACAAAGCGTAAAATGGATGCTTTACGCGAAAATTATACACAACTCAGCAAGCAGGTCATAGCACTTCAGAATCAGATGAGCAATCTGGAAAGGAGGGACAATGAGGTTTATCGCTCTATTTTTGAAGCAAATCCTGTACCTGACAGTGCAAGAGCTAAACTGATAGAACAGCAAAAAGAAGTTGAGAAAATAAAAGAAATCAACGACGATGCGTTGGCAGGGGATATCGCCAAACAAATCAACAACATCAGTTCCAGGATTCTTTTTCAGAAAAAAAGCTACGAAAGCATTTCCAGTCTGATCAACCGGAAAGATGAAAAGCTGGCCAGTATTCCAGCCATTCAACCAGTTAGCAATAAGCAATTGAATCGGATTGCCAGTGGTTTTGGTACAAGAATTGACCCCATTTATGGAACACCTAAAATGCACAAAGGGCTCGATTTTACTGCACCTCAGGGAACGCCAATTTATGCGACCGGAAATGGGGTTGTTAAGATTGCAGGTTCATCAGATGGGGGCTATGGAAATCATGTGGTAATCAATCATGGTTATGGGTATCAAACTTTGTACGGACATATGGTTCGGATTAAAGTAAGGGGTGGCCAAAGAGTAACGAGAGGACAAGTAATTGGATGGGTTGGAAGTACAGGCAAAAGCACAGGTCCTCACTGCCACTACGAAGTGTTGATCAATAACAATCATGTAGACCCGGTATATTTTTTTTACAACGACCTGAACGCGGAGCAATACGACAGATTGCTTAAAATCGCATCTACAGGAAGTGCAAAAAGTTTTGACTGATGAGTAAATCAAAAAGCAAATCGCCGCTAAAACAAATCGCTTTCAACTTCGACATGTTTAGCACTCCCGAAGAGCCGAAATTGCCTGTTGTAGCGGATCCAGAACCGTTGGATTCCATCCAGAAACAAGATGAACCTCAACTTGTAGTGCCAGCAAAAACAGAAGTTATTATTGATTTAACACCAAAGCATGAAGTAAAAACGGCAACTAAAACCAAATCTGCCCGTGGAAGAATGAAATTGAGCGACATGGCTGCAGGCGTCGAAAAAGTTGAGGTGCCAGATGATGATGTCCTTTTTTCTAAAAGATATTATTCAATCGGTGCGGTAACAGAAATGTTTAAGGTGAATCACTCCTTGATTCGTTTTTGGGAAAATGAATTTGATATTCTTAAACCAAAGAAAAATGGAAAAGGAGACAGGTTATTTCGTCCCGAAGACATCAAAAATCTAAAATTTATTTTTCACCTGTTAAGGGAAAGGAAGTACACCATCGATGGCGCTAAGGAATTCTTAAAGAAAAATAAACTTGCCGAAAAGAAATTTGAAATGATAGAATCAATGAAATCACTTCGTGGTTTTTTATTGGAAATGAAAGCTGGGTTATGATAAAAAAAATACTTTTCTACACCATTTTGTTTTCTGCTTTTGTTGTAAACGTTCATAACGTAAATGCACAAACGCCTTATGTCATAAGTACAGACGATCAAACTGGAAGCAGAATTTACAAAGGAAGCATCAATAAATACACACTTCAAAACGATTCCACTTTTTCTTGGTACGCCCGTTCTGTTCAGGATTATGAGCCTGATGCGAATTTGATTGCCATAATAGAAAGAAAAAAAGCGGGACTCCATTTCATTGTATTTGGAGGAACCTGGTGCGACGACTCTCAATATATCATGCCTCGTTTTTTTAAACTAACAGAAAAAGCAGGAATCAGTGATTCTGCCATCTGTTTATTTGGCGTAGATAGAAATAAACAAACAATCTCTAATTTTTCTTCTGCTTTCGGAGTAACGAGGGTGCCAACAATCATCGCTATGATGGATGGAAAAGAAATCGGTAGAGTTGTAGAATATGGAACAACCGGAAAATGGGATGTGGAACTGGTTGAATGGATTGAAAAAAAATAATCAGTTGTTGTTCTGCTGAATGATTACTACTTCTTGTGTTTGAGAAGCCGATTTTAGATTTAGAAGATCGTGTTGGTTTTTGATAAACCAATTCACTTCTTCTTTTAGCAACAAATAATTTTCTAGTGTATCTACTGGAGTTTGGTATTCTATTTTGATAACCATATAATTCTTGTGTATTTCAAATAGATGAACTTGTGGATCTGAAATAACAGGAGATTTTAGTTTGAGAAATGATTTGATTTCAGCAATTAGTTTCATTAAAGTTTCATTGTCATTTTGTATGTCGAGTTCCAGATTGATTTCCGTTTTTCTGGCATTTCTCATGGTCCAGTTGTCTACAATGGTATCTACCATTTGTTTGTTCGGAACGGTAATGAGGGTATGTTCTGTGGTTCGGATTCGTGTGCTACGGAGACCAATGTTTTCAACTGTTCCAGAGGTTTGAGACGCGTTATTTATTTTTACAAAATCCCCTGTGAAAAAAGGTTTGTCGAAGAAAATAATGAAGGAGGCAATCAGGTTTTCTATGCTCTCTTTTGCAGCCAATGCCAATGCTGCACCCACAATACTAAGTCCAGTTAATACCGATCCTACATGTACATGAAATCCAACTTTAAGTATCAATAAAAAACCGAGAATATAAAATATGGCTTTCAAAAAATCTCGAAAAAAAACAATCAATTGATCATCGCTTTTGTCGTGATTTTGTTTTGCTCGTCTATCAAGAACAAGGGCAATGAAGTCTATGAAGCTATTTAAGAATCGGATCAGATAAAAAATAATCACGCATCTGTCAATGCTCATCAGGATGTCGTGCAAACGGATGTCATTTACTTCTGCTTTCCAAGCTGCCGGATAGCTGAGGTTTTCAATCGATAAAAATCCGATGAGAACAATAAGTAAATTACTTAAAGGAGTGATGATGAGTCCAGAAAAAGAAGCTTTGTCTACAGATTTCCACTTTTCGTTTATCGGAATAAAAAGCAATGAAGCGATTCTGCCTGATAGCCATTTTCTACAAATGCCAACAAATAGAATGATAGCCAACACAATTAAAATGTTTCCTATCGGATTGCTGAGCACAATTTTATTGGTCCAACTCATGAGCTTTTAATTTAGCGAACAACGGTATATCCCATCTTTTTTTAAAACATACAGCATTCCTCCGAAAACCATTGCGGGTTCATTGTTTTTTACAAAATCGTAGAGTGCTATATCTTTTATGGTTTGATCTTTGATATTGTACATTTTCAATGTTTCGCCTTCAAATACATAAGCGTATTCTCGATCTATTCCTCCGTTGTTTCCGAACATTTCTGGTATTCGTTTTTTAAAAGCCCCATAATAATCAAGGATGAAAATTCCGGATTTGGCATCAAACATATAAATTTCGCCGTTCCGGTCTGTTAGTCGAATATCAGAGGGTGTTTGTCCGGTTACATTTCTCAGGTCTGCAGATTCCAATAGCAAATTTCCTTCATCATCCATTTTAAAAATCCTGCAAAGTTGTTCATCATACACCCATAAATGATTGTCGTAAGAAGTAGCGATTCCCTTTACCCTGAAATGGTTGTTTTTTCTGAGGTTTAGCGTGGCCCTTGGATTCATCAAACGATCTAGTGTTACGATTGCAAGATAGTCGGGAAAGAAAACCCGTACTTTCAGGGGATTTGAAACATCTATGTAATTTGGGCGTCCCCATTTTTTTACATCTTGAAAAACCTGGCTGCTGTCTCCGTAGGAATCATACTTTTTGATTTGTCCATTTTCATTTATAACATACAAATTTCCAATGGCATCCAAATTGAAATAGCTGAATTTACCAGTCATCCATTTGGTTAATTCAATCTTGCCAGAAGTTTCAATTTGACGCGGAATTTGCGCAAATGAGTAGCCATTCGTGAATAAGATAAAGAAAAGGATAAATAATTTTCTTCTCATTTATTTTTCGAAATAATGAAGTGACAAATCACCGTTATTGTATTCTGCGTAACTCATGTAATCTATCCAGTCGCCAAGATTGATATACCTACATTCAGGTGAGATTTTTATGTCCAATGGCAGATGACGATGTCCGAAAATGAAAAAATCAAATGCTTCTTTTTTTATTTCTGATTTGCAGTATTGAACCAGAAACTCCTTATCGTCACCTAAATAATTTTTATCGTGATTCCCGGTTTTTGCTCTGCTTCGTCTGCTCATGTAATTGGCAATACCGATTCCAATTCTTGGTGGAAGTAATCCGAACAGTGTGATGCAAATGGGGTTTCTAAATATCTTTTTAATGAATTTGTAACCATGATCACCCGGACCCAGCCCATCTCCGTGCCCAATCAACATTTTTTTTCCGTGTAACACAAATGTTTTGGGATGAAAATAAACATGAGCATTTATTTCTTTTTGTAGATAGTCTTTCATCCACATGTCGTGGTTACCAACAAAGAAATGAATGGGAATTCCCATGTCCGAAAGCTCGGCCAGTTTTCCTAAAATTCTTACATAACCTTTGGGAACAACGTATTTGTATTCGAACCAAAAATCGAAGAGATCTCCTAAGATGAAGAGTTGTTCTGTTTCATTTTTGATTTGATCGAGGAAATAGACAATCTTTCTCTCTCTCAACAAGCTTGTTTCTGCTGTTGGAGCTCCGAGGTGGAAGTCGGACAGAAAAAATATCTTTTTCGATGGATTCAACGTAATTCGAGCTTGTAGATTATTTAGTTGATGAAGTTCAGCAATTCTTTTCAAATTACATCAATGATCCTCCAATAGGAAGCAGTAAACTGCTTTTGGGCCATGTACTCCGGTTACCAGCGTTTTTTCAATATCTGCTGTTCTGCTGGGGCCGCTGGCTACGGAGATGAAGGAAGGAATGTTGTTTCCGTATTTTTTTCTGAGGTGAATGAAAGCTTCAGAAAGATTGCTGACGATTTGAGATGAAAAAGCGATTGTAATGTGAATGGGAGCGTAGATACTGGTGGTCCTATCTCCAGATCCGGTAGTGACTAAAATACTGCCTGTATTTGAAACGAGTGCCTCGCATCCGGCTATAGAAACATCACAGTCGTCAAGATTTTCGGAGATGCTGATTTCTATGTTGTCTAGCAAGGCGCTACACAAAGGATCTTTGCAATAAATTTTTTCCCAGCCCATTTTGGTAATCAATGACCTAAGTTGATCTTGTAATGAGATTTCATGCGGGGAGTAAACAAATTTTCCTTGTAAGGAAGTAAACTTTTCTGCAAAAAGAACGGCTTCATCCTCTTCTTCGTTTGCACTAAAAATAGTGTTCGGAGTTTCCGAATTCGGAAAAGGAAGTGAAGTGGAAATGGCAAGTGCTTTTCTAATCTTGCTCAGTATGCTTTCTCTGGAAGTGGTAGATTCCATATGATTACATTAAGCAGGTGTTACGGTCTCATTGTTTTCGGAATTGTCAGACTTGGATTCAACTTCTTCAGTTGTTACTTCTTCTGTAACATCCAAGATCTTTTTTTCTTCGAAAGGTCTTTTCCCAATTAAGTTTTCCAAATCATTTTTAAACAACACCTCTTTCACCAGAAGCTCTTTCGCCAATTTTTCAACTTCATTTTTCTTTTCGGTGAGTAGTGCTTTGGTTCTGCTGTAAGCGGCGTCGATTAGAATTCTAACCTCGTTATCAATGAGTTTTCCTGTTTCTTCGCTGTAAGGTTTAGTAAAATAGTTTTCTTGGGAAGGGTCGTAATAGCTGATGTTTCCGACTTTTTCATTCATACCGTAAACGGTGATCATGCTGTAAGCAATCTTTGTGATTTGTTGTAAATCGTTGCTTGCTCCGGTGCTGATTTTTCCAAAGAAAATCTCTTCGCTTGCTCTTCCGCCCAAGGTCATACAAATTTGATCTATGAGTTGATCGGTGTTGTATAGATATTGTTCTTTCGGCGTATACTGCGCATAACCGAGAGCGGCAGTACCTCTTGGAACGATTGTTACTTTCAATAACGGGTACGCATGCTCGAGATACCATCCGCATATCGCATGACCGGCTTCGTGATAAGCGATAATTTCTTTTTCTTCGGGAGAAATGATTTTGTTTTTCTTTTCTAAACCGCCGATAACACGATCTATTGCATCTTGGAAGTCGGACATATCAACAGACTCCTTGTTTTTTCTTGCTGCGATGAGCGCAGCTTCGTTGCAAACGTTCGCGATATCTGCACCAGCGAATCCTGGTGTTTGTTCTGCCAATTTGTGAATGTCGAGCGTTTGAGCAATTTTAATCGGCTTAAGATGCACTTTAAAGATCGCTTCTCTGCCATGCAGGTCGGGTCTGTCGATTGATATTTGTCTGTCGAATCTGCCCGGACGAAGTAAAGCGGTGTCGAGTACATCCGGGCGGTTGGTCGCAGCAAGTATGATGATTCCGAGGTCGGTTCCAAATCCATCCATCTCTACAAGAAGTTGATTGAGCGTATTTTCTCTTTCATCGTTGCTCATCATTACATTTTTACCGCGCGCACGTCCAATGGCATCTATCTCATCAATAAAAATGATGCATGGCGCTTTTTCACGAGCTTGTTTAAATAAATCGCGTACACGGCTTGCACCAACGCCAACAAACATTTCAACAAAATCACTTCCACTCAAGCTAAAGAAAGGCACTTGAGCTTCGCCGGCTACCGCTTTTGCAAGAAGTGTTTTACCGGTACCGGGAGGTCCAACAAGCAATGCGCCTTTTGGAATTTTACCACCCAGGGCGGTATATTTTTTAGGATTTTTGAGGAAATCTACAATCTCCATCACTTCTACTTTTGCCTCATCCAATCCGGCCACATCTCCAAAATTGATGTTCACGCGCGTTCCCTTTTCGAACAGGGTAGCTTTTGATTTTCCAATGTTGAAAATTCCACCGCCGCCACCGCCGCCACCGGGTCCACCAACCTTACGCATCATCATGACAAATATAAATCCGATAAGTAAAATGGGAAGTAAAGTGCTTATCAATTGGCTGAATACTTCACCCTCTTCTTCGTAGCTGACATCAACAGATTTAACACCTGATTTTAGATAAAAATCTTTCAGATCCTGGTTGAAAACAGTTGCATCCGCAATAGAAAAATAAAATTGTGGCTCAGTTGATTTTGCAAGGGCTTCAATCCGCTTTCCGTCTTTATCAGCAACTATGGTTCTGTAATAAGAGGACTTGCCTTTTATACTGTCTTTTGAAACAAAAACACGAACAATCTTTTTATTGCGAATGACTTTTAGTTTTTGTACATCTCCTTGATTCATCAGCGTTTGAAACTGATTGGGATAGGTTATTTCTACGCCAGACACATCAACATTTCTGAACGCATTGTATCCAATAATGACTATAAAAATGATGGCATAGATCCAATATATATTGAATTTGCTTTTCTTCTTAGGGTCTTCTCCAAAAGGAGCTTTGTTGTCTTCCGATTTCGGGTTTGGGTTTGATTGACTCATGTTATGCTAATGAAAATAAAATAAAATGAAAAAGTTAATTATTGATCAAGGTGCTCCATAGCTGCAGCA
>Ga0315905_10008329_pt1 | contig 10484 bp, 8 predicted proteins | sample LakEriMetagenome_5_FD_203522 | JGI IMG/M metagenome (GOLD analysis project Ga0315905, IMG submission 203522) | Freshwater fungal communities from buoy surface, Lake Erie, Ohio, United States - Buoy 4 MA121 | ecosystem: Environmental > Aquatic > Freshwater > Lake | place: USA: Lake Erie, Ohio... | reverse complement strand
ACCCGCAGATCGAGTGGCGGCACCCCAGCAGGACGTGGTGGCGAAAGTGGGGAAGCTTGGGCCAAGACAGGCGCCGGCATCGCCAACACGACCCAGCCTGCGAGCGCAAGGCTTGCATATTGGTTCGACCGGGCTACATTGACCGCTTCGTGTTTCATACCGGAGCCGCTCCCTTGCGACATTTCCTGCCCCGTCTCGCCGGCGCCATCGCCGCGCTGAGTCTCACCTTGTTTGCACCCACCCTCACTGCGGCCGCGGCGAAACCCGCCAAACTGTCGCCACCCGAGAAAGTCACCTCGGTTGAGGGCATCACCGAATATCGCTTGGCGAACGGCATGAAGGTACTGCTGTTCCCCGATCCTTCCAAGTCGACGATCACGGTCAACGTAACCTACCTCGTGGGTTCCCGTCACGAGGGCTACGGCGAAAGCGGCATGGCGCATCTGCTCGAGCATCTGGTGTTCAAGGGAACGCCGCGCTTTCCGAATATCCCGCAGGAACTGACGGCGCGCGGCGCGCGACCGAACGGTACCACCTGGTACGACCGCACTAATTACTTCGAAACCTTCGCCGCCACTGACGACAACCTGCGCTGGGCACTCGATCTCGAAAGTGATCGCATGATCAACTCGTTCATTGCAGAGAAAGATCTGCAGAGCGAGTTCTCGGTCGTGCGCAACGAGTTCGAACGCGGCGAGAATGATCCCTCGCGCGTGCTACTGCAACGCGTGATGTCGACGGCCTATCTTTGGCACAACTACGGCAAGTCGACGATCGGTTCGCGCGAAGATATCGAGCGCGTGCCCATCGAAAACCTGCGCGAGTTCTACAAGAAGTACTACCAGCCCGACAACGCGGTGTTGACCATCGCGGGCAAAATCGATGAAACCAAGACGATCGGTTGGGTCAACGAATTCTTTGGCAAGATCCCGCGGCCCACTCGCGTACTGCAGCCAACTTATACGGTCGAGCCCGTACAAGATGGAGAGCGCCACGTCGTGTTGCGTCGCGTCGGCGAAGTTCAGGTGACCTCAGCCGGTTATCACATCCCGGCCGGCGCGCATCCGGACTTTGCGCCCGTAGAAATCCTGGCTGATATCCTGACCAATGAGCCCTCGGGACGTCTCTACAAGGCACTGGTCGAAACTGGCAAAGCGACAAGCGTCGGTGGTCTCGCCTTCAGCCTCAAGGATCCTGGCTATGCTTACTTCACGGCCGAGGTGTTGAAAGACAAACCCGTGGACGATGCCACCAAGACGATGCTCGGTGTGCTCGACAACATGGCGGCGACCCCGGTCACCGAGGAAGAAGTTCAGCGCGCCAAGAATCGCTTCTTGAAGAGCTTTGAGCAGGCCTACAACAACAGCGATCGCGTGGGGCTTGGCCTCTCGGAGTACATCGCCAAGGGCGACTGGCGCTTATGGTTCCTGTCGCGCGATCAAATGGAAAAGGTGACGGCAGCCGATGTGAATCGCGTCGCTGCGCTTTACCTGAAGCCCGCGAATCGCACGACCGGCCTCTTCGTGCCCGAAGCGAATCCGGATCGCGCAATTATCCCGCCCTCGCCGGATCCGGCGGAATTGCTCAAGGACTACAAGGGCAAGGCCGCGTTGAAACAAGCGGAGGTGTTCGACCCCTCGCCAGCGAACATCGTCTCGCGCACCCGTAGCGAGACGCTGCCGGGCGGCGCCGAGTACAGCTTCCTCACCAAGTCGACTCGTGGTGGCTCCGTCAACGCCACCATCACACTGCGAGTGGGCAACCTCGGCGCGCTTAGCGGCAAATCGACGGTCTCGGAGCTGACCGCAGCGATGTTGCGTCGCGGCACGACCACCCGCAGCCTGCAGCAGATCAACGACGAGCTCGACAAACTCAAGACGTCGATTGGCATCGGCGGTGGCGGGCAGACCGTCACGATCAACATGACATCGACGCGCGAGAATCTCGTGCCGGCGATGGAGATCGTGGCCGATATCCTGCGCTCACCCGCATTCCCCGAGGCCGAGTTCACCAAGTTGCGCGACGAACTGCTCGCCGGCATCGATCAAGCGCGCTCCGATCCGCAATCGATCGCGGCGCGTGAAATCAATCGCGTGACCTCGCCTTACCCTGTCAGCGACTTCCGGCACACCCTGGACTTCGATGGCGAGATCACCGCACTCAAGGCCGTGACCGTCAAAGATTTGCGCGACTTCCATGCGCAGTTCTATGGCGCCTCGAATGCCACGGCTTCCGTCGTCGGCGACTTCGACGAAACGACGGTGCGTGCCGCACTCGGTGCCATGCTCGCGGGCTGGCAAGCCAAAGTGCCTTATCAGCGGGCCGAGGCGAAGTTCTTCGAAATCGCACCGAGCGCTCGCAAGATCAACACGCCGGATAAGGCCAATGCCGTGATGATCGCGGGATTGAATCTGCCGCTGCGCGACGACGAAGCCGACTATCCTGCGTTGGTGATGGCCAACTACATGCTGGGTGGCGGATTCCTCAATTCGCGCCTCGCGGTACGCATCCGACAGAAAGAAGGCATCAGCTACGGTGTTTCCTCATTCCTGTCGGCGGACTCGCTCGACAAGAACGGCGACTTCGGCACCTTCGCCATCTACAACCCGCAAAACTCGGCTCGCCTGCTTGCGGCCTATCGCGAAGAACTCGATAAAGTTCTGACTGAAGGATTCTCCGAAGCAGAACTGAAGGACGCGAAGAGTGGCTGGCTACAGGGCCGCAACGTGAGCCGCTCGCAGGATCGCGAGCTCGTGGGTCGCCTCTCGAGCTACTTGTTCCTCGATCGTACACTCGAGTGGGATGCCGATTTCGAACGCAAGGTTGCTGCGCTCAGCGCCGCCGACGTGAATGCCGCGGTCAAACGCTGGATCAAACCCGATCAGCTGACGATCATCGAAGCGGGCGATTTCGAAAAAGCTGCTAACGCAGGAGGCAAATGAGGATGGACAAGAAAAGTGCGTTGATCATCGCCGCCGTGGGTAGCCTCGTGGCGCTCGGCGTGGCAGATGCGATGGGCCCGAAAGAAGGCTCGGAGAAATGCTACGGCATGGTGAAGGCGGGCAAGAACGACTGCGCCGCCAACGGCCACGGCTGTGCGGGACAGGCGAAAGTCGACTCCGACCCCAATGAGTGGATCGTGGTTCCGCAAGGTGTCTGCGACAAGATCGTAGGCGGTCGGACCACGCCGGGCGGTTGAGCCCGAGAGCTTGGCTTGCCGGCTCGGCACCTCGCCGAGCCGGCATTGGTCTGCGCGCCGCGCATCACGGCGACTGGATCGCGCAACGACCGGACGTCGGCTGGTTCGAAATCCATGCCGAAAATTATTTTGCCGAAGGCGGCCTACTCCCCGACATTCTAGGCACGCTTCGGCGTGATCTGCCGCTATCCATCCACGGCGTCGGGCTTGGCATCGCGAGTACGGATCGGCTCGATGCGACGCACCTTCGGCAGCTCGCGCGACTCGCCGATCGTTACCAGCCTGCCGTCATCTCGGAGCATTTGTGCTGGGGCAACGCCCACGGCATCCACTACAACGACCTACTGCCGTTTCCGTTCACGAGCGAGATGCTCGAGCACGTCGCGGCCAGAGTTCAACTCGTCCAGGAACAATTACGCCGACCGATCCTGCTTGAACATCTCTCGAGTTATGTGACGTTTGCAGAATCCACTCTGTCTGAAACGGAGTTTTTAACCGAGCTCGTTCATCGCACCGATTGTGGGTTGTTGCTCGATCTGAACAACCTCGTGGTCAACGCAGAGAACCACGGCGTCGATCCCGAACGTTTCGTGGCGAGCTTGCCCGCCGATGCTATCGGCGAGATCCATCTCGCCGGACACGGGCATTATCGATATGGCGATCGAACCCTGTGCATCGACACGCACGATCGGCCGGTGCCCGATCGAGTTTGGGATCTTTATCGTTTCACCCTTCATCAGCTCGGCGCGAGACCGACCTTGATCGAATGGGATGCCGAGCTACCGACACTGCCCACACTCACCGCCGAAGCGCACAAAGCCGACCTCTGTCTCGCGGAGCTCGCATGAGCCTGCAGAGCTGGCAACGACATTTCGCCATGCAACTGGACGCGGCAGATCCACCGGAAGACCCGGGAATGCAGGTGTATCACCACAACGTACGCGCGCAGTTTCGCAAAGCGTTGGCAATGTCTTTCCCGTTGGTTGCCGGCCTACTCGGGGCAGCGCCCTTCAATGCCTTGGCCGAACGATTTCGTCAAAGAAATCCCTCGCGCAGTGGCGACTTACATCCGAGCGGCAGCGCCTTTCCCGAGTTCCTCGCAGCGGAGGCAAATGCGGCTACCGGCGCGATCTGGGAATCCACGCGAGCGGCTCTCGGCATCGACCTGTCGGAGCTCGCAAGTCTCGAGTGGGCGTGGCAGAGCGCGCTGATCGCCGGCGATCAACCGTCGATCGATGCTGCCTCGCTCACGAGATTCCCTCCGGAGCAGTGGCCGTCGCTCGGGCTACGGTTACAGCCCTCATTCACGGTGCTGCGTTGGAGCACGCCTGTCGTTAGCTACTGGCAAGACCGACGCGAGCGAAACTCGCTGGCGATATCGGTGCCCGTGATGACCGCAGCGACCAGGAGCGGTCCAGAACAGGCCTGGCTCGTCGGCACACCTCGAGGTCCGACACTGCAACGCTGTAACGCGGCCACGGCCGAGTGGCTCGAGGCGCTCACCGCCGGCGCGAGTCTCGCGGCCGCCCTCGATGCGGCGGAAAGAGCCGCCGAGATCGACATCACGACAACGCTACAGCGCCTTTTCAGCCAGGGCGCCATCGTGTCGGTCGATCTACGCGCGGAGGACCACGCATAGGTGATCATCCGGCTTGGCAGTCCGCAGGAAAACACGTATTTTCTGCGGCCCTTTTTGCGAGATTTTTGTCATGTCGTTCGATGCCGCTCGTGAACAGATGATCCAGCAGCAATTGCGGACCTGGGAAGTTCTGGACCAAGACGTACTCAACGTGTTCGAGCGTATTCCGCGCGAGCGATTTGTCCCCGCGGGCTATGAATCCCTGGCCTATGCCGATATCGAACTGCCCTTAGGACAGGGCGATCACATGCTGGCACCCAAGGTGGCCGGTCGTATCCTGCAAGCGCTCGCGATCCAGCCCACAGATCAGGTTCTCGAAGTCGGCACCGGCTCCGGTTATCTAACCGCCGGGCTTGCCGCCCGCGCCCGTAGCGTACGCTCGCTCGAAATTCGTGCTGATCTGGCCGCGCAGGCCGGCAATAATCTCGCGGGTGCCGGCGTAAGCAACGCCAAGGTTGAACACCGTGATGCCTATGCCAACGAGGCTCTCGGCAGCACGGCATACGATGTCATCGCCCTCACCGGCTCACTGCCAATCGACGATGCTCGCTATACGAGACAACTCGCCATCGGCGGACGCTTGTTCGCCGTGATCGGTCAGGGCGCCGTCATGGAAGCCACGCTCATCGAGCGGGTCTCTGCCGAACAGTTCCGTCGCACGGTCCTGTTCGAAACCAGTCTCAAGGCGCTCGTCGGGGCGGCAGAACCCGCTCGCTTCACCTTCTAAGTTCGGAGTTGCAGTTCATGGTGCAGGAATTGTCGGTCGAAGATCTCAAGGCTCGGCTTGATGCCGGCGAACAGCCGCTCGTAATCGACGTGCGCGAGGGCTGGGAACTCGACATCTCCAAGGTCGCCTTCGCCCAGCACGTGCCGATGGCACAGGTACCGAATCGCGTCGGCGAATTTTCTGCCGACACACCGATCATCGTGATGTGTCGCTCGGGCGGACGCAGCCTGCAGGTGGCTCGCTTCCTCGAGAGTCACGGATTTCGGTCAGTGAGCAATTTGACCGGCGGAATCCTGGCCTGGGGGGAACGGATCGACCCCTCATTGCGTCCATACTGATCCGGACGACGTCTGGTCAGACACGGCGTCGACTGTTATAGTGATATATAACACCCTCTGAGGATTCCTATGAAGCGCGTACTCGGGCTGTCGCTCGGACTCATCATGGCCGTCTCGACGGCCGCCGCTGAAGACCTGAAGGCCGTCTACGAGCGCGCCTTGGCCAACGATCCGCAGATCCGCGAGGCAGAAGCCCTGCGTCGTGCCACGCGCGAAGCAAAACCTCAGGCGTGGGCAGCCGTCCTGCCGCAGATCTCGGGTAGCGCGAGCCGAACCAAGGCCGAATCCGAGGTCGAAGGTCAGTTCCCGCAAGAGATCGTCCAGAACGGCCAAACCGTCGTATTCAACTTTCTCTCCTCGAGCAACTCCAAGCCGGAAACCGATCGTTGGAGCCTCGATCTGCGCCAGAGCCTGATCTCTTGGGATAACTGGGTCGCGATCAAACGCGCCGATCGTCAGGTCGCACAGTCGGAAGCGGACTATCAGGCAGCCGAGCAACAGTTGATCCTGCGGGTCTCTGAGGCCTACTTCAACGTGCTAGCCGCGCAAGACACTGTCGATGCGCAGGCCTCCTCGCTTGAGGCTATCTCGCGACAGCTCGAGCAGGCCGAGAAGCGCTTCGAAGTTGGCCTCATCGCCATCACCGACGTCCAAGAAGCTCGCGCCGCGCGCGACAGTGCCGCCGCCGCCGTCATCGCTGCCAAGCGCCAATTGGCCTCGACCGAAGAGTTGCTGCGCGAAATCACCGCGGAGAAATATCGCGAACTCGCCAAACCCGGCGATTCGATGCCGCTCAAGTCCCCAGAGCCGCAAGATGAGGCTCAATGGGTAGAGCGCTCGATGGAGCAAAATCTCGCGCTCGTCTCGAGTCGGCTGGCTGCCGATATTGCACGCGATAACGTGCGCATCGCCTTCGGTGGGCATCTGCCGAAACTCGATCTCGTCGCGAGTAAGAGCAATACGGATCAGACGAGCCCGATCAACTTCTCGAGTGGCAACGTCGGCATCCGCACGAATAACAGCGACGATACAAGCTACGCGCTGCAAGTGACCATGCCGCTGTTCAGCGGCGGCGCCGCGCAGTCACGCGTCCGTCAGACCGAGTATCAATGGCAGGCCGCCCGCGAACGTCTCACCCGCGTCTCGCGCCAGACTGAACGTCAAGCCCGTGATGCCTATCTCGGCGTCATCAGCGAAATCTCGCGCGTGAACGCGCTGCGACAGGCTCTCGAGTCGAGCCGCACGGCACTGAAGGCAACCGAAGCCGGTTATGAAGTCGGCACGCGTACCGCTGTGGATGTGCTCGAGTCGCGTCGTGCGCTCGCAGTGGCTGAGACCAACTACTCACGCAGCCGCTACGACTACATCCTCAACGTGATGCGCTTGCGACTTGCTTCGGGCACGCTCGATCGCAGCACGCTCGATGAAGTGAACACCTGGTTGACTGAGACTTCGCAGCCGCGCTAACGCGGCCTCGACTCGAGGCGCGCCTCGACGAGCGCGAGCACGCGCTGCAACGCACCGCGCGAAGAATCCAACTGCAAACGTGCGCGAGCGCTTCGGCGCTCGCGTTCGCTCGCATCCTGCGCGAGCAACCACAGTTGCTGCTCCAACTCGCGCGAATCAGCAACGATTTTCACGGCGCCTGACTCCGACAGGTTTCGAGCGACTTCCGGGGCATTGAACAACTGCGGCCCCGTGAGCGTTGCGGCACCCATCGCCAACGGCTCGAGCAGATTGTGTCCGCCGACGGCAACCCAACTGCCCCCGACAAAAGCCGCTTGCGCCAAACCATAGTGCGACAGCAGATCGCCGAGTGTGTCGAGCAAAATGACGGACGTATCACTGCCGATGGGTCTATCGAGCGAGCCTGATCGTAACTGCGACACTCGAGCCCACGATAATCCTGACTCTTCGATTAACTTCGCCACCGAATCGAAACGCCTCGGATGTCGTGGGGCAATGATCAATAGTGAATCGAGACCCGCCGCTTTGAGGCGCTGCTGCGTCTCTAGCACGGCGCTCTCCTCACCCTCGTGAGTGCTCGCTGCAATCCAAACGAAGCGCTGCGCGATCGAATACCTGCGTTGCAGCTCCTGTCGTTGCTCGATTGCAGCAGCAGGCGGCGAGAAATCGAATTTGAGATTGCCGGATATCGAGACGCGATCCGCCAGCACACCGAGAGACCGAAAACGCTCGGCGTCGACATCGGATTGGGCTGCAACCGTCACGTGTCTGCCTAAGCTCTGCTGCAGCAAGCCGGCCAATCGTCGATAGCGAGTCATCGATCGCTCTGACAGTCGGGCACTCGCGAGAATGATCGAGATCCCGCGCTGGCCACATTCGTAAAACAACCGCGGCCAGATCTCCGTCTCAAGCACGATACCCACTTGCGGTTGAACGCGATCGAGAAAGCGTCGTACTGCGCCTGGCAGATCGAGCGGCAGGAAACGCAAGATGACGTTTTGCTCGGCGAATAAACGTCGTGCATGCGCCATCCCCGTCGGCGTGACGCAGGTCACGACGATCAGCTCATGCGGATACCGCTCGCGCAAGGCCAGGACCAACGGCGCAGCCGCTTGGACTTCGCCGACCGACACCGCGTGGACCCAGATAGAGCGCCCAACAATCTTTGAGCCGAAACCCAAACGTTCGGCGAGATCGATCGTCCCACTGCGCTCGATTCGAGCTCGCCAAGCCAACTGCAGCAAAAATAGCGGCGCAAGTAGCCAAGTAGCGATTCGATAAAGCCCTAGACTCATGGATGCACGCTCATGGATGCATGCTCATGGACTCGCACTCAAAGTATCGCGATAACCCGTGAGCAGATGTGACCAGTCTCGCTCGTCGAACGGGCGCTGTGGCAGTGAGTCACTGACTTTGAGTATCGAGCGGCGCAGGCGCACGAGATTGGCGTCGCACCACAGCCCGCGCTCGCGCAAGCGACCCCGGTCGAAGTCGATCATCCACCAACATCCGTCGGCACCGTGCAGGATATTGTGTGCGTTGAGATCGGCATGATCGAGCCCGACCCGATGAAATCGGGCGACGAGCTGCCCTATCGAATACCAATCTTCATCGTGCAAATCGAGAGCGATGATGCGCATCGCGAGTGTTCTCACCTCGGCGATACGCTCGGTAATCAAGTCGCCGCGATAGAACCGACCGCTGCGCACATATCGAGCGGCCACCACGGTAGGTACCGGCAAGCCTAGATGTCGCAATCGCCGTGTGAGGTGGAATTCCTCGATCGGACGCGATGTCGCTTCACCGCGATCAAAGTAGCGATCACCGAGCCAACGTGCGAGAAGACCGCCTCGGTGATAGTGACGCAGAGCCCAAGCGATGCCGTCGGTCTCGATGAAGAGAGTGCTGCCGCGACCGCTTGCGGAGCCGGCTATTGCGCCGCGGCTCTGCCAATAAGCAGGTTCGAACCACTCCAGCGTCGCAACGGGCGACAAATTGCTGCCATGCGAGGGGTCATATAGCATCACGGCGTCGCCGGACTCGATCCGCACCCAAGGCGGTTCCGGTGACTGACCCTCGCTCATCGAAGCCCCCTGACGGACGATCTCATGTTGAACTTCGACACGCCGCCCGCCTCCGTGTGCCTGCTGCGACTGTCGGCCATCGGCGACACCTGCCACGTCGTACCCTTGTTGCGCACGCTGCAGAGGGCCTGGCCCGATACCCGCTTCACCTGGATCATCGGTCGCGCCGAAGCACGCTTGATGAGCCTGTTGCCTGAGGTCGAGTTTATCACCGTCGATAAACGAGCCGGGTTCTCAGGCCTCGCCGCCTTACGCAAGCAGTTGCAGGGACGTCGCTTCGATCTCCTGATGCACTTGCAACTGTCTCTCCGTGCAAGTCTCGTCGCGTCCGTCATCCCAGCGCGCCACAAACTCGGCTTTGATCGGGCCCGGGCACGCGAGGGGCAGTGGTTGTTCACGGATGCCAAAATCGCCGCGCGCCAGCGTCAACATGTTCTCGATAGCTTCCTGGGATTCGCCGAGGCCTGCAGGATCACCGAGCACCTCGTCGAATGGAATCTGCCGCTGCCAACCGAAGCGTTGAACTATGCACGTGAGTGGATTCCGCCCACCCCGGACGAGCTCGCGAAAACATCTGCTGGAACTTTGGTGATCAGCGCCTGCTCGAGCCACACGCTGCGCAATTGGTTACCGGACCGCTACGCTGCCGTCGCACGACATGCCATCGACCAGCACGGCATGCGGGTCATCCTCGCCGGTGGCCCGGGACCGACCGAGCGTGCGATGGCCGATGCCATCCGACAGCATTGTCCTGCCGTGATCGACCAAGTTGGCAAAGACACTCTGCCGCAGATGCTGGCGTTACTGGCGCGGGCGCGTGTATTACTTGCGCCCGATACGGGGCCCGCCCACATGGCTACCATGGTCGGTACGCCTGTCATCGGACTCTATGCAGCTACCAACCCGGCGCGCAGCGGTCCTTATCTTTCGCGGCAGTGGTGTATCGATGCGTTTCCGCGAGCGGCAGCCAAATTCAGGCAGGCAACGCCCGACACGCTACCGTGGCACACCAAGATCGAAGAACCCGGTG
>Ga0315905_10008327_pt1 | contig 10484 bp, 2 predicted proteins | sample LakEriMetagenome_5_FD_203522 | JGI IMG/M metagenome (GOLD analysis project Ga0315905, IMG submission 203522) | Freshwater fungal communities from buoy surface, Lake Erie, Ohio, United States - Buoy 4 MA121 | ecosystem: Environmental > Aquatic > Freshwater > Lake | place: USA: Lake Erie, Ohio... | reverse complement strand
CCGGCCGCGGCGCTCGGCTGGGCCCGCGCGGGCGGCGGCGGCACCGGCGGCCGCCGCCTGGTGCTGCCCGACACCGCCGCCGCCGCTGCCGCCCCTGCGGTCGACGAGGCGGCGGCGGCGGCGGCCGACGAGGCCGCCGGCGGCGAGCTCGCCCCAGCCCCCGCGGTTCCGCGCTCGTCCTCGCACCTCTCGCTCGCGCGCAAGCCCCCGCGCGGAGGCCTCGGCACGGGCGGGTCCCGCCGCGGCGCGCCCGCGGCCGCCTCGGCGTCCTCGTTCAACGGCAGCCTCCAGTGCCCCGCGTGCTGGGGCGACGAGCGCGACGACGACGTCGACGGCGACGGCGACGGCGGCGACGAGGACGACGACGACGTCGACGTCGACTATGACGACGAGGACGGCACGGACGCCGACGAGCTCTACAGCGGCCATGGCGACGACGACGACGACGGCGACCAAGGCGCGCGGCCGCGGGCCGACGCCAGCGACGACGAGCACGGAGGCGGCGGCGACGGCGGCGGCGGCGCGCCCACCCTCAGCGGCGGCAGCGAGGACGACGGCGACGACGACGACGAGGGCGTGTGCGCCATCTGCATGGACCGCCCCGTCGGCGCGCGCGCCGGCTGCGGCCACGCGATGTGCCTGTCGTGCGCCTTCCAGCTCGTGCGCCGCCCCCTGGCCTCTGGGGCCCTGTGCCCGTTCTGCCGCCAGGACGTAGCGACGTGGGAGCGGCCAGTGGGTGAAGACGGCGACCACGGCGGCCTGTTTGCGGCGGCCGTCGCGGGCGCGGTCGACGCCTGATCGCCCTGACGCCTACCTCCGCGACGAAGGACACTTGACCAACCACCAACCAACCAACCAACCAACCAACCAACCAACCAATCCCAAACCCACCAGCACTTCTCTTGTTTTGTTTTTTGTACAGCCCCCCCCCCGCACCCTTTGTGTAAAGTATTTTTTGGAAGATCGGGAACAACGTGCGCGCAAATGCTATCGCCTCCCCCTCGCCCGCCCCTGCTCCTCGTCGCCGCCCTCCCGCCCGGACGCCTGCTCCTCCTCCTCGGGGTGCGCGGGGAGCGCGGCCGACGACGAGACCGCCGCCGCCGCCGCCGCCGCCGCCGCTGATCGTGCGCCGTCCGCAGCCGCACCCGAGCCCTGCCGCCACGAGCCCGCGCCCAGGCCTGGGGGCGGCGACGCCCCGGCGCTGTCGAACGAGCCCCGCGACGAGCCCCCTCCCCCCGCCGCCGACGGCCGCCGGGGCCGCCGCCGCCCGCCCCCGCCCCCGCTTGCTGCCGCCGCCGCGGTCGTCCGCGTGGCGCCGTCAAAGTCGACGGAATCGACGCGCCGCGACGCGTACTCGTCGCCGCCCTCCCAGCGCGGGTGGTCCCCCGCGGCGCGGATGGACCACGAGCCGCTGCGGCGCAGGGAGTCGGGGGGCGCGGGGGCGGGGGGCGGCGGCAGCAGCCGCCGCCCGGGGCGCTCGTCGCCCTCGTCGCGCGCGCGAGGCGGAGCGGCGGGGCCCGCGGGCGGCGGCGCCGCCGCCAGCAGCCCGTTGTTGCGGCCCTGCCGCCCCTCCTCCTCCGCCGCCACTGCCTCCTCGCCGCCGTCCCCCCCGCGCCCCTCGGGCAGGAGCGGCTCGCGCTCTGCGGCCGCGCCTGAAAATAGGCCGCCGCCTTTGGCGGCGCGCGCGCCGGCGGCAGCGGCCAGGCGGCGGGCGGCGCCATCGGCCCCCTCCTCCGCCCCTTGCGCCGCCGCCGCCACCGCCGCGCCGCGGCCACTGCCGCCGCCCCTCCCGCCCGACGACGCGACCACGTGGTGCTCAAACTCAAACCGCAGGTCCGCGAAAGCCATCCACCCGCGCGCCTTGCACAGCTGCAGAAACGGGTACAGGGCGCTCCCGACCACCAGCGCGCCGAGCGACACGCCCAGGGTCGTCCAGTCGCGCTCGGCGACGGGCAGCGCCAGGATCGCGAGCAGCAGCACGGACGCGGGGAGCAGCATCAGCGCGACCCCCCACGTCGACAGGGGGACGCGGTAGGGCCTCGGCAGGGCCGGCGCCCGGGCGCGCAGCCACACAAAGGCGGCAAACTCGAGCAGCTCGGCGAGCGCGTAGACGGCGTTGAGCGCGCTGATGATTCCGACGAACGACGACGACGACGCGAGCAGGGCGATGCCCAGGCACGACAGGGCGATGCCCCACGTGGGGGTGCCGTGGCGCGAGCGCCTGGCGAGCGCGATCGGCAGGAAGCCGCGCTCGGCCATCCCCTGCAGCTGGAAGGCGTCGCTGGCCATCTCCGCCTGGTACTGCCCGACCTGCGACGCGGCCGCGGCGAGCAGGACCCACCCGGCGAGCCACTTGCCCCCGCCGGGGACCGCCAGGGCCACGCGCCCGTAGTCCCCCAGGGCCCAGGACTCGGAGGGCGGGGCCATGCCGCGCGGCAAGCCGAGGGCGGCGAGGGTCGGAAAGAAGTACATCGCGACGACGAGCACGACGGCGGCGAGCAGGGCGCGCGGAAAGGTGCGCGCGGGGTCGGCCACCTCGCCCGCCAGGCACGAGACCGAGTCCCAGTAGTTGAGGTTCCAGAACATGACGTTGAGGTAGGTGCCCCAACGCACGTTCGGGAGGTCGCACTCGAGCCACTGGCGCGGGTCGGCGTACGGCAGCGCGAGCGCGACGAGCAGCACGAACGGCGCGACGACGAGGGCGGTCGTGACGGCGGCCGCCTTGCCGACGACCTGGAGGCCGCGGTAGCTGAGGAGAGTGAGGACGAGGGAAGTGCCGAGGACAAAGGCGCCCCGGGCGAGGGGCACGGCGCCGGCGGCGCCCGCGGCCGCCAGGGCGGGCCAGGCGACGGCGAGGTTGTCGGCCAGCAGCACGGGGTAGACCGAGTTGTCGGCGACGCCGCTCAGCCACGAGAAGAAGCCCTCGAGGAAGCCCGCGTAGGGCCCGAACGCGGCGGTGACGAGGGCGACGTAGCCCGAGTTTTCGGGAAAGGTGGTGGCCATCTCGGCCGTGACGAGGGCCTCGGGGATGGACCACACGAGCGGGAGCACGAGGAAGCCGGCGAGCGTGAGGAGCGGGCCCGCGGCCGCGACGGCGTCCTCCGTGCCGAACGGGCCCCCCGAGACCTCGAAGAAGATGAGGGCGACGAGGGGGAGGAGGGTGAGGGGCTTTGTCGGGCGGCGCGGGGGCGGGGTGGCGGGGCTGGTTGCCGCGGTGGTGGGGGAGGAGGGGCTCGGGCTCGAGCATGACAGGGGGGTGGCGGCGGCGGCGGCCGCGGCTTCGTGGTTTGCGCGGCCCGGGCCGTCCGCCTCGGCGGCGCCGGCCGGCGGCGCCATCGCGGCGGCGGCGACCGGAGGATATGGGAGTGTTTTCGGGTGCCCGCGCCTGCTGCTTTGGGGTCCTCTTCTCCCTCCCGACCCGCCGACCGGCCGCGGCCCCGCTGGTGGCCGCGCGCCCCTTCAGAGGCCTTCGGAGCGCGACCCGGATCGGCGGATAGGGTTGTCTCGGGATGAGAGCAGCGGGAGGGCTGCGCCGACACTGATATCGTTTCGACGCGCGCGGGCGACGAGTTGCGATGGGGGGCCTAGCTATAGGAGATGCGGGCGCGCTGGTGCGCTCTAATATGCGGGTGGTAACTTGAAGTCTGGGAGCTAGTGCGAGCGTGCGAGCGCGCAAAGGAAAGAGCAGCGCCTGCCGCCGTCGGCACGCGCCGCGGGGGCGCCCTCGCCCGCCCGCGCCCCCAGAAGAAAAAAAAAACGACCATCGATCCACCAAAGCGCGCGCGCGCGCGCGCGCGCGACCATCCTTACATCACCAACTTCATCCCAGCGCGCCCGACTGCGAGACTACCGTCGCCACGACCGCCTCCCCCGCTGCCACCGCCGCCGCCGCCGCCGCCGGCCCCCCAACAACGAGCAGCAGCCGCTGCTGCAGCACGTAGACGCCCAGGCCCGCGCAGTAGCCCGCGAGCGCGGCGGGCGTCACGCGCCTCAGGAACCACGAGAAGCTGGCGCCGCGCGCCAGAGAGAGCAGCGCGATGCCGCTGCTGCTGCCGATGATCAGCAGCGACCCGCCCGTTCCCGCGCACAGGGCAATCAGCTGCCAAAGCGGGTCGTCCATAGGCACGCCGCCGCCGCCGCCCGCCCCCGCGCCCGCGCCCGCGCCCCCGCCACCCGCGCCCCCAAACATCGAGCTGGCCGCGGCGACGAGCGGCACGTTGTCCACGACGGCGCTCGCGACGCCGATCGCGGCGGCCAGGCCAACGGCGCCGCCCGGCAAAGCGCCGCCGCCGAGCCACGAGGCCAGGGCGGCCAGGGCCCCCCCCGCGTCGAGCGCGCCCACCGCGAGCAGCACGCCCGCGAAGAAGAGCGCGCCCTCGACGTCGACGCGGCCCAGGGCGTCCTTCACGCGCGGGTAGGCGCGGCTCTCGCCAAAGTGCACGGCGTCCGTCACGAGCCACAGGGCCGACAGGCCCGCGAGGGCGCCAAACGAGGCGGGCAGGTGCGTCAGCTCGCGAAAGACGGGCGTGAAGAGCAGCGCGCCGGCGCCGACGCCGAGCACGAGGCCGCCGCGGCGCGAGCGTGGTTTTGGGGCCGGGGCTGGTGCCGCCTCGCGCGGCGCTGCTGCCTCGCCGCCGTCGTCGTCGCCCCGACTTGTTGGCGCCGCGGCCACGGGCCCGCGCAGCTCGGGCGCCGTCGCCGCGAGCAGCGCCAGGGGCACCGCCGCGCACGCGACCGACGGCAAGAACAGGCTCGTCACGGTCGGCGCCGGGGACAGGTGCCCTTGGACCCACAGCAGCGTGGTCGTGACGTCCCCGATCGGCGTCCACGCGCCGCCGGCGTTGGCCGCGACGACCACGAGGCCGCCGAGCAGCAGGCGAAGGCTCGCGAGGCTGCCGGTGCCGGTGCCGCCGCCGCCGCCGCCGCCGCTGCCGCCGCCGCTGCCGCCGCCGCCGCCGCTGCCGCTGCCGCCGCTGCTTCCGGCGCCCTGCTGCCCTTTCTCCTCCGCCTTCTCCTCCGGCGCGCCGCCGCCGCCACTGCCGTCGTCGTCCGCGAGCGCCCGGTTGAGCACCGACAGCACGACGATCGTCGTCGTCAGGTTGTCCAGAAGCGACGACATGAAGAACGTGGCGCCCGTGACGGCGGTCGCGAGGCCCGCGCGCGTCGCCAGCAGCGACGGCGCCTCGGCCTCGGCCCCCCGCGACGCCTTGGGCGGCGGCGGCCTCAGCGCCGCGGCCAGGCCGTCGAATCCGCCGTGCGCGTCGACCACCTCGACGACCGTCATGGCCGCGAGCAGGAAGAAGATGAGGTCGCTCGTCTGCGCGAGCGCGGCCGACGTCTCGGCCTCGGCGGCCGCCGCCCCCACGCCCGGGGTCGCCGCGCGGATCGTCCACAGGGAGGCGGCGGTCAGGAGGGCGACCCCGGCCTTGCTGAACCCCCACAGCTCCTCGAGGGCGATGCCGGCCATCCCGCCCGCGAAGACGAGGGCCATGGCCGCCTGCGGGTGGGCGTCGACCGCGTCGTGGTCGGCGAGGGCCGCGAAAATCGACAGGGCTGCGCCGACCGCCGCCGCTCGGTAGCCGTCGCGGACGGCACTGGGGACGGCGCCGTCGTCGGGCGGCTCGACTTGGGGCGGCGGCGGCGGGGGTGCAGAGGGGGCGGCGCTGCTGCTGGCGCTGCTGGCGCTGCTGGCGCTGCTGGCGCTGCTGGCGGTGGCGGCGGGGCGGGGCTGTGGGCGGGGCACGGAGGGGGCGCTGCTGCTGGCGCTGCTGGCGCTGCTGCTGGCGGCTGCGCGGGGCGAGGGGCGCGCCGCCGCCACGCCGCGTGCTCGCCGACCGAGCGGCGGCGATGGGCCGGCCCCGCTCGCGACGCCGCCAACATCGGCCGTCGGGCGCGCGCGGCGCAGTGATTGCCGCTGAGGGAGTAGCGCGGCCCCTCGCATGGCTGTCGGGATTGGCGGGGCGCTTGATTGCTCAGTGTTCTTTCGCGGGTCGAGAGGAGAGGACGCAGCACGCTGATGCTTGGATTTGGATTGGCGATGCGCAACAATGCGTGCGTGCGGCGATGGTGGTGGTAGTACAGGTCTGGGGTGCAGTCAATTCAGAGGGCGAGGTAGGAAGAGGGCTGATGCGCTCCAACGAGGAATGCAGAAATCTCTGCGCGCGCGGCGGCCGAGCGCGCGACGCGACGCGACGCGACGCGACGCGACGCCGCCAACCGACTGATGCGCGTCTCGCCTCAAGTCCGTCGTTCGTCGTCGCATCCCACGGCAGCACCGTGACCAGTCCAACATAACGCACGACGCCCAAAGCCACCCCCTCACCTCATTTCGTTCGTTGGAGAAAGCAGCAACACATACTCGGCGGCGGGCGGATACCGGACTCCTCAACCTTTGTCCTGCAACACTCCCGCGTCTCTCTCTCTTTGCCCCGCGCGCTCGGCCGCGCGCACATCCGATGAGGTCGACGCCCGGCCAGCGTCGGTCGTGATTGGGCGTGGCCGCGTCCTTGCGCGCGCGCGCGCTGTGTTCGCGCACGAGCCAGACCTCCCCAAACCGTCTTCTCCCGACGATGATGCATCGGACGCGCGCGCCGCTGCTCCTGGCAGCGGCCGGCCTCGCCCTCGCTATCGCGGCGGCGACCGCAGCCGCATTCGACGTCGCCGAGGTCGGCGTCCCCATCAGCATCACCTTCGACCGCTCCCGCAGCGGCGACGCCAACGACGACGACCCCCTCGGCCGCGCCAAAGTCACCCTGTGCGCGCTCGACTGGGGCGCCTACCGCGCCGACCCGGCCGCCGCGCCCATGTTCCGCGACGTCCTCGCGCTCAGCCGATGCGCCGGCAGCGCGCGCACCAAGGTCGTCCCCTTCTCGCGCCTCGAGGACGAGTACAAGGCGCGCGGCTGCGAGGCCGCCGTCGCGTCGCCCGCGCTCCCCGCCGCCGCGGGCACGGCCGCGGGCTTTGCCGGCGCCGGGTGCGTCCCGACGGGCATGGTGTTCCACCAGTCGCGCTGCGGGAGCACCCTCGTCGCCAACATGCTCGCCTCCCTCCCGGAGGCCGTCGCGTACAGCGAGTCGGTGCCGCCGCAAGCGATCCTCGTGCAGGGCGGCCTGAGCGAGCGCGACCGCGTGCGCGCGCTGCGCGTGGTCGTCGCCGCCATGGGCCGGCCCGTCTACCTGTCGTCCGTCGGCCGCGAGGTGCCCGACGCCGACGACGACTGGGAGCCGCAGCACCTGTTCTTCAAGTTCCAGTCGGCCGTGACGATGCACCTCGCGACCATGCGGCGCGCGTTCCCCGCGGTGCCGTGGGCCTTTGTGCACCGCGACGGCGTCGAGGTGCTCGCGTCGCTGCTGCGCGGCGCCGTGCCGCGCCCCGCCGGGCCCGACGGCAAGGGGGGCGGCCTCGGCCCGGGAGACGAGGCCGCGCAGGGCGCGCCCTGCCTGCGCACGCGCGACACGGGCCCGCCTCCGGCCTTGCTGGCGATCACGGGCGCCCGCGACGCCGGCGCGGCCCTCGAGCTCGCGCCCGAGGAGTACTGCGCCGCGAGCGTCGGCCTGCTGGCCGCGTCGGCGCTGCACCACGCGCGCGAGGCGCGGCGCGCGGGCCTCGAGCGCGCGGGCCTGCTGCCCGCCGGGCGGGGGCGCGCCGGCGGTCCCGACGACAGCGCCGGCGCGAGCGTCGACGTCGGCGACGGCGACGAGGTCGCGCACGTCGCCGCGCGCTCGAGCGGCGCCGTCGTGGCCGTCGGGGGCATGCTGCTCGACGCCGCGTCCGGGCGCGGGGTCGTCGCGGGCGTGGGGCAGGGGGTCTTCGTCGACTACCCCTCGCTCCCGGACGCGGCCGTGGGCCTCGTGCGGTCGCACTTTGGCGCGCCGCTCGACGAGGACTCGATCGCGCGCATGATGGACGAGTCGGCGCGGTACAGCAAGGCGCGCATCGCGGACAAGCGGCCCAAGCGCGACAAGGGCGAGGAGGAGGGGGAGGGCGAGGGGGAGGCGCAGGAGCCGGCGCAGGACGGCGGCGGCGGCAAGCAGCGGCGGCCGCCGTCGCGGCGCGAGATCGAGGAGGGCCACCATGCCGTCGGCGGCAAGGCGTCGGCGTCGGCGTCGGCGGCCGCGGGATCAGGCGCCAGCGTCCTCCCCGAGCCCTCGTCGTCGAGCGGCGGCCAGGCCGGCGTGCGCGCGCGCCCGGGCATGGACGCCGAGGGCAACTTTGTCGGCGACGCGCAGCACAAGCGCCGAAACGCGTGGCCAGAGCTGCGCGCGGCCGCGGGGCGCTACGTGTCGCCCGTGCGCGCGGCCGCGCTGCGCTTCAACACGCCCGTGGACGGCGTGGCGGCGGCGTCGGCCGACCCGGCCCTGCAGGCCCTGCTGCGCGCCTACAGCCCCGCGGGCCCGGCCATGGCCGAGGCCACGGTCGCGGCCGCGGGCCTGCGCCCGACGCAGCAGACGAGCGCCGCCGCGCGCGGCGAGCGAGCGGGCGGCGGCGGCGCGGGCGGCGACGGCGGCGCTCCCTCCTCCTCCTACTCCTCCTCCTCCTCCTCCTCCTCCTCCTCCTCGTCGTCGTCGCGCGCCGCCGCCGTCCACGGCCTCCCCCCGCTCCCGGGCGCCCTCGCCGCCGCGGCCCTCGGCCTCTACGGCCCGGAGGACGCCGCGCCCCTCGAGGTCGGCTTCGACCCAAAGCGCCACGTCCTGCCGCTCGGGCAGGGGTACCCGATGCTCTTCCCGCTGGCCGCCATCCTCGGCGAGTGGAACCCGGACGTCACCACGGTGCCCCCGACGTACGGGCGCTACAGCAGCCTCCGCTACTTCGACTGGGCGACCGAGCGCGCCGAGGCCGAGGCGTACCGGCGCGCCGAGGTGCCGTTCGTCGTGCGCGGGGTGCCCTCGCTCGTCGCGGCCGCCGCGCGCTTCCGCGACGACGAGGCCGTCAAGGCGATCCTCGGCGCCGACAGGCCGTACGAGGCGACGGCCGTCGACGGCAGCCACTTCATGTACTACGCCAAGGGGGCCGCCAAGGAGGGCGACAAGGGCTGGAAGGCGCCCACGGAGGACGCGCTCGTGAGCCTGGGCGAGTGGCTGCCCGCCGCGCACGCCGTGTCGCGCGGCACGGTCGAGGAGGAGCGCGCGCAGATGCCGCCGTGGTGGTTTGCGGGCGCCGGCGCCGACGGCGCCTCGGGCCGCGTCGACGTGAGCGAGGCCGTGCCGCCCCCGCGCCACCGCGAGGTGCGCCGCCGCCACTACGTGCGCGCGACGGCCTACCCCAAGAAGCGCAGCGGCGCCGACGCCAACGCCTGGGTGCTCGAGCACCTCCCGCTGTTTGACCCCGTCGGCGCGCGGCCGCCCGCGCCGCCGCCCGCGAAGAAGAAGAGGAGCAAAAAGGCCGAGCGGAAGAGGGGCAAGCCCGGCAGCGCCAAGGAGGAGCTCGCGTACGCGGCGCGGCACGGGGGCGGCTTGCGGAAGCACGAGGACGACGAGCCGGCGATCCCGGGGCGCGAGGGGGGAGGCGGCGGCGAGGACGGCGCGGCGACGCCCGCCGCCGCCGCCGCCGCCGCCGACTCTGCCGCCAACGCCGCCGCCGCCCCGGCCGCCGACCCGCTCAAGCCCCTGTCCCCGCAGGCCGCCGAGGAGGCCCCCTTCTTCATCATCGACGACGCCCAGCAGCGCGGCATCCACTGCCGGTTCGGCATGGTCGGCACCGTCGCCGAGAACCACTACGACGGCTCGCGCAACTTCATCACGATGCAGCGCGGGCGGCGGCGCTACATCCTGGCGCCGCCCACCGAGTGCCCAAACATGGCCCTCCTGACCGACGGGCCCTCGTCCCGCCACTCCGAGGTCGACTGGGCCGACCCGGCGCAGCACGGGGCCGTGGCCAACGCCCTCGCCCTGGAGGTGGTGCTCGAGCCGGGCGACGCGCTCTACCTGCCGGCGTCCTACTTTCACTACATCGTCTCGCTCGCGGCGGGCGACGGCGACGGCGGCGGCGGCGGCCCCGCGGACGGCGGCGGCTACTCGGTCCAGTGCAACTCGCGCAGCGGCAAGCCCGTGCTCTTCACGGAGGAGCTGCGCAAGTGCGGCTTCGCGATCGCCAACGCCGAGCCCCTCGGGCGGTTCACGGACCCGGACGCGGCGTCGGCGCAGGCCGACCGCGCGCGGCACGCGCCGCTGTGGCGGCGCCACTGGCCGTCGCTCGCGGCGATCGCGCGGGGCCTGGGCGCCGAGGCAGAGGCGGCGGTGCTCGCGGCGCAGCGCGGCGCGGCCGCGCGCGCCGAGGCGGCCGAGGGGGGGCACGCGGCCGCGGCCGCTGCTCCTGACTCTGCCTCTTCTTCTTCTTCTTCGGACGACGGCGTGTCGGCCGACCGCATGGCCGCGGCCGTCGCGGCGACGCTGTCGGCGCGCGCGGCGGAGTACGGCGCGGACGTCGAGGCGGCCGAGGCCGAGGCCGCGCGCGCGGCCGCCCAGCGCGCCGACGCCGACGCGCGC
>Ga0315905_10008324_pt1 | contig 10486 bp, 4 predicted proteins | sample LakEriMetagenome_5_FD_203522 | JGI IMG/M metagenome (GOLD analysis project Ga0315905, IMG submission 203522) | Freshwater fungal communities from buoy surface, Lake Erie, Ohio, United States - Buoy 4 MA121 | ecosystem: Environmental > Aquatic > Freshwater > Lake | place: USA: Lake Erie, Ohio... | reverse complement strand
TGAAGATTACCGGAGTGCAGTCGCCTTGGTTGTTCAGAGTATATGTGATTTTGATGGGCTGTGTCGGGCTTTACTATCTGGGCAAACTTGCGAGGTTGATTTTGGAAGATGAAGTGAAGGCTTTGTTTGTAGTTGCATTTGCCGCATTTTCTCCGGTGTTCGTTTACTATCAGGGATCACTCTTGCCCAGCGTTCCGTCTTTAGCTCTGTCCATTGTTGGCGTTTATCACTACTTTGTTTTTCGTTCTGATCGCCAAATAAAACACCTTCATGTTTCAATGGCCTTTCTAGGTGTTGCTCTGCTCAGCCGCACCACGTTCGTTATTCCATTTATTGCGATTTTGTGTATGGAGTTTCTTTCCATTGTGAAGGAACGGAAGATTGAATGGAAGCGATACATCGTAGTCGTGCCCATTGTGGTTGTTTTTTCTCTGTACCGTTGGCACAACGATGCGCTGCGCATTGAATTTGGCTCCATGTTTTTGCATCGTCTTATACCCGCAGAGAGTAGGGAAGAGGCCTGGTTTCTGCTGAATTACATCTGGGAGCACTGGAGGTTGGCTTATTTCTCTTCGGCTCACTATTGGGCTATTAGTGCGGTATTGGTGGTTGTCGTTGTGTGCTTTTTTGCAAAGAAGTTGAATAGGCAATCAACCAAACTGTTGATTTCGTTCACGGGAATCTATTTTCTAGGGTGCTTGCTTTTCGCGGCTGCAATGCTGAAGCAGTTTCAAGATCACGATTATTATTTTCTCGATACTTTTTATCTCCCATGCGTTTTACTTGTGATTGCATTGCTGTCTCTTTTACCCAAGGCCATCAATAAAATGCATCGGGCGATTTACCTGGCTGTATTCGCTGCCTTTGTTGGTTTTGCATTTAAAATGCCCATCAAGTCACAACGCAGCAGACATGAAGCAGGAACGAATAACCGACTTCAGAATACCATTGAGAATTTTACGGGATCAGCAGAGTATCTGGATGCATTGGGAGTGCCCCGCAATGCCACGATGTTGGTCGTCGATGCTGTCGCTCCTAATATGCCGCTCACACTCATGGATAGGAAAGGATTGGTCGTCATGTGGAGCGTCAAGGGAATGATCGAGCATGCATTCAAATGGGACTTTGACTACATCGTTTTTCAGAATGAGTATTTCCAAGACCAGGTTTATCGGGACTATCCGGAGGTGTTAACGCGCGTGCGAAAGTTGGGAAGTAACGGCAGGATAACGGTTTGCGCGCGCGACGAAGGAAATGGACAAACCTTGCAGGAGTTTTTGGGCTTGACGGGAAAACCCACGTTAGAGGAGAATGTGGATTTTGAATCCGGAGATTCAGGTCCCTGGAAGGGATATAAGACGACATCTGATACAGCTCATTCGTCTGCTCGTGCTGCTTACTTCACGAGGGAGAACTCATCCGGTCTTACGATGGAGTGGAGCAATCTCGCATGTTTGAAGGAAGCATATCACCCGGCTACTGTCAGTCTATGGGTGAAAACAGATGAAGCAATAAATGCTGATCTCGTTGTCTGGATGAGTTCTGATGGTCGTGAGGTATTGCATGAAATTCGTTCGTTGAAGGATAGGATAAAACCTGCTTCAAACTGGCAGAACATTGAATATTCATTTGTTCTTCCGGAAGCGGTAGGTGAAAACTCACGTCTTAGTGTTTATCTCGTTAATCGCAGTCCTTCCCTCGTGTACTACGATGACGTTCGTTTTGCGGTTTATCCGTAATTTTTTTGTTAAGGGTTATCGCGCTATATTTGCAACATTGTTGCATTAATGGGTATTCGTCTTTACATCTTATTCTTTTTTATGCTCTCCACAATTAGCGGGATTTCCCAGCAATTGTCAGGAATTGTTTATGATGCTGAGCATTCGGTTGCGTTGCCTTTTGTTTCTGTTTATTTGGTTGAGACGGATGAAAGTACACTCACTGATAGTTCCGGATTATTTTCATTAAAGGCGCCGGAGCTTAAGTCATTTCATATTCGCTTCGTGGCGATGGGGTATGAATCAACCACGCTATTATGCGCAGGAGATAGTCCCGTTATAACGGCGCGACTTATACCGAAACACCTGGACCTTCACGAGGTAACCGTGTCGGGGGCGCTTTCACAAGCTCAATCAGAAAATCCGTTTCATATTGAATCGCGCAAAATTGATGACTTAACTGCAGTAGCTGCCATGAACATGGGTGAGGCCATAGCCCGAATTCCGGGTGTGTATCAGTCGAGTTTGGGAAATGGCATTGCAAAGCCTGTCGTTCGGGGACTGCAAGGTATGCGGGTTGTCACGCTCATGAATGGACTTCGTATTGAGAGTCAACAATGGGGCGGTGATCATGGCATGGGAATTACCGATCTCGGACTGGGTAATGTCGAAGTAATTAAAGGTCCGGCTTCTTTGCTGTATGGTGCCGATGCTTTGGCGGGTGTTGTCTATTTCAATGATCAGCCGCATGCGCCCACAGGTAAGCGTGAGATAGAAAGCAAAACCCTTTTTCAGAGCAACACAATGGGCGTTACCCAACGGTTCATGTATCGTGAGGCGCGCGAGAAGGTGAGGTGGCAGCTAGGCGCGGGCTATGGCAATCATGCGGATTTTCAATTACCGAATGGTCGCTTTGCTCAAAACTCCCGTTTTAATGAGGCTGTTCTTAAATCTGTTCTCTCGTTCAACGGCAAACGCAGCGTGCATCATCTTCGCTATACATTTAGTCACACAACAAGCGGTATCCCGGGCCATACGCACGATTCTTTGGCCACGCCTGAATCATTTCAAGTGGAAACTCAACGTAGGTCCTACACATTACCCGCCCAATTTTTCAATAACCACTTTATTTCGTTTGACAACAAGTGGTTCAGAGAGCGATCCGACCTTCAAATTCTTGCTGGAGCAACTTCCAATCGCCTCATCGAATATGACGAGAAGGTCACAATTCCGAGTTTAAGTATGTCGCTCACGAATGCGCTTTACAATGCAAAATTCGTTGCGCGGCCATTGGGCGATAAGTGGAAGATCATTGCCGGTTTACAGGGCATGCATCAATGGAATCTGAATGCCGAGAATGCGTCGGATAGGCTCGTTCCCGATTCAAGAACATTTGATCAGGGAGCCTATTTAACCACACAGTATGGTAATGCTCGCTGGAATGTTCAGGCGGGGGTCCGTTACGATGTGCGATTGCTCCGTGCTTTCGAAGAAAGTGTTGAGTCGTTTAACCGAACCTACCAAGGATTCAACGCATCTGCCGGGGGTGTCTATCACACAGAACGGGCAACGTTTCGCGCGTCGTATTCTTCCGGATACAGAGCGCCTCACTTGACTGAGTTGCTTTCGAATGGTTTTCATCACGGGGCTTTGCGATATGAAATTGGCGACGCTGATTTGAATCCCGAGTATGCGCGTCAGGCGGATGTTACAGTGGAGCTTAACGGCGACCATCTGGTGCTGTTGTACAATCCGTTTGTGAATGCCATACGCGATTATATCTATCTGCAGCCCTTAGGATATGATGTCGACGGTATTCCGGCATTTGCCTATGATGTGTTGTCGGAGGTGACGTTTTATGGCAACGATGTCGGTATTCATTACCACCCGCACTTTGCGCATGATCTTCATTTCGAGACTACCTGGTCATACATAAACACACGAACCCCGACTGACAGCAGCGTATCGCTGCTGCCACCCCAACGATTGCAGACTACACTGAAGTATTCGTTCGACAGGAATCGCAAGTTTGGCTTGCGTGAAGTGAATGTGATGCATACGTTCATGGATGCTCAGCGCAAAGTAGCGTTCATGGAAACGCCCAGCGAATCATACAATGTGCTGGATGCGGCGATGGCGTTTGAGCTAACAGGCAAGCAGCGTTGGGAGTTTCGATTGGGCGTTAAGAATATTCTGAATGAACGATTCATCGATCATCTTTCTCGGTTGAAAAACATCGCCATGCCTGCTCCGGGTAGAAATTTTTATCTGAGTATTCAGTTCAAAATGTAAAATCCACTATCAATTTCCACTATGAAAAATGCTCTTTTAGTTTTAGTAGTCATTTGCTTGCTTGCTGTTTCTTGCAAGAAGAAATGCCATGAATGCCATTACGATCTGAACGGCGCGGAAGTCGAAATTGGTGAGTACTGCGGTGATGAGCTGGAAGCACTGGAAGCAGCCGGATTTGCAGTAGGTGATACAACCTACGAGGTGCATTGCCACGAGCATTGAGTAAACGAATTAGGGTGAGTAGCTTGAGTGCCCGTAGTTGCTCAAGCTTCTTCTTTCCTGCGTATTCATAATTGTCATTACCTTCGCTCTATGCCTGGAAATTCATTTGGAACGCTCTTTCGCCTTACCACGTTTGGTGAGTCACATGGCCCTGCTATTGGCGGAGTGCTCGACGGCATGCCTGCGGGCATGAAGGTAGAAATTGATTTTGTGCAATACGAATTGGACCGTCGGAAGCCGGGACAGAGCGCGATTACTACACCGAGAAAGGAATCTGATCGTATCCAAATTCTATCGGGTATTGTGGATCAAACCACACTGGGAACCCCCATCGGATTTCTTCTGTACAATGAAGACCAGCAACCATCCGACTACGATGAGCTAGCAGTGGTGTATCGCCCCGGCCATGCGGATGAAGTGTGGGATAAAAAATTCGGCATACGCGATTATCGCGGAGGAGGTCGCAGTAGTGCTCGTGAAACGGCTGCGCGCGTTGCAGGTGGAGCGTTTGCTAAAATTCTGCTCGCTAAGGCAGGGGTATCGATTCAAGCATATGTACACAGTGTAAAGCATATTCAAGTGCCTCTGCGCTATGATGAGCTTGACTTAACACAGGTAGATACGAACATCGTGCGTTGTCCACACGAGGAAACTGCTGCTGATATGCTTGCTTGTATCGAAGAAGCGCGCGATGCAGGCGACAGTGTAGGAGGTACTATCGTGTGCGTTTGTAAAGGATTACCGGTCGGTTTAGGCGAACCGGTTTTTGATAAGCTGCATGCCGTTCTAGCTCATGCCATGCTTTCCATCAACGCTGCTCAAGGCTTTGAATTGTTGGATGGTTTTGCCAGCACACAGTTGAACGGCTCAGAGAATAACCTGCGTACGACCGGGGTTTCGGGTGGCATATCGAATGGAGATGACCTGGTGTTTCGAGTTGCCTTTAAACCGGTCTCAACTATTCGCAAGCCGCAGCAGGCAAAAAATGTATCAGGAGAAATAGTCACTCTCGAAGCAGCAGGACGTCATGATCCTTGTGTGTTGCCGCGCGCTGTGCCTATCGTAGAAGCCATGGCAGCACTGGTGCTTGCCGACATGCATCTGCTTCAAGCTCGATAATTACGATTCACTCACCTCAAAATCAATTTCCGGAATGTCTTGAAGTGCCTTCAGCGCCTCCGTTTCGATGTTCACTTTATTGAAGTTGTTGGAGGGCAGCAATAGCTCACTTTGTTCGTGCATAACACGCATGCGCACTTGCGTTTTGCCGGTTCCGTTTTGCAAGGTTGTAGCAATGCGTTCAACCAACGCATCGTTCAATTTGTGCATAGGGATGATAATGTCGAGGTAGCGCCCCATCTTGGCGCGGATATCCCCCAGCAATTCAATTCGATTGATCCGAAACTCTAAAGCGTTCGTATCCTGGCCGAATCTCTTCTGCTGAACACGCCCTACGACGAAAAGCTTTCCGCCCCGCGCAATGAGATGGCGAAACTTGAGCCAGTCTTCACCGAACATCATGAAATCAGAAGTCGTCTCGTAATCTTCTAATTTGAAACTGCCATAAGGGTTCCCGTTTTTCGCTGTCTTTTCCAGAACATCGACAACCGTTCCTGCGAGTTTCAATTCGCGACCATTGACTGTTTCCAATGCTTGTAGTAGCGATAATCCGCCTTTGCTGCAAAATGTGGTTACTTCCAAATTGAAATCATCGAGCGGATGACCGCTTATGAACATACCAATGACATCCTTCTCTTTCGAAAGCTGTGTCATGGTGTCCCAGGGTTCTACTTTCGGTGGTTGTGGTTCAGTAATATTTGCTTCTTCACTATCTCCAAACAACGATACTTGAGATGTGTTTTTGTTTTCGCGAACCGCGTTGGCGTACTTCACCAAAGTTTCACCAAAGGTGTCGTTTTTACCATCAGGTGCAAAATAGGCGGCACGATCAATTCCGAATGCATCGAGAGCCCCGGCGAGCGCTAAATGTTCAATCGTTCTTTTGTTTGAGGCGCGAGCATCAACTCTACCCAGAAAATCATAGATTGTTTGAATCCTTCCTTTCTTCTGCTCTGATATAATACTCTCCACAGCATTCTCGCCAACTCCTTTCACTGCGGCCAATCCAAATCGAATCTCGCCTTTGTCATTCACGCTAAAGAGCGATTTGGATTCATTCACATCGGGACCCAATACCGGTATCGATTGCTTCTTACATTCTTGCATGAAGAAGCTCACCTGTTTGATGTCGCTCATGTTGTTGCTCAATACTGCCGCCATGTATTCCGCTGGATAGTGCGCTTTTAAGAAGGCGGTTTGGTAAGCTATCCATGCATAACAGGTGGAGTGCGACTTGTTGAAGGCATAGCTGGCAAAGGCTTCCCAGTCGGTCCAGATCTTCTCGAGTTTATCTGCCGGGTGTCCGTTGGCGCTTGCTCCTTCAACGAATTTTCCTTTCATTTTATCGAGTACATCCTTCTGCTTTTTACCCATGGCCTTACGAAGAACGTCGGCCTCTCCTTTGGTGAAGCCTGCAAGCTTTTGCGAAAGCAACATCACCTGCTCCTGATAAACCGTAATACCATACGTGTCTTTTAGGTATTCTTCCATTTCCGGAAGGTCGTAGGTAATGGGCTCCTGTCCGTTTTTACGTCGAACGAAAGATGGAATGTATTCAAGCGGTCCCGGACGATACAATGCGTTCATTGCAATGAGGTCATCAAATACAGTTGGTTTGAGGTCCTTCATGTATTTCTGCATTCCGTCACTTTCGTACTGGAAAATTCCCACTGTGTGTCCTCGCTGGAAAAGCTGATATGTTAGCTCATCGTCGATGGGTATTGCTTCAATATCGATTTCAATATCGTGTCGTTGTTTAATGATACGCAGAGCATCTTTAATCAACGTGAGAGTCTTCAGACCCAAGAAGTCCATCTTCAACAACCCAGCGCTTTCCACAACCGAGTTGTCGAACTGCGTGCAAAACATGTCGCTGTCTTTGGCTGTCGACACGGGTACGTAATTGGTAATGACATCCGGAGTAATAATGACACCACAGGCGTGTATGCCGGTGCTTCGCACCGATCCTTCGAGAATACTGGCGAGTTTAACCACGCGTCCTTCATGAGAGTCTTGGGCAGCGATGGCTCGGAGCTGTTTAGCGTTTTGCAGTTCATCACCGCTCAGAGCATCGCTGAGCTTTTTATCATCCCACTTCAACAGGTCGCTCAGATCCTGGTTGTCGGGCATAAACTTGGCGATTCGATCGGTGTCGGGCAGGGGGAGCTCAATCACACGACCTGCATCACGAATGGCCGATTTACCTCCCATGGTTCCGTAGGTTATAATCTGCGCCACCATGTTCGCGCCGTATTTATTGCGCACATAGTCGATGACTTTGTCACGACCTTCATCATCGAAGTCGATATCGATATCGGGCATGCTCACACGCTCGGGGTTGAGGAAACGCTCAAAAAGGAGTTGATACTTGATGGGGTCGACATTGGTGATTCCGATGCAATAGGCTACCGCACTTCCCGCTGCACTTCCGCGGCCAGGTCCTACGCTTACATCCATTTCACGTGCTTTATTACAGAAGTCCTGCACAATAAGGAAGTAACCGGGATAGCCGGTGTTGGCAATCGTGGCTAATTCGAAATCAAGGCGCTCACGAATTTCATCTGAAACGGCTCCATATCTTTTTTCTGCACCCACGTAGGTGAGATGTCGGAGGAAATTATTCTCGCCTCTCTTGCCGCCGTCGGTCTCATCGAGCGCGTCTTGAAACTCGGATGGAATGTCAAACTTGGGAAGCAAGACTTCACGTGAAAGCTTATACTGCTCGCAACTGTCGGCGAGAATTCGTGTGTTGGTGATAGCTTCCGGCAGGTCAGCAAACAGGGTTGCCATTTCCTGCGGAGATTTCAGATAGTATTCATTGTTTGGTAATCCTTGTCGAAATTCCCGACCACGTTTACCGATGTATTTTTTGGGCCGAGAAACAAATTCGCCTTCGCGCACGCAGACCAATGCGTCTTGCGCTTCACTATCTTTTTGTTCGGTGTAGTAAGATGAATTGGTTGCTATGTACTTCACACTGTGTTTCGCGCAAAAGTTCAGGATGATGCGGTTCACGTGCTCTTCTTCATCGAGGCCATGGCGCATGATTTCCGCGTAGAAGTTTTCACCGAAGTTTTCTTTCCACCACAAAAAAGCTTCTTCGGCTTTCTCTTCACCTTCGTTGAGAATCTTGTACGCCACCTCTCCATACATTCCGCCCGTCAAAGCGATGATATCCTCTTTGAATTGCAGTAATGTGGTGCGGTCTATTCGAGGAACGTAATAGGAACCTTGTGTATGCGCGAGCGACGATAAGTGCGCCAGGTTGTGGTACCCTTCTTTTGTCTTCGCGAGAAGTACAATCTGAAAACCATTATCCTGGTTTTTTTTGTCGTGCATATCGCGACACAAGTTGACCTCGCAACCAATAATCGGTTTCACCTCAGACTTAAGAGCCGCACTTACAAATTGAAAGGCGGCCATCATATTGGCATGGTCGGTAAGCGCTAAAGCAGGAGTAATACCTTCAGTCGCCCAGCTTTTGGCTTTGTTTACGATGCTTTTAATGTCGGAAGTACTTTGCATGCCGGTAACGCTGTACTGGCTGTGCACGTGGAGATGCACAAATTGAGCTGCCAGCGTTTCAACTTCACCCGAGGCTTGTATTGTATCACTTGCCGATTCGGCTGGAGTGTCTTCAGTGGATGGTGTTGACTTAAAGTTGGATGCTGCTAATTGCGGTGCTTCATAGGCGATAGCAGTCGCAGATTCGATTTCCTTGATTCGAACTACACCCGCGGCAATGAGCCCGAAGAAACACTTGGCCGTGGCGTCAACATCATATGCCGCATCGTGTGCCTCAGCAAACGGAGCATTGAAGAGCTTTTGGTGAAGTTCCGTAAGCGTTGGCCATTTGAACTTGCCATTCCTTCCTCCCGGTAAAGCACAGAAGTCAGTCGATAGATCTTTCGTGTCGAGTGACTTCTTCTCTGTTAACGTGTTCTCAAGTCCCTTTCGCAACAATTCGCACCCCATGATATTGAGGTCGAATTCGATGTTGTGACCTGCTATATAATTGCAATGGGCAACATCGTTCAAAAAGCTTGCTATGACTTCTGAAAGAGGTAATCCTTCTCGCATAGCGCGATCTGTGGATATTCCGTGCACTTTCTCTGCATTGAATGGAATTGTAAATCCTTCGGGTTGAACGATAAGACTTTGTGCCGAAAGCAATTTGCCATCTGCACTATGAAGTTGCCATGCAATTTGGACAACACGCGGCCAGTTGGCAAAATCGGTGAGAGGAGCATTCCAATTGCCGGGTAATCCGGTGGTTTCGGTATCAAATATTAGGAACATGGTGCAGGCGAATTAGGTTGTTCGAGGGCATTAAACTGCCTTGAAACAAGGATTCCAAATGTAGGAATCGGTGCCGCCTTAGATCGGCGTTGTTGACAAATTTTGATAGCTAGGATTTATCGCCTCTGCGCGGTGCATCCCACCAGTTGTTGTTCTTTTTTTGGATGGTGACACGTATGTGCCCTTGAAGCAAAAAGCAATTTCTATCCATACTCTGTAGTCGCGCTTCATTATGGCCTAGAACAGCTGTGGCAAATTGATCGAGCTCAAATTGTGGGAACCACGTGAGATTAGTTTCAAACGTGAAAATGGAGGATCCTATGTTGAATGCATGGAATCCCGTTCCTCCCGAAATGCCCAGTTGGCTTGTGATATTTCTATAGGGTTGATTATTGCCGATTGTAACGTGTTCACCATATTTCTTGACGAATGGCAGATTCCAGTTGTATGTAGAACCCAGTTGGATATACCAGCGTGTTCCGAGAGGTCCGGTTTCTTGCACATCCTGCACAAGGCATCGCGGGTGGCTCCGAATCAATATTTCGATGCCTGCGCTATGGAACCCTGCTTTCAAAGGAATAGAAGCGCTGTTCCATGATGTAGTCTGGTGTCGGTAATGGATCAATCCGAGTGCGTGAAGTCCGCGAGGAGCAAATATTTTTTGATTCCAGCCGGCTGCGATACCTGCACTTAGCCCAATGGGTGCAAAGGATGTGTTTTGCCATGGATGAGCTAATTGATAGGCCCGCAAGACGCGATTGATTTGTGGAAGTTGCCAGTAACCAATTTCACCTTGACCAACAAGTTGTCCATTCGCGCAAAATGCCGCGCAGATA
>Ga0315905_10008322_pt1 | contig 10487 bp, 4 predicted proteins | sample LakEriMetagenome_5_FD_203522 | JGI IMG/M metagenome (GOLD analysis project Ga0315905, IMG submission 203522) | Freshwater fungal communities from buoy surface, Lake Erie, Ohio, United States - Buoy 4 MA121 | ecosystem: Environmental > Aquatic > Freshwater > Lake | place: USA: Lake Erie, Ohio... | reverse complement strand
AAAAAAAAAAAAGGGGGAGGACACAAAAGAACCGAGGGGAGCTCTCCGCGACAGCAACAGCAATTCCGTGTGATATATATTACACACAGGCACCTCTGAAAAAGGCGCGCGCGCGCGCAACGCCCCACATCTCCTAGGGCGCCGGCGCGAGGCTCTCGGCGGTGCCGTTTGCATCGGCCGCGGGCGCCGGCGACGGCTCGGCCGCCGCGTCCTCCCCGCCCTTCTTGGCGGGCGCCCACCAGCACGACCGCGCGCCCGTCCACCCCCACGAGAAGCGGCCCGAGGCGTCCGGGGAGAGCGGGAAGTCGGCGGCCTGCTGGTCCGTGCAGCGCGGGATCGTCTTGTCGGCGGGGCCGACCAGCTCGCGCGGCGGGCCCTCGTACTGCGGTTGTTTGTTTTGGTTTTGTTTTTTGTTGGTTTTGTTGGTTTTGAGGGCGCGCGGCGCGTGAGATGGTCGGCCCCGCGCACAAGACGATCGGCCCCGCGCTGCACGGACCAGCAGGCCGCCGACTTTTCGGAGGAAAAACGCGCCCGCGCTCGCTCGGTCGGTTGGTCGGTCGATCGATCGAGCGAGCGAGCGAGCGAGCGCGCGAGCGCGAGCGCGCCCGCCGGCGGCGCCCCCCCTCCCCCTCCCCCCCCTCCCCACTCACCCAGCACGTGCCGTTGGCCTCGGCGGACCAGCCCCAGGAGAACTCGCCGGAGAAGGCGTCGATGATGGCCGGGTACGAGGTGGCGTCGGCCTCGGAGCACTTGGGGTACTCGGAGCGGTCGAGCAGCTTGCGCGGCGCTGTGGGTTATTCGTCGTTTTTTTTTCCCCCGAAGGGGGGGGGGCGTCGTCGTTTTTTTTTGAAACCGAAAAGCGGCGGCGGCGGCGGCAACTGCGCCTCGGACTTTTCTCATCGATCCACTCACCGGCCGCGGCCGCGACGGCGAGGGCCGCCACTACGATGAGCGCGAGCTTGGCCATGGTTGTCAGCTGTGGTGGTGGTGGTGGTGGTGGTTGTTGTTGTTTGGGATCGGGAGGCGGAGGAGGAGGAGGAGGAGCAGCGACGGCTGACAGGTCTTTTGAGTGTCGCGGTTTTGTTTTACCGCGCGCGGTGTCGACCAACCGCGATCCCGATCCCGACGACTGCTCACGTTCGATGTTGTGATGAAGCAGCGCGTGTGTGCGATGCGTGATTGGCTCGTCGGCGGCGCCGCAGGAGCGCGCCATTTGCACCAATTGGCCGCCCAAACTCCTGCCGCTTAACCGACGCCGCCGCCGCGCGAGCCGCCCGTCCTCGCCTTTCTCTCGAAAAAAAACAAACAAAAAAACTCTCTCGACGGCGCGCCAACGGCGCGCGTCTGTGCGTCGTCTCTTTTTACACCCACCAACGACAGACAACACCATACGTGCGCGCGTCCTCGTCCCCCCCCCTCCCCCCCAAACGCCCGAAACGCGAGCGCCCCCCTAGAACACGAACGACGGCTCGTTCTCCATGGCCCAGCCAAACTTGGTGAGGAGCGACCGGTTGAACACCTTTTCGATCGGCACGTCGTTGCGCTTGCACCACGCGACCGTGATGCGCGGGTCGAGGTAGTTGATCTTGCTCGTGCCCAGGGCCACCGTCTTGAGGTCCTCCTTGACGCGCGCCGCGAGCTCGGCGCGCTCGAGCTGCGTGCGCTTGCGCTCGGCCTTGGCCCTGGCCTGATCGAGCCCGGGCACGCGGCGGCCGTCGCGCGTGCGGTCCTTGCCCCTTTTCGCGCACGCGAGCTCCTCCTCGGCGGCGGCCAGCTCGTCGCGCAGGGCCGCCAGCTTGCCCTCCATCTTCTCCATCTGCGCGCCGTGCGTCTTGGGCACGGAGCGCTGGTGGTTGCAGAGGACGGCGACCTCCTTGTTGGCGCGGTCGTACTCGGCCTTGAGCGCGTCGACGCGCGCGGCGTCCGAGGCCGCCGTCAGCGCCGGGGGGATCTTTTTGCCGCCGCCGCCGCCGCCGCCGCCGCCGCCCGCGCCGCCGCCGCCCTCGCCGCCCTCGCCGCCGCCGCCCTCGCCGCCGCTGCCGCCCCCGCCCCCGTCCCGCGCCGCCTCGGCCTCGCGCAGCAGCCGGTCGAGCGTGATCGACGCGTTGTACGTGCGGAACACCTTGACCGACAGCCCGTCCATCAGCGACTTGAGCTCCCGGTTGAGGTCGGTCGCGTCGAACGTGTCGAACAGCATGTCGCGCGCGTCCTTGCGCTTGCCGCGCCGGTCGACGCGCGCAAACTGCTCGACGTTGCGGTAGACGGCCGGCTCGACCTCGACCGTGTTCTCGTACCGGATCGAGTCCTTGCCCAGGAAGTCGAACCGGATCGACGAGGGCGGGACCATCTCGACGTTCTCCACCTTGAGCGTGCAGCAGCCCACCGTGTCGGCCTCGTCCTCGTCCTTCTCGTGGCCCGCGCGCAGCGCGAGCTTGTCCAAAAAGTAGACGGCCACGGCCATCTGCCGGCGCTGCAGGTCCTTGGCGCCCCAGTCGCGCGTGTAGTTGCGCCGGATCGCGCCGACGTGCGCCTTGAGGGCGCGCGCCTTCTCGTACTTGGCGAGGTCCGAGTCGGCCTTGAACGCCGACGACGCGCCGAGCCACACGTACTTGAAGTCCTTGGGCGAGATCGTGTCCTTCCAGAACGCGAGCCACGTGACGGTCGGGTCGTGGCGCACCTCCTTCCACGCCTGGCCGGGGAACGGGTGCTCCGGCACGGGCTCGCCGCGGCCGATGTTGATCGTGATGTCGCGCGGGTAGACGCGCTTCTTGATCCTGCCCATGCGCGGGTGCTCGCCGCGCCCGCGGAACAGCCCGGGCGGCTCGACGCGAAAGTTGCCGACCGCCTCCTTGCGGCCGTCGACCAGCGCGTGCTTGTACTTGTCCTCCTTGGCGTCGCGCTCGGCCTTCTGCGCGGCCTTGTCCTCCTTGCTCATGGCCTTCTTGCGCTCGCGGTCGGCCGACAGGTGCTCCCAGATCGGCGTGAAGTCGCACTTGGCCAGCGACGCGACCGCGTGCCCGGGCCCGAGCGCCTCGCGAAAGCCCTCCCAAAAGTTGTCGAGGAAGGTCTGCTTGGCCTCGTACTCGGTCCCGCGCATGGCCGCAAACATGGTCGCGACCTCCTCCTGCTCGGGCGTCAGGTCCACGGGCTTGCCGTCGTACAGCATGCGCACGCCGTGCGGCTCGTACTCGGGCGGGAACAGCACGCCGTGGTGCGAGAGCGTGGTCCACTTTTTCTCGCCCGCGCCGCCGCCGCCGCCGCCGCCGCCCGACGCGGGGCGCTGCTTCTTCTTCTTCTTGCCGCTGCTGCCGTTGGCGGCCGGCGAGGCGCGCGCGCGCTTGGCGGCCGCGGCCTTGGGCGTGGACGCCGGGGCCCTGGGCTTGGGCTTTGACGGCGGCGGCGCTGCTTTGGGCTTGATGCTGCTGCCGGCCTTGGCGGCGGGGGCGGGCTTGCGCGCGGCGAGCGGCACGTCGTCGTCGGACGAGGCTTCTTCAAAGTCCGAGTCCGAGTCGCTGCTGGTCGGGCCGTCCTCCTCGGAGGAGGTCGGCGGGCGCTTGCGCTTGGGCGGCGCGGAGGCGGGGGCGGCCGCGGCGGGGCGCTTGGCGGCGGACGGGGGCGGCGGCGGCGGTTTGGGCTTGGCGGCGGCGGCGGCGGCAGCGGCGGCGGCGGCGGGTGGTGCCGCGGTGGTTGCCGCCGCCGCGCGCTGGCCGAGCGGCACGTCGTCGTCGCTGTCCGAGTCGGCGGCGGCGGGTGCGGGGCGCGCCGCGGGTGCGGGAGCGGGAGCGGTTGCTGCTGCTGCTGCTGCTGCGGGCGCGGCTGCGGATGGCGCGGGCGCAGCAGGGGGAGCAGGAGGGGCAGCTTGGACGCGCTGCCCGAGCGGCACGTCGTCGTCGCTGTCGCTCATTGCTGCTGCTGCTGCTTTGCTGCCGAGTGGATGGTCTGGGCGGCTACGCCCAGGCGGCCGAGCCAGGGGGGGGCGCGCGAGGCCTCGCCGCGCGCGCAAAAACTCCGAGGGCCGAGCAAACTCGGCAACCTCTCTCTCTCTCTTCTCGAAACCGATCGCCGGCCCGATCTGGTCGCCTGCGTGGGTGGGTGCGCGGGGGCTGCGAGGGTGCTTGTTGTTGTGCGTGCTTGTGTCTGTCGTCTAGGTCCGGGGGGGTTGCGTCGTCGTTGTCTGGGATGTGGTGTGCTTGTGAAATGGTGGAAGCGAGCAGTCTTCTTTTGCGCCGCCGCCTTGCCGCTCGCCGCTCGGCGCTTGCCGCTTGCCCCCGACCCCCGGCCCCGCCTGACGACAAACGGAAACGCGCGAAGTTGCACACGCAATCGCCAAACAAAAACAAGCAAGTTGGGGGCCCTCTAATAATGTTCGTGCGCCCAAGTCGTGCCGATCGGTCTCGCCAACCATTCGCGCGCGCGCGCCTATCCCCCCCTTCGCCCCTCAACCCCCGGCCGCCGCCGCCGCCGCCGCCGCCGCCGCCGCCGCCGCCGCGTCGCGCTCCGCAGCCGCCACCCGGGGCCTCAGCAGCAGGCAGTAGAGCGACTGCAGGTACCGCCGCGTCTCCAGGCGCTCGAGGTCGCTCACGACGCGCCAGAACGAGTAGACGCCCGTGAGCGTCAGCAGGCGCGACGCGTACGCGCGCCACGTGTAGCGCTCCTCCACGCGCCGCAGCGCCCCCTGCGAGACGCGCGCCCACACCCGCTCGTCCCGCGCCGCGCGCTCGAAAAAGTCGGCCATCGCCAGCGCGGCCGCGGCGCCGTGGAAGGGGTCGATCAGGAACCCGCTCGCGCCGTGCTTGATGATCTCCGAGGGCCCGCCGTTCTTCGTCGCAAACGTCGGCAGGCCCGACGCCATGGCCTCGATCACCGTGAGCCCGAACGCCTCGAACGTGGCGGGCTGGACAAAGGCGCCCCGGGTGTCGGCGACGGCGCGGTACAGCTCGCCGTTGCGCAGGCGCCCGCGCTGCGCGACGAGCCAGCGGACGCAGCCGTCGAGCGCGTGGGCGCCAAAGAGGGCGTGCATGCGCTCGCACTCGGCGCGCTCCTCGCGGTCGTCGGTGCGGGACGGGTCGACGACGCCGCCCACCACGACGAGGTTGCACGCCGCGCGCAGGCGCGGGCACTGGGCGTACCACTCGACCAGGCTCGTCAGGTTCTTGACGCGGTCGAGCCGGGCCATCGTGAAGAGGAGCGGCAGCGCGCGGCGGCCGGGCGCGGCGATGCAGCCGCGCGAGGAGCGCGCGGGCGCGCGCGCGGGCGCCGCCGGCGCCGCGCCGCCCTCGTCCCCCTCTTCGGCGGGCCCGTAGAGCAGCGCGTCAATCTCCGGCCGCAGGGCTGTCAGGCGCCGCGCCGCGTCGGCGTAGGAGAAGTAGACGTCGGCGTCGCAACCCGGCGGCACCACGTTGAACTTCGGATCCGCGATGTCGACGCCGTTGACGACGCGGCAAAGTCCCGGGAGCACGAGCGACTTCAACGCCTCGTACTGGCCGATGCGCGCCTCGTGCTCGTCGCCGCGGATCTCCTGCGCCGACGACGCGATCACAAAGTCGGCGTTGTTGACCGCGATCAGGTCGGACAGGATCTGCACGTCAAAGTGGTACTGCGGCGCGTAGCGGCGCCACATGAGGTCGGCGTCCGCGTACTTGGACACCTCGAGCGCGTGGGCGATGTGGCACTGGATCGTCGCGCCCGCCATGCGCTGCTCGAGCAGCGTCGCGACCACGCCCCCGTCCGTGTAGTTGCCGATCACCAGCGAGGGCGGCCGGCCGAGCATGGCGAGCAGCTCGCGCTCGACGTCGAGCGCGAAGCGCTCGAGGTAGGGCGCGACGTCAAAGCGCGAGACCCACCGGCGCAGGACGGCGCCGTCGGGCGCGCGGAAGGGGACGCGCAGGATGACGGCCGCCTCGGTGCCCGTGACGCGCTCGAGGCGCTGCGCGCACGTCGTGTCGGCGGCCGCGTCCGGGATGAGGCGCGTGACGATGACGACGCGCGGCGCCACGTCGGCGAGCCCGGCCTCGTCGAGGCGGCGCCTGAGCTCGGCCTCGATCCCCCTGGCGGCGTCGAGCAGGTAGACGACCTGCCCGCCCGTGTCGGGCCGCCCGAGCACCGAGTCGTCCTGCGCGAAGTAGCCGTGCGGCGACACGATCGCGACGTCCGTCACGAGGGGCAGGCGCGCGAGGAAGCGCTCGAGCGCGTCGGCCGAGGGCGCCTCGAGCACGTCGAGCAGGTTGCGCGCCGCGTCCCGGCACGCCCCGACGGTCGCGCCCCAGCCGCGCTCGAGGCCCAGGGCGGCCATGCGGGCGGCCGGGGCGCCGGCGCAGGGCGCGTCGTCGGGGAAGGCGTCGAGGCGCCGGTCGGCGCGCAGGAGGGCGGCGGCGAGGGCGCCGGGCGAGTCGATGCGCTGGGGGGAGACGAGCAGCGACTCGCCGCTGGGCCCCCGCAGCGACCGCAGAAAGTGGCAGAGCTGGACCTTCCCCTGCGTCAGGGCGCCCTGCATCAGGCCGAACCCGGCGCCGCCGCCCGCGCCAAAGCCAAAGCCGAGGCCCGAGCCGAAGGCGCCGCCGTCGAGGAAGGCCGGGGCGCGGCGGGGCGGGGACGAGGCCGACGGGGCGCCGCCGGCGTCCGGCAGCACGGCGGGCTGGGGCGGCGGCGGCGGCGGCGGCGGCAAGAGGCCCAGCGCGCCGCCGCCGTCAAACGCGTCGGCGGGCCTCTGGAAGAGCTGCGCGCTCAGGTAGCGGTTGAGGAAGCGCACGCCGTCGCCGATCGACCCGGGCATGCGCAGCTTCGGGAAGTCGCGGTTGAAGGGCGCGAGGTCGATCTCGAGCACGGCGAACGGATTGTCTTCTTCCAGCGGCGGCAGGCACGACGCCCCGGGCGGCGCGGCGGCGGCGGCGTGTGCGGGGGGGGAGCCGGCGGCCGCGGCCAGGCGGCGCTCCTCGGCGCGCTCGCTGTCGGCCGCGAGCCTCTCCTTGAGCTCGAGGTATTGCGACGTCGACAGCTCCTCAACCGACGACGCCCCCCCGCGGAAGTAGACGTACGAGCTGACGCCCGGGCGCGGGCGCAGGGCCAGGGCGATGCGCGCGGCGTCGCGGCTGCCGGCTCCGCCGGCGCCGCAGCCCCCGCGGGCGGGCGCGCACGACGCCCCCCCCCCCCGGACGACGCCGTGATGGCCTCCGAGGGGGACGCGGGCAGGGCGGCGCGCCCGTTGCCCCCGGGCGGCAGGACTACGAGCACCTCGGTGCAGGTGCGAAACACTGCCTCGAGCGAGGCGCGCGCGCCGCCGCCGCCGCCGCCGCCGCCGCCGTCGTCGTCGCCGTCGTCGTTCGTGTCCTCCTCGAGGGGCGCGTCGGGGCTGTAGACAGGGCCTCCCCCTGCGCCTGCCGTCGCCGCCGCCGCCGCCGCCGCCGCCGTCGCCTCGAGCCGCGCGCACTCGTCCACGAGCACGTGCGGGCGCAGCACGGGCGTCCCGCCCGCGCGCGCCTTGGCCTCGAGGCACGCAAAGACGCCGAGCAGCTCGTTGCGCTGCGCGGCCAGCGCGGCGCGCAGGACGTCGATCGGGCGGCCCGAGAGGGACGCGCGGCGCTCGAGCACCGGGGCGGGCGCGGAGGAGGAGGAGGGGGGGGGCGGGCGGGGCGGGGCGGCCGGCGACGACGCGGCGCCGAGGACGGGCGGCGGCTGGCGCGTCGTCGTCGTCGCCGTCGTCGTCGCCGTCGTCGTCGTCGTCGCCGCGCGGGGCGAGGAGGGGGTGCGGGGGGCGGGCGCGGTCGTCGTCGTCGCCGCCTTGTCGCGCTCCCCCTCGTCGTTCGTCTGGCGGAACATGATGATGATGAGCGGCTTGGGCGGCTCCTGTATCGACTGGCGCGCGCGCGCTCGATCGACCGGGGCGATTGCGTTGCTGCTTGCTGCTGATGCGCGGGGGCCAAAAGTGTCGTATCGGCGACGGAAGCAGAGGGCTGCCCGGGTCAGACGAGAATCAGTCTGAATGCGTGTGCGTGTGTGTGTGCGCGTGTGCGCGCGTGTGATCGATATGCAGAGGGTTTGATGTGACAGGAGCCTGGAGGGTGCGCGAGGGCGCGCGCGCGCGGAGAAAAAGCAACAGAGAGCGCGCTCGGTTACCGGCGCGCCTCGGCCGAGTGACGGGCGGTTGCCGCTCTCGTCCGTCTGTCGGTCGGCGGCGCCGCGACCATCTCGCCCGGACGGCGCTCTCGCGACTGGGACGCGCGCATACCACATCAACGGACAGCCCCTGCTTCCGGTCAAACCTTGCAAGTACTTATCACACCACCGCCCGGCCCAAACCCGGCGCACGAAGAATCACGCCGCTGCTCTTCTTTTGCTCTCCCTCTCTCCGTCCTCGGCTCTATCTTCCGCGCGCGGGACTCTGCGCGCGCCGCCGGGTCCGCAGCAATGCGGGAACAGGAGGGTGATGCGGGTCCAGGAGCGCGCGACGCCGAGCCGTTGCGACCGCCGCGCGGCGGCGCCAAGGGCGCGAGCGACGAGGACGGCGCCTCGCGAGTGCCGCCGCCGCCGCCGGCGTCGGACGAGGAGGCACCCGTGCCGCCGCCGCCGCCGTCGGGGCCGCCGCTGCCGCCGTTTGATAATGATGATGAGGACGGCGGGCAATTTTACACGCTCGACGACGCGCTCGACCGGTGCGGCAAGGCCGGCTGGTTCCAACTCGGCATGCTCGGCTTCACGGGGCTCAGCTGGTGAGTTTTTTTTAGCTTTTTTCCCTTGTTTTTTTCAACCTTTGCCCCGAGCAGCGGCGCAAAGAGATCGCTCGACGCTCCTTGCTTGCCTCCGCGTTCCCGCGCCCCCACAAACGCCCCGCACGTCCCGCACCCCCGAGACCCCCGAGACCCCTTCACACACACACACACACACACACACACACACACACACACACACGCACACGCACACAACAAAAAAAACACACACACGCACGCACAACAACAACAAACAGGGCCGTCGACGCCATGGAGGTCGCCATCCTCACGTACCTCGCGTCGGCCGCCAAGTGCGAGTGGGGCCTCACGACGGTGCAGCAGTCGGTGCTGACGTCGTCGGTGTTCGCGGGGATGTGCGTCGGCGCGCCCGTCTTTGGCGCCTTGTCGGACGCGAAGGGGCGCCGCTTCAGCTTCGGGTGCGGCATGCTCATCACGTGCGTCTTTGGCTTTGCCTCGGCGGCGGCGCCCAACTTTGCCGCCCTCCTCGCCTTTCGCGCGCTCGTCGGGTTTGGCATCCCGTCGGCCTGCGTGGCGTTCAACTGGCTGGGCGAGACGTGCCCGGCGTCGACGCGCGGCCTGTTCCTCGTCGGCATCGAGGGGGCGTGGACGGCCGGGACCGTCGCGCAGGCGCTCCTCGCCTACGCGCTCCTCAACCGCTTCGGGTGGCGCGTGATGCTGACGGTGTCGGCCACCCCGACGCTCCTGCTGCTCGTCCTGCTCCCGCTCGTGCCCGAGTCGCCGCGCTACCTCGCCGTGCAGGGGCGCACGGACGAGGCCGAGGCCGTGCTGCGGCGCATCCTGCGCGCGTGCGGCAAGGCGCCCCCCCCCGGGCGCCTCCGCCCCCTGGCCGTGCCGCCGCCGCCGCGCGCGGCGCCCTCGGGCGCCAAGGCCGCCGCGCGGGCGCTCTGGCGCGCCAGGGCGCTCGCCGTCGGCGTGGCCGGCGGCCTGCGCGCCCTCTTCTCCCGCTCCCTCTGGCTCACCACCCTCGTGCTCGTCTTCGTCTGGATGTCGAGCGCCCACGTGTACTACGCGCTCGCCGTCCTTGTCGGCCAGATCGACTTTATGAGCGGCGGGAGCAAGGCGTGCGACCCGGCCGCCGGCGGGCGCCTGCAGATCCCGGCCGCCGACCTGCAGGCCAACCTCATCACGGCGTGCGCCGAGGTGCCGGGCCTGGCGCTCTCGCTACTGGCCGTCCACCTGTGCAGCCGGCGCGTCGCCTTCGCCGCGCCCATGGCCGCCGTCGCCGTCGTCCTCGTCCCGCTGATGGCGGGCGTCTCGGGCGCCTCGGCCATCGCCCCGCTGTTCCTCGCGCGCATGCTCATCTACAGCGCGTTTGCCATCGTCTGGACGACCGCCGAGGTCTACCCGACCAGCGTGCGCGGCTTTGCCCTGGGCTTCAACAACTCGATGAGCCGCATCGGCGGCCTCCTCGCGTCGTTCACCGTCGCCGCGAGGGAGACGGCGGCGTGGGCGCACGCGCCCGAGGCCGTCCTGGCGGCGCTCTCGCTCGCGTCGGCCGCGGCCATGCTCGCGCTGCCGCAGCCGGACGCCAAGGGGGCGCACCTGGCGGACACGGTCGGGGACGTCGACGAGGCGCGGCGGCGCGAGCTGGAGGAGGAGGAGGAGCGGGGGGCGGCGGCGGCGGCGGCGGGGGGCGGGAGGCGGCCCAGCAGCCTGCTGCTGGCGCGCGCCTTTGGGGCGCACGGCTCGGTGGCCGCGCGGCGCAAGCACTCGTCGTCGTCGTCGGCGGCGGCGGCGGCGGGG
>Ga0315905_10008321_pt1 | contig 10488 bp, 13 predicted proteins | sample LakEriMetagenome_5_FD_203522 | JGI IMG/M metagenome (GOLD analysis project Ga0315905, IMG submission 203522) | Freshwater fungal communities from buoy surface, Lake Erie, Ohio, United States - Buoy 4 MA121 | ecosystem: Environmental > Aquatic > Freshwater > Lake | place: USA: Lake Erie, Ohio... | reverse complement strand
ACACAACCTCAACCCCTGGCGCCCCCCCTCCTGCCCCCCCCCCTGCTCCGCACGATCACAGGCCTGGGCCACGTGTGCCCCGAGCACTACAACCCGGCGGAGTTTGTGGCGGACCTGATCAGCATCGACTTCACCAGCCCTGGCGCAGAGCAGGCCAGCCGCGCGCGCGTCGCCGCCCTAGTGGGCGCCTGGGCAGCCAAGCAGGTGGGCTCCGCCCTGTGGGCGAGCGGCGATCGGTTTGCAAGACTGCATGCGCCGCCAGGTGTCGCTGCAACCGCCCACACCTCCCTCCCGCGGCTCGCCTGTCACGTGCTGCGCAGGCAGAGCTGCGAGCCGCCCAGGTGCTGCCCTCCCCCCGCAGCTCAGCCGCGCTGGACAGGGCCAACCGCGGCCCCAACTGCGGCTGGTGGAGGTGCGGCCCGGCGGATGCGGGGCCTTTTGGGGGAGCGCCTTTTGGTGGGCAGCTGCCTGCTGGCTGCGGCTGCCAGGCAGCTGGCAGCGGGCCCAGCAGCACTGGGGGTCGCATCATGCGTCTGATATCTGCTAGCATTCCCACCGTCGCCGCCGTCGCCGCCGCCACCCCTGCCACTGCCACTGCTGCTGCTGCTGTCGCAGGCAGTTCCGGCTGCTGCTGCTGCGCTCCTGGCGGCAGATCACGCGTGACCGCGCCACCGCCATGGCCCGCCTGACCAGCAACCTGTCCTCCGCCCTGGTGTTCGGTGCCATCTTCTGGCGCATGCAGCGCAAGCAGAGCAGCATACAGGACAGGATGGGGCTGCTGCAGGTACGCAGGCAGGCAGCGCCTGGACTGGCCCCGGGGGGGGGGGGGGGGGTAGGTGCTGCGCCTGCCGACCAGGACCCCCCTCCCTCCCCTTGCCAGGGGCACCCCTGCACGCCAGTGCTAAGTGTTGCAGTGCTTCCATGCCCACTTCTGCCCACCCACCATCATGCCCGCAGGTGTGCGCCATCAACGCCGCCATGAGTTCCCTGGTCAAGACGCTGCAGGTGTTCCCCAGCGAGCGCACGATCGTCACACGCGAGCGCGCACGCCGCGCCCACAGCGTGCTGCCCTACCTCAGCGCCAAGGCAAGCAGGGCGGCGCCTGGGGAATGTCTTGCATGGGGGTGCAAATCATTTTGCGCACGGCCGGCCCCCCCCCCCCCCGGGGGGGCCCCCGGTAAAACCCCCCCCCCCCCCCCCCCCGGCCGCCCAGCACCCCCCCAAACTCTGCCCGCGCTGCCCCGCAGCTGCTGGCCGAGCTGCCCGTCAGCGCCTCTTTCCCCCTGGTCTTTGGCGGCGTCGTGTACCCGCTGTGCGGGCTGAACCCTCGGCCGCTGAGGTGGGTTCCCCGCCCAGGCCTCAGGGCAGGCACCCCTGGGGACCTGCTACTCGCCAGGGGTGGCAACAGGCGGTGCCAGCATGGACCGGCAGCCTGCAGCAAGTCTGGCGGCTGTGCCCCCCCCCCCCCACACACACAAAACCCGCAGGGTGCTGCGCTTCCTGGGCATCCTCACGCTGGAGTCCTTCACTGCGGCAGCCCTGGGCTTGACGGTGGGCTCCTTCGCGCCCTCCCCCGAGGCGGCGATCGCCATTGGGCCGGCGGTCATGCTGGTGTGGATCGTGTTTGGCGGGTGGGTGAGCCGGCGGCGGTCATGTGTGCTTGGCCAGTGGGTGGCGCCCCATCCATGGTCACCCGGCCTGGGCGTGGTCTGCATGCACGCTGGCACGTGAGGGGGGAATCTCACAGGCTCGGCTGATGGGGGTGCAAAGCCGTGGGTGAGCCTGCCGCTGTGTCGTGCCGCCGCCCTGCCTGCTGCAGGTACTACGTGAATGCAGACAACGTGCCCCGCCCCCTGCGCTTCCTGCCGCGCGCCAGCCTGATCAAGCAGGGCTTCGAGGCGCTGTGCATCAACGAGTTCGAGGGCATGTCCTTCGAGGCGGACGAGCAGGTGCCTGACCCCCGCCAGCAGCAGCGACACCCCCGCTCCCCCCGCTGCCCCCTCGCCATCTGTTTGTCAGCCACCATTGGTGCCCCTGTGTGCATGCAGCTGGCTTGACTGCGGCAGTGGCTGCCCGCTCAGGTGCTTTGGTGGTCATGCGTGCTGGGTGGTGCGTGCCCGTGTGGCGCAGGGGCGCGGCATGCGCAGCGGCGAGGAGGTGCTGGGCTGGCTGTCCTTCAGGAACAAGTCCATCAACGCCGCGCTGCTGCAGCAGGCCAGGTGGGTGTGCTGGAGTGTTCTGGGGGGGAGCACTGGGGCGCGGCAGCATGGCGGTGCCTGCCTCGACGCCCGCAGCCATGCACACTCGCCCCTCCCTCCTATGCAGCCCGCCCCAACAGCAACTGTTGCCCCCCCTCCCTGCTGCGCTGGCACGTGCACCCATGGTGACGCGGTTGTGACTGCAGGATCCTGGCGTTCTACTACTGGGCCACCTTGTGCATCCTGCGGGCGCGCAAGCCGCGCTTCCAGGAGCTGCAGGCGCCCGCCAGTGCGGGGGCAGCAGCAGAGGCAGCGCCAGCGCCAGCAGGCGCGGCCGACACACCCCAGGTCGCGAGTTGAGGGGCGGCTGGAGTCGCTGAGCAGAGTGTGCAGTGGACCTGCGTTTGCAGCAGTAAAGCGTTTTAACGCGTTGGCTGTTGCACGCGATGAATGTCTCCACAACCCTCGGGCGGCACCACGCTCATGACACCGTGCACGCTCGTGTGATTACAGCTGCGAGTAGCAATGCTCCAGCAGCAGGTCGAACTCCGCCTGCATGACCCTGGCACAGTACGACAGCCTCTCAGGCTCCTTGCTGGCGGCTGCCTCAGCACACAGCCCAACAAAACGGTCGGGCCGCCAGCTGCTGCCATAGTTGTCCACGTGCCGCTCCAGCTGGGCGTGCCCGCGCGCTGCCTGCTTCGCAACTTGCAGCAGCTTCGTTGCGATGGGGTGGGAGCTGGCGGCTGCTGCTGCGTACCAGTAGTTGGCGTTGCTCCAGCCGCTGCCAAACTGCAGGCACCCAGACCGCACCGCAGGCAAGCGTGGTTGCAGGTCGGCCGTGGGCGGGCGCGCGCTGTCACATGAGCATGGCAGCCGATGCTTGAGCGGCAGGCGGTGCTGCAGGCTTCAACGGCGCACCTCGCCATCGCACGCCCCCTCCTGCCTGTGCACGATGGCGTGGACGTATGCTGCTTCCCTGGCGGCCGGGCTGCTGAAGATGGGGGCGCCGCCTGCATGCCATTGCGAGCCCCCCTCCCTCCCCTGGGTGGGCCACAGCTGTGGGGCCGCCCTCCTATCCCCCGTGCAATGAGCGGCGTCGGCACATGATGACATGCACCATGCCTTGCTGCCGTCGCCCGTGGGTCAACAACAGTCGACCTGCCCTGGGGAGCTGTCGGCTGCCTGGTGCTGCACAGCTCGGCCTGGCCGCTGCCACCCACCGTATGCGGTTGGCGAGCCCCAACAGAGCGGGGTCACCAGGTTGTGGGCCTGGTCCAGACCACCCACGGCAGTGAACAGCAGGCCCGCAATCACGCGTGCCATGTGGGAGTCGCCTGCCGCGCCCTCTGCTACATCCTGTGGCCTCAGACCTGGGTGAATTGAGAGGGGCGGGGCATCGCATGTGGGGGTGGGCACACCCATCGCGGGGCACGCGGTCAGGCTCACCTTTGATGCACTCAGGCAGGTCCGCCTGCACTTCAGCCTCGTATATCATGGGTATGGAGCTGACCTGCAGCGTCCGCTGGTCTCGTATGTGCTTCACAACCTGCGCGCGCAGGGGACATTTGTTGGGGCTGGTGTGGCGACCCGCATCGGCGCCCATGGCAATTGAAAAATTTCGCTCCTGCTGCACGCGCTTGGGTCGTTTTGCGCCCCCGCCTCCAGCCTGAGCTATGCCTGGCGTCATTGCGCACAACACGAAGGAGGCGGCGAGCCGTGGCGTAAGGACGGGGCGCAACATTGAGCCAGATCGCTCAAACTTCACCGCTGATGCCTGAACAAGCGCGCAAAGCCGCCTCAGGAGTACGGTTTGCCAATGGCAGGGCGACAGGTCGGCGCACGATCAGGGAGGACGGTGCGCCCGCAGCACGCATGTCGTGCTGCCAAGAGTGTTTTTTTACAAGCGCGCGTCACGGGGGCCCCGTTCGGCCCCCAAGGGAGAGCCAGACTGCTGCATAGCGCCAGGACCCTGCTGGTCATGCGCCCTGCAGTGGCGTGGGCGCCACGATGTCGTGGGCCAGCTGGTGCGCCGCCTCGGTGAAGCCCACGTTGACCAGCAGCTGGGCCAGCCAGCGGCGGGTGGTGTCGTCGCCCTTGAGGCAGCCGGTGAACTGGGGGTTGCGCAGCAGCTCCGGCAGGCACTGCCGCAGCGCCTCTCTCGCCCTGCAGGCCGGGGCGGGGGGGGGGCAGCAACTATCGGCACGCAGCACCCTCTGATGGTCGCCGCCAACCAAGAACGCAGCTGCCGTGCGAGCCCCCCACGACTGTGCTCCGAGAAGAGAGGCGGCTGCAGCACCTGCCACACCACCTGTCCACCCACTGCCCTTTCCCGGGAGCCGCAGCACCCGGCCTCACCTGGGGTTGTCGCTGAGGCGCAGGTAGCAGCGGATGATGTGCTTGAGCAGGCGCGGGCTGGGCTGCTCGCTCAGCATGACCACCATGTTGCCCAGGACGGCGCCCACGGCAAAGAAGCGCTCCGCCGTGGCGCAGATGTAGTTCAGGCCCACCTGTGGGGGCGTGCCGATGCGGATCAGGCGTGCGCCACCTGTGGCTGGCCGCAGGCGCAGGCGCAGCAACAGCGCAGCGGCGGCGGCGCCGCGGCTGCGACATGGCCCGCCTCGCCTGCTTGCGCCACAGGCACAGCAGCCGGGCAGCCCACACGGCCGGCGGGGCATGCACTCACATCGTCCAGCAGGATCTTCTGCACGATGAAGGTGGCCACCGTCTTGCTGAGCTCGCTGCCCATCTCCATGGTGCGTAGACACAAGGGGATGATCTCTGCGCAGCATCCCAGGGCGCGCCTGTCATCGCATGCCTCGCACTGTGCTGCTCTCTACAGGCGCACTCGGGCGCCAGCAAGCCAGGGCTCGGCGGCAGGCAGCAACGAAGGGCTGCGGCGGCTGGCGGCTGTGCGCTGGGGAAGCCTGCGGCCCCATGCAGCGTGCGCGCGGCAGGCAGCCTGCCGCAGTGCTGCCAGCAACTGGGGCTTGCCACGCGGGCATCCCCAGCAGAGTCGCCTGCGCGCATCCCTACCGCCAAGCCAGGCCCGGCTGCAGCAGCCGGCCGCCCGCACCCGTGGACAGCAGGAAGTTGATGACGTCGGTGTCGTCCACCTTGACCAGCGCGCCAATCACGCCCAGGCTGGTGAGCCGCAGGTACTCAAAGGGCCGCGTCTTGGACACCGTGTTCAGGAATGGGTACAGGAACAGCGGCACATGCGCTGCAGCAGCAGGTGGGCCGCCCCAGAGTGGGCCCGGCTGGCGGCGGCAGGCGTCCAGCGGCGGCGGCGATGCACGCTTGCATGGGCCTCGATGCAGGGCTGGCGCCCGCTGCTGGCAGGCGGGCTGCCCTCACAGGCCGCCACGTGGCCCGCCGCACCTTGCAAGAACAGGCCGCGCGTCTCGGGGTGCGAGGCCACGCATTGCAGCAGCGCCAGCGCGTTGCACACGCGATTGGAGGCGTGCGCTGTGAGCGACGGCGGCGACAGCAGCGGGTATATGGCCACGATCTCCTGCAGGAGGGCTGCTATGGTGCCGAAGCTGTACCACAGGTACGGTGCTAGCTCCGGGAAGTTTTCACGCTTCTTGCTGAGCTCTAACAACGCGTTCTCGCGGGTCTGCGGGTTGATGAGCTGCAGCACATACTGCTCGATGTCATTCCCTGCCATGGCGCCCCCTGCCCAGCCTCCTGGGCCTTGCAGGACTGTGTTTGCAGGCCCGCTGCCGCTGCCCACGCGGATTGAAACGTGTGCGATCTGTGGTGGGGCCGGGGGGCGGGGGCAGCTGGAGTGCGAAGGAACGCAACTAGTGTGGTTTCGCGCTCCCGCGGCGTCGGCGCGGCGGTCATCCGGGTGCGGGGGGGAGCCAGGGGGCAGCCAGTCGCGGCCTCGCGGCCCCTGTTGCCGGGCGTGTGGCCGTGCAGTGGACTGCTGCCCTGGATGCTGTGTAACCGCCGCCAGGACGCGGTGCGTGGTGTGCGGGGCCGCCGCGTGGACCGTCAAACTGCTGCTGCAGATGGACTGGCTGCCTGCAGCGGCGATGGATCGTGCGGGCCCATGCGCGGGTGCTGGATCATGCCGGTGGGGGCGGGATCAGGCGGCAGCCCTGGCCCTCCTGCTGACCCGCAGCCCGCCGCCACTCGCGCAGATCGAAGATCGCTCATGAGCGGCTGGGCCAGCGGACTGCAGGCCCTCGTCGACGCGGGCGCCATCACCGGCTTCGTGCTGATCACAGCCACGGGTGCCTGCCAGCCAGCAGCAGGGCCCTTTGAGGCTGAGTGCGCGTCCGCCGAGGTGTCACCCGCCCTGCAGCAGCTGATCGCCCCCTTCTACAGCGGCGACAGCGCACCCGGCTGCTACGAGCTGTGGGGTGAGCCGGGCCCGCCACCTCTGCTGCTGCGGCTGGGGCACGGCGTGTTGCTGGGGTGTGCTGGGGTGCTGCTCGCCTGCGCGCCAAGGCTGGCTGCTGTGGTGCCCCCACCACCCGCCCACCCGCAGGCCAGAAGCTGCAGGTCATCCACACCAGCCCCGGCAGGACGTTTGCAGTGGGACCCGGCAGGCGACTGGGCGTGGGGGCTCTGCACCTGCCGTGCGGCGTGCTGCTGGTGTCCTACAAGCGCAGCACCAGGCCCCAACAGGTGCGCGGGTGCCGGCTGGCTCCGCAGCACCCAGGGTGGAACGCACTCCCGCGCGCAGGCAGCCCCGCCAGCTGACAGCGTGGTGCCGGCCACGCCCCTGCAGGTGGTGTGCGCCGTGGAAAAGGTGTGCGCCAGCATGATGAGCAGCACAGAGCAGCAGGCCAGTGTGATGTTGCGGGCGGGCTGCTGAGCTCCGCCAGCAGCATCCAAGCCCCCACAGGGTAGCCTGGGCGGCAGGCGGCAGGGGGCAATGGCAACGGCGCCAGCGGCGCCGCCCAGCGCGCTGGAGCAGCGCACCTGGCGCAAGGCTGCGCAGCGTGCGCTGCGCATAGCACTGACCGCTTTCAAGGAGGCGGGCACGCAGTGCGCGGATGCCAATGCCGCCGGGCAGCGGGCCGGCACGCAGCTCAGCAACGCGGTGCTGACGGCCATGCACCTGCCAGCCATGCCCCTGGGCGTGCTGGCGGACGTAGAGGGCCTGCCGCATGCTGCGGCCGCCAAGCTGGCGGCGCGCGCTGCAGAGTGCCTGCAGCAGCTGCAGGCTGCAGCCGAGCAGCAGGCGGCGGCAGCGCAGGCCATGGAGGCTGCGCTGGGCGCTGTGCGCGGCTGCGTGGACCAGCCCGACTGGCAGGACAGGCAGCCCGTGTTCCAGTCGCTCAGCGTGCCGGCTGCAGCCGCAATGCTGCAGCAGGTGGTGGACATGCACTGTGCTGAGCTGGCCGTCAAGTGGCAGCTGCTGGCTGGCTTTGAGCACGTGGTGGGCGCCTGTGATGTCCTGCACACCCAGGTGCGCGAGCGCCTGCCAGCAGCAGCTGGGTGCAAACATGCCAGGGCACGGTCGGGCTAGGCTGCCACGTGTGTCTGCTGCCCACCGGCGTGCCCCTGTGCGCTGTGCAGGCTCCCAGCAGGCTGCCAGCCACCAGCAAGCAGCGCGAGGAGGACACCAGGGAGCGGCTGACCGTGCATGTCACCACGTGGCTGCTGAGGCCCTGCATAGACGACGCACACATTGAGCAGCTGCTGCAGCTGCTGACCGATGACATGGCGGGCTTCTGACGGCGGGCACCAAATGACATGGCGGGCTTCTGACGGCGCGCACCCAGGCGTGCGGCTGCGGGTGATGTGAGATTGTGATGGGCAGGGCCGCAGCCACAAACCCACCCTGACCACAGCTGTAAAATATTACAAGGGGCTGAAGCGTGTGGACACGGCGCACTGCCAGAGACAGCTGATGAAAGATTGCGTGATGTGGATGGCCGGGCCAGGCCAGCGCATACTGCGGCAGGCGAGCCGCGTGGTCGCGTGGCAAGGGATTGCAGGGGGGGAACAAGCATGAATGATCAGCTGAACTGCAGCTCCGCCTCCATGATCGCCAGGGCGTCGGTGGGCAGCATGAGGAATGTATCCAAGAACAGGTCGCCGGTTTTGGGCACCTCTGCGACGCCCACCAGCCTGCATGCGCGGACGCGGCAACACGCTGGTGAGGGACAAGCTTGCCAATCCTCATCCGTGCAACGGCACCAAACAGGCTGTGGCGCTGCTGCACAGGCTGCCAGCGCTACTGACAGCAGGCGGTGCTGCCCCAGCAGCACTCACTTGGCCTTGCCGCCTGACAGTCGCCTGCCCGTTGAGCTGCGGATGCGGCCGCTGCTGCTCTCCGTCGTCAGCGTTGACCGCACCAGCAGCGGCGGCGCCTTGTACAAGCTGCCTGCAGGCATGACACACAGCAGTGGCCCACATCAACACACGTGCATCCAGCCGTCGGTGTGGTGGTCCGCTTCCAACCCCTTGCCCAGGCATCCCCGGTGCGTGACTCCGCCGCAGGGTGGTGTGCGCGCCCTGGAACGCCAGTGCCAGCAGCGCACCGCCTGGCCGGCGGTGCAGGGTGCCTGCCCGCCCGCCTACAAGATGCGAGAGCCAGCACCGCACCTGCTGTGAACCGGAACTCAGCATTGAACACCATGTCTATCACCCCGGTTGCCGTATCCAGCTCGCCCTGCAGGCGGGCAGCCATGCAGCGCGCGGCGCCAGCATTGGTTGCAACCAAGCCGGAGCAGCCGCCGGGCAGGTGCGGAGTTGCAGCCCACCTGCTGCGCTGACGATCAGAGCGTCGAATTACATGCATAGAATGCTGCCCGTGGGTGCATCCAGCTCACCCTGTGACACAGCAGGCGCGCCCCAGTGACAGGCGCGTGCAGCAGCACCGCAGGTGCAGGGGAGAACCCCCGTGACAGCATGCATGCGGCCCATGGAACGCAGCAGGCAGGCCTGCAACATGCCGCCGCCCACTGCTTGCATGGAAGCGGCAGCTGCCGCGCGCGCACCTCGAACCGCTCTGGTTTGATGGCAATGTTGAGCGGGGGCGGCATGGGCAGCCCCAGGACGCGCGCGGTGCGCCAGTTCAGGTCCGGGATGATCAGCTCTGCATGCACCACAGGGCGCCAGCCAGGCCGCTGTCAGCGCAGCTACCAGATTGCGCACCAGCACCACAGCCTGCTTGGCTGCCTTGAGCTGCTGAGCTGCGCAGTGCCTGGCGTGCGCTGCGCGAAGGCCTGCATGGCCCACCTGCTGCGTCGAAAATCAGCTGCAGCTTGCCGTTGCCCAGGTCGGTGACGGTGCCGCTGCCACCACCACCCGCTGCATTGTAGCTGAACATGGGGTAAACGCTGACAGCCAGCTCGCACGCTGAGGTGGTGTTCAGCTTGACCTGCGCCCCAAGCATGGGCCAGACATGTCGGTGGGTGGACCAGGCGCGGGCGGGGGGTCATGTCGCAGGCATTGGTCAACGAACGGCCCAAACGCCACCGGTAAGCCGGCAATCACCTTGGTGGTTGCTGCTGGCACCATGGCACTGCTGCTGGCTTGAAGCCGCACCCCACGGCGCCGGGGCGTGTGGCCACACGCGCCTGCGGACGCGAGCGAGATCAGATTGCGCCCCATGCAATTCTGCCGCTGCGGGAAAAAAATGCGGGCCGAGGCTGAGGGCGGCAGGCCGGCACTGACCAGGAACCGACTTGTGCAACATGTGCGCGGACATTGCTGCTGCCGCGCTCGCTCTGTGCGCAGTGTGCGCGCGTGTGGCCCCGCGGTCGTGCAGAAGCGGGGAGCGGGAGGCGCGCCGAGGGCCCTGGATTGCGGAGCTGCTTCGCAAAATGTGAGAAAGAATGGCGGGGGAAGCAGCGTCGGCGTGGGATGTCAGTTTCGCGGCAATTGCGAGGTGCCCCGGTCGCTGCTCAAGCAGCGCGCCCCCTCAAAACGCGTCCACTCGGCACAACGTGTGAGGTGGCACGGCCCTGCCTGCGTTGACCCACTGTGATCTGGGTGTCTGAGTCGGTGAAACGGGCGAGTAGTACTGCATGGCGTGGGCGCGAGTCCAATGCGGGCAATGCAGCCATCGACTTGTCGCCCCCGGGCCCTGCCGCCCGGCGCTGTGAGGGCCGTGCGCCGGGCCCGCGCGGTCGTGCGCCACGCCAGCAGCGATGCGGACCGGCCGGCGGGCGGAGCCCTCGGACTGCCCTCCGCAGCTGGCGCAATGATGCGGGCTGTCATTGGGGCCGGTGTGTCCACAGGTGTGGTGGCACGGACGACAGCAGGATGTGCCGCCAGGGGCGTGGGCTGCGGCTGCGGCTCCACTGGTCGGGCGGACGGGCGG
>Ga0315905_10008318_pt1 | contig 10489 bp, 9 predicted proteins | sample LakEriMetagenome_5_FD_203522 | JGI IMG/M metagenome (GOLD analysis project Ga0315905, IMG submission 203522) | Freshwater fungal communities from buoy surface, Lake Erie, Ohio, United States - Buoy 4 MA121 | ecosystem: Environmental > Aquatic > Freshwater > Lake | place: USA: Lake Erie, Ohio... | reverse complement strand
GTCAACGCCGTTTGGCGGGGATCGACTCTAATGACGCCGATTGGAGGCGGGGTCACCATCGCCACCAAGAGTTTGCTGAAAGACCAAGCAGCGGTCGATGAGGCCGTCGGGCAGCAGGCCACCAAATCGGCTCCTGCCAGTGACTTGGCTGAAGGCCGCTGGTGGTGGGACTGATCGAGCGACCAGGTAACTGTTGTCGCGACGATTGTTGTTTCAACGATCGACCAACGAAAAAACCTCCGGCGAGACCGGAGGTTTTTTTATGGAGCTATCGATTCTGAAGCCATTGCTGCAGCGTCGCCAGATCGCGTACCGTCGCATCGATCCGGTCTGGAAGCAGATGGTCGGGTTGATGATCGATATGCTCCATGTGAAGCGAAAGCGGAACCTTCAACCCGTCTCGGAGCACTTTCCGAAAAAAGGATTGCACATGGGGTCCTTCCCCCAGTGGCACATCCCTCGCCTCCCCCCGCTCGACCACAGCATCCTTCAGAAAAATCGCTCCGATGCGTTCCTTCATCCGCGCATAAATGGTCTCCCACGAGCTGGTGGCTTCGACCGTGGTGTGACGGAGATCCAGCGCCAGTGCCATCTGCTGGACCGGTAAATCGCAGAAGACTTCGAGGAGATCGAGCACTGGGGCGCCGACGTACCCGGCACCAGCATGATTTTGGTAGAGCGCCGTGATGCCCAGTCCCTTGCAGACGTCCGCCAGCGACTTTGCCTGACCAGCGAATTGCTCCAACTGCGGCAGCAGAGGCCGCGATAGATCGTATTTGTAGTAGGCCATCCGGAAATACTTGACCCCTTCTTTGGCCGCTATTTCCAGTACTCTACCAACGTCCGGATGGTCGCCCCGTTGGATGTCGGTGGTCAGGATGTGGAAATGGCGATCGCGGGCTCTCAGTGCTTCCAGTAGCCGTGGGAGTTTCTCGGATGCCTCGGCCGGTTCCACCTGACCTCCCTGCCTCACCGTCGCCTCGATTCCCGCAACAGGCCAACTCCCCACCAGTTCCGCCAAGTTCTGAGTTTCCATCCTCTGAAACGGCTTCGCGAAGATACAGATTCGGAGCGGATCCGAAAGGGATTCACTTGCCCTGACCGCTTGCAGTGCCTCCGCTTGCCATCGACTGAGACACAATGCGGTGCCTAGTCCCAGGATTTGCCTCCGATTCGGTGGGGCACAGGGCGGGCCTTTGGGAACAGAGCTCATACCATCCTGCATCGGGGCTCTCCCGCCCGGAAATTGCCAGAAGTTGCTGGCCCATCCCCGGCGTTCATGTCGTTAAGTTCGATCTATTCGGTTCGATCGATTCGAGCGACCATTTGCTGCAAGAGGCCGAACGGACTTCCTGCACGAAGTCGCCTTCAGTCTACTATTATGGAGAGAAATCGCAATCGAATCATGAGCTGATGGCGGCGGTTGACTGGATTCATAAATCCGCAAGCAGCTCATGCGGCCACTCCTTCTTTTCAAGGCGTCTTGCTGTGAATTCCGTAGGCATCATCGGTTTGGGATATGTCGGTCTGCCATTGGCAAAAGCCTTCGTTACCTCGGGGGTGCCAACTTATGGCTTTGACATCGATGCAAAGAAAATCGACCTGCTTCGCCGCGGGCAAAGTTACATCCGGCATCATGATGCTGAATGGCTGACCGATGCGATCAAGGCAGGGAACTTCATTCCTACCGAAGATATGGCGCGATTGAGCGAACCGGATGCGATTCTGATTTGCGTGCCGACGCCTTTAACCAAGTCCCGAGATCCTGACCTTTCCTACATCGAATCGACAGCCGAAGCGATCGCAGCGGCCTTACGACCAGGACAACTGGTGGTCCTGGAAAGCACCACCTATCCGGGTACGACGCGTGATGTCGTCGGCCCCATCCTCGATCGATCAGGGCTTCGGTGTGGCACCGACTATTTCCTCGCTTTCAGTCCCGAACGAGAGGACCCGGGCAATCCTTCTTTTTCAACGCAGACGATCCCTAAAGTCGTCGGAGGGATGGATCCGCTAAGTCTTCAGAAGGCCGTTGCTATCTATTCCCGGGCGATGAAGCAAGTTGTTCCTGTCTCTTCATGCGAAGTGGCCGAAGCATGCAAGATTCTGGAGAACACCTACCGCAGCGTCAACATCGCGATGGTCAATGAGCTGAAGGTGCTGTTCCTCCAGCTGGGAATCGACATCTGGGAAACGATCGATGCTGCCAAGACTAAGCCTTTCGGCTTCCAGGCGTTCTATCCCGGCCCAGGTCTTGGCGGCCACTGTATCCCGATCGACCCGTTCTACCTCACTTGGCTGGCGCGCTGTCACGAACTACCGACCCGATTCATCGAACTGGCCGGCGAGATCAATACGTCGATGCCACGGTTTGTTGTCGATCGAACGGCCGAAGCGCTCAACACGGTCGGCAAGCCGATTCGGGGAGCAAAGATCGGAATCCTCGGAGTCGCCTACAAGAAGGATATCGATGACCCGAGGGAAAGCCCCAGCTTCAAGTTGATGGAGCTGCTGGGAGAACGAGGCGCACAGCTAAGTTACTCAGACCCGCATATTCCCAATCTTCCCGCCATGCGTTCCTTCGATGTCCCTGCCCTCACCGCGCAGCCCCTTTCGGCCAATTACCTCCAGCAACTCGATTGCTGCATCATCGCTACCGATCATTCGGCATTCGATTATCGGCTGATCGTTGATGCCTCCAACTTGGTAATCGACACCCGGGATGCGACTCGAGGCATTCCCGCCCCGGCTGGAAAGGTCTGGAAAAGCTGATTGGGGATTGAAGAAGTCAGCATGAATAGTCCGCTTGGAGTGAGATTTCTGCTGCCCGCAGGCTCGCATCCTATCGGTCATGATGCAATGGCAAGGCACCCGCATATCAGGTGACACTGAACCGACGGCACGGCCTGTTTGGCTAGGTCGGACCAGGTTCGGTGGCGATCGGCGAGAGTCGATTTGGGGCGGGATTTCGATTGCCAACCGCGTCCATCGTCGAGCGATCGCAGTAGCTACGATCCGGCCCGCCGCATCGGTGGACTTTGGCTGGGACCCAGCGAACTGTCGTCGGGATCGACCCCAGCTTCCCGCACGCCGCGACGATTGAAGTAAGGATGATCTGGAAGGTCCAGTTGTGGCAGTACAGGGACAAAGCGAACTTGGCCGTCTTCGAAAAGGATATTGATTCCCCTGCCTCCGTGAACCAGCCACTGATCCCGTCCCTCATCCTCCAGTGGGCTGTCGGCCAGGATGGCATAGTTTGCCCTCCCATCCAACCTGGGAGCCGAATAGACTCCCTCCGACCAGTAGCCAAGATTGTACGCGTAGCTTCCGCCTGCAAGCTGCTGCCAGTAGCTCTGGAAATGATCCGATGCCTTCTTCATTGCACTCTCAGAGGGCAAGCTCCCCTGCACCAGCCATAGCCCGCCCAGAGATGGGCACCACAACTGGCCCGCGTCGTCCAGGATGCCCGCATCGTTGAGCTGCAAGGCATACGAACCAGCGAACGACATCGGACCCTGCAAAGCGATCTGCGGCAAATGACGCTGCGGACTGAGGCTGGCAAACTGCGACAGTGAGAATCCCAGCTGCGCCAAATTCCTACTGCATTGTTCTCGCCTAGCCTGCTCCCGAGATTGCATCAATGCGGGCAGTAGAAGGCCAATGCAGATCGCAACGCCCAACGCCGTACCAGCGAAATCCCACCACCCTTGTCGTTCGGTTCGCGACAGGCCTTCCTGAGCAGCCAGAGGACGGAGCGGTGCAGAGACTGGATCCGGGGAGGCCGTTGGGTCGGCAGACTCCTCGTGCGACACTGCGGCAATCGCGTCCAGTGTCCGTTCCGCCAGTCCTTCAGGTATCGGTGGATCGTCCTCTGCATCGGCAAAAGGCATCAGCCTCTGCTGAAGCTCCAAAAGGCGCTCTTGCAGTTCCTCAGACTCGGCGATCCTCTGAGCCACCTTCGACATCGTGGGAGCATCCAATGCCCCTAAAAGAAACCCCAGCAGAGTTTCATTCGAGATCGAATTGGCTTCGAATGAATCCATCGTCTACTTCTACCAACTCAAGGCTATTTGAGACATCGTTCGATGTCCCCGTTCGGTCGCCTCACCCACGCAGCAAGTCAGCTCGGCTGCCGCTTCTGGAAGATCTACGCCCAGAGGCTTCTTCGGGTTCACCAACCCAGCATAGAATCTCCGCCTGAAATTTTCCCGGCGCCACCTCCAAAAGGCAAATTTCCAGAGGTCTCCGGGATCGATTTTCCTCTTCCTGCGGAAAAACATCCGGGGTGACAGTCGGACGCCTTGGTTGGCACTGCGCTGCCATCATCCCGTCGTTCGGGCCCCATCATCAAGCGTGCGAGGAGATTTTCTTCTGATAAAAGAGCGTGCCTCCCAGGCCTGGCCCACCCTGAACCTGAGAAAATCCAACGCGATGATAGAGTGCCCTGGCTGGCCGATTGTGCTCGAGCACTTCCAGCGTGATCTTCCCCACGCCCCACTGCCCAGCCTCTTCTTCGATGGCTGCCAGCAGTTTTCCACCAACTCCCTGGCCTCGGTGTGAAGGGATCACCACTAGGTCATGGATGTTTAGAGTCTTTTTCCCCATGAATGTCGAGAAACCCAGGAAGCAGACCCCCATCCCTACCGGCGCTGCGTCATCCCACGCCAAAAAAACTCGGGCCGTTGGAAACTCCTGAAGCCCCGGGATCAACGCCGCCATAACCGATCCAGGAAGTGGCTCCCCATTCCCTGTCGGTTCGATCGCATACGCCGCTAGCATCGCCTCAATCGCTTGTTGATCGATGAGTTTGTGCAAGTCCGCCAAGCGAATCTCCATCGACAATCCTGCAACTTTCTCAAGTAGGTTCTTGAAACCCGCCGAGGTATCTTGTTCCACGGCCCACCAGGTACTCTGGTGGTGCTGTCCCAACCACCGCTCTGGGTGTCTTGGTATCCGGTGGCGCAGATAACGGGGCTGGAAAAAGATCATTCTAAGCGATGCCATCGAGACTCGGGCATTTCTTCAATCCAGCATGAATCGATGGGAGGCGATCCGTTGGCCATCGCAAGTCGATTGCTACAATGTCCGGCCGTTATGTTCTACCTTCCAATCCTTCCCCGGCCTCTTCCGTTTCGAGATCCTCCTGAAGCCATAAGACGGATCCTCCAGCGGCTCATTCGGTTTCATCCTTCGCACATGGACGGTGATCGACCCATGTACCCCACACCCGATCCCAGTCCCCAACGCACGCACTACAACTCGATCGGGGCGTCCTCGTCATGAAGATGCGCGGTGCAACAAGCGATCGACCGGTGAGTTTTGCGATCGGCGCCAGTTGTCGCTCTCTGGCTCAATCGTTGGTCCAGTGGAGCGACCTGCGAGGCGCATGCGATCAGTTTGCCGATCGGGATCTCCCCTGCCCTCCTCTGGTCCCTGCGTGGCGGTTGAACCGAGCGGCCGAGCAAACGGCAGCCCTTCAGTCCTCGCCGCCCTGGCTGTTCCTAGCAGGTGGAACCGAGCATCACCGCGGCAGTCTTCAGTGGCTCAGCGGCGTCATGACTCTGGCCGCTCCCAGTCTTCCCACGATAGCGCGCCTGCGCACCTTGCGCGCCTGGCAACGATGGACTCGCAGATCTGGGTGCCGTTTTCCCCAAACGATTCCCATGCGATCCATGCTGGCCGATCCCCATCGAAATTGTCTGAAAGGCGACGATCCACGATGGCTGATAAAATCGTTGCATCACGCAGGCGGATTCCATGTGACACCCTGGCAACCGACCATTTCCCCAGCGCCTTCCCGGCATGGGCTGGTGCAGCAGTGGGTCGATGGTCGAAGCGTTGGTACCTTCTTCCTGACTCGCCCCGGCCAAGTGCAGTTTCTTGGCTGTGTCGAGCATTGGAGGTCGGAGCATCTCCCAGCTCCCGCACCCTACGCCTTTCGTGGTGGGTGGGGACCCGCACCTCAGCGAATGGAAGTCTACCAGCGTTGGATCCGATTCGCGGAGGTGGTTCAGGAAGAATCGCCGGCTCTCGGGCTTTGGCAAGCCGATTGGATTGTTCCCGAAGAGGGGCCTCCGGTACTTTTGGAAATCAATCCGCGATGGTCAGGACTGACGGAACTGGTGGAACGGTGGAGCGGTCAGAATCTCAGTCAGGCGCACTGGGAATGTCTGACGGGAAAGCCAATTCAGAATCGAACTCTGTTTTCGGGGCTGGAACCCGTTGCCAACCTGCTGTGGGGTAAATCGATTCATTACGCGAGGTCCGCCGGTCAGGTCGATGCGCCGACGGCGCAGTGGTTCTGGGATCATCGTTTTCAGGGATCGATCCCGACATCGATTCCTACCGAAGGAATGTGCTATCTGGCCGATCTGCCGCATCCTGCCACGATCATCGCCCAGGGCGCACCGATTTTGAGCGCAATCAACGTCGGTGCTTCCCCGAGCCATCTGCTGGCGTCCGCATTGGCCTTCGATCAGCAACTCCATCAGCGTCTATTTCACGGGAAGGATTCTTCAACGCTGCCTTAGGAGAACGGCTGAAAGAACCAGCTGCCAGATCCAGGGTGATCGTTGGCATTCAGGGAGACGGTGCGGTCGGCAACTTGCGTAACTGCAAATGGCGGAACTGCACCTTGGTGACTCCATCTCCATGGATCTGCACTGCGATCCGACCTGTGCGTGGGATCGATGGGTCGGTTTCGCGATAATCGACCGTCTGGACTTCATTCAACCACAGCTGAATGCGATCGCCCTGGGCACGGATCCGATATTGGTTCCAGTCATCCTTCTTCAGCGCTTGCTGCAACACTTGCGGATCGGCCTGCGCGAGAAACTTGTTGCGCCGACTTTCGTCGTACAGCGATCCGTCGTAACCAGCGCCCAGATCCGCTTGGTAGCCCGTCATCTCATGATGATCAGCGATCCGCTGCGATCGGAACTGGACACCCCCGTTGACGAATCCTTCGGTTCCCTCAATTCGATACTGCAGTTGCAGTTCGAAGTCGCCAAAATCGTCGAGGGTGCAAAGAAACTCATTGCGAGGAAATCGTTTGTCCAGCGAGCCGGCCACCAGCGCATCGTTCTCGATTCTCCAAAACTCTTTTCGATCCTCCTCCCAGCCACGCCACGATTTCCCATCGAACAGGTCGTACCATGCTTTTTGGGTTGTTTCGATCTCCGTGGAAGATTCCTGGGCTAGAACTCCTCTGTCGATCTCTCCCGAAATCGCAAGGAGGGTCAACACAGCCAGATTGGCCGCAAGCCACTTGGTGGCCAGCCGGGAGAATGGGGACGCCATGAGCTGATTCCTGTCGAAAAACGTCGATTCCCAAGGGATGTTTCACCCCAGCGATTGTAGACCAAAGCCCCTTTGGCCATGAAGCGAGTTAGGGAGGAGGAGTTTCGGAATTCGTTCGGTTTTTGCAAGGGAGCCAGCGGGGTCGTTATCTTGTAAACGCGGTTTGTGGGGCACTAAATCTGGGGTGCCCATGGCACCCTTCAATCGACTTGCTAGGATGCCTGATCCGCCTTCCAATGGAAGCAACGGGTGGGTGAGCTGCAGGTACGGATGGAGTGATCGGATTCGGCGTACGCCGGAGGTCAGGAGGAGCGATGTCGGGGGAGGTAAAGAATTTCCGCAAGGATGGCGCGGTCAAGAAGCCGATTTCTTTTTCGGAGCTTCAGGATCGCAGTCCCCCGTACGACCTGCAGGCCGAGGCGGCCGTGCTGGGATCGATGATGATCGATCCTCGGATCGTCAATGATCTGCTGTTGGAAATTCGGGAAGAAGACTTTTACGATTCGGCTCATCAGAAGATCTTTGCGCACATCAAATCGATCTACGACGAAGGGCGGTCGATGGATCCGATGATCCTCGCCAACTCGCTCAAAAAGAAAGGGCAGTTGGATGAGGTCGGCGGGGTGGCGATGCTGGCCGATCTAGCCCGCTCTGTCCCGCACGCAGCCCATGCTTCGTTCTATGCCAAGATCGTCGTCGATAAAGCGGTGCTGCGCCGCTTGATCGATACCTCCAGCGAAATCCTCCATGAAGCGTACGGAGGAACCACGGAGGTCAGTGAGTTGGTGGCGACTGCGGAAGCGAAGATCCTGAAGGTTCAGGACGAACGGAACGCCACAGCCACCTCCAGCATCTCCGATGTCCTCAAGGAAGCGATGAAACGGATCGATGCACGGCTCCGCGGTGAGAAACTGGAAGGGGGCGTGATGACCCACTTCGCGGATTTCGACAAGATGACCGGCGGCCTGCATAATGGCGAACTGGTCATCCTGGCAGCACGTCCCAGCATGGGCAAGACGGCTCTTGCGATGAACATCGCCGAACATGCAACGCTCAAGGGGAAAGCTCCAGTCCTTTTTGTCAGCCTGGAAATGTCGGCAATCGAATTGGCCGATCGCCTCCTCTGCTCGGTCGCTCGCGTCAACGGCAGTCGACTTCGCAACGGAACGATTTCCTCCGAAGATCGTCAGCGACTGGTCGGCTCAGCCATGCAGATCTCCCAGGCTCCTCTCTTCGTCGACGACTCTCCAAGTCGATCAGTCAGCGAAATCGCCGCCGTAGCACGGCGCATCGATCAGCAGGTCAAACAGAAGCAAGGGCATCTGGGGCTGATCGTCATCGACTACCTGCAGTTGATCGAGCCAGAGAATCAGCGAGACCCTAGGCAGGAACAAGTCGCCAAGATCGCTCGACGACTGAAAATCTTGGCTCGCCAGCAGCAAGTCCCCGTCCTTTGCCTAGCGCAGCTCAATCGACAGGCCGAGGAAGGGAAGGACCACACGCCTCGGCTCAGCCACCTCCGGGAATCGGGAGCGATCGAACAGGATGCCGACGTCGTGATGTTCGTCCACCGCGAAGAGTATTATCATCGTGGCGAAGCTGCCACACAGTACGCCGGACAAGCTCAGATCATCATCGCCAAACAGCGCAATGGTCCCATCGGTGAAGTCGATCTTCTTTGGGAACGTGAGTACACGCGCTTCCTCGATAAAGCCCCGGAACGCCTTTCGGAATTCGATGGCTATTCCGGGTTTTCCTCCCCTGGTGGCTTTTAGACTCCCCGAACGTTCTGCCGCAGCCATTCAGCCGTCCTCTCTCGATGCTGAACGTCTCGGTGCCCTCGAATGACCGCCTTCCCCCGTCGCTACCTAGGACGGATCGCGTCAAGATCACCGTGCGACTTGAAGCCGTTGCTGCAACAGGGCCCTTGCGCCTCTGTCTATAAATCGGTTGATGCTACCGAGCGTGCCTTGCAGCCTAGCCTCAACGGCTCTTGCTGTTGGCTACAATAACGGCATGGATCCAAGGTAGTCGTGCAAGCGACATGGAGTCGATTCCCTGGCGAAGGAAGTGAGGCGTGGTGATGAGGCGATGGGTGGCGACGTGGATGCTGGGAAGTGCTGGTTCGATGGTAGCGGCGATCGCTCATGCGGAGGACTGGCGGCTTTGGCGCGGGCCATCGGGGAAAGCGGTGATCACTCAGGCAGAAGGTCTAGTGACCAACTGGAACGACACGGAAAAGGTGATCTGGAGCCAACCCTTGCCTGGACGCGGGCATAGCAGCCCCTGCATCGCTGGAGATCGGATCGTACTGGAAACGTGCGACGAAGCGACTCAGACACAAAGCGTGGTGGGCCTGGACCGCGCCACCGGGAAGCAGCTCTGGCAGACACCGATCAATCAAGGTGGACTGCCTAAACTCCATCCCAAAAACACCCATGCATCATCGACCATCGCTTCCGACGGTACGGCCTTCTATGCCCCCTTCCACCACCACGACAAGATCGATCTGGTGAAGTTGGATCCGGATGGAAAAATCCTTTGGCGCGTCGACGCGGGCCCCTTCTCCCCCAAGCTGTACGAATACGGCTATGCAGCGTCGCCCACCATCTATGGATCGACTCTGATCGTGACCGCCAATTGCGACCGCGCCTCCTGGATGAAGGCATTCGACCTGCAGACCGGGAAGGAAGTCTGGTCCCAGGAGATGCCTCGCATGCTGGTCTGGTCTTCCCCGATCGTCGGCCAAGTGGCTGGAAAAGACCAGTTGCTGCTCAGCGGCTTTGAGGCGATGTCCGCCTACGATCCAACCAACGGCAAGCAGCTTTGGACAACCCCATGCCTGACGCTGGCCACCTGCGGAACCGCAGTCTGGGAAGGGGATGTCGTCTTCGCCAGTGGTGGTTTTCCAAAGGCGGAGACCGTGGCGGTCAAGGCCGACGGGTCGGGCCAGATCCTCTGGAAGAACAACGTGAAGTGCTACGAGCAATCGATGCTGGTCGATCGAGGCTTGGTCTACGCTTTCAGCGATCAAGGCGTAGCCTACTGCTGGGAAGCGGCCACTGGGAAGGAACTCTGGAAGGAACGGCTTAAAGGCCCCGTCTCGGCCTCCCCCTTGCTGATCGGCGACAAGATTCTGGCCACCAACGAACTAGGGACCACTTGGGTCTTCCAGGCGACCGGCGAAGGC
>Ga0315905_10008316_pt1 | contig 10490 bp, 18 predicted proteins | sample LakEriMetagenome_5_FD_203522 | JGI IMG/M metagenome (GOLD analysis project Ga0315905, IMG submission 203522) | Freshwater fungal communities from buoy surface, Lake Erie, Ohio, United States - Buoy 4 MA121 | ecosystem: Environmental > Aquatic > Freshwater > Lake | place: USA: Lake Erie, Ohio... | reverse complement strand
AACGAGGGCGCGGAGAACTACACCCTGCGGCTCCGTGAGGCGTCTGGCACCGCGCGCATGCTGCAGATGCTGCCGTCGGCCGCTGTCCTGTCCCAGATCGCTCTCCCCATGCAGGTTGCTGCCCATTCCTCCGTTTGCGCTGTTCCTCCCTGCTGGTTCCGTTCAATCTTGCGACTCGCTTTTTGACCCGGCCGCTCTTTCTTATGCAGCAAGCGGCCGCAGCCAACGGCGAGCTCGGATTGCTTGAGGGCAAAGCAGTTGCACTGCTGCACCCCGCCCTGATGGCGGGTCTCTACCTGACCACGCTGTACACGGGTTACCAAGGGCTCAAGTGGCGCGAGGTGCGCACCGTAGGCGATGACCTGAAGGCCCTGCAAGCGCAAGCCAAGCCCTACGAGGCTCGGATCGCGGCGGCGGGTGAGGCAGGTGATGCCAGCGCGAGCGCTGCTCTTGCGCCGCTCCAGTCCCAGATTTCTGAGCTGACCGCCAAGCGCAAGGACATGCTGGCGGCGGGCTATCGCGACAAGCATTGGGCCTTGGCGTCCGTCCTTCTGGCCTGCGGGGTGACATTCTCTATCGAGGGCGGGGTTGACACGTACATGCGCGTCGGCAAGCTGTTCCCCGGCCCGCACCTGTTCGCTGGCGCTGGCATCACGGTCCTCTGGGCCGTGGCGGCTGCACTTGTGCCCAAGATGCAGAAAGGCGAGGATTGGGCGCGCACTGCGCACATCGGCATCAACGTCGCCATCCTGGGCTTGTTCACTTGGCAGCTTCAATCTGGGTTCGAAATCCTGGATAAGGTTGGTCCCAGCGCGCCCGTTAACAAATCACGCATCACAACCTCCCCTTATGAACCCGTCGCGAGTGTTTCTGATCATACGGCACGCATGCGCAGGTGTGGAACAAGGTTCCATGGGTGCCTGTTGTCAAGGCCGTCGCGGCCGTCGCCAAGTAAGCGCGGCTGTTTTGTGGTTTAATTTTACAGAAGTGTGTGTATAAATTGTGGAAACATCATGTGTGAAGGAACTGCAACGGATCCGCTGGCACCTAAGTGGAATCTGCATCATCTCCATGACACACCAACCGGCGTTTTTCATTCAGTGGAATGAGTGGCGTGGAATTGTGCGCCAGATCCCACGCTGCCGGTATCACACGTCCGTGAGGGTCGTCAGTGTCACCGTCTTCGTTTTCGTCTGCCATTGCATCAGAGGCTGAGGCTTCAGAGTTGGCTCCCTCTGTCCCATTTCCGGACTCCAGCGTGCTACTCTCAAGTGGGATATTCGCAAGTTCTGTGTAGAGCTCTAGCCGATCGCCCGCAGCATGTTTCAGAATGACTTCGTTTGACCAGTTGCTTATACCATTGCTGTCGGGGTCACCCTCAGTGCTGCTTCCCACGCCCGATGTGCGATTTTCTTGTGACGTCAGCTGGGTGCTGCTGCTGTTCACAGTATCGACAGCAGAAGATGCCTGCCGATTCTGCCGCTCCTCCTGCGGAGAGCCACTTGCGGTTCTAGCGCCTATATCCACGTTGGGCGTTTCGGGTGCTGATGCAGCTTGAGGACAGGCTCTGGGAGAGTTTCTGCGGCGCGGAGTGTGAGCAGCAATGTCGATCAGCGAGACCAGATGGTCCATGCGCTTATCCGCCCCGAAGTCGTCGAGGGACTCCTCCGGCCTGCAGTCCAGCGGGCCGAAGCTGTTGGCGGTTGTGGCCTCCGGAGCATACTCAGGCAGGCCCGATGGAATACTGCAGAAGCGAGCGGGGTCCCCCGCAATCCCGTCCGCTGGCTGTCTCAGCGGCCGCAGCGCGCGCCTTGTTGCGCTGCGGGCGCGCCGATGCAGAGGGTCCTCGACTGCGCAGGCCTTGCGCCCATCTTCTGCCAGCGCATAGAATGAGCTGCCCGTTGCCTCGCTGTCAGACACGTCCTCGGGCCACGGCAGCACGTCGTCGCTGGCGCTGCCAGACAGGGAGAAGCCGTCACGCAGCGCCTCGCTCGAGTGCTCGAGAAACAACGAGTAGTTGCGGGGCACCAGAGTGCGCAAGCGCCCACCCGCGTGGCTGGGCCCGTGCTCCCATGTCGCAGCGGACGGCGGGCCCGCCGCGACCGGACCGAGCAGCACGGCAACGATGGCAACGCCTGCGAGCCACCGCGCCGACGAATGCCGCCTGCACCCCGCCCCTTGCGCTGCAGTGCGAACCGTGGGATGCAGTGCAATCCGCGCTGAAAGGTGCTGTGTGTGTTTGTTTGTTTGTGTGTGTGTGTGTGTGTGGTGTGTGTGTGTGTGTGTGGTGTGTGTCTGTGTGTGTGTGTGTGTGTGTGTGTGTGTGTACCGCCGTCGTTGACAAAGTCTTGTTCAGCGAGTGTGGCAGCGTCGGCCGCTGCCGCGTCGGGGAATCGCGTGGGCTTGGAGGATAGCCGAGTCCCAGTGAGCGGGTGAAGGTACTGGCGCGCGCTGATGAGCAGGAGGCCTCCCACTGCTCTTCACCATGTCGTGCGCCCCATGTTAATGTCTGTATCTCAAACGCGCCCTCGCCCTCACGCAAAGCCTCTCCCGCCTCTTTCCTTCTTTCTTTCTGCCCTCATACCCTCTTATGTTCCCTCCCTCTCTCCTCTCGCCGCAATGCACATGACTCCAACGAAGCACAGTCAAAAAACTAGTAATAAAAACACTAGTAGTAAATTTCCAACATATACAAAGGGGGCGCTGCGCGGCCTCGAAACAGGGAGACGGATCGTGGGCGCTGAGCGTAGGACAGAGCTGGCCAGCAGCATGTACCGCCCGGTGTTTTTCGTCACCGCATGCGCGGCGGGAGCCGCGGCTGCAACCTCGCCGGCCGGCCTCGCTTTCGCAGGCGGTCGGGTGCCGCAGCTCAAGAATGCGGCCGGCCCCGCGGCCACCGCCACCCGCCCGGCACTGCGCAACGCCGCTGTGCAGCTCCGCGCGTTCGAAGAGCAGGATGGCTGGATGCGTGCGGCCCAGAAGTCTGTGGCATCGAGCTTTTTTGCCGCATCTATTGCCGTCTCGGGCTTCATGGGCGTGGTTCCCGCCGTACCCGTGCATGCAGAGCTCGCGCCCGAGGCCAGGCTGGCGCAGGCCACCGACTACGCTTCTGGAAACTTCCTCCTCGCCGAAGACAGCGCTGCGCCGGCCATCAAGGTAGGCACAGGCACAGGCACAGGCCCCACATGGGCCGTCCACTCTGGTCGCCTTTGCCGGTGGCCCCGGTGCGTGCTGTGTGGGCTGACACAGATGACGGGTGCAACAGATGCCAGACATGTCAGGTTTAAAGGCCCCGGACTTGTCGGGATTCAAGGCCCCGGACCTCAAAGATTTGAAGATTCCCAAGCCCGGAGGTGAGCAGGCGGACAAGCTGCTGGACAAGCGAAACAGCTGTTTCGCTTCGCGATTCGCGCGGTGTGTGCTTGGGCAGGTGCTTAAGAGTGCGGGTGGGTGGCGCTTGAGCAGATGACATCAAGCTTCCCACTGGCGGCTCCTTCAAATTCGGTGGTGACGGCACGAGGCCGGACATTGGAGGTGGTTTGGGAGGCTCATCAGCTACCAACCAGGCTGCCAAGAAATACGATTTCACTAACATCAAGTGATGCCCCCCAAAGATCTCTCTTTCTCAATTTTGCCCAGTCTTTTGCCAGACATGAATAGTAACGATGAATACCTAGCATCACGCGAGTGGTGGCGGGACAACAGGGCCTACTGGCAATTATCCTACAGACCGTGGCCTCGGCTTCCTGTAGGCCTATCGAGAGGCGCGACGTTGTTGTGGGCCGATCACTGACGCAGAACCTTGCGTCATCAGGGAAGCTACTGCGCCTCCTGCAGCTCCGGCCGCCCCCACCCCCGCCCCCGCCCCTGCTGCAGAGAAGAAGGCCGACGCACCAAAGGCTGCTGACGCGCCAGCGGATGCTCCCAAGCCCAAGAAGAAGAAGGTCTGTGACTGTGGCTTCTTTGGCCCGTCACCGAGGCTTGATTAGCCCGGGCCCTTGACTGTTTGCTCTCTTTTTCGCTCTTTTTCGCTCATTTTCTTGACTTGGCTGCGTTGCATACTGGCAAACATCTCACGCGGCCTCGCGCGCAGGCTGCCCCCGCGCCCGACGCTGCCGCCCCCGCCCCTGCTGCGGAGAAGAAGGCCGACGCGCCCAAGGCTGCTGACGCGCCCGCGGATGCTCCCAAGCCCAAGAAGAAGAAGGTGCCACGCTCTGGCTCTTCTTGTGTAATCGTGTCCGTCGCTTTTGTCTGCTGCTTTCCCTCGCACACGTGTACGCACACTGTATCTTCCTTTCCGTTTGTCCCTCGTGTCTGTGCTCCTCCGCATTCCCATTTGCGACTTCCTCGCCCTTCTTGCCTACTCTGCTCGACCACGCACCGATCTCAATTGCTCGCGCGCAGGCTGCCCCTGCGCCCGACGCTGCCGCCCCCGCCCCTGCTGCGGAGAAGAAGGCCGACGCACCAAAGGCTGCTGACGCGCCCGCGGATGCTCCCAAGCCCAAGAAGAAGAAGGTTTGTCACCGAGGCTTCGTTGGCCAAGCACTGTTTGCTTGCTTTTTTTGCCTTTCTGGCCCTCCTTCACCACCGTGCTCGACCGCAAATCAATCTCACTTGCTCGCTCGCAGGCCGCCCCGGCGCCCGACGCTGCCGCTCCCGCCCCGGCCGACGCACCCAAGGCTGCTGACGCCCCCGCGGATGCTCCTAAGCCCAAGAAGAAGAAGGTGCCACGCTCTGGCTCTAGCCCTCTTGATGCATTCGTCTCTGTCGCTTTTGTCTGCTGCTTTCTCTCGCACACGTGTACGCCCACGCTGCCGTCCTTTCCGTTTGTCCCTCGTGTCTTTCTCCTCCGCATTCCCATTTGCGACTCCCTCTTCTCGCCTACCCTGCTCGAGCACGCAGGCTGCCCCGGCGCCCGACGCTGCCGCACCCGCCCCTGCTGCGGAGAAGAAGGCCGACGCGCCCGCGGATGCTCCCAAGCCCAAGAAAAAGAAGGTGCGACACTTTAGCCCTGTGGTGTCCGTCTTAATGAAGCACATGCATGTCATATGAGGAGGAGGATACATTGCATGCGTCCGTCTTAATGATCCAGCTCGGGGTGCTCCTGTTCTTGCCTGCTATCCACCCGCAAACGCCTCACTTTCTCTTGCACAGGCCGCCCCCGCGCCCGACGCTGCCGTCCCCGCCCCTGCTGCGGAGAAGAAGACCGACGCGCCCAAGGCTGCTGACGCGCCCGCGGATGCTCCCAAGCCCAACAAGAAGAAGGTTCCACAGTCTAGCCCTCCTTGTGCAATCGCTTCTGCCGTTTGTTTTTCTTCTGTCTGCTGCTTTCTCTTGCACACGTGTACGCCAACGCTATCGTTCGTTCCGCGTCTGCTCTCCTCCCCATTCCCATGTATCTCTCGCCCTTCTTGCCAATCCTGCTTGACCACGCATCAATAACACTTGCTCGCTCGCAGGCTGCCCCCGCGCCCGACGCTGCCGCTCCCGCCCCGTCCGACGCCCCCAAGGCTGCCGACGCCCCCGCGGATGCTCCCAAGCCCAAGAAGAAGAAGGTGCGATCTTTGAGCACTTTGGTGCCCGTGTTAGTGATCAAGCTCGGGGTGCTCCTGTCCTGCCTGCTGTAACTCGCAAACGCCTCACTTTCTTGTGTACAGGCTGCCCCCGCGCCCGACGCTGCTGCCCCAGCCCCAGGCGAGGCCCCTGCGCCCAAGGCTAAGAAGGCCGCTCCCGCCCCTGATGCCGCCCCGGCCAAGAAGGAGGCAAAGAAGGAAGCCAAGGGTAAGGCACCTGTGGACCGAGCAGCTTCTGAGGCCAAGGCCAAGGCGGCCTTTGACAAAATCAAGGCTGAGAAGAAGAGAATTTCGGATGAAAAGGCCAAGCTCAAAGCTCTTGAAAAGGAGGAGAAGGATCTCGAGAAGGCTGCTGCGGCAGCCAAGAAGGAGGCTTGCGAGGGTCAGCTGATCTGCTTGAAGGCAATCACAGGCTTCTAAAGACGTAAGATCGTCAATTATTTGATGCCTCTCCGCTGTCGATGCCTATCGAATCGAATCTCGATACTTATTAGCCAGCCAGCAAGGCAGAAGGCCAGCGACCCGCCATTCTCGCTGTTGCCCACGTGCTTACACAAGTCTCGCCTGGTCTTCTGAGGACCTGCCGACTATGCGACGACCTGACATTCCTCGCACCGGCCACACACACACACACACACTTAAGCCCACGAGTCGATTGAGAAAAAACCGAGCGAGGCGACTGCTCTGCACTCTAGCGGGCCATGACTTCCTGTGCGGTATCATTCGATAGGCTACCAGCATGTTTTTTATTTTCGATGATGAACGCATGTTTCATTCATGTTCGGCGTGTCATGTTTTATTCTTGGTCGGCGTGTTATTAATCACAGTCTCGCAACTTGAGTCGGAGAGCGAGATAGATCGTGTCTTCATACAATGCCGGCCATTGGTACGGCAGATCGCGTCAATAAAAACAGACAGACAGTTGTATGAAGGAGAGTTGGGGGAGGCATCAACCAAGGATTGAACACTCTTGCAAATCATTCACACACTCTCTCTTGCTAAACATTTGCGTGCGTCCAATTGTGAATTTGGTCCAGCAGCCCTGTGCTGAAGTGCTCCTTAGCCTTATTTAGCTCGGCCTGCATGTGCAACTCGGCATCGCGATCACTGCAGCCGAGCTTCAGACGCTTCCTCACCTCTTCCACCGCGTCTCCTTCCAGGCACGGCAGTGCCGTGCCAGCACCAGCGGAGAAGGAGCTCATTTCCAGTAGCTGAAACAATAGGCGGCTGTGCTTTCGGATTGCAAGGTAGCCCTTGTTGCAGGAATCTTCGAACTCAGGCATCTTGTCGCCGATCACCTGTGTGGTGTGCGCAAGCCCACAACCCACCCCATACTCCCCCTTCAGTCTTCCCGTGGACCAACAGGCACCGACAAACAACCTGAGTCTCAGGCTGTTTGACGGCCCTCGCAAACTTACACACGCCAAGCACAAATGTGTATTCTCCATCTGCCCAAACGCAATGCTGGGAGGGAGGTGACCTGGACAAACTCCGAGGAGAGCTTGATCTTCAGTTCCAGTACGTCCTTGGCGTAGCGCACATTGAGCATGATGCCAAAGTCGACGTGCGCGATGGCCCCGTCATGGCAGAGCAGGATGTTGCCATTGTGCCGATCCTTGACGTGGAGCACATAGCAAAAGACTGAGTAGGCCGCCATCGACGACACGAACTTCCTTTGCGCTACCAAGTACCTGGTTCAAGGTTCAGAGTTTATGGTTTCGGGCGCGGTGTCAGGTTCAACGTCTAAGGCCCTGGACGTCACGGCGGAGGTTTTTTGGTAGGATTTTGTCCCTCCGCAGCCACGTACGTACCTTTGTGAGCCCTTGCCGCCAAAGAGTTTTTCAAAGCATTCCGAAAATGTCACCGCGACGCCGCCTGCGCCGGAAAGCCGTCAATCGATGTCTAATACTTTACAATTATGCTCGGGATCAAAAGTGCCACGGTGGGAGAGTGGCGGCAACGCAGGGACAAGAGAAAGCTAAGAGCGTGCAACACATTAGCAACGCATTAGCAACGTATTAGCAATACATTAGAAACACATTAGCAACACATCAGCAACACATTACAGGAAGAAGAGAAAGCTAAGAGCGTGTTTGTGTGCACATGCATGGAGGGCAGCAGCAGCATCTCCATGCCTCCCTCGTACTAGTACTCGTGTGTTCTGTGTGCCCCTCCCTCAAAAAAGGGAGGAAGAGTGCGAGCGAGAGGCAGCGAGAGAGAGGAGACAGACCGAGAGAGAGGGGGGGGGGTTGTTGACACCGACAGTGATATTGACAGGAAAGTGACAGCGAGAACAGATGAGAACACATTCTGCGCAGCGAATGCAACCCCCACCCCCACACATCGGTACCAGAAGACATTTTTTTCTTGAGGGTATCAATGGCCACAGCATCAGTGATGGTTTCCAGAATGCCTCCATCCTCGCATGTCGCGATCACAGCATATGGCCGCAGACACAGATCCAGCTTCTCCGCCTGCGGTCGACATATGCGAGAAAGAGAGGGAGAGGGAGGGATGGAGGGATGGAGGGATGGATGGAGGGAGGGAGGGATGGATGGAGGGAGGGAGGGAGGGAGGGAGGACCGAGACACGCAAACAACACACACGTGCACCGACGCCGCGGGAACGCTCGATACTCAGACACGCCCAGCATATCGCCACATGTCATATGAGGAGGAGGATACATGTCATATGAGGAGGAGGATACATGTCATACAGCATATCGCCGTCATATGAGGAGGAGGATACATGTCATATGAGTAGGAGGGTACATGTCATATAGCATATCGCCACATGCAGGTTTTTGCCAGGGTTATACGCGCTTGCGTTCGGGCAGATTGGCAGGTCCTGCCACGCGTGTCATGGCTGCCACCTCGCCAGAAAAAGAGACTCGCATGAAAAATCCCATAGACACGATGGCGAAGGCGGAAGAGGTTGTCAAACGAATGATGCTCCCGTAGGTTAGAGAGGAGGGTGGGGCGAGAGAGGGAAAGAGCTCGCGCGCTAAGAGAGAGAGAAACACCGCGGACGAGAAAGCGAGAGAGGGGTGTGGGGGTGGGGTGGGAGTGTGGGTGGGGGGAAGGGAAAGAGTTGATAGAGGACCTTGAAGCAGCGGTCAAAAAGGAAGAGGAACTCGGCGGCAAGCTGGTCCTGGCGCATATCGTCGTGTGACTTGACGATGATGCTTCGGCAGTCCCTGTTTGTGGTTTAGGGCTTGGGGGCTCAGGGCTTAGGGCTTAAACTGCATCCTTTTTAAGAAAGAAAAAATAGAAACGCACCATTCATCACCAAGGTGTTTTGCAAAACAAGAACGCTGCCGCACCGCGTCCTTTTGTCGCTCCCAGCGTGCCCCAAAGGGCGAGGTGCTCGATTCGCCCTGTTGACAGACGCAAACACGCACATACGTTTAAGGGTGTTGATACACACACGCACATTCACACGCACACATATTAACACACACACACACACACACACAAACCCACACGCACACACACACACACACATACACACACACATGATGTGGTGTGTTGGAGGTGAGGTCGCGATGTGGGTTGTGGGATATGTGATTGTGGGCAATGTATTGTGGGGTGTGTGATGTTTGTTGCGCCATGTGTCATGCTCGTGTGTGGTGTGAGTTCTATAGAGAACACATTCTATCTATGCCAGGTATCATGTGTGCACGTGTTTTTTTTTTGAATGCACGTGTGTGTTTGTGAATGCACGTGTGTGTTTGTGTATGCATGTGTTTGTGTGTGCTCAAACACTCTCTCACTCTCAGGCTAGATTTACAGGGAGAGACCCGTTTACTCGTGGCAGCGACGCGCTCGTGCGGCCTGCTACTGCTATTCGCTAGCGAAAACGTCTCTCCTTCATGCAGCTCATCCTTGACAACCACGAAGCTCTCCGCCTGTGAGTGTTGTGTTAGTATGTAACCATTCATACATGCAACATATGTGTACATACGTCAAACATGTTCTCTCTCTCTCTCTCTCTCTTTCTAACTCACACACACACAGTTCCCACCCCTGCCATTGACCACCATCCCTCAGCCGACCATTATGACTTACCCCCACACTTCAACTACAGTTCAACCCCACAACAGAGACCAAGCCCACAGCGACCACCACCTCTCAGCCGACCAGTACGATTTACCTCTCACCTCACGTGCACACGCATACAACAGAATCCGACTCCCACCATCTCTCGCCCCCGAAAAGGAGGGCTGAGGAGATTGGTGACTGCCGAATTTTTCAGTTCACTCTGTTCCCACTGGGAATGATGAGATCCATTACCCCCAACATGCGGGGGTACATCAACGTGACGGTAGGAGGAAGCTTCCCGGAGGGTGTGGGAGGCTTCCCAGAGGAGGAGGAGGATACATGCATGTCATGTGAGGGTCTGGGAAGCTTCCCGGAGGGACCGGGAAGGTTCCTTGACGGAAGAAGACACTGAAATCCTCTTGCAGCAGGACACTACCGTCGTACCAAAGTATTGTGGCTGTGGCATCCTCCTCCTTATATGACATGCATGTATCCTCCTCCTCACATGACATGCATGTATCCTCCTCCTCATATCATCGTACCAAAGCATTGTGGATGTGGCTCCTTTCAACAGCGAATCCCGCCTGCGCGCCCACATGCCCTCCCTTGGCCGTAGTGATGCTCGCTCCCTGCGCCGCACTTGCACCATGTCACATTGCCTTTGTGTGTCGCTGTTTTGCTTGCCCGCATGTATGCATGTATCCTCCTCCTCACAAGCACACGTTCTACCCATAGACTTTTTTTTTGTATTGGGCTCTAGTTGAGTGGTGCTGTGTTGTGTAATAGCAATCCACACCTGTTGTCCGTAGCAATAGTGACAAAGGTGACACACAGCCCCCCCCCCCCCCACCCCCGGGCGCGCCCCCCCCCCCCCCCA
>Ga0315905_10008315_pt1 | contig 10491 bp, 13 predicted proteins | sample LakEriMetagenome_5_FD_203522 | JGI IMG/M metagenome (GOLD analysis project Ga0315905, IMG submission 203522) | Freshwater fungal communities from buoy surface, Lake Erie, Ohio, United States - Buoy 4 MA121 | ecosystem: Environmental > Aquatic > Freshwater > Lake | place: USA: Lake Erie, Ohio... | reverse complement strand
GAACGATAAAGAAATATTGACAATGTCTCACCCACACGTGAATTTCATAAGCATCCGGGTTTGCATGGCTCGAGTGTGGCTTCATCAACAAATAGTACTTGCTCGGATCAACCTCGCAGGCAGCAGATTCAGATTGTACAGTAACATCCGGAGCCTTCACGGCGGACCCAGTTTTCAATATGCCTTGGGCCGATTGATTCGAACCGTTGGCAACGTCTACCTTGCTCCTCATTGGTGACTTACGCGGCGTAACAACATTGAAGGCGCTGCTTGGATGGTTAGTAAGGGCAGGGCCAGAAAAAGAAAGACAGTCGGATGTTGACACGATCAGAACAGAAATTGCGTCGCAAAAATGAAACTAGACACAGCGCGATCTGCGCAGAGAAAGCACGCAGAAAACGTGTACGCGCTCGCACGTGTGCAAGCACACGAAGAGCAGCAGAAGGAACAAGGGCGAAAATGAGGGAGAGGACCTGCCCTTGCCTCCGATTGGAGCAACCGGTCGGCATTCGCTGTGTGAATCTGTGTGACCTGATGCACAATCACACCCCGCATCAGCACACATGATCCCCTACGATTACATCCATTGCCACCTACATACCGACCACACTAAAGGACCTCGTTGTCTCCCACATTCACAATCGAGTTCACACGCACATGCGCGCACGCGCACTTACGCACACCTATGCTTGGACTATTGTTCAAGATGGAGCCGATTGGCAGCGAGCGGCTAGATGCTGAAGGCTTCTTTGGTGTAACGTATTTCGGATCCGCATTCGGTGTGACGTGCTCTGTCTGTACGCGACTCCCATTTGCGCCGCTCACATCATTGGACCTTGTCGCATAATCGTTTGCCCCTTTTTGTGTCTTTGGAGTGACCTGTCACATCACACACGCACACACGAGTACACAAGTCAGACATCTTTGTCTTTTTTCTACACCATCTCAAGTAGGCCGACCAATTCAAGTATGTCGACACTTTACTGTTAGCATGTGCACACACTTCAATAAAAAATCGGCGAGGTCAAGGACTGTCAGATGATTAGACTGGTAACACATGCGCACATGAGTTAGTGTGTGTGCATGCACGTATTTTATGTGTCTGCGCGCGCGTGCCTGCATGTTGTGTATGCGAGTGCAAGAGTGACTGCTTCTTACATCTCCCTGCTGCTGGGCCTTGTACGGCTGGCTTGTGTATGTCGTCGGCGCATAACCTCTTGATGAAGCCCCTGCCTCACCTTCTGACCTCTTGCCAGTTGCGGTGCAAGGAATGCTGTGTTGCTCCTCCTTTACAACTGGGGCGATACGGACACAGGCACACCAGACAGACACAGCACCGACGCAAAGTTGTAAACAGTTACGCAATGTCACGAACGGTTGAGGCACGACGTAGCGTATTTGCACTGACATTTCAGGATTCCCGTACTGCTATCAACCAACGACACCTCTGTAAGTACACGATCAGCCCTTCGAGGTGAAACATTGTCTACACGAGATGCTGAGCGAGAACCCTTTCATAGTAAGTAACGGGAATGCAAGATGAAACTCGCAGCAGCTGCAATGTGCACGTGGGGATGAGACGAGAGCCATGGCACCAGAGACGTTGCTGTTGAGGATAATGAGGAAGAAAGAAAGGGATTCTAGAACAATGACGGACCTTGGCCCTTCGGAGCACAGCGTTGAGAAACAAGTACGTTCTGGTCCACCCTGTGCTTCGCTTCCTCATGATCCTCGCCGTGCCTCTTCAACGACGAGCGTATCCTCTCCGCAGAATTCTTCAAGGCATTAATCCGAACGGATGTGGGGCTGGGTTCTTTCCTTGGCGTAGCTCCGCTCTGCTGCCCAAGGCCTCCTCGATCGAGGACAGAGTAGGTGATCCTATCGCCCCGTTGGCCACCGGGCGTGGACCTGTCATTTGCCACGGGTCAGTTCAAAATAGACGTCCAAGCGCATGCAAGCTCACGCATTTGCCATCGTAAGCCTCTCTGCCTTCCGTAGTTTGTTCTTGTTTTGTTTGCACTCTTAAAGAAGGACCATGTAAGAGGTCAAATTCATCCTACCTATGAAAGGTCCGAATGTTTCTTTCTTTTCAACTACGTCAAGAACCAACTTTTGAACGCTCCCATCATCAGCTCCCGATGCCAGCTATCTGCAATTCTAAGCCCGGCCTGCGCTCTAGTACGCACTCCCAGGCCGTGGATTGAACACCTAGCGAAACGCCACCCTTGTGCGGAGACTCACCATTCGGAGGCCGGTGGCGGTGCACTGCGCTGAGCAGAGACGGAAGATTTTGGAAGAATACTCCGCGCTGCAGCACTTTCCGTATTCCGTATTGCAACGATTTGATTCTTAACTTTTTCCTGACCTCCAGTTGATACCTGCAAAAATGCATCTGCATTTCCGGACTGAAAGAAATCCCCCTCAGCGGTTGCTTTCAGCCTTTGCTCCTGATATTGAAGGCTACTGTTCATATTGAAGGGAATCGACGGCGGCATTCCGCTTCTGAGCTGTATGGCGTGGGTGCTTGTGATTCCAGAAACGGCCGCGGACTTGGGCGTGATGCCCCGAGGGGTTTCCGGCAGCACTCGATCGCTGTTATCTTCAGGGCTCATAGGGGCGGGGCGTCGTCCCATGAGGGGTTGGATTTGTGGATTATGCGGATGCTGTTGTTTCCACTGATGAACATCATATTGCTGCCACTGTGGCTGCAGATGCCGATGGGCAGAATTGATTTGCTGCTCCTGCCGCGGCGTGCCCAACGGTGTGCGCTGCTGCTGCGCCCCCCCTTGCTGCTGTTGCGGAGTGCGCTGCTGCTGTTGCTGGTGGTGTGGCGGCGTCCGCTGCGGCTGCGGCTGCGGCTGCGGCTGCGCCCTCGGCTGCTGGGGAGACTGGAAAGGAAGCTCGCGGTCGGAGACAGTCAAGACGACCGCTGAACCACTCTGGCCCTGCTCGGAACGTCATAAACCCATCAGCACAATCATGTACAAGCAACATTGGTGGTCCTGCACTGCAGCGCATGGGCGCAAAGAACGTTCGCACCAATATCTCGTTCACGACATCTTGCACGCTCATGCTGTGGACTGTGAGGCCGTTGAGCTCGTGAATATAGTCGTTCAGGTTTATTTGAGACTGCGACGCCGGGCCCTGTGCAGGTAGGGTGGCCACGAGAAGCGTCAAAGAGAAGCCACCCAGCAGTCTTTTTCCTCTCCTTCCTACCGCTAGTCCAAAGCCGGACACCGTGCCCGGGCTGATGCGGTTTGCACTTACGAGCATATATACGCACCCCGGGCGCGATGTGCACGATTTTACACGGGCCATTGACCGCCTTTGTGAAGCGCACGCCGATGCCCCCAGAAGCGCCTGCAAGGCGGAGGAGTGCCATAGTCTGATTAGGGGGCGCATCCAGGCACAAGTGCGTTTCCGCTTGCAGCACGCGCAGCTCGCAGTGGCTGGGCTTCGCCGAGGCGCGCTGGTTATCACCTGCGGTTCCCTGCCGCCGCAGCGTCACGCGCCGCATCATGTCGCCCGGCTAGCCGCGGAAGGGTGGTGGCCCGAATTGCGGCCAGGCTGAGGACAACTTTGGACCTGGGCCGGCACTAGGTGTACAAGGGGAAAAAGGAGTGCAGCGCGTGGTCGCAGACGCGTGTCGGGCGGCCACTGGGTCCGCCTTGCGCCGCCTCTAGCCGCCGGCCCGCCCCTCTACCTTGCCTCTGGCCCCGCCCCGATGGACCCGGGCCGGATGGATCCTCTATGTCTCATTTTTTTTGGAATTCATGTAGAGAAAACAAAAAAAGATCAGTGATACCGTCCAGATACTACTGAATTGCCGATCTTCGCACGAACTCAACGACAACGCCTTCGAAGGGAATGGCATCGCGGGGAGCGGCGATGAAGACGCACACATACAACACCGACGACCCGACCGGGACCGTGGGCGCTGTGCACCAGACGGACTCGACGAGCGATGTGATCGAGTACAACATGCAGGCGGGGCGCACTGTGCTGGTGCAGGACGTCCGCACCTCCTTTGTCCCCTCGGGGCAGCGCTTCAAGATGGAGGGCCAGCGCCACCACATCGTCTCAGACCAGCAGATCCAATTGCGCGAGCAACGTCGCCAGGAGCAGAGGCACGGCGTCCAGCGGCAGGTGCTGAGGGACCTGCACGATAGGACCCACAACCACGACGGGAGCCTGAAGACCTGGCACCCGACGCTCGTGGAGCTTCTCGATCGCTTTCCCGCGGAGTCGCAGGACGAGTTGATCCTTAAGGATTGCAACATCGGGCAGATGCCCAAGCACATGGAGATTCTGCGGCACATCCGCACGGTAGACCTTTCCAGCAACAAGATACGGGAGCTAAGCGAGGGCATATCGGAAATACTGGGCCTGCAGGTGTTGAACTTGAGCAACAACCAGCTCGTGGCGCTGCCCAAGACCACAAAGCTCTTGACCAACCTCAGGGTGCTCAGTGAGGCTGCCCCAAAAGTCAGGGCCAACCTCTGCCCCAAAAGTCACGGAAACCCTCTCTCGTGTGCGCTTGCGAGAGAGCATCTGCCCTGGCTCCAGCTGTGTGAGCGTGACTTCCGGTGTTTTGGTGCAGACGCGCGTGCAAACCACTTGACCAAGCTTCCGGATATGTTGGGACTGAAGTACCTCAGGGACCTCAATGTTTCTGACAACGACCTCGAAGTCCTCCATTATTCGATCCAGACCCTAAGTTCATTGACGGTGCGAGTGCACGTAGTAGGAAATGTGATGGTCAATTGTTCGTGGCCCTTTTAGGTCAATCTTGCACGGACCGCCGTTCCCGCGCGGCCGCCCCCAGGGCACCGACACAATCCGCAGGCAACAAACGCTGTGAAGGCTCGCGGTCCTGCCTGCTGACAAAAACTCTGTGCCGCTTCGGCTGTTTTGTCCTGCAGGTGTTAGATGTCCGGTACTGCCAATTGAGGGAGGTTCCCGACGAAGTGTGTGATCTGCAGGAGAACCTCTGTACAATACACTTCGACTACAACTTTGTCACCAGCTTTCCAAAACCGATCGGGCGCCTGCGGGGCCTTCGCAACCTGAATCTGAGCAAGAATGAAATCAAAACGGTGCCTGTTGGCTGCATCGAATATATGTCGGGCCTCCAGAGGCTCGATTTGTCACAGAACCAGCTCAGGGATATCCCGCAAACCATTGGCATCAATCAGGTCCTTCTGATCGTCTCATTGCCTCACTCCCTCCCTCCCCCCCTCCCTCACCCGCCTCTATCTGCTCGCCAGCTCATCCTCGCGATGTCATGTTGAAATAGGCCGAACTGAACAGGGACTTCGGGAATTGATACTCAACAATAACGAGATAGACGTCGCACCTCGAAGTCTCGTAGCGCTTACTGGCCTCTTGACGCTCAACTTGGCTTGTAATAACCTGAAACGGGTACCCGAAATCACAACCCTTTCATGCCTCAGAGAACTCCGGTAACAACTGCTTGCCAAAGGGGACCAGTTTCTACATCTATCGTATCCAGTGTGCTTTACGGCTGCCTTTTTAAGGACACCCCAAACACGCACTTGCACCATACGCACACACCCGCGCATGAGACATATAAGTGCTCATGCACACGCACACACGGATGCACGCACGCACACGGCAGGCTGGACCACAATGATCTGGAACGATTGCCAGTCCGCCTCTACTATTTGACACAGCTGCAAGTTCTGGAGGCGCGAGATAATCCAAATCTTACAGTTCCTCCTGCAAGTATTTCTTTGCAAGGCAGAAACTCGATCATGCAATGGCTTGCGCAGGAGGATGTGCGCGAACGAAAAGGTCATAGGCTTTTTAGAATCGTCAGCTCTGCACTCACTTTACCCCCGAGGCACAAAGTTTCGGAGTGCAGTCTATTTCTTTTCTAGTTTCTGGCCTGTCGTGCTGACTCATGACGACGGTGTGCCTTTGACGTGAACGGGAGAACGTGTAATTTCCTACTGCAGCGGGCCTGTTTGATGCTCGACTGCGAGGTGTCGTGCAGAGGTTTATCGAGCAGTTTCCAAACGAGGTGAGATATAGAACGTTCTATAATCAGCAAACTACTACCAAACGGGCGCATAGTGACGCACATATGCATTGGTGCATGCACTCATGCACTCATGCTGTGGCTATCCGAATCTTGAGAAACAAGCAACAACTCTGATCCGAATCTTGGCACAAGCATCATCGCACAATCTGAAAAGAGAAAATTGCCAAAAAAAATGTTGGCAATTTTTTTTTCCGGATTCCTGATCAATTCTAATTAAAAAGCTTTGAGCAGAAAGCATTGAGAAAATCGTTCCAGATCGCGGACATCGGTGAGAGAATTTACAAATAGTTATGAAGACTGTCTGCTGCTCCACCTGTAAGCAATTTTACTGCGTTCATACGTTGAACAAACTATGTTCTACGCAAGATGTTCCACTGCGCTGAAACCGATGTTCGTTTTTTTTCGATGGCACCCCTCTAATGGCAGATGGAAGTGGATCGATGACGCTAATAGAGTTGGATGAGTGGATCAAGTCCATGGGCATCGACGACCTCAGTTTTGCTGATGTTCAGGTGTGTCTGCACGCCCACAGGACCTGCTTGTGCAGGGGGCGCGCGACTGTCTGTGCACTTCCGAGGAATGAATGTGACATTCCTTGGCAATTGCGAAGAATAATAATGGCGTCCGCACATGGACGGATCCAAGGAGCTCGTGCCGCTCGGCGCTGCCGACATGTCAATTCCCTTGAAAGTTTTTTGCGTTGGCGCCCATGCCGGGATTTTGTCCCTGTTTTCTCTATCTGACCACACGAAAAAAAATCCATGCGCACTCCGCCCCGCAATTGTGCTCCTGCCATGCGCAAACAGTTTCTGGGTGGCGCCATTGATTCCGACAACAGCGGCTTCGTGGAGGTGGAGGAGCTCATGTAAGATTTGTGTGTGCCTTACAGAATGAAATGTTGGCATGCGTATGTCCTTTGAGAAGTCCGAGAAAGATTTCGCAGCGGTTGGGCGCTGAATCTTGCGAGCGCATTGCGGGCAGCCGACGCATCACGTGCATGTGATGTCCGTATCACCCTGTGTTGTTTCCTTGCTTAGGATCCACTTTGACATTGCTCTTTCCATCTCTCGAATCGCTGCAGCGTCCTGTACGAGCGTTTCAAAGCCGAAAAGATCATTCGCGAGGAGGAAGCAGAGGAGATGGACGAGGAGTATTTAAAACGGGTAGGAAGTGTGTGTGGTGGTTGGTTGTTTGCGGTTGATCTCCTGTCCTTGTGGAATGTCTGTGCATTGGTTCTGGGCATTTTTGCGCGTGATATCGAGGCATTTATGCGTGGTGCGTCAATATGTGTGACGTGTACTTTCTTCTGTAAACTCTGCAGGCGAGAGCGGCGCTGATAGATGAGGAGATGAATGAGGCTGCCAACAGAGCTATTGCAGAGGCTGCCGAGGTGTGTTCTCGCTTTTTCTGTCGGTGAAAATGTGTGGGCCATCTTCCCGACACTCTGAGACATATCCAACTATCTGACTTTCTGGGTGTGTCCCTCCTTGCTGTTGGATCGCAGGCTCGAAGGAAATTTGAGGAACGGCGCAAGGCGAAAGAAGCTGCGAAGGCAGCAGGTGCGGCCCAGTAAGTAGCACAAGCGATTAGCACTTGCCGCTCAGTTGCGGTGGATCCTTCGCGAATGCTACGCTCCAGACAGAGAGAGAAATGGGAGGGAAACGGGAATGGAGTCAGCGAGGCAGGAGGGCAACCTGTCTACTAGAGTCCAATACAAGCATTATACAAAACTTCAATCGCCTGCCGGTCTGCTCTCCTTCCCGCTGCGCTTGCCTGCGGCGAAGAACACGAACGCATCCCCCGTTACCTCCACCTGCCCCCGCTGGGGAAGCAAGGAAGCAGACACCGGTGTTGTTTCTCACGGGGCAAGAGAAGAAGATGTTCAACGACGTCTGCCCCTGCGTCCTGGCCCTGTCCAATCTGTTCTCAGCCAACGCTCTCTGCAGTCGGCGAAGCTTTGGAAGAAAAAAAACGGATGCCATCCAATGCTCTCTCTGCAGGCGGCTGAGCTTTGGAAGAAGATGGCGGAGCATTCCGCCCCCGCGCAGCCGCAGCAAATCTCCTCCTCCACCATTCTACCTTCAGGCTGCGCCGCATTTTTTTAACCGCCTCCCGGCGCCCCTTAGCGTCTAATGCCCAGCCCAGCGCAAACGCAAACAGCAGCGATTGTGCTACCAAGGCTGTGGCTGAAACAGGACACGGTAGGCGGCGCGGGAGGTGCGCAGGAGGGCGGAGTCAGATTGGCGTGCCCTGCTGCGGGGCATGCATTGGGCACACATAAATAAAATAAGGATAGCTCGCATGCCGCGCCGCGAAGCGTACCGGCGGAGGCCGACAGGACGCGCCACCACGCTGCCCCCACGCTGGCGAGTATACTGGAGACCAATCCTTCCGCCTCGCCTTCGTCAACGTCGAGCTTCAGGGGTCCACCACTACGCCTTGCACTGCGCGGCAACGAGCGGGGGAGTGGCCGGGCGGCGGAGGCGTGAAAGCGCGTGAAGCGGTGGCGGAGCGAGGCCGCCGGCGCGGGCGCCACGAAGCAGCCCGACGTCACTTCTGCATACGCCTCAAGCAGCAGGGCTGCGGCGACCAAGCAGGCGAGCATTTTTGAAATGTTTTTTTTTTCTTTTGCCAGTTTCGGATGAAGACAAAGAGACCTTTTTTCCCGGGTGACAGGACTACCGTTCCTTAGGGGATTAAGGGAACGGTACAAATGATGGAGACGCGCGCGCGGGCGCCGAGAGTGGGCGGCGTGGTGGCGGCGTACGTGTTGGCCGCGTGCGCGTGTGGCCCCGGCGTGGGCGCGTTCGCTCCCGCTGTGCGCTCAGGCGGGCAGCTGGTGCTGCTTGCCGCGGCTGGCTCGCTGGGTCCCCGACGGGCGCCGCCGCCGGGCGGCGCTGCGCTGGTAGATGCGAGTGCGACAGCGCAGCGCCACGCCGGCGCAGTGGCCGCGAGCGCAGACGCCGCGGCGCTCTCGGCGGAGGCCGCCGCGCACACGGCCGCGGCCAAGTACGACGACACCGAGTTTTTCGAGTCCTTCATGACGGGCGTGATCTCGCGGGTCGACGAGCGCGAGGAGCTCGATCTCGGGCGCGCCCCGACCAGGGTGCACGGTGCCATGAAGATCATGGACGGTGTCGTCGTTGCTGCGTCGTGCTTCATGGCGATGCACGTGTTCAGCGTGTGGATGGCGCTGGGTGTCTGGGTGGCACTCCGCGCAAGCTCGCTGCTCGAGACAGCCTCGGACGCGCAGGCGCTCGTCGTGGCGTTCGCCACGGGCTCGCCGCTCGACTCTGCAAGCCGCCAGAGCGTGCTTTCAACAACCGCGTCCAACCCGCGCCGCGCAAAGTGGCAGCGGAGGGCTGCGGAAATGTTCGAGCAGGATATCGCAGAGACCTTGTCGCTGCGCCAAAGGCGCCAAGAGGCGCAGAAGCTCGCAGGGGCCACGGCAGCTCCGGCGCCCGCGCTTGCTGTGCCGGGAAAAGGCGCGGAGATGCGCGGGGTGGAAGCGGGCAGGGCGTTGATGAGCGAGAAAGAGCAGCGCGAGAAAGAGCAGCGCGAGATGGCAGCGCGAAAAGCGCGTGCTGAGCTGTGGGAACTCGCCAAAGACGTTGCGTTCATCGGCAGCTACTACACGCGCCAGGCAGCCATCAAGGGCGTCCAAAAGGTGCATGCTCGCGTTGCCTCTGCGCATGCCTTCTCTCCGAGCAGCTGAAGGGCGCACGAGAGGCCTGCCTTGGAGGGCGTACGAGAGGATGCCCCTGGATGCAGATATGCAGAGAGAGAGAGAGAGCGAGCGAGAGCGAGCGAGCGAGAGAGAGTGTGAGAGAGACCAAGTTTATTAGGAACTACTGCATGGCGGGGGTCCAGGCACGACGTGTGCCCGGCGAGTGGGAGAGCGCGTGCTTAACCAGACACTTCTCGTCTGTAACACGGACAGGGCGCCGCTTTGGCATGTAACGGCTTTGGCATGCGTCACATGAGCATGCGAACGTGGCGAGAACTTGAAAAGGAAAAATTGTTTTTCTGCTTCGAGCGTGTCGCATGCGTGACTCATGCGTTGGGCGGTCGGCAGGTGGCCGAGGTGGCGCCCCGGACGCAGAAGGAGATAGCATCCATGGCGGCCTTTTGTGGGTACAAATTCTCAAAGCCAGTGCCCTAGTATGTTTACTGTGTAAAGCCAATATGGAGATCTGACTTTTGAGGAATTCTGCCAGCCTTTTTGTGGCCACCAGCGGTCTCGCCTCGCTTGCGCTCGACAAGCTCTCGGCTTCGGCGCACCCGTAGAGGCGTGTTCAGTCGTGTCTAGCTAGGCATTTAAAGAGGAAGGAGAGAGAGGGAGGGAGAGAGAGAGAGAGAGAGAGAGAGAGAGAGAGAGAGAGAGAGAGAGAGAGAGAATTTTTATTGACAAGCAAGAAGTGAGAGAG
>Ga0315905_10008314_pt1 | contig 10491 bp, 9 predicted proteins | sample LakEriMetagenome_5_FD_203522 | JGI IMG/M metagenome (GOLD analysis project Ga0315905, IMG submission 203522) | Freshwater fungal communities from buoy surface, Lake Erie, Ohio, United States - Buoy 4 MA121 | ecosystem: Environmental > Aquatic > Freshwater > Lake | place: USA: Lake Erie, Ohio... | reverse complement strand
GTCCAGACCTTCGCGCTCTTCTTCTTCGGGTACGCGCAGACCGACGATCATGTCGACCAGCTTGTAAGCGATGATAGAGACGATGGCAGAAACCACGATCGTGATGATCACGCCTTCGGCCTGAATTGCCACCTGCGTAACCACCGAAAACTCATCGGGCTTGGCGCCGCCGGTGCCGCCCAGACTAGGCGCTGTGAACACGCCCGTCAGGATCGCACCCACGATACCGCCTACACCGTGAACGCCGAACACATCCAGCGAGTCATCAGTACCGAGCATGCGCTTGAGGCCACTGACAGCCCATAAACACACGAAGCCGCAGACCAGACCGATCACGATGGCGCCCATCGGGCCCACGGTGCCACAGGCTGGCGTGATGCCGACCAAACCGGCCACCGCGCCCGAGGCAGCGCCCAGCATTGATGCCTTGCCCTTGAACAGCGCTTCGCCGAGACACCAGGCGAGCACGGCGGCAGCCGGCGCGACGAGTGTGTTGATGAAGGCCAGCGCGGCGCCCGAGGTGGCTTCGAGGTTGGAGCCTGCATTGAAGCCGAACCAGCCCACCCACAGCATCGAGGCACCAACCATGGTCATCGTCAGACTGTGCGGTGTCATCGCTTCACGACCGTAGCCGAGTCGCTTGCCCAGCATATACGCACCCACCAGACCGGCAACACCGGCGTTGATGTGGACTACGGTACCGCCTGCGAAATCCAGTGCGCCTTTGCTGAGCAGGTAACCACCCGCACCCCAGACCATGTGAGCGATCGGCAGATACGCAAAAGTGAACCACAGTACCGAGAACAGCAGTACCGCAGAAAACTTCATGCGTTCAGCAAAAGAGCCCACGATCAGCGCGCAAGTGATGCCGGCGAACGTGGCCTGGAACGCGATGAACACGAACTCAGGCAATTTCACTGTCGGTGTGAAAGTGTCAGCCAGAGATGCGGTGTTCACACCCTGCAGGAACAGCTTGGAGAAGTTGCCGATGATAGGACCTTCGCCACCAAACGCCACCGTGTAACCGTAAATGACCCACAGTACCGAGATCAGCGAAAAAACCATCATCACCTGCATCAACACAGACAGCATGTTTTTGCTTCGAACAAGGCCGCCGTAGAAGAGTGCCAAACCCGGAATGGCCATCATGATGACCAGCAGTGTGGACACCATCATCCAGGCAACGTCACCCTTCTCCACGATCGGCGCTGGCGCATCGGCTGCTGGAGCAGCAGGTGCATCAGCGGCCGGCGCGGCATCGGGTGCAGCCGTGGTGGCCGCAGCAGCAGGTGCTGCTGCGGGCTCTTCTGCGTGAGTAAAAGACGCGAAACCCAGTCCGATCAAGAGCAGGAAAGCGCCTAGCATACGAATAAAACTTGTCTTCATGAGGATCCCCTTACAGTGCTTCTTTGCCGGTTTCGCCGGTGCGGATCCGTACGACTTGCTGCAGGTCGTATACGAAGATCTTGCCGTCACCAATCTTGCCGGTGCGGGCCGCGTTTTCGATCGCTTCAATTGCACGTTCAACGATTGCGTCGTCAACCGCTGCCTCGATTTTGGTTTTTGGCAGGAAGTCGACCACGTACTCGGCACCGCGATACAGCTCGGTGTGACCTTTTTGACGCCCGAACCCCTTGACCTCGGTGACGGTGATGCCTTGCACACCGATGGTCGAGAGGGCTTCGCGCACTTCATCAAGCTTGAACGGCTTGATAATGGCAGTGATGAGTTTCATGTCGGCCTCGTCGGGTTTATCAGAAAGTTTTGGTGAGTGTAACGATGCCTTTGGTGTCACCGAGGTAACCGGTGGAATTGAAGTTCCAAAGCGTCTTATCGGCATTCGTTCCAGTGGCTGCCACAGCACCTGTAAGACCGCCGCCAAAATCTTTTGTCAATCCGACTTTCCAGTCGGAATAGTTATAACTCGAGGCGGTGGGCGCAACCGTGTCGTTCTTAAATACGAATTGACCTGCATGCAGATTTAAGGTCAGGCCATCCATGACAGGAAAATCACCGCCCGCGTCGAGGTAATAACTACCGGCCTTGTTCGCTACCCAAAACGAATCACCAAGGGCGTAGTTGATTTTGAAGTAAACCGGGCCATAAGCTAACTTTCCGTAGACTTCAGTCGTATTCGCGTCCAAGCCAGTCGTATTCAGCTTATGCCGAGGATAGTAATAGTAGATGGCGCCAGCGTCATAGCTAAGTCCTGCGCCAATATCGCCCTTAATACCCGCGTAGAAATCCTGCTCGTAGGGAGTATTACCTCGAGCGGATGGAGTGGCACCCGTGTCAGAATCATTGACCCAACTAATAGTCGAAACCCAGGTGCCTGCATACAGGCCCGTCGGTGTGTGCGAATAATCCACGCCGGCGCTGAACGCTGCTCTGTTGCGCGACTGCGAAATACCACGGAAGACATAATCCGAAGTAGCACCAACGTTATAGGCGACCACATGCACCGGCGGTGCAGCCTCTTCCGCCTGAGCGAAGCCACCTACACATGCTGCCGACACGGCGCTGGCGAGAATCAGTTTTTTCATGGAATTTCCTTTTGATTTTTGAAGTGAATAAATAGCCTGCGAACAAAATCCCTGTTTGCTGATGGGAACTAAGCAGGACGTGTGCCAGCCCGATAAAGTAGGAATTACTTGTCATTTCGGCCAAATCCGATAGGATCTGGCCTTGTTCTATCCCGCTCGATCACCTTGGTCACGCACCACGAAAGCGCAAACGCCTCGAAATGGTACAACTTATCCTATCAAAGCCATGACGACACCTCTGAGTTTTCTATCCGAACTGCAGACCCGCATCAATGAGGTGCTGCAACAATCTCCGGCCAAAGATCTAGAAAAAAACATGAAAGCCATGCTCAATCAGGGCTTTTCCCGGCTGGATCTGCTGACCCGTGACGAATTCGATGTGCAGGCTGACGTGCTCGCCCGCACCCGCGCCCGGCTAGAAGCCCTGGAAGCGCGGGTCGCCGAGCTCGAATCACGGCACACTTCCTGACTCTGAATTCGTGGGTCTGGCGGTATTGAAAAGCCGGGCGCTGTCCGGGATGGACGCGCCTGCGGTGACGGTCGAGGTTCATCTGGCCAATGGCCTGCCTGCGTTCACGATCGTCGGGCTGGCTGATACGGAAGTCCGCGAATCGCGCGACCGCGTGCGGGCTGCGCTGCATAACGCCGGCTTTGATTTTCCGCCCGGACACATCACCGTCAACCTCGCACCCGCAGACTTGCCCAAGGAATCGGGGCGCTTCGATCTGCCGATTGCGTTGGGTATATTGGCCGCATCCGGTCAGGTACCCGCCACAGAACTGGATAACTACGAATTTGCAGGTGAATTGTCGCTCTCGGGAGAGCTGCGACCCATACGAGCGGCGCTGGCGATGACCTTTGCGATGCACCGGCAGGAAGATGGCCGACGGCGCGCTTTCATTCTTCCGCGTGCCAATGCCGCCGAAGCCGCTTTGGTACCCGGCGCACGGGTGTATCCGGCAGACTCCTTGCTACAGGTCTGCGCGCATTTTGCTGCGGCCGATGCCAGCGCGCGCCTACTACCCGAACGCGCGACCCCGAGGCCTACTGCTGTGCAGAACATTCCGGACTTCGCGGAGGTGCGCGGCCAGTTGCATGCGCGACGCGCGATGGAAATTGCGGCGGCAGGGGGTCATAGCGTGTTGATGGTGGGTCCGCCGGGCAGTGGCAAATCCATGCTCGCTGCGCGGCTGCCGGGCATCCTGCCTCCGATGACCGATGCCGAATCATTGGAAACGGCTGCCGTGCAATCGCTGGCCGGCAGTTTTACGATCAGTCGCTGGCGACAGCGGCCGTATCGCTCGCCGCATCACACCGCATCAGGCGTTGCGCTGGTGGGTGGAAGCAGCGTGCCACGCCCCGGTGAAATCTCACTCGCCAATCACGGTGTGCTTTTTCTTGATGAGTTGACGGAGTTTGATCGCAAGGTGCTGGAAGTCTTGCGTGAGCCACTGGAATCCGGCCACATCACGATTTCACGCGCCGCTAGACAAGCAGAATTCCCCTGTCGTTTTCAATTGATCGCTGCGATGAATCCCTGCCCTTGCGGCTATCTAGGCGATACAAACCGAGCCTGTCGCTGTACGCCCGATGGCATAGCGCGCTATCAGGGGAAAATTTCCGGACCGCTGATGGATCGCATCGACATGCAGATTCAGGTCGCCGCACTGACCACCGAAGAAATGCTGAGCACAGCGCCCGGTGAAGCATCGGCCGTGATCGCGCAGCGCGTCGTCAGTGCACGCGAACGGCAACTTGCGCGACAGCAGAAAGCCAATGCACGACTGAGCGTGCAGGAAATCGATGCTTGGTGTCAGCCGGAAGCAGCTGCCGAATCGCTGCTGCGCACTGCGATTGATCGGCTGAACTGGTCTGCGCGTGCCTATCACCGTGTACTGCGGCTTGCGCGCACGATCGCCGATCTGGCCGACAGCCCCACGGTAGGCGCGGCACATGTCTCGGAAGCCATCCAATACAGGCGCGCGCTCAGTTCGAACCGGTCGTGATGTCTCGGGCTGCTGTTACCATCTCATCCATGATCAAATCACCTTCTATGTTGCGATATTCGCGACTACTTGCACTGTCCGCATTCTGCGTGCTCACAAGCTTGTTGGCCAGCTGCGATCCCGCGCTGAACTGGCGCGAAGTACGCAGCGATGATGCGGGCTATACCGCGTTATTCCCGGCAAAGCCCACCTCGTTTGAGCGCGCAGTCAATTTGGATGGGTTGCAGGTCATGATGAACATGACAGCGGCCGAAGCCGATGGCGTGAGCTTTGCCGTGGCAACAGCGATCATTGAAGATGAAGGACAGCGCGCCAAGGCACTGATCGCCATGCAAACCGCGATGCTGCGCAATATCCAGGGCGAGATTACCGAGCAAAAGACCGTCACTGTGAAAGGTAGTGCCACAGCGATTCAGATTTATGCGACCGGCAAAGCAGGTCCGGCCGGAACACCGCTGGTGCTGTTTGCACGTTTCGTCATGCACGAGCGTCAGGTGTTTCAGGTCATTGCGTTGGGCCCGAAAGAAAAACTCGGCACAGAAACTGCCGATACCTTTTTAAGTTCTTTTGCGTTCAACTGAGATGATCGACGCGCCACACTATCTGCAGGGCAGACTAGGCATGCGCGTGGTGATGGTGTTCGCTGCCGCCTATTTTCTATCCTATGCGTTTCGCGCAATCAATGCGGTGATTGCGCCCGCGATGATGGCGGACTTGCAGCTGTCGAACGCTGATCTGGGTTTGTTGTCGTCGGCATATTTTGTGGGTTTCGCCTGCCTGCAATTGCCGCTAGGCGTGTGGCTGGACAAGTACGGCCCGCGACGCACTGAGTCGGCGCTACTTGCCTTTGCCGCCCTGGGCGCAGCAATCTTTGCCTCGAGCGACACCCTGGCTGGCTTGTGGCTGGGCCGCGCACTGATAGGCATCGGTGTCTCGGCCTGTCTGATGGCGCCGCTCAAAGCCTATCGTGTCTGGTATCCCCCGGAACGTCAGAGTCAGCTGGCAAGCTGGATGCTGGTATTCGGTACCTGCGGCGCGCTGGCGACGACCGTGCCCGTGGCCATGCTGTTGCCCATGATTGGCTGGCGCGGTGTGTTCTGGGCGATGGCGATAATGATCGTTATGGCGGCGATCCTGCTTTTCTTGCGTCTCAAACCTGTAGAAAAAGAAATGCTGCAGCAGCAGGCGAAGATGCCCACGTCACCCGCGGCGCCGGGAGGCTACCGGGCAATTTTTTCTGATCCCTATTTCCGTCGCATGGCCTTGCTGAGTGGTGTGTACCAAGGCGGTTTCATGGCGATACAGACGCTGTGGGCAGGGCCGTGGATGGTTGATGTACTAGGGCTGTCGGTGGATGAAGCATCGCGAGTGCTGTTTCTTTTCAATCTGTTCCTGATGTTTTCTTATATCGGCCTGTCTTGGTGGGCACCGCGCTACGTATCCTACGGCGACCGACCGGGCATACCCGCGCTCAGGGTCGTCACCTACGGTTTGGCCCTATCGATGCTGATACAACTGGCCATGCTGCTTTTTCCTTATTCATGGGCGTGGGTGTTCTGGTTAATTTTCGCGTTGGTCGTGACGGTGACAACACTGGCACAAACGCATGTGAGTTTGTCTTTTCCTTCCTCGCAAGCAGGACGCGCCAACAGTGCATTCAACCTGACGCTGTTCATTGGCGCTTTTGCTTTGCAATGGGGTATGGGATTGTTGATTGATGTGTTCGTGTCTCAGGGCTGGTCTCAATCATCGGCCATCCGGATGGCATGGGCGGTTTATCTGCTGTGTCAGCTGGGCGCACTGATTTTTTTCGTGAGTACCCGATCCCGTATTGCACCGCTTGCAGAAAAACCCGCAGGCGCGTGATTGGCTAAGCGGGCCTGTCCCGAAACGTAACTTTTTCAGCGTCCCCATCAGCGTGACGCCTTACACGACGAAAGATACCGCCATGTTGATTACATTTACCTCCAAATCATCTGCCGATGTGCTGATGTATGAAGTGCATGCAAAACCACTTCTTGATCTGTTGGATAAAGACGTACACCGCGGCGTCATTACTGCCGAAGAAACCACTGAGGCCATTGCACGTATCGAGTCGGCGATTGCCGATAGCAAACGGCAGCTAGACACAAGCCATCAAGCAACAACATCCGATAACGCAGATGACGAGCTCGGTGACCCGATGGGCGCTTCGGGTGTGAGCTTCGGTGCGCGTGCTTTTCCGCTGCTAGAAATGTTGCGTGCAGCACAGCGTGACAAGCAATTCGTCATGTGGGGTGTCTGATGCTCCCAGACACTATGACATCAGTCATTGACGGCAAGGTATTACAAGCGGCATTCATACGACACATGGGCAAACCACCAAGGGCACTGTTTTGAAATTGAAGCCGGAATCACTGGCGTTTGCACTTACAGGCGCTGCAAATGCGCTGGCGCAGGTCGAGGCCGGAAATGCACTACCGCGCGCGCTGTCTTCGGTCTTTGAAACGATGCGTGCCAGCGGCCAAGCACGTGGCGCGATTCAGGATCTCAGTTATCGCAGCATGCGCCACTGGGGTAGAGGCCGAGCATTGCTTGCGCTGCTGACGGACAAGCCCGTTCAGCAAGCGCGGCTGCACAGTCTGCTGTGCTGTGCGCTGGCACTGCTGTCTGAAACTGAACCTGCTTACAGTGAACACACCTTGGTGGACCAGACGGTGACGGCCTGCGGCGCAGATCTCGAACTGGCCAAAGCCAAAGGTCTGGTGAATGCGGTGTTGCGCCGCTATACGCGTGAACGAGAGCACCTGCTCCGGCAACTGCAAAACGACGAAACAGCGCAATGGAATTATCCGCAATGGTGGATCGACAAGGCGCGCGAAGCATGGCCAGCGCAATGGCAATCGCTGCTGGCCGCGGGCAATGTGCAGGGACCCATGAGCTTGCGAGTGAATGTGCGCAAGAGCAGCGTGGCGGACTATCTGACGCTGCTAGCGCAGCATGGTTTGGCGGCCGATGCGATTGGCCCATCGGCTGTACGGCTCAAACGACCGATGCCGGTCACAGAGATACCAGGTTTCATGCAGGGTCTGGTGTCAGTGCAGGACGCAGGCGCGCAATTAGCGGCGCCCCTGCTGGATGTGAAAACCGGCATGCGTGTACTGGACGCTTGTGCGGCCCCAGGCGGCAAGACCGGACATCTGCTTGAGTTGGCCGATATCGAAGTTACCGCCATCGATCAGGATTCAGAGCGCCTTGAGCGTGTGGCGCAGAATTTGGAGCGACTCGGCTTGTCAGCCCGCTTGCTATGCGCCGATGCCAGCCGTCGAGAAGGATGGGATGGTCGTCTGTTTGACCGCATTCTTGCCGATGTCCCCTGCACAGCGTCGGGCATTGTGCGGCGCCATCCAGATATTCGCTGGTTGCGCCGGCCTGAGGATGCCAGCCAACTCGCAGCTCATTCGGCCGCCATTCTCGACAATCTGTGGGCGATGCTGCAGCCGGGCGGGAAACTGCTGCTGGTGACTTGCTCAATATGGCCCGAAGAATCGACGGATCAGGCAAAACGCCTGATTGAGCGGCATCAGGCCATTGTGCTTGATGCGCCCGGGCAGCTGCTGCCTGTTGCAGCCCCCGATCAGGACCATGACGGACTGTTTTACGCGCTACTCCAAAAGCCCCCAGTTTGATACCATCTCACCAAATTTTTCCTTGGCGCATCGCGCCGCCTGCCTGTGTGATTCATCAACTCCTCATAAGCTTTTTGCTGGCCCTGCTGGTTTTGTTGTCCCCACCGACAGCGCTGGCGGGCGAAGGCATTGAGCTTGTCGAAGCGAATGTTGAAGCCAGCGATGAAGGCTATCGCCTCGCATCGAGCTTTTCGATTGAACTTTCACGCACACTCGAAGAAGCGCTGAAGCGCGGCGTACCGCTGTATTTTACGCTGCAGGTTCAGGTATCACGACCACGGTGGTACTGGTTTGATGAAGTAGCCATCAAATCGACCCGCACCTTCAGGCTTTCCTACAATTTACTGACCGAGCGCTACCGGGTTTCCATCGATGGCAATTTGCATCGTAATTTCTCACGTCTGGATGACATGCTGGCTTTACTGCGCAGGCCCGGTCGTTGGGTGATTGCTGATAGCAATGCGCTTACACGCGATGCTGCCTACACGGTATCAGTTCAGCTTGGACTCGATGTCAGCCAACTTCCCAAGCCCATTCAGGTCAGTGCGATGAGCAACGATGAATGGCGGCTTGCTTCAGGCTGGTCGAATTTCAACTACAAGGCCGAGGGCAAGTGAAGCGCGCACTTCGCTACGTGCTGTTCGCTGCGGCGATCACCGTGGGTGTGCTGCTCTATCTACTGGCCGCCGCCAGCGAAAATGCGCAGCTTTTTGAAGACTATTACTCGTGGATTTTCGGTGCGAATCTCGCCGTAGGCACAGCCCTGTTCGTGCTGGTGTCTTTCCTGCTGGCTCGGCTCTATAGTCGCTATCGTCGCGGGCGCTTCGGATCGAAGCTGATGACTCGGCTGGTGCTGCTCTTTACGGTGATGGGTATCGTGCCGGGCATCATTATCTACATGGTGTCGGTCCAGTTTGTCTCGCGCTCCATTGAGTCCTGGTTCAATGTTGAGGTGGAATCAGCGCTGGAATCCGGTGTGAAACTCGGTCGTGGAGCGCTCGAGGCCTCGCTGGCGGATCTTCGCGCTCGCTCGCGCCGCGTGGCTTCAGAGTTGACCGATATGTCTGATGCGACGCTGACGTCGCAACTAGCGAAAATTGCTGAACGGGAGCAACTGCAAGATGTGCTGGTGGTTTCAGAAAATGGTCGTCTGATCGCCGCCGCAGGCGGCAAGCTCACGCGGCTGGCGCCCGAACTTCCTACGCAGGCCATGATCACACGCGCAAAAACCTTCGACGGTTTCGGCATCATCGAAGGTGAATCTGGCTCTGACCCAACCACAGCCGGTGATTTCAGGTTACGTGTCGTTGTGGCCATTCTGGGTGACGGTTCACTCACCTCACTCGGCAGCGGGATGCGCTATCTACAAGTCTTGCAACCCGTGCAAGAACAATTGGCGGCGAATGCGGAAGCGCTACGCGATGCTTATAGCGGATACCAGGAACGCGCGCTCGCGAGAGATGGGCTTCGTCGCTTTTATCTGATCACGCTCACGCTGGTTTTGCTGCTCGCTGTATTCGCCGCCATGGTCAGCGCCTTCCTGCTCGCCACCGATCTCGCCGAGCCACTGCTGCTACTGGCTGAGGGTACGAAGGCTGTGGCCGAAGGCAATCTGTCTCCGCGTCCGATTGTGGCGACCTCCGACGAGTTGGGCACGCTGACGCAATCATTCAATACGATGACCATGCAGCTCGCAGACGCGCGCGCTGCCGTTGAAGGTAACAGGCAGGCACTGGAAGACGCCAAAGCTTATCTTGAGTCTGTGCTGGCAAATATGTCGGCTGGCGTGATGGTGCTTGATGAACAGCTCAGACTCGTTACCTTCAATGCCTCAGCGAACCGCATTCTGCATCAGGATCTGGTGCCATTTCAGGGCCACGTCTTTGCCTCAATCGGCAGCGTCGTTGCCTTCAGCCAACCAGTCATTGATGCGTTCTCTAACCAAAATGCCCAAGCGGCGGGCGAAAACGTCGAGCCTGCAGCCCAGTACTGGCAACAACAAATCGAGATACCGCGCCGCATGATTGGCGAAGAGGGCGACGGCGATATCACGCTGTTGGCGCGCGGTGGTCGGCTACCCGTCGGATCGGGCTCAGGTTATGTGGTGGTGTTTGACGATATCTCCGATCTGATTTCAGGACAGCGCTCTATTGCCTGGGCGGAAGTGGCCCGTCGTCTCGCGCATGAAATCAAGAATCCGCTGACGCCGATACAGTTATCCGCCGAGCGCTTGATGATGAAGTTGCAGCCCAAACTGGATATAAACGACAGCGC
>Ga0315905_10008312_pt1 | contig 10493 bp, 11 predicted proteins | sample LakEriMetagenome_5_FD_203522 | JGI IMG/M metagenome (GOLD analysis project Ga0315905, IMG submission 203522) | Freshwater fungal communities from buoy surface, Lake Erie, Ohio, United States - Buoy 4 MA121 | ecosystem: Environmental > Aquatic > Freshwater > Lake | place: USA: Lake Erie, Ohio... | reverse complement strand
GCGCGAAAGGGTATCGTTGCACGTTGCATAACCAAAAAACGAGTTTAAAACAACGCTGTAAAGGATCTGATTGTTTAGCTTCAGAATATGACGCTATGTTTTTTCCCGCTACTAAATGTAGCTTGAAAAACTCAGGAGTACTTCATTTTTATCGATCATTTACCACTTTAAAAGAAGCCCGAAAAATATCCGACCACCTTCCGATTTGGGGTACTTTTGTATTTTCAAAATAAAACGCTAAAGTATTTTTATAATAAAATCGAATTTGAATTATTTGCCCCTATCATGACTGTTTCTTCCCAATTTAAATCGGCAATCACGCTCTTTGCAACCAAGATTCATAGCGTATACAAAGCGCATGAAGTTAATTTTGATATGGAAAGCTTTCATGGAAGATTTCACATTATTAGGTGTTTGTTGTTGGCAGATTGTATCTATCGCTTTTATGAACGTAATTCGATAGCAATAGCTATTGAAAAGTCTTTTTATGCCATACTGTTTCATGACGCTATGCGCGAAGATAATGGAATCGATTTATGGGAACAAGAGAGTGCTACATTATGCTACACCTATCTAATAAATAATGGGTTTGATGCCGAATTTGCTACGTCTGCATCCACTATTATACTAAAAGCAAATACAAATTGTTTGGAAGAACAGGTTTTGTATGATGTCGATGTTTTAGACTACCATCGTTTCTTTTTTCTACCCGAAGAACGGCACCGATTTGAAGATTATCGATTAAAATTTGCGGGTCCAAATGATTGTTCCGGTTGTTTTGATACTAATTCACGTACACAATTAATTCAGTTAGCGCAAGACTTGGTTATCTTTAGTGACACTTTAGTTGTGGAAACAGATACCAATGAATTAATTCAACAATTGGTTAGGTATTATTTAAATGTTAAGCCCTGGTAGTTTTCATAGTTTGCATTTTTAAGCATATATTTTAACATCTATAATAGCAATATGACACAGATTTTTAATCTTTTTTTACTGCTCCATATTCTTGGTGGGTCATTAGGATTGCTATTCGGTATGTTGGTTATCATTCGTAAAAAAGGAGATAAAACCCATGCACTGCTAGGAAAAGTTTATGCAATCATGATGCTAGTTACTGGAGGTTCGGCTCTTGTACTCGCGGGGTTACATTTGAACTATTTTCTTGGATTAATCGGTATTTTTTCGCTTTATATGGTTGGATCGGGAATACGGTATAGTATACATCATCAAAAAAGAAGTACGCGCATTAACCTTTCGATTATCGATTGGATGATTACACTTATTATGCTAGTTGCAGGTATTGTATTTGTTTGGATTGGTGCAATTTCTTTAATTCATAGGAATTGGTTTGGATTGGTGTTTTTAACTTTTGGGAGTATCGGACTCCTATTTGTACACCAAGATTTTCAAAATTTCAATGACAAAGCAAGGATTGAAAATTATTGGCTCACTGGTCATCTAAAACGGATGATGGGTAGCTATAGTGCAGCAACAACTGCATTTTTGGTTGTCAATGCAAACGATTTACCCTTGGGAATTCCCAATTTTATCTATTGGTTATTACCAACCTTTATTTTTACACCGTTAATTATAAAATGGAGTAAACAATAAATGGGATAATTATTTTTTTGATCTCATGTCAATAATAAAAACAGTGCGATTAAGTCTTACCAATTAAAGAGATTACTTTCTAGGGTGGATAAATATATTTAATGTTAGTAAGTTACATACTCCTTTATCTCCAATCCATAACCAATCATCCCTACACGTTTGGCTTGATAGCTATTAGTAATTAGTCGGATTTTTGATATATCTATATCGTGAAGTATTTGTGCACCAATACCAAAATCTTTGGCATCCATTTTTAATTGAGGTGTTTCTAGATTCCCTTCGAGTTGAAGCTGTTTTAATTCGGAAACCCGGTTTAAAAGTTCACTAGGATCGCGCTCACTATTAATAAAAATAACCGCGCCTTTTTGTTCTTTATTGATTAATTGAAAAACATCATCCAATTTTTTATCCCTATAACCGCTTAAGGTATTCAATAGGTCACTATACGCGGGTGAAGATATAATACGGGTTAATATCGCTTCACCGCTATTCCAACTTCCTTTGGTAAGTGTAATGTGAACTTGTTTATTGGTTATTTGTTGATATGCACGTAAGCGGAAAGATCCGTATTTGGTTTGTACTTGAAAATCTTCTTTCTTTTGAATAAGGCTATCGTGTTGCATACGATATGCAACTAATGCCTCGATCGAAACTAATTTCAAATCAAATCGTTTAGCAACTTCAACTAATTGAGGTAACCGCGCCATAGTTCCGTCTTCATTCATGATTTCCACAATTACGCCAGCAGGCTTAAAACCAGCTAAGCGCGCAAAATCAATTGCTGCTTCCGTATGCCCCGTTCGGCGCAAGACCCCTCCAGGCTTAGCTGTTAATGGAAATATATGTCCCGGACGTGCAAGATCAAAAGGTTTGGTATCATCATTTACAAGCGCTAAAATCGTTTTTGCTCGGTCTGCTGCTGATATTCCGGTAGTTACTCCATGTCCCTTTAAATCAACCGAAACAGTAAATGCAGTCTCCATATGGTCGGTATTGTTTTTAACCATAGAATGCAGTTCTAATTCACTACACCTTTTTTCAGTTAAAGGAGCACAAATTAAACCTCGACCGTGAGTAGCCATAAAATTGATCATTTCGGGAGTAACTGTTTCTGCAGCAGCAAGAAAATCTCCTTCATTTTCACGGTCTTCATCATCGACAACGATAATTACGTTACCTTGGCGAATGGCTTCTATCGCTTCTTCAATTGTATTGAGCTGTATTGGTTCAGGCATTATTTTTTGTACTAGAGTTGTTAATTTGATTTTGAATGTACCAATAGTTTAAAGGGAAAAAGGGAAAAGCAGTTAATAAGCTAATCACAATTCCGGGTTCAAACCCTGGAGCATTTTTGTGAATTTCTTGTTGTAATTTATAAACATAAATAAGTAACATAATCAATGCTGCGAATAATCCCACTAAAAGAATAGTAGTATTAATAATGACAGTTAGTATCGCAACAAAAAATACAATTCCATACAATAGCAGCGCTTTATTGTTCATTTTTATAACCATCTCATAATTTAGATTGGATAAATCGATCGGTTCTATCGTTTTTAAACCAGTTCCATTTTCTGAATCTATTTTATCAGGCGAGGGGGGTAATTGTGTTATGTCTTCTTTAGATTTCTTTTTAAAGAATTTTAAAATGGGTTCCGTTATGATATCAAACGTTACCATACCTCCAATGTCGTTAATTGCCCGATAGGTTAGGAGTAGTGCTAAGGGTAAAAGAATTAGCGAGGAGAGCCAAACTCCGAGAAAAGGTGAAATTCCATTTTCTTGTGCTAAGCGTTTTCCAAAGGTATTGATAAAGTGAAAAATTATAAAAATGATTACCGAGAAAACGATAGGCAAACCAATTCCCCCTTTACGTATAATAGCACCCAATGGTGCTCCAATAAAGAACATTAATATACATGAAAATGCTATCATGAATTTATCAAATATCGCAATCCAATGTTTATTGATGTTTTTTTGTTTTGCTTCCATTTCAAAAGCAGCACTGTCTAAGTTAAATCCTGCATTTTCAACATTACTGTAGGCAAAACGATAGACTTCTTTTTTTTGATCGGAGGTTAAATAGGCAGTTATATCCTTGGCGGGCATTGTTTTATTAAACTTTTGCATACCTGTATTTGGAGTTATAATTCCTGTTCGGGCATAACTGTTCTCACCATATGATTTTGCTTCTTGCTTATAGTTATTGTTTAACGAGTCTAGCGTATAGCGCAATTCGTTGATGTTTAACATCGTAAATGTATTGCTTAAATCCATCCCGTTTTGACTCTCTTGATTTAGTTTTGATAAATCAATATTAAAAACATCCCGTTTAAATGTTCCTTTCGCAAATGGAATTTTATTTCGATCTTCAAATTTGGTGGCAACATCTTCATAGTACGTACCGTCATGTAAAACCAATTTTAGAGTATTTGAATCTTCACTACTAATCAGTTCACCCGTTTTTGCTTTTATCACTGTTGTATTTCCCCCGCCATTACTATCGGTTCGATGTATTGTGATGTTTTCTAGAAAATTTCCCTTCTCGCCCCGTTTTTTCATCACTTTTATACTGTAATTGCCGATTTCACTAAATTGTCCCTCAGCAATTGCAAGAGCAGGTTTCAATTGGGCTATATTTCTACGAAAATTTATAAACTTATACTCGGCATAAGGAATGACATTGTTTGCAAAAAAGAAAGAAACTATCGAAAGAAGTAAAATAAAATACGTTAAATAGCGTAACGAACGTTGAAAAGAAATACCAGAGGATTTCATGGCTGCAAACTCATAATTTTCTGCCAAGCTTCCAAATGTCATAATCGAAGCTAAAAGTACCGAAAGCGGAAGAACCATTGGTACAATGCGCGGCATGGCGAATAACAAGAATTTAATCACCATCAACGTATCCAAGTCTTTGCCAGCCAACTCTGAAATAAAAAGCCAAACGGTTTGAAGGATGAAAATAAAAAAGAGGATTACAAAAACCGAAGTGAATGTAATCCAAAAAGACTTTAATAAATACCGATCGATTATTTTCACCGAAACTAGTCTAATTTATTGATGTAGTATTTTGGGTACTTGTTTGCCACAAACGTAAACTGATTTTTCGAAAGCGGTTGATTGGTTTTAAAAGAGGTTACGGTTAAGGTTGTTCGCGTTCCATTTTTTCCAATTTCGATTAAGTTGTAAATTGTTTTTGTTTGGGTATCAATACCAAGTAAGATTTCTTTACGTTGGTCTTTGGTGTTGTTGGGAACTAATTTGACCAATTGTATTTTACGACCATTGATATTTTGTTGAATGTCCCAAGTGTATTTGTACCCACTATTGAAGAAGGTGAGCATTTTGTTTGGAGTAACAGCCTTTTCATCATTTTCATTTACATTAGAAATGGTTACTTCTTCATCTTCTGGAACAATGGTATAGGTTTTTCTACCATCAAATATTTTGGTAGCTCCCATGAAATTCAGAACATATTTATTGCCTTGCAACGTAACATTTCCTTTACTTTCTTGGTTGATATTTTCTTTCAAATTATTTAAACTATACTTGAAATCGATGACTATATTGTCAAAACTTTTGATTTTTGCGGTAACTTGATCCAATAACGTCTTGGCCTTTTTATCTTGTGAATAACCGGAAATTGCAATAGTTAGGGTGATAATTACCACTAAAAATTTTTTCATTTTAATTCTCGTTTTGTTCATTGTTAAAAAAATGTTCTAAAGCTACAAGATCAGGAATATTTACCGATCGGGCTTTACTTCCCTCAAAAGGACCAACAATTCCAGCTGCTTCTAATTGATCAATTAGACGTCCAGCACGGTTGTAGCCTAACTTTAACTTACGTTGCAATAATGATGCCGAACCTTGTTGTGCTGTTACAATAATTTCGGCTGCTTCCCGAAACATAGAATCCCGTTCAGAAATGTCAAATTCTAAATTTACATTAGCGCCTTCTTCGCCTACATATTCTGGAAGTAAATATGCTGTTGCATAGGCTTTTTGTGAACCAATAAAATCCACAATTTTATCTACCTCAGGGGTGTCCACAAAAGCACATTGTACCCGCACTAAATCATTTCCATTGGTGTAGAGTAAATCACCTCGACCAATCAATTGATCGGCACCTTGAGTATCTAGTATAGTACGTGAATCAATTTTTGACGTTACACGAAAAGCTATTCGTGCGGGGAAATTAGCTTTAATTATACCTGTAATTACATTTACAGAAGGGCGTTGTGTAGCGATAATTAAATGTATCCCAATAGCGCGCGCCAACTGGGCCAAACGTGCAATAGGTGTTTCCACTTCTTTACCAGCGGTCATTATTAAGTCGGCAAATTCGTCTACAACCAATACGATATAGGGTAAAAACCGATGTCCATTTTCAGGATTAAGTTTTCGGGACTTAAATTTCTCATTATATTCTTTGATATTACGAACCATGGCATCTTTAAGCAACGAATAACGGTTGTCCATCTCAATACATAATGAATTTAACGTATTGATTACTTTAGTGTTGTCGGTAATAATAGCATCTTCAGTATCGGGAAGTTTTGCTAAATAATGCCGTTCAATTTTATTAAATAAGGTTAATTCTACTTTTTTAGGATCAACCAAAACAAATTTTACTTCAGCAGGATGTTTTTTATAGAGTAGCGAAGTCAAAACAGCATTCAATCCAACTGATTTTCCTTGACCCGTTGCACCTGCCATTAATAAATGGGGCATTTTAGCCAAATCAACTACAAAGGTTTCATTGGAAATGGTTTTACCAAGTGCAATAGGAAGCTCCATTTCTGCCTCTTGAAACCGTGAAGCCGAAATCACCGTTTTCATTGGCACCATGGTAGGGTTTTTATTTGGAACTTCAATACCTATTGTCCCTTTTCCGGGGATGGGTGCTATAATTCGAATTCCTAATGCGGATAGTGAAAGCGCAATATCATCCTCCAAACTTTTTATTTTAGAAATTCGAATACCCGCTTCGGGCACAATTTCATATAAGGTTACAGAGGGGCCAACTGTTGCTTTGATTTGAGCAATGTCAATTTTGTAATTGCGTAAGGTTTCAACAATACGATTTTTATTTTCCTCTAATTCTTCTTGATTGATTGTGATGCCAACACTAGCATAGTCTTTTAATAAATCAATAGTTGGGAATTTATAATTGGAAAGTTCAAGCGTTGGATCAAATAAACCAAAATCTTCTACCAATTTTGCGGCTAAATTCTCCACAATTACTTCCTCATCTTGCGATTTTTCAATAACAAAAGCTTCATCATTGGTTTTGATGATTTCTTTTTCTTTAGTTGAATGTGGATTTTCAGTCGGTTCGTTTGTAAGCAGAACAGGTTCGATATCCGGTTCATGTATGGGTTCGATACCCGATTTTGAAGGAGTCAAATCTATTCCAGAATAACTTGAAATCGTGGGTTTTAAATCTTCTTTATTAATTTCAAATTGCGACTTGGTTTGTGTGGTATCCTCAATTTTAAAGTTGGACTCACCCTCGTTTTCTTCAACAGCATATTCTTCTAAATTGTAGGCTATATCTCCGTTTTCACTCGCGTTCAAGTCGTTTAAGGCGTCTAAATCTGCTTGCATCGCTGCTTTTTTCTTTTCAAAATAAGTTTTTATTCCGTCAGGAGAAAGGCGAATTTTAAAAATCAAATAGATGATTACACAAAAAATCAGTACCAAAAGGGTACCCGTTTTACCTAAATAATCTTGGATAAAAGCATTGGATTCATAGCCAATTTTCCCACCCAATTCCGGTATTGCATCTGCAAAAAAGCCCAGCAATAAGGAAAGAACTATTAATGCATAAAGGTCCCAAAACCAAGTGTTTTTCAACCGTTTTAAGGGAATGTCAATTGCCAAATAGACTCCTGTTGTGAAGAATAATTTAACAAATAAAAAGGAGGCTACACCGAAACCATCAAAGATAAATACTTCTGCAATCCATGCCCCGAGTTTTCCTAACCAATTTTGTGCTTCCTTACTACGGTCAATAAATGCATTGGCTATGCTTTGGTCTTCTTGCCCGTTAACAAAATAGGATACAAATGCTGCCATTAAGGCCACGGAGAAAAGAAGCAATAGGCAACCTAAAATAAATTTATATTGCCTAGTTGTTTTAATTTTTTTTAGGGTATCGTTATCCGTTTCAGTACGGTTATCTACAGTTGATTTCTTGGCCATTATTTAGCTAAATTTGTATAAAAGTAGCAAAAAAAATTATAAGATTTTAGGGAGATAGATCATTGCTCCGATGGCAACTCCTGTAAGCGCTGCAAAAAGAACTGCACCAGCAGCAATATCTTTTATAAATCCAATTTTATCGTGGTATTCGGGGTGAATAAAATCGGCAATTTTTTCTGAGGCTGTATTCAACCCTTCAATTGAAATGATTAAACCTATGGCAAATGTTTGCAACATCCACTCGGTCATTGAGATATTAAAGTAAAATCCAGCAAATGTCATTACAGTTCCTATTGCTAACTGAACCATTACACTATGTTCGGTTGTAGCAAGCTTGTAAGCACCTAAAAAAGCATATTTAAAACTTTTTAATCGTCCAGTAAAGAACGATCGATCGCGTTGAAATTCCATATTTTTATTTTAGAGCTTCTAAAGCAGCATCATAATTGGGCTCATTGGCAATTTCTGTTACCAATTCCGCATGTTTTACAGTTCCATTTTCGTCGATTACAATCACTGCTCTTGCATGCAATCCAGCTAAAACACTATCGGTAATTTCTAAACCATAATTTTTACCAAAAGCTCCCGACTTAAAATCAGATAAATTAATTACGTTTTCTAAGCCTTCAACACCACAAAAACGTTTTTGAGCAAAAGGTAAATCACGAGAAATACAAAGTACTTTAGTGTTTTCTAGGGCCGAAGCTTTAGCGTTAAATGTGCGAACTGAAGTAGCACATGTTGGGGTGTCGATACTTGGGAAAATATTTAATACTACTTTAGTTCCAGCAAAATCGGCTAGAGTAGTGGTTGATAAATCTATTTTTACTAGTTCAAATTCAGGAGCTTTTGAACCTATTTCAGGTAAACTTCCTGAAGTGTGAACGGGGTTTCCGCCTAATGTGATTTGTGCCATAATTATAAATAAAATACGTACTGCAAAAATACTATTTTATCACAAACAAATCACCTCAATTTTTTAAATTTTAGTAGTAATTCTTGAAATGTAAAATAAAAAAGCGCCCCAATTGGAGCGCATTGCTTTATTTGTCTATCGATCCTAAAACCCGCTGCATAAAATCATTGAGCGCTGTTTTTTTATCTTTGCCATCCTTTATCATTTTGTGAACTTCTAAAGCTCCATAAAGATTGGAAATCAACTCACCTAAAACGTCCAACTCTTCGTCTTTTAAAGTCTCTAATTCCGTTAGGTGCTCTAAGACTTCAATCGTTTCGATGATATAATCTTGATCGTTATCTTCGATAAATTGTGTTAAATGCTTGATTACCGGTAGTTTCATCTTAAAGGACTTCTTGAACCAATGCCGTTAAAACTTCTGCTTTATTGGTTTGGGTTTGGTTGATTAAACCTCCGTTTTTAAAGGTGGCAAATGTGGGTAAATTATCAACTTTGGCTAATTGTCGTGAATTAGGAAATTGCTCTGCATCCACAATTAAGAAAGGAATTCCTTCATTTTGTGCGGCCAACATTTTAAACTTCGGTTTCATGATACGACAATTCCCGCACCACGAAGCGGCATATTGTACAATTACCGTTTCGTTATTGGCAATAATTTCTGCTAAATTATCGTGTTCTAATTCTTGAAACATGGTTATGAGTTTACGGATTAAAGGTATCCCAATTGCTAAAATTAGGATACCAATAACTTGTGATTAATGATTAGATAAATAGGATGCAGTACTTGAACGATCGGCATTCATTGCCTCTTTTCCTTTTTCCCAATTGGCAGGACAAACTTCACCTTTCGTTTGAACATGGGTATACGCGTCAATTAATCGCAAATATTCGTGAACATTACGACCAAGTGGCATATCGTTAACACTTTCATGAAAAATTTTACCCGTTTCATCAATTAAATAGGTAGCGCGATAGGTTACATTAGAACCTTCTAACAAAATAGAATCGGTATCTTCATTGTATTCACCCGCTTCAATATCTAAAATACCTAAAGTTGACGATAAATTACGTGTCGTATCTGCCAATAAAGGGTAGGTTACACCCTCGATACCTCCATTGTTTTTGGCCGTATTTAGCCAAGCAAAGTGAACTTCGTTTGTATCGCAAGACGCACCTATAACCATCGTATTACGCGATTCAAATTCTTCAAGAGCAGCTTGAAATGCATGCAATTCGGTAGGACAAACAAAAGTGAAATCTTTTGGATACCAAAAAAGCAAAACTTTTTTATTGTTTATTACCGCCTCGTCTAAAACGTTAATGCGCAAATTATCACCCATGAACGAAATCGCGTCTACGGTGATGTTTGGGAATTTTTTTCCAACTAATGACATGTGTATTGAGTTTAATTATTAATAAATTTCTACATTACAAAGGTAGGTAAACCTTTAGGTAATAATATTAGTTTTTATTATAAGTTCTTATTATTGAATAGATTTTGATTATTGTGTTTGATTGTATGAAAGATTTCCAATCAAATAAAAGTTTATATTTGTTTTTTCCAATAATAAGGCAATTATATCTATGAAATTTTCAAACTTATTTCGAAAGAAATCCGTACATGACATCTTAAATCAAGTGGCTAAAAATGAAGCTGATGGACACCAATCTTTAGGCAAGCATCTTTCAGCTAGGGATTTAACCTCGTTTGGAATTGCAGCAATAATTGGAGCTGGACTCTTTAGTACTA
>Ga0315905_10008311_pt1 | contig 10493 bp, 7 predicted proteins | sample LakEriMetagenome_5_FD_203522 | JGI IMG/M metagenome (GOLD analysis project Ga0315905, IMG submission 203522) | Freshwater fungal communities from buoy surface, Lake Erie, Ohio, United States - Buoy 4 MA121 | ecosystem: Environmental > Aquatic > Freshwater > Lake | place: USA: Lake Erie, Ohio... | reverse complement strand
CGTGGAGATGCAAAAGAAATATTACAATATGCTAGAGAATTACAGCAAAAAGTTCGTGTTCAAAATGAAGATAGAGAAAAGATTATTTTACCCGTGATTTCATATTACAGTACAGGTCGTCTTTGGGTTCAACATAGGGAAAATCCTAAAGGACCTGATTCTCGATTTTTAGGATATAAGAATTGTCTGACGAAATCCAATGAAATGAAAAAAATAATGCCGTGGTTTAAAAAATGGGAATTAGCATCTTTACAACAGAAAAAAACTTTAGGTACTTTGTTATGTGTGAAAGAAGCTATTAAAAATTGTATGGAAGACTGGCAAGATGTCAAGTATGATGTACTTCAAAATAAACTGGTTGCTACTGCACAAGATGGAAGAACTTTACCCTTTAATATGTTAAGTGATGGGGTGAAAAATATGATAGGAATGGTAGCCGATATTGCCTATCGTTGTGTCACCTTAAATCCACAATTTGACGGTGAAGCTGCGCGACTTACACCGGGTATTGTTTTAATTGATGAAATTGATTTACACCTTCATCCCAAATGGCAACGTCGAGTAGTTGAAGATTTAAAAAGAACATTTCCCAACATTCAATTTTTCGCAACTACCCATTCACCATTTATTATCCAATCATTAAAGGTTAATGAACTAATAAATCTTGATAACAGAGATGGTGAATATGTTAATAAAAGTGTTGAGGATATTGTAGAAAATGTCCAAGGAGTAGAATTACCACAACAAAGTGAAAGATGGAAAAATATGATGGAAGCTGCTCAAGAGTATTACCAGGTTTTAGAACAAGCAGAAAATGTTTCTGAAGAAGAGATTGAGAGATTAAAACATAGATTAGATGAACTATCTATGCCATATAGTGATGATCCAGCTTATCAAGCCTTCTTAAAAATGGAACGTTTAGCAAGAGGATTATAAAAATGAGACCAGTTGTTAGAGGTAAAAATACAAAAGTTTTCAAAGATTATAAAGATGCACGAGGAGACTTAATTGAGAAACTTGGTGAATATTGTTCTTATTGTGAAATGCGTATTCCCTCATCTCTAGATGTTGAGCATATATTACCAAAATCACAATTTCCCGACGAAGAAACTAGTTGGGAAAACTTTTGTTTAGCTTGTACTAACTGCAACTCAACTAAAAAATCTCCTATGGAGAAAAGGTGGGATAGTTCATGGAAATACCTTCACATAACCTCCGCTAAAATAGCCGCAAGAAGTGAATTTTATTGGATTGATCAAGATAATACTTTCCGAGCTTTTGAGTATAGCAAAGGTGGAGTTGTTAAAGTAAATCCTTCTTTAGCTTCCGAAGAAGAAATAGTAGCTAAAGAAACTATTAAAATGGTGGGATTAGATAGAATACCTAACCCTGATCCACAAATGAAAGATCGCCGATGGATTAACCGTAAAGAAGCGTGGGATAAAGCAGAAAGGGCTTTACAAAGACTTAGTAAATGTAATGATCAAGAATCTTTAGAAGCAATGCGAGATTCAGTTATTGAACAAGCTGTACCTCAAGGTTTTTTCTCAGTATGGATGACAGTTTTTAAAGATGATCCCGATATGTTAAATCGCTTTATTAATGCTTTCCCCGGAACTTGTACAGATTGCTTTGATGTGGAAGGAAAGGCTATTCCGCGTCCAGCGGGAAGAATATAAAAACGCAGAACTATAACTTAAAAAATGATGGGATAAGTAATTATGAATAATAACCAAGTTGAAAATGAGCATTATTGTCCAGCCGCAGAAACATTTGAATCTTCCTATGAACTATTTCATAATGCCTTTCCCAATGGTTTTTTATGGGAATTAACAGAAGTGCTTTCAGGTCCCCCTAATGTTACCTTCAAATGGCGACATTGGGGAACATTTACAGGTACATATAAAGATTATGCACCCACCGGAGAAACAATAGAAATCACGGGTATGAGTATTGCTCGTGTAACTGAAGATTTAAAGATTGAATCTTTGGAGCATTTTTTTGATAATAATGCCTTTTTGCAAAAGTTAACTGCTGGTGGTTGTCCCTTTCATTCTTAGATAAGATTCAGTTTGCTAGGGTGTGTTAGTAAGTTAACACATCCTACAATTTGCTACTGTTGAATTAATTCTAGCGACAGAGATAAAATTTCTTGTTCATTAACCATAGCTGCTAATTCTTCGGTTTCATAACGTCCTTCAAAAGCTTCTAGCGCCGCTCTTTTTAGTGCTACTTGATATCCTTGTTGGAGAATTTCCATTAATTCTGTTTGATTCAAGTAAACACCTCCAGATTTGCGGCGCTTGTTAATTTTATTTATTTCCCGCACTGCATTTTCTATAGAAAGTTCCCAAGAACGGGTAGAACGTTTTTCAGCTTTTTGTTTGATTAAATGAATCAGGAGAATTACGCCATAACTATCAATTTTATTGATTTTATCACTGAGGCTCATTTCTTCTAATTCATCCACTAACAGTAAAGCTTCATTGATTTTTCCTTGTTCTAGGAGTTGTCTAATTTCTAGTAGTTCTTCCATGTTATTTGCTGAACTTGTGATTCACAATTAATATTTATTATATATGTTAGATTATTCATTATTTGATAAAATACTTTGTTAAGTAACTCACCTTATAAAACAACATTTACGAGGAATAATATGAAAATACGACAACTTGAACTTCAGAATTTTCGATGGTTTGACCAAAAAACATTTGATTTTTCCGATCAATTTAATGTTCTTATTGGTGATAATGGCAGCGATAAAATAGCAATTCTCAAGCCGCTATCCACTGGTGCAATTGTAATTTTATTTGTACCAGAAATTCCGACGCGAGATTATCAAATTGATCAAGATGATATTCGCCATATTACAGCGTTTTCCGCTCTGATGAGGTACAAAGTTGAATCATGAAACTCTTGTGGTGCGGGCATACTATGGCTAACGCCACCTAATGATGATGAATTTTTTGACACTTACTGGTCTTCTAAGTATCTGAGAACAGGACTTAAACAAACCATGAGAAGATCAATGTCTGGATAAATAGTCTAATATGATGCTTGGTTGTAATTTCGACAAAATTGATTATGCAAGCAAGCTTTTTAACCGCCGTTATTTTACCTCTAGCTTTAGCTATCATTATGCTAGGTATGGGATTATCTTTACTACCAGAAGATTTTCTGCGAGTAACAAAATATCCTAAAGCTGTGGCCATTGGCTTAATTAGTCAGTTGATTTTTTTACCTATTATTGGCTTTATTATTGCTAAAATTATACCCATGGAACCAGCGATCGCCATGGGATTAATGATCATTGCATTGTGTCCAGGTGGGGTATCCTCAAATATAATCACATTTCTAGCAAAAGGTGATGTCGCACTCTCAGTTACCCTGACAGCTTTTAGTAGTTTAATTACAGTATTTACAATTCCCATTCTAGGAAACTTAGCATATCAGCATTTTATCGGAAAAACTGAAACTGCTGCGATTGGTTTACCCATTGGCGCAACTATACTACAAATTTTCCTGATGACGCTTTTACCTATCAGCTTAGAAATGATTTTTAGACAGATATTACCAGACATTGCACTACGTTTAGAAAAGGTGACTAACCGCCTAGCAGTAGCTTTTTTAGCACTAATTATCCTCCTCTTGATCATTCGTGAATGGAATAATTTGCCTAGTTTTATTGTCCAAGTTGGATTAAGTGTAGTGCTATTAAATACTGTTTCTATGTTAGTCGGGTTTTATCTTAGCAAATTGTTAAAACTCAATTCTCGTCAGCAAATCTGCATTGCCATTGAAGTTGGGATTCAAAATGGTACACTAGCGATCGCCATTACTGCTGGTTTACTCAATAATCCTGATATGGCAATACCTGCGGCCATTTACAGCTTGTTTATGAATCTTACAGGTTTAATTGCTATTAACTACGGTAGAAAACTCGCTGACAAAAACCCTATTTAACAACTTCTGTGCAACTCAAATTGAGCAGAGAACATCGCTATTCTGTGTTAATTGTAAGTAGGCTAACACAATAAAATCAAACTGTGTAAAGAAACGTAAAATTGCTGAAAACCTGTTCCCTGTTCCCTGTTCCCTGTTCCCTGTTCCCTGTTCCCTGTTCCCTGTTCCCTGTTCCCTGTTCCCTGTTCCCTGTTCCCTGTTCCCTGTTCCCTGTTCCCTCCTTTGGGACTTTCTACGAAACAAAAAAAGGGCAGGTATCAAACCCACCCTAATTGTAAATCATAGCTGTAATTAGAAATTAATTACCAATTATCGGCGCAATTAAAGAAACATTTTGCACAGCTTTTTCTGCTGCCAAAGTAGGAACAGAATCACGTAATCTAGCTGTTAATTGTACAGTTGTAGCGTCGTACATTTGAGTTAACAACTTGGGATAGAAACCAATACCAATAATAGGAATCAACAAACAAGCAATGATAAAGACCTCGCGGGGTTCAGCATCTATTAAAGCTTGGTGGGAAACTAACTCCTCGTTTTCTTGTCCGTAGAAAATTTCGCGCAACATTGAAAGTAGATAAATTGGTGTTAAAATCACACCAACAGCCATCAAGAAAATGACAATAACCTTGAATGTTGGGTTATAAGCATCGCTAGTTGCAAAGCCCACAAATACCATTAATTCGGCCACAAAACCGCTCATTCCTGGTAATGCTAAAGATGCCATGGAACAGGTGGTAAACATAGCGAAAATCTTCCGCATTCTTTTACCCACACCACCCATTTCATCTAACATTAAAGTATGTGTTCGGTCGTAAGTTGCACCGACCAAAAAGAACAAACTTGCCCCAATTAAGCCGTGAGAAACCATTTGTAGAACTGCCCCACTCAAACCCAAATCGGTAAAAGAGGCAATACCAATGAGAACAAAACCCATGTGGGAAATTGAAGAGTAGGCAATTTTCCGTTTTAAATTCCTTTGGGCAAAGGACGTTAAAGCAGCATAGATGATATTTACTACTCCTAAAACCACTAAAGCCGGTGCAACATAAGCATGGGCATCAGGTAGCATTTGGGCATTCATGCGAATTAAGGCATAACCACCCATTTTTAGCAAAATACCTGCAAGTAGCATATGCACTGGTGCTGTAGCCTCACCATGGGCATCTGGTAGCCAAGTATGCAGGGGAATGATGGGCAACTTCACAGCGTAGGCTATGAGAAAGCCAGCGTATAGTAGAAGTTGTAAATTTAAGCTAAAATCCTTCAATGCGATCGCGGACATATCGAAGGTGACTGTATCACCATAAAATCCCATTGTCAAGGAAGACAACAAAATAAACAGAGACCCACCAGCAGTGTATAGAATAAATTTAGTTGCTGCGTATTGGCGCTTTTTACCCCCCCAAATTGACAGTAAGAAGTATATCGGTACAAGTTCCAATTCCCAGACCAGGAAGAATAACAGCATATCCTGGACAGCGAAAACAGCAATTTGACCGCCATACATAGCCAAAATCAAAAAGAAAAATAATTTTGGCTTGAGTGTCACAGGCCAGGCTGCTAAAATCGCCAGGGTGGTAATAAATCCCGTTAAGAGAATTAGAGGCATAGACAAGCCATCAGCCCCTACAGACCAATTTAACCCCAATTGCGGCACCCAGGGATAACTCTCCACCAATTGCAAATTGGGATTAGAGAAATCGTACCCAGTATAAAAAGCGCAGACAATCAGTACAAAATCTATCAGCCCCACAATCAGGGAATACCAGCGCACCGTTTTGCCGTCTTTATCTGGGATGATAGGAAGTAGTAGTGATGCGGCTATGGGGAATAAAATAATCGTCGTCAGCCACGGAAAATTAGCTATATTCATCACAATCAATCTGCAATTAAAATCATGTTTGGCAAAAAGTCACTAGTTATTAATTAACAGCTTTTTAGCGATTTCCTCTTCATTGTTAGGTTGATTTAATTAAATTGGCAAACCCCATTTTTTTACTCAAGAGTCTTTTTTGACAGTTAGGGGTGGTAAATGTTATTTGGAATACTCCCGGATGAGTCAAAAATTTATCTCCCATATAACTCCGTATTAGAATACTTGACAAGTAAAATCGGGAAGTTTGAAAGCCCCTGAGAAACAGGAACTCCAGTTCCGTCTTTCGTGCTTCAGACAGGGGATGAAAAACGGTTCATGGGGTTTTAACTGCCTTCAATATTGTACCTCTAATTACTTCGTTTCCATCCAATTATCCCCAGCATGAATATCAACAACTAAGGGAACAGATAAAGAAACAGCATTTTCCATGACTGACTTAATTTGTGGTCGCAATTCTTCCCATTCTTGGGGAGGAATTTCAAAGACTAATTCATCATGAACTTGTAACAACATCCGGGCCTGATATTTTTTTAAAACTTCATGTAATTGCACCATCGCTATTTTGATAATATCCGCACTAGAACCTTGAATTGGTGCGTTAGCAGCAGCACGCAATAACCCAGCATCATATTGACCTAAATTCTTTAATTTTTGTAAATTAATATCTTCTAATTTACTGCCTTTTAACTGCTGCAAACTACTATTAGTAAATTCAAAATAACGTCTTCTTCCTAAAATTGTTTCTACATAACCATAAGCAATAGCCTCTTTTTTAACTTTATCTAAATACGCAAAAACACGGTCATATCTTTGATTAAATCTCTCAATAAATAATTTTGCATCTACTTGATTTATTCCGGTTTCGCGGGCGAATTTTTGCGCTCCCATGCCATAAATTACACCAAAATTAATCGTCTTCGCAAAACGTCTTTCATCTGCGGAAATATTTTCTTTCTCAAATACTAATTTTGCTGTTACAGTATGAATATCTTCATTTTGCTGATATGCTTGAATTAGTACAGGTTCTTGACTCAAATGAGCTAAAATTCTTAACTCAATTTGGGAATAATCAGCAGCTACCATTAACCAACCTGATTCCGGTAAAAATGCTTTTCTAATTTGTCTACTAAAAGCAGTGCGAATGGGGATATTTTGTAAATTTGGATGGGAAGAAGATAATCTACCAGTGGAAGTTGCAGTTTGGTTAAAATCAGTATGTAATCTTTGGCTTTGAGGGTGTACTAAAGCTGGTAAAGCATCTACATAGGTAGACTTTAATTTTGCTAATGTTCGATATTCAATTATCGCTTTTACAAATCCCGTATTATCAACTTCTTGGAGTTTTTCTAAAGTTGCTGCGTCTGTAGAATAACCAGTTTGAATCTTGCGAGAATATTTGGTACTTAAACCTAATTTCTCAAATAGAATCTGACTTAATTGTTTAGGAGAACCTAAATTAAATTTTTCTCCAGCAATTTCAATAGCTGTAATTTCTAATTTTGCTAATTCTGTCTCTAATTGCTGTGAAAGTTCCTTGAGATAATCTGAATTAATCCTAACTCCCGTATATTCAACTTCTGCTAAAACTGCTTCTAATGGTTGCTCAACTTGATGAAAAAGTTGATATAAAGCTGGAGTTTCTATTAATTTATCTCGTAATTTTGGGACTAATTTAAATGTAGAATAAACATCCATACCACAATAATCAGCAACAGCAGAAATACTCATGTCAGCGATAGTTTTCCCTTTGGGAACTAAATCTCCATAACTGGTCGCAGTTAATCCTAAATATCGCAAAGATAAGTCAGTTAAATTATGACTGCTATCTGGATTAATTACATAACTCGCTAACATCGTATCAAATACCACCCCAGCTAGTTCAATTCCTTGTCCCTGACACCGCAAAATCAAACGATCAAATTTAGCATTTTGTAAAGCTTTAGGATAATCAGCACTTTCTAAAATCGGCCGCAGTTTTGCTAATACTAAATCTCGATTTAAGTTATTCCCAATTTTATGACCAATAGGAATATAAGCAAGTTCATTTACTTCTGTTCCCCAACAGCAACCAATTCCAACTAAATCTGCATCTCGTGGTTCTAATGCGGTAGTTTCTGTATCCCAAGCAACGGGTATTTCTGAATTAGTAAATTTTCTTAAAATTTCTACTAATTCCATTAATTTAGCTTCTGTATCAATAATGCGCGGTTGAATATTTGCATCTGTTTGTTTTTTGCTTTTTGCTGTGTCTTCAGCGCCAAAAAACCAAATATCATCATCTGTTTCTATGACTTCAGATACCTGGTTTTCTAAAATTTGAACTTTTCCCCCAAATTTTTGCTGTAAATCATGAATTTGATCTACAAACTTCTTAAATTCTAATTTCTCTAAAATCGGGATAAGTCGGTTATGATCAAAACCAGTTAATAAACAATCTTCTAAATTAATTTCTAAAGGAACATTACAGACTATTTTAGCTAAATAACGGGATTTTTCCGCGTCTTCTTTACCAGCAGCTAGTTTTTTCTGAGTCGCACCTTTAATATTATCTAAAGCAGCGTAAATTTCCTCAAGGGAATTATAAGTATTTAATAATTGTGCTGCTGTTTTTTCACCAATTCCTTTCACCCCTGGAATGTTATCTGATTTATCACCACATAAAGCTTTAAAATCAACAATTTGTGTGGGTAATACCCCTAATTTCTCTTTTACTTCTTCAGCTTTAAATTCTCTAATACTATTTGTAGAATGTTTTAATGCTTCCGGGGTAAAATTTAAAATTGTAATTTCTTTATCAGCATCAATCAATTGAAACAAATCCCTATCCCCGGAAAGTATCTTCACTCTATACCCTGCGGCTGCGGCTTTTTCTGCTAATGTTCCCAATACATCATCCGCTTCATAACCGGGTGCAGTGAGTATAGGTAAATTTAAACCTTGCAGTAACTCATAAAGATTTTCTAAATCGGGAATAAAGTCTGCTGGTGTTTCTGCGCGTCCAGCTTTGTATGTATCCTCTGCTTCATGACGGAAGGTAGGTAAAGCCAAATCAAAGGCCACCGCTAGGGCCTGCGGTTGTTCTGTGGCTATTACCTCTAATAAACATTTCAAAAAACCAAAACAAACACTGGTAGGAATACCCGCTTTTGTTCTAAGTCCTCCATCTCTACCTTTCGCAAAAGCAAAGTAGGAACGAAAAGCCAGAGAATGTCCATCTATAAGGATGAATGTAGGCTTATTGATAATTGAAGAATTAAAACTCAACTGCTGCTTAACCAAATCAGTAAACAATTATATAACATTTCTCATCCTATTTAGCCACAGGAATAAGAAAGTTGACCGCAGATCAACAGAAAATTGATGATAGTTCTTCCTCGTCTACTTCATGATAACGAATTTTAAATCAATAAAAATCTATCTAAAGATAGATATTCAAGTCAGTAGTAGGGATGGTACGGTAAAGAAAATAAACCACTAAATTAATACATAGTCATGGCAAATCTCTATGAGTATAACGGGTCTATCTATCGCCTCACTACCGCTGGAACATGGCAACAAGCTCAAGCACAGGCACGGAATTTAGGGGGAAATCTTGTCACCGTCAACAATCAAGCCGAGCAAGATTGGTTAGTCAGTACCTTTGGGTTATGGGAACAGTGGATTGGGTTGACAGATGAGGTGACAGAAGGCCAGTTCAGGTGGGCTAGCGGTGAAACCTCTACTTACACTAACTGGGCTCCAGGTCAACCAGATAATGGCGGCGGGAATGAAGATTATGCGGGGATGAATTGGGGTGGGGCTGGTAAATGGAATGATTACCCCAGTACCGTTTCTTTACGAGGCATCATTGAAAACAAATTTTTCGAGTATAACGGCAGCAAATATCTGTTAACAGGTTCTGGAACATGGCAACAAGCTCAAGCTCAGGCACAGAGTTTAGGCGGAAATCTTGTCACCGTGAACAATCAAGCCGAGCAGGATTGGTTAGTCAGTACCTTTGGTGATAGTGAAAGACTGTGGATTGGTTTGACAGATGAGGTGACAGAAGGCCAGTTCAGGTGGGCAAACGGTGAAACCTCTACTTACACTAACTGGGCTCCAGGTCAACCAGATAATTTCTGGAATGAAGATTATGTGCATATAGGAAGTAATGGTAAATGGAATGACTGGACCAGTGCCGGTTCTGCACGAGGCATCATTGAAATCAAAAATACCATCAATGGTGGAGATGGTAATGATACTCTCAATGGCAATGGAGATGTTTATACTCTGATTGGTGGTAAAGGAGATGACACTTATATTGTAGATAGCACCACTGATGCCGTAATTGAAAACGCCAATGAAGGTACAGATACTATTCAATCTAGTGTCACCTTAACTCTTGCTACCAACGTTGAAAATCTAACCTTGACAGGAACAGCAGCTATTACCGGTACTGGTAACGCTGCTAATAACGTCATTACAGGTAACAGTGCTAATAACATCCTTAATGGTGGTGGGGGTAATGACACCCTCAATGGTGATGCGGGTAATGACATAGTTAATTACGCAGGAAGCAATACAGAATTTCAGACAAATATTCTCTCTGATGGCAGTATTCAAATCAAGGATAACGTCACAAGCAATGGCGATGAGGGAACAGATACCTTGATAG
>Ga0315905_10008310_pt1 | contig 10493 bp, 23 predicted proteins | sample LakEriMetagenome_5_FD_203522 | JGI IMG/M metagenome (GOLD analysis project Ga0315905, IMG submission 203522) | Freshwater fungal communities from buoy surface, Lake Erie, Ohio, United States - Buoy 4 MA121 | ecosystem: Environmental > Aquatic > Freshwater > Lake | place: USA: Lake Erie, Ohio... | reverse complement strand
TACATAAGTGGAAATTTTGTAATTAAAAATGATGTAACAAGATAATGAGTGATATTATAGATATAAACGTAGGTGAAACAATTGAAGAAGTTACTATTAATGTTACTGACAATCTTATTACAGTTAATATTAATAAAGTAACAGGTGGTGGTGGTGGAACACAAACATTAGCACAAACTTTAGATTTAGGAAATCTAACAGGTGGTGAAAATATAAGTATTTCAAATGGTGATGCTATTATTTTAGATAATGGTTCAATGCTTAAAAAAGGAACTATTGATGCTGGTAATGGTGGTTCTAAAGGTATTTCACAAATTTGTGGTGTAGGATATGAGCATAAATGGGAAGCTGGTAGACTTTACATAATGAATGATGGTGGAACTATTATTCGTGAAGTATCACATAATCTTACTTATACACCAACTGCAACAGATGATGTAACTAAAGGTTTTGTTCAAAACACAAGATGGATTTTAGACAATGGTGATGTTTATCTTTGTACAGACCCAACAGAAGATGCAGCAGTTTGGGAATTAGTAAATACTGGTATTACACCAACACTTCAAGAAGTAACTGAAGCTGGAGCCGAAACAACTATTCCTATAAAAGTAATTGATACAGGTAATAGTTCAGCACAATTACAACAAAACGGAATTTATTTTGAAGATTTAGACGATGGTGGTAATACTATTTTAAGATTTGAAAATACATCAGAATTAAATCAAGAAGTTTTTATAAGAGGATTAGGTGGTACAATGGCTTTAACTTCTGATATTCCAGCAGCACAAGTTAATAGTGATTGGAATGCAACAAGTGGTGTAGAAGAAATATTAAATAAACCAACTATTCCAGACATTTCTACATTAGTACCTTATACAGGTGCAACTGCTGATGTTGATTTAGGTGAATATGAATTAAAAGCTGGTCAAATAGAATTAGACACCACACCTACTGGAACTGCTGGAGTTGCTGTTACAAGATGGAATGATACAATAGGTAGTTCAGAAACTACTTTAAAAGGTGGTAATGTTATATTAAAAAACGGAATTGATTTAGTTGCAAGGGTAGTAAACAAAGTTTCACCAAATACTACATTAACAAAAGCAGCATATCAAGTTGTTAGAATAAGTGGTGCTCAAGGTCAAAGATTAGCAGTTGATTTAGCACAAGCAAATAATGATAATAATTCAGCAGATACTTTAGGAATTGTAACAGAAACTATTGCTACAAATCAAGAAGGATTTATTATTACAATGGGTCAACTTGAAGGTATAAATACAACAGGAAGTTTACAAAGTGAAACTTGGGCAGATGGTGATGTACTTTATTTATCACCAACAACTGCTGGTAGAATTACAAACATAAAACCAACTGGTGCAACTGGTCACATAGTTGTTTTAGGTTACGTTGAATATGCTCACGCAATCAACGGTAAGATATATGTAAAAATAATGAATGGTTGGGAACTTGATGAACTTCATAATGTCTTTATAGATACACCATTAAACAATCAAGGTTTAGTTTACGAAACTTCAACAGATTTATGGAAAAATAAAACAATAGATAAAACTTTTGTTGGATTAGGTAATGTAGATAATACAAGTGATGCAAATAAACCAGTTTCAACTGCTACACAAACAGCATTAAATTTAAGACAAAGAAAACTATTTAATTTAACACCACAAGTTACGCATACAGGAACTGTTACTAAAACTATTATAGCTACTTATTTTATTCCAGCAAATACTTTTACTGCTGGTGACTTTTTAAATTTTAGTGCATTGGTTACAAAAGTTGCGAATATAGGAAGTACAACACATACTATTGAAATTAACACTACAAACACATTAGCTGGTGCAACTATAATTTCAACTGCGGGTTTTAATACCAGTACTTTTTCTATGAAATTTAAACGTGAAATGGCTTTGAATGGTGGAAATATTTATTTGTTAAACATAAGCAATAACATACAAAATGACCAGACTTTAAACGCAGTAGCAAATGCTATGTCGGTATTTACATATAATTTAGCTGCTGATTTATATTTCTTTGTAACTTGTCAATTAACAAACGCAACAGATAGTATAACATATAGAGGAATACAAATAACTGATTAATGAAAACAATAATAGACAAATATACTGGCAAAGTATTATATTGCCGTGAAGATGAACCAACGCTTGAAAATGAAATGGCTATTGATTTGCTTTTAACAATATATATGGAAAATCCATATTACAATTTTGAAACAAAAGAGTTTTACGATAAAGCAATAGTAATATAAGATTATGATTTGGTTATTAGAAAATTGGGTTGCAATAGTTAGTACAATATCAATTCCTATTGCTTGGGTTTTTGGTGGTAAACAAGCTAAAAAAGTAGAAATAAAAAATAGCAATGGTGACTTTTTAACTAAAGTTCAAAATATCTATGATGCTTTAGTTGAAGATTTAAAAACTGATAGAGATGAATTAAGAGCTTGTAATATTGAACAAACTAAAGATATTGCAGATTTAAGAAATGATGTTAGAAGTTTACAAAAACAATTTAATGATTTATATTTAGCTTATGCAAAAGAAGTAGAAGCAAGTAAATATTGGAAAGATAAATTTAATGAATTAGAAGGTAAATATTTGCAGTTAGAAAAAGACCACGAAGCATTAAAAAAGCAATTTGAAAGCTATAAAAAATCAAACAGATGATATTAGATAATAAAGGTTATTTATTTATAACTAAACACGAAGGATTAAGTTTAAAACCTTATTTGTGTCCAGCTAAAATACCAACTATTGGTTATGGAAATACATATTATTCAGATGGTAAACGTGTAACATTATTGGATAAAGATATTACTAAACAACAAGCTTTTGAAATGTTTAAAGAAATAGCTAATAGATTTGGTAAAAGAGTAGATGAATTAGTAATAACTGAATTAACACAAAATCAATTTAATGCTTTAGTTTCATTTGCTTATAATGTTGGAACTGGTAATTTTTCTTCAAGTACATTATTAAAAAAAATAAATAAAAACCCAAATGATTTAACACTAAAAGCAGAATTTTTAAGATGGAATAAAGCTGGTGGTAAAGTTATTAATGGTTTAACAAATAGAAGAAATGAAGAAGCTGATTTATATTTTAGTTAGTTTATTATTTATATCTTGTGGTTCAAGAAAAGTAAATAAAACAAATTTAGAAGAAAAGAAAGATAGTGTTTCAGTTGTTGATGTAAAAACAGAAATAAAAACAAATGAAAATACTGAAATAAACAACAATTCTAAAATAGATAAAACAGAAGATGAAATTATAATTGAACCAATAGACAACACAAAAGAAATAGTTGTAAATGGTAAAACTTATAAAAACGTTAAAATAAGACACAAAAAAACAAAAGACAATAGTTTACATACAAATCAAAAGAAAGTGTCTAAAAACGCTTTAAAACAACAAATAAAGCATAGTAAGCAAGTTGTTTCTACTTCAAAAGTATTAAAAGAAAAGAAAATAGAAAAAAAAGAAAGTTTAGTTATATATATATATTATTTAATTATATTTATTATATTATATATTATTTATAAATATAGATTTAATATTATTAAGTTATTTATTTAATATATTATATATCTTTGAACTAAATAAGTAATATATATATTATATTATATATCTTTGAATAAAATAAATTATATATTATATGGCTAAAGTTGCTAAAAAACCATTAAGAAAAAATCTAATAAAAGAATTAGATACTGTTTTTAGTAAGTATATACGTTTAAGATATGCAAAGAATGAAATAGCTGAATGTGTAACTTGTGGTAAAAAAGACCATTGGAAAAAGTTACAGAATGGTCACTTTATGAGTAGAGCAAATTACTCAACAAGATGGGATGAAGATAATTGTCAAGTTCAATGTGTAGGTTGCAATGTTTATCATTCAGGTGAACAATACAAATATAGTTTATATCTTGGTAATAAGTTATCTGAAGAACTTTATTTAAAATCAAAACAAATAGTTAAATTTGCTGATGTAGAATTAATTGATATGATTGATTACTATAAACAACAAGTAAATATTTTGCATAAATTTACATAATGTTTTTTAAATTGTTTTTGTCAAGAAGGAGTGGTTTTATAGCCACTCTTTTTTTTGTCTAAAAGTTAAAGAAATGTTAAAGTTTATTTTTGTATTAATTTAATAGTTAGATTTGTACCATAATTAAAAAACAAATAACAATGAAAGATTTATTAGACTACAACAGATTTAGAATTGAAACAATGCAAAGTAAGATTTGCGAATTAGAAAGTTTATTAAGTACATTAGAAACTTATTGCTTTGAATTAGCAGATGATGATTGCCCAAAAGATTACAAAACAATTATTAAAAAAGAATTATACAATTTAAAAACAAAATAATGAAAGACTTAAACTTAAATCAAAAACTATCTTTAATTCAAAAAGAATTTAAAGCAAACAAATCAAAATTTAATAGTTTTGGTAAATACAATTTTAGAAGTGCTGAAGATATATTAGAAGCATTAAAACCATTTAATGAAAAATATGAAGTATCATTTGTAATAACTGAAGTAATTATTAAAGGTGTTGACCATATTTTAATTCCTATGATACAATCAACTGCAACTATTTATGATAACAATGGTGTAAATCAAATATTTGCAACTGCTATTGTAGGTGTAGATTTAAATCAAAAAGGAATGCAAGTTCCACAACAATTTGGTTCTGCTTCTTCTTATGCTAAAAAATATGCATTAGGTAACTTACTTTTAATTGATGATACACAAGATGCTGATGCAACTAATAAACACGACAAAGAAGTAAAAGCAGAAGATGATTTAAAATGGTTAAATAAAAATACACCAGAATTTAATAAAGCTATTGAATATTTAAAAAATGGTGGTAATATTGCAACTATTGAAAATAAATATAAATTAGCAAAAGCAGTTAAAGATGAATTGTTAAAAGTAAAATAGGGAAGCTGAAAACTATATAGAGTAAGCAAATTTAAATATAAAAAATATGAGTGCAATTATTAATGTAAGTTTAAGAGTTGACAAATTACCAAAAGAAAAATTTGTATCAGGTAAAGATGGTGCAGTTTATTACAACTTTACAGTTGGTGTAAATGATGATGCAAATCAGTATGGTCAAAACGTTTCTTTAACTGATAGTCAAACACAAGAAGAACGTGAAGCAAAAAAACCTAAAGTTTATTTAGGAAATGGTAATGTAGTATGGACAAATGGTGAAATTAAAACAGCACCTAAAAAAGACAAAGCAACTTCTGCTGAAGTAACTTCAGATTTACCATTTTAAATTTAATAGGGTAGTGTAAAAGCTACCCTTTTTTAACAAAAACAATGACAAAAGAACAAAAACAAGAAAAACGTTTAATGATGGAATTTATAGTTGATGAAGCTATATTAAATCCTTTAGAAAAAATAGAATATCCAAAACCAGCAATATCATTTGGTGTTAAAAGTTATGAAAGTAAAGATGGTGAAATTATATTTCCAGTACCTTTAGGAACTTATGGAAACTTTAGTTTTGTACAAGCACCACCTAAAAGCAAAAAAACATTTTTCGTATCATTATTATCAGCAATATATTTAGCTGAAGATTTACCACAATTTTGTGGTGATTTAAAAGCAAATAGAAATGATAAACATTTAATTCACTTTGATACAGAACAAGGTAATTTTCACGCACAAATGGTATTTAAAAGACCATTAGAAATGGCTGGTTTAAAGAACATAGATAAATACCATACATTAGCATTAAGACAATATAGCTTTAATGACAGAATAGAAATAATTGAACACTATCTTTATGACAGATTAGATAGCAAAAATATTGGTTTAGTTATTATTGATGGTGTTGCTGATTTATGTAGTGATGTAAACAATATTGAAGAAAGTAATAATGTGGTTCAAAAGCTAATGAAATGGACTAAAGAATTAGATTGTCATATTGTAACAGTTATACATTCTAATTTTGGAACTGATAAACCAACAGGGCATTTAGGTTCATTTTTGGAAAAGAAAACAGAAACACAAATTAGTTTAGAATTAAACACAGTTAATAAAGGATTAGTTAAAGTAAGTTGTAAAAGAAGTAGAAATGCACCATTTCAAGATTTTAATTTTAAAGTAAATAACTTTGGATTGCCACAAGTTGAAGGTGCTTTTTATGACCCATTAAAAGATATATTTTAAGATGAATATTACAGATAAAATAAAAATAACAAACGAGGATAATATGCTTTTGATGTCACGTTATCCTGATAACTATTTTGATTTAGCTATTGTAGACCCGCCTTATGGAATAAATGCTGATAAAAAACAAAACGAAGCAGGTAAAAGAAGAATAGAAGCAAATGGAAAATCAAAAAGTGGTAGAGGTTGGAAAGTATATAAAGAAACTGAATGGGATAATGAAATACCAATAGATGAATATTTTATAGAATTATTTAGAATAAGTAAAAGACAAATTATATGGGGTGGTAATTATTTTCCATTTATTTGGAATTATAGCAATTCTTTTATAATTTGGAATAAGAAGCAAAGAGAATTTAGTTTAGCAGATGGTGAGTTAGCTTGGTATTCTGAAACAGAAAAAGCCTTAAGAATTTTTGATTTTTCAAGAGGTGAAGCATTAGCAGATGCTAATAACAATGGAAGTAGATTACATCCAACACAAAAACCTGTACAACTTTATAAATGGATATTAGATAAATACGCTAAAGAAGGTGATAAAATATTAGACACACATTTAGGTTCAGGTTCAATAGCAATAGCTTGTCACGATTACAAATATGAATTAACAGCTTGTGAACTTGACAAAGAATATTACGATAAAGCAATACAAAGAATAATAAACCATACAAATCAAACTAAATTATTTTAAGATGAAAGATACAATAAAACACCATATAGAAGAATTACAAACATCAGCAGCAAGAATGCTTGTATTAAATTCAGATAATTCAATGTTAATAAGTTATTTCAAAGATTTGAAAAATAAATTAGAATATTTGTATGAATTGAACGAAATGGATAACCAAGCAAACTGGTCTGAAATACAAAATGCTTTTCATTCAATATTAAAATTAGATACAGAATTAACAGAAGTGGATTTAAAGATTAAAGTAAAAGAAGCACCAATACCAAAAACTGGTATAGTAACAATTAAAATGTATTAGTATGGAATTGTCTACAAATAAATGGTTAGAACAGGTTGCCCAACATCATAAAGAATGGGTTAAAATTGCTAACCTTTATAAAGTAGATGACTATGCAGAAGATATTGTTCAAGAAGTTTATATTGCATTATTTAAATATGCTGATGCTGAAAAGATAATTGATGCAAAAGGTAATGTTAGAAAAGGTTATGTATTTTTTACTATTAAAAGTTTATGCTTTCAATATTTAAACAAACGTAATAAGATTGATAAAATAGGAATAGATACTTTATTTAATTTATCAGACAATAGCAACATAGACGAACATAAAGCATATAATGATATATGTTTAATGATTGACAAAGAAATAGATAATTGGCATTGGTATGATAAAAAGCTATTTAAATTGTATCGTGATACAGATATGAGTATGAGGGATATTGCAAAAGAAACTAATATTAGTTTAATATCTATATTTCATTCAATTAAAAACTACAAAGAAGTATTAAACACAAAGTTTATGAATGATTACCAAGATTATATTAATAATGACTATAACAATATTTACTAATGGGAAGAAAAAAGAAAGCAACAGGATTAGGTGATACTATTGAACAAATCACAGAAGCAACTGGTATTAAAGCAGCAGTTGAATTATTTAGCAAAGTAACAGGAATAGATTGTGGATGTGAAGAACGTAAAGCAAAACTAAACAATTTAATTTCATATAGAAGAAACGTAAACTGTTTAAAAGAAGATGAATATTTGTTTTTAAAAATATTATATGATAATAGAACAAATCAATTAACACCAAAACAGCAGCACACAATTAAAGATATTTACTTAAATGTATTTAATGAAAAGTTAGAAAGTTCAAATTGTTCAAGTTGTTGGAGAACTATTTTATCTGATTTACGAAAAGTTTATGATACTTATGAAATAAATGAATAACTGGAAAGAAATTGATTTATTTAACTATTTAGTGGAAAATGTTTATCCAGATTTAGTTAAAGCAAAAAACCAAATGTCAAGATGGGATTGTTATAGTCCTTTAACTTCACATAGGATTGAATTAAAATGTAGGCAAGTGCATTATAAAACTTTGTTATTAGAAAAAGTAAAATATGATGCTATGATAAAAGAATGTGAAAAGCATTTAGATACACCAATATACATTAATTCAACACCAAAAGGAATTTATAGTTTTAATTTACATTTGATATTCCCAATTTGGGAAGTAAACAATAAAAATCCAGCAACAACATATTTTAACAATAGAGAAAAAATAGATAAAGAAGTAACATATTTACACATAGAGAAAGCAAAACAATTATGAGCAAAAGACAATTTAATAAATTAGCTTATGATGAATATGATATGAACTGCAAATTAGCAACAGTTAATTTAATGAGCAAAAAAGGTTATAATTTAATTGGTGATATTAATACAGAATATTATAAAAAATATGATTTAGCTTTTAAAAATTTATCAGGAAATATAATTAAAATTGAAAATGAATTTAGAGGTGGTTTTGAAAATATAAAAAATAAATTTAATACAGTTCACATACCAATTAGAAAAAAAAATACTGAATGCGATTTTTATTTTATATGGGGAAATAATTATGAAGAATTAGCTATAATTAAAAAAGATATTTTAACTAAATTTAAAGACAATATAATAAATCAAATTTGTGCAAAAGGAAAAGAATATGAATTTGAAGAAGAATTTATAGATATACCAAAACAATATATACAATTTTATAAAATAAAACAATTATGAAAGACAATCCAATACAATTAGAATATTTAAAATCAGTATTACTTGCTCAACTTTTATTAGAAGCAAACGAAAGTTTAATCTTTACAACACAATACAGACAAACTATTAAGAATTTAATTAATAGACTTAATAAAGAACTTGAACAAGTAGTATTTGAAGAATACACAAAGGTTTATAAAACAGACCCAGAAATGACCACAAACATATTAAGGTCAATAGAAAATGTAATAACTAAACTGCAAACATCAACAATAGATGAAATAGTTATGATTGATGCAGTTGTAGATAAATACAAAGAAAACAAAGAATGGTTTTTAGAATATGCTGATGCTGAATTTTTAAGAATAGATGGCTAAAGTTAAAGAAGAAAAGTTTTCACCAACAGAAGAAGATATAAAAGCAATGGCACTATGTTGGAAAAATGATTTAGCTTATGTTATTAAACCAGCAAAAAATTCAAACAGGTATAATATTATAAAATATCAAATAAGCAACTACAATGAAATATTTTACTATAAAGAAAATAATGTAAATGCAGAATTTACAGAATATGAAGGATTAAAAAAAACAATGGAATTATATAAGTTTCACGCAAAAAGATTTACACAATGACACCAATACATTACAATAACGGAAAGCAATACGATTTAATAGATGTAGCATTAGATTATAATTTAAATTTTTTTAGGTTTAATGTATTAAAATATATTTGTAGAGCTGGAAAAAAAGAAGATGAAATTAAAGACTTGGAAAAAGCAATAGATTATTTAGAAAGAGAATTACAACATTTAAGAAAAGAACAAGAACAATGGATAGAACAGAACAAATAACATTTGATGCATTAGAATTAGAATACACTTTAAACTATTTAATTAAAAAAAGACAATCATTATATTTAAAAGGTTTAAATGATGAAAAGATAAATGATAAAATAAGAGCAATACAACACAAATTAAGGGTAGCACAATAGCTATCCTTTTTTAATATGTTAAAGTTTTGTTAAAATTTTAATAAGTTGTTTATAATTAAAAAATAGTATTATATTTGTATCAGCAATAAAGCAAAAAACAAAAACAAAAATTATGAAAACATTATTAAAAGAATTTGCATTAGCATTATTATTATGGGTTGTATTTTTCACTGGTTCATTAATCCTTTTAAACGTAATTTAGTATGACACCAGAAGATAAAAAAGAATTAGACTTTATATTAAAACAAGCAACAAGAATTTTAATAGCTGCATTAGTAGCAGCATTAGTATTATTAACAATAGCAATTATAAAATTATGAAAATAGAAATTATTAGAAAATTAGATATCCTTATAGATTTACAAAGTGAAGATAACATATATCAAATAACTTTACTAAAATCAATTAAGAAAGATTTAATTAATGAATGGAACGCATCAGATAATTATGCACAACAAATTAGAGAAGTATTAGATATGGATAATACTTATGATTTATTAAACAACATTAAAATTAGATAATATGATAACAACTTTTGACAACAAACAATG
>Ga0315905_10008309_pt1 | contig 10493 bp, 5 predicted proteins | sample LakEriMetagenome_5_FD_203522 | JGI IMG/M metagenome (GOLD analysis project Ga0315905, IMG submission 203522) | Freshwater fungal communities from buoy surface, Lake Erie, Ohio, United States - Buoy 4 MA121 | ecosystem: Environmental > Aquatic > Freshwater > Lake | place: USA: Lake Erie, Ohio... | reverse complement strand
CGGGCGAGGGCGACGACGGCGGCTCGGGCGAGGGAGAAGCCGGCTCGGGCGAGGGCGACGACGGCGGCTCGGGCGAGGGAGAAGCCGGCTCGGGCGAGGGAGAAGCCGGCTCGGGCGAGGGCGACGGCGGCTCGGGCGGCGCGGGGGGGCTCGGCGGCGCCGGCATCGGCGGCGGCACGGGAGAAGGAGGCGGAGGCGAGGCAGGGGAAGGCGGCGGGCCCTTGCCGAAGAACGAATGCTTGTGCTGGAGCCAGTCCATGCCGTGCGACGAGTCGGCGGAGGAGGAGGACGTGGCGGCGGGAGCGCCGAGCAGCATGGCGCCGCGGCCGCCACCGTGCGCGGGGGCGACCGCGCACGCGAGCAGGCACGCGGCCAGGGCGAGCGCCAGGCCCGGGAGGGGCGCCATCTTGTGTGCGTCTGTGTCTTTTGCGTTTAAGAGGGGGCGGGGAGTTGAGGGGAGGGCGCGGCTTGTTTGTTTGTTTGTTTGTTTGTTTGTTTGTTTGTTTTTTTCCGGGGTGAGCGGCGCTCGGGCAGCGCCCCGCGCGCGCGCGACGCCGAAAAAACAAAAAAAAACGCCTCCCGTTCTTCGCGCACCCTCCCCGCCACAACCGTATCGCTGGCTCACCGATTCGAGTTGCACAGGAAAAAAAACACGTATTCGAGCTAAGAGTGGCGCGCAATCGGGGGGCGATTGCGACCCGAGGGCAAAAGGGACTTGGGGAGTGGCGGAATGCGAGCGCCGCCGCCAATTTGAAGGGGAAAGGGCGAGGAGCCCCCGTTTCGCCGGTTGGCTGCTTGGGGAAAAAAAACTCGAAAAAATCGCGAGATCAACGCAACGTCAATTCCCCTTCTTCACCGCCTCGGCGAACGCGCGCGGCACGGAAGCCACCGTGCAGCAGCTCGACCGCGGCACCTCTTCGTACAAGACCGTGGCGCCGCCGCCCTTGCCGGAGCCGCCGCCGCCGCCGCCGGCCGCCGCTGCCGCCTCCGCCCCGGCCCCGCCGACCAGCAGCGGCGCGTCGACCTCCCACCCGCTCAGCCGGCTCGCCAGCGCCACGGCCGCGGCCGCCGCCTCGGCCACGGCCGGCTGCGACAGCAGCGCGGAAGCCACGGCGCGGCGGCGCGCGACGCGCCGGCGCACCGCGCGCGCCCCCCGCTCCGTGCCGAGCGCGGCCAGCAGGCGCCGCGCGCGCGCGGCCAGGTCGAACGCGTCGGGCGCAAACGCGTCGACCAGGCCGCCCCGCTCCTCGTCCTCGTCCTCGTGGTCGTCCTGCGATGGCGCGAGGAGCGCGCGGCGGCGGCGGCGGCGGCGGCGGCGGCCGCCGCCGGCTTTGCCGTCGGCCGGCCCATCCGGCTCGTCCTTCTTCTTGCCGTCGCCGCCGTCCGCCGGCGCGGCGACCTCTGCCGCCGCCGCCGCCACCACCTCCTCCTCCTCCTCCTCCTCCTCCTCCTCCTCCTTCTCCTCCCCGCCGTCCTCCGACCCGGCCTCCCAGTCCTCCATCGCCGCCGCCGCCTTCGCTCCTGCCAAGCCCTCCACATCGCCTCCCCGGCGACCCCGCCGCCGCCCAGCCCCAGAAAACGCGACGACGGGCGCCGCGACGACGTGCTCGAAAAACGCCGTGCGGTTGCTCGCCTGCTTCAGCACCGGGGTCGACCCGAGCGCCAGGTGCCGGAACCGGTCGCTCCACCCGTTGCCGTCGACGTCGATCGCCACCGCCCAGGCGTGCGCGCGGTCGGCCGGGGCGACGAGCCTCCCGAGCGGCAGCACGACCTCGGCCGCGTTGCCGCCGCCGTGCTCGGTCGTCGCGATCGAAAAGGCCTGCTGCGGGTGCGACGTGACGGCCGCGTCGAACAGCCCCGGCCACCACCGGCCCGCGAGGGCCAAGCGCGAGCGCACGACGTCGAGGAGGTTGGCCTCGTCGACCGTGGCGATGCGGGGGTCGGTGGAGGAGCCGCGCCAGAAGGCGCGCGGGATGCGGCGGGCGGGGGCGGGGGATGCGCGCTTTTTTGGCGGGAGGGAGGAAGCGGAGGAGGAGGAGGAGGAAGCGGGCGCCTCGGCCGCCGCCGCCGCCGCCGCCCCCCCCTCACCACCACCCCCAGCCGCCGCAGACGGCGGCACCACCCACACCCCCCCGCCAGCCTCGGCCGCCGCCCGCGCCGCCCCCTCCGACGCGCCAAAGTCGCGCGGGTAGCGCGCGTCCAGGCACGCCGCGAGCGCGGGCCCCTGCGCGACGGGGCCGAGCCCGTCCCGCCACGCAAAGAACGGCGCCGCCACGCCCGCCCTCGGCGCGCCGCGGTCGATGTTCTGCTGCAGCAGCAGGAGCGCCGTCCGCGGGTCGTCCCCCGGCGGGACGCCGTCCCCGAGGTGCACGGCAAAGTCGGCGTCGGGCACGTCGTACAGGTGCATCCCCGCGATCAGCGCCTCCTCGAAGGCCCGCGCGTTCTCGCGGCCGCCCGCGCCCAGGTCCTCGCGGCGGCGCCGCGACGACTCGGCGTACAGGCGGCCGCGGTGCGTCTTGTACCGGAGCACGAAGGAGCAGTGCGGGCAGGGGTGCGGGGGCAGGTCGGACTCCTTGGCGCTGCTGCCGGCCGGAGGCTGAGGGGGCGCCAGGGCGTCCTTGAGGTTGAGCGGGAGGTCGCGGAAAAAGCGCGCCTTGGTCCAGCCCTCGACGCCGGCCCCGCCCCCGTTGCCGCCGCCGCCGCCGATCCAGCTCCGCTTGCCGCTGCCGCCGCCGCCGCCGTCGATGGCGTCGACCGGGTCCCACCGCCACGCGACGCGCGGGACCCCGCCGGCCAGCTCGAGCGGCGGCGGGGCCTTCTTGCGCTTGGTTGGGGCCTGGGCGGCGGCGGCGGCGGCGGGCGCGGCGGCCGCCGCCGCCGCTTTGGGGTTGGCGCCCGCAGCAGCAGCGTCCTTCTGCTCTTGCGGCCGCCGCCCTGCGTCGTCCGCCGCCGCGAGCCACCGCGGCTCGTACGCCTCGGACATGGGCTCGACGACCGAGCGCGCGAACGCGGTGCACCCGCCGCCGTCGTTCCCGCCCCCTGCGCGCACGAGGTCGGCGACCCGCCGCTCGGCCGCGCCCGTGGCCTCGTGCCAGCGGCGGCGCCAGCGGCGCCGCCTGCCCGGCGCCGTGGGGGGATCGCCCGGGTCGCTGTAGGCGTCACGCTCAAAGGCGTCGACGTACTGCGCCGGGGCGGCCATCAGGTGGTAGCCGGGCGCCACGACGCGCGGGGAGTAGGGGGAGGGGGCCGGGCCGAGCGAGCGCAGGGCCCAGGCCGGGGGCGCGGCGCCGGGCGCGCTCGGCTCGAGCGCGGCCAGGGCGGCGGGGCTCGGGTTGTTGCTGCTTTTGTTTTGGGGGCGGGTGGTGGCGGAGTCGAGCATGGAGACGCGCGGCGCGGGCGGGTAGGAGGTAGAGGCAGAGGCGCCGCCGTTGCGCGGCGAGGAAGGGGGCAGCGCGACGAGGACGACGACGAGCAGCAGCAGCAGCAGCGCGAGGGCGCCGAGCGCGCGGCCGCGGCGGCGCAGCGCCGGCGGCGGCGCGCCGCCGCCCGCAGCGAGCAACTCGGGGAGAGGGGACGACCCGGAGCCGGCGCTGCTCGCGCCGCCGCTGCTGCGGCGCATCGGGGTACTGGCGGCGCGGTGGTACATCATCAGAGGAAGTAAGTAGTACAGCAGGGGGGGGGGGGGGATCACGACGAGTTGGCGCGGAATAGCTCTCTGCGCGCGCGCAACGCGAATGCCGCAAGGGCGGGACCGCACAGTAGTCGATGATCAAAGGAATCGACAGTCGCGCGCGCGCGCCAGTTTATACGTGCCGTTGCCGAGGGATTGTAGTAGTGTAAGGGGATGTTGCGATCGATCGACGTCGGCACCACAAGGCCGGCTGGAGAGGGTGGTCGGCGCGGAGCGGGCGCGCGCGCGCGCGTTTGCAAGCAGTCGCGCCGTGGGGGCGGTGGTTGCTCGCGCGCGAGGCGCGTCGGGGCCGCGTCGCCGCTGCCGCCGCGCGACTGTCGCCGCCGCGAACAAGAAGAGTCGCCCTCTCCGCCCCGCCCCCCCCGACTCCCCATCTCTCCGCCAACACATCACATCGTCGCATCGATCAAGGCCGGTCCTGCACAGCGCGCCATCGAATGCGCCCGCTGCTGCTGCGCGGCGGCAGGTCGGCGCACATCATGACGACGACGGGCAGGAGGAGCGGCGTCGCCTCGACCCGCGGCTACACGCGCCCGGCCCCATTAGCCAGCGAGTACCACGAGCGCGACTACGACTACGCAGAGCACCTTGCGCGTGTCGAGCCCATCCTCCAGGCGCAGCGCGAGGCGGCCGCGCGCATGCCGGCTGAGCAGAGAGCCGTGCTGCCGCCGCCGCTGCCGCCGCTGCGCGACGACGAGGACGACGAGGACGAGGACGAGGAGGATGACGAGCGCGCGCCGTGCCCGCCCGCCGACGACGCCAACAACGCCTGGGAGACCTTTTTTCGCGAGCACAGCACGGCCCGCTTCTTTCGCGAGCGGCGCTACTTCCCCCTGGCCTTCCCCGCGCTCGCCCGCGCCTCCTCCGTCCTGGAAATCGGGGCCGGGGCCGGCGCCGCCCTGCTGCCCGTCCTGCGCGCGAGCCGATCGTCGCGCGTCGTCGCCACCGACGTCTCGGCGTCGTCCCTGGCGCAGCTGCGGCGGGCTGCGAGCGAGGCGCTCGGCGGGGAGGAGGAGGCGGGGCGGCGCGTGTCGACGGCCGTGGCCGACGGCGCCGCCGAAACAGAGGCATTTGTCGGAGCGGTCGAGCGCGCGCTCCTCCGCCGGTCGCGGCGGCGCGAGGGCGACGGCGACGAAAGAGGCGGCCGCCCCGCCGTCGCCGTCCGCGGCGCCTTCGACGCCGTGATCCTCGCCTTCACGCTCTCCGCCGTCCCCCCCGGCGACGCCATGCGCCGCATGCTGCGCAACGCGGCCGCCTGCCTGAAGCCCGGCACGGGCGTGCTGTGCCTGCGCGACCACGCAGTCGGCGACCTCGTGCAGCTGCGCATCCCGCCCGAGCAGATGGTGCGCGGGCGCGAGCGCGAGCACACGTACGTGCGCGGCGACGGGACGCTCGCGCACTTTTTTTCGCCGGCGGAGCTGGATCGGCTGGCGGGCGAGGCCGGGTTTGAGGTCGCCGGGACCGGCGGCGGCGACGGACCGGGGGAGCGGCGGCAGGATCAGGAGCCGGCGCAAGGGCGGGCGCGGGTCGCGTGCGTCTTCAACCGCAACCGGCGCACGGGGCAGGAGCTGCGGCGTGCGTTCGTGACGGCCACGTTTGTCCGGCGGCGAGAAGAGGGCGGCGGCGAGTAGGGCGCGTGCGCGCTGCAACGACAACAAAAAAAAGGGACTCGAAAACTTGCCACGACAGGCGCCAAGACGCTCTCCCCCCCCCTCTCACACCTCTGAATAATAGACGGCAAGCACCTCGCGCACGGGCTGCCGGCACACGGGGCACGATGGGGTGTGCGACGTGGCCAGGCGGCGCGCGCAGCGCGCGCACGCGCACACGTGCGCCGTGCCGCCGTGCGCCAAGGCCATCGTCGCCTTGGCCGCCCAGCACACGAGGCAGCGGCCCTCTTCTCCGCCCCCTCCTGCCTCGCCCTCGTCCAGGAGGATCTCGTTCGCCTCGACCGCGGCCATGACGTCCGGGGGCGGCAAGGGGATGGTCGGGGCGGCCGAGGAAGACGCGTCGGCGGCGGCCTCGGCGGCCGCGGAGGAGTCTGCGCCGCCAGCGCCGGCGACGGCGATCGCCGCCACGCCGCCCGCGGCGGCAGCGGCGGCGGCCGACTCGCGCAGGCTGGGGTCGCGGCAGAGCGCGATCAGGCGGCGGAACGACTGCGACGGCGCCCCCTCGGCCGCCACCGACGGCCGCAGCCGCAGCACGTGGACGCCGCTCACACCGCCGCCGCCGCCGCCGCCGCCGCCGCCGCTCCCCGCCGCCCGCTCGTCCTCGTCCTCGGCGCGCCACCGCTTGGGCAGCACGCACCGCGGGTCCCCGCGCAGCACCAGCAGGCGCACGGCGGCGCCGCCCGGGCGCGCGCCGCCGCCGACCCCCCCGGCCGCGTCCTCGGCCTCGCGCTCGACGCGGCAGCCGTCCAGGGGGACGCGCAGGAAGGGCGCGGGGCTCGCGAGCGGGAGCGTGTCGGCGGCCGACGCCGCGTACTGGGGCACAGCGTACGCGCGCAGCTCGGCCGACAGCGCGGCGCGCGCGGGCGAGGCGCCAAACGGGCGCGACTCGTAGACGGGGGATACGACCACCCACGCCTCCACCCAACGCTGCTGCTGCTGCTGCTGCTGCCGCGGACCGTCGTCGGAGTCGTAGTGCCGGTCTCGCCGCCGGCGGCCGTAAAACGAGGCGCCCAGTCCGCCGCCGACGCCGCCGCCTCCGCCGCCTCCGCTCCCGCCGCCGCCTCCGTTGCTGCACAGTATGGCCGCGCGGCCGGCAAACGGCGCCCCGGCCTCGAGCGCGCGCACGAGCGCCGCCGCCGCCGACGCTGCCGCCCCGCCGCTACCGCCGCCCCCGCTGTTCGGCGCGACGATCCCGCGCCCGGCCACGTCGGCGGGCGTGCGGCCGCGCGCGTCGGCCAGAAACGCGTTGCCGCCGCTCGAGACCAGCAGGCGCGCGCCGGCGGCGGTGGACGCGGCGTGCAGCGGCGCGCAGCCGAGCGCGGGCGACGGCAGCGCGGGGCTGCCCCCGCGGTCGAGGATCGCCCGCAGGACGCGCAGGTCGCCCGAGGCCGCGGCCGCGTGCACCAGCCGCGGGTCCTGGCGGCAGACCAGGGCGGCGGCCGACGGCGGCAGGGCCGCCAGGGCGCGCGCAAAGGCCGCGTAGGCGCCCCCCCCGCCCGGCGGCGGCGGCGGCTGCTGCTGCTGCTGCGGGTCGCCGCTCGTCGCGATGGCGGCGAGCAGCACCTGCGCGGGCGGCGCGACCAGGCCTGCCGCCGCCGCCGACGCTCGTCGTTGCCCGTGATGCTGCGACGACGACGCCCTGGATCGCCGCCGGCTGCGCGGCGGGCGCGGGTGCGCGCTGACCAAGTTGCCCATTCTGACTCTCGCGTTTTTGCTGTGGGCGGGGGGGGCGCGCGGGCAGACAAAAGTGTTCCGTCGATGGATTGCGGGAAATGTTTTTTCGAGTGTAACTGGGCGCCGCACGCGTGTCGCTATCGGTGTGCGGTCGGTCGTTATTGCGTCGTCAGCGCGCGTTCTGTGAGCGCCAGGCCGCGCAGAGCGAGCTGCGAGGGACGAGGGCGCGCGGCGGCGGCGGCGGCACCGGCACCGGCGGCGGCACCTCGGCGAGGAATCCGCCCCGGGCGGCCACGGCTAGCGGATACAGCGTGTCGCCGCTGTCGACGCTGCCCGCGGCCGTGAGCGTCGAGGACGCCGTGAGGCGCCGGCTGCTGCGCGACGGCGGCGGCGGGCGGGCAGGAGGAATCAGGGGGGGCGGGCGGCGGCCCGAGCCAGGCTCTTCTTCCTCCGCCCGGCGCCGCGCCCCCTCCTCGGCCGCGCCGCCCCCGCCGCCCCCGTCGCTCGACGCGCCCATCGAGGTCAGCGACAGCAGCGACGCGCCCAGAACGGCGCTGCCGCCGACGACGCTGAGGACGCCGCCGCCGCGGCGGCCGATGCCGCTGCTGAGGCTGGCGAACGTGGCCACCGGAGGCGCTGGCGGCGGGGGAGGGGTCGGCGACGACGACTGCGGCGGCGGCGGGGACAGCGTCGCGCGCGGCGGCGGCGGCGCCCGCCGCCCTCGCGCCTCGTCGTCCTCCTCCTCCTCGTCGTCCTCGTCGTCGTCGTCGTTGCCTGCCGCAGCGCCGTTGCGGTGGTGATTCTTCAACCACTGCTGCGGCGGCACCCCGCACGCGCTGCACGCCCGCCCGGCCCCCCCATCAGCCCCAGGCCCCAGCGCCCCGGCCGCCTCGACCAGCAGCGCCCGCAGCCGCGCCGCCTCGCCCTCGGCCGCCGCGCGCCCCGCGCTCTCCGCCGCCAGGCGCTCGTTTGCCACGCGCAGGCGGCGGCGCGCGGCGACGGCCTCGCCGCGGAGCGCGGCCGCCTCGCGCAGGTGGCCCTCGATGCGGCGCTCGAGCTGCAGGCGGCGGGTCGCGGCGGCGTCCAGGGAAGAGGAGGAGGGGGACGCGTGATCGGCGGCGGGGTCGGGGCCGGCCGATGCCGCCGCCGCCGCTTGCTGCTGCTGCCGCTGCTGCTGCTGCTGCTGCTGCTCCTGGCGCCGCGCCGCCGCCGCGGCCGCCGCCAGCGCGGGCAGGTCGAGCGCCGCGAACTCGGCCTCGAGCTCGCGCACGCGCGCGCGGCAGCGGGCGAGCTCGGCGCGCACCTGCGGCCCGGCGTCTTGCTGCTGCTGCTGCTCGGGCTGCTGCTGCTGCGCCCGCCACTGCTGCTGCTCGTGCTGCTGCTGCTGCTGCCGCCGCCTCGCCTCGGCCGCCGCCGCCACCGCCGCGTCGCGCTCGCGCTCCAGCGCCGCCGCGCGCGCCTGCAGCTGCGCCGCGCGCTGCTCCTGGGCGGCGGACCGCGCGCGCTCGGCGCTCAGCAGCTCCTGGAACCGCTGCTCTTGCTGCTGCAGCTGCAGCAGCAGCAGCTGCTGCTGCTGCTGCTGTCGCCGCGCCGACGCCCCGCCCTCCTCCTCCTCCTCTGTCGCCGCCTCGCCACCACCACCACCACCACCACCACCAATCATCCCCCACGACCGCCCCGTCGCCGCGACCACCCGGCTCTCGGCCTGCCCAAGCCGCCGCGTCGCCAGCCGACCCGCCCGCTGCGCCCCCTCGAGGCGCCGCCGCGCCGCCTCGGCCTCGCCGCGCGCCCCGGCCGCCCTCCGCCGCTCGTCCGACAGGCGCTCGAGCAGCGCCCCGGCCTCCTCCCGCAGCGCCTGCGCCTCGCGCTCGGCGGCCTCGGCGCGCGCGCGCCACGTGGCGGCGCCCGTCACGGCCGCGGCCATGGTGGTCGCCATGAGCGGGCCCGGGCGGCCGGTGGAGGAGGTCTGCAAAGGGACGGGGCCGCCGCCGCCGCCGCCGCCGCCCGCGGCCGCCGCCGCCGCCGCCACCATGGCGCGCCGCGCCGCCTCCTCGGCGCGCGACAGCTGCGCCGACAGCTGGCGGATGCGCAGGGCGTCGTGCTCGCGGCGCGCGGACGCCTCGCGCCACGCGTCGCTCATGCGGTGGAAAGCCTCCTCGTCGGCGGCCGGGTTGCCCGTCCAGCGCTGGGTTGTGGGGGGGAGGGCGGCGGACGGCGGCGGCGGCAAAGCGGCGAGGGCCGCCGCCGTCGCCGCGCTCACGACCGTCGCCGTCGCGGCGGCCGGGTAGCGCAGGTGGCGCGCGCGCGCTGCTTGGCCTCCTCGTCCTCCTTTCGTGGCTGATGTTGCTGCTGTTGCTGCGCGCCGGCGGGGCGGCGGGTGGTACTGGGAGCGCATCGTTGCAGCTGTGTGCGCCTTGTTTTTTTTTGGCACTCTGTCGGGGGGCGGGGGGGGGGGGGGGGCGGGGGGGCCCCGCCCCCCCCCCCCCCCCCCCCCCCCCCCCCCCCCCCCCCGCCGCCCGCGCCGGCCGCCGCGCCGCGCGTTTGACTCGCGTTTTGACTCGCACGCGGTTTTGTGTGTCGCGCCTTGTTTTTGTCCGGCCGAGGCGGCGATCCCTTGTCTCGAGGCGACTCGCCTGATGTGGCTCTCGACTTGGGAATGATGGTGTTGTGCGCGAGGGGCGGGTCGCCAAGGGCAGGGTCGCAGGAGCCGCTGGTCGAGACAAGAGGAGGAGGAGGAGGAGGAGGATCGGAGGGCGAGGCCGGCCGACGACGACGACGAGCGCGCGCGCGCGATTTCGGCGGCGGCGGCGGCGGCGGCGACTCGGCCAAATCCGAGGCAAATCGCCGCGCAAGGAGCGCAGGATGCGCCGTGTTTTGACGCGGAGGATGTGCGACCGGGACAGTACTGGCTCGGCCTGGCTCGACTGGGACGGGCCGGGGGCACGAGGAGCGAGAGGGGGGGGGGGGCAAGCGGGCGAGACTTCGACCCCGACTCTCCTTTTTCGACGGCCCCGTCGGAACCAAGTGCCCCCACACAGAGCGTCCACCGTGTACACCAATCGATTGAGTTCTCTTATCGCGCACCGCACGCACGTCTCTGCCTATTGCTTCACGCACCCATCGACCAGCGACAAGCAGGTAAGCCCCTCGCGCGCACGCACCATCGATCGACACGGGCAACGACGACCACGCTTGGACCTCAATCTCGTCCGCCTCGCCCGCCGCCCCCGCGCCTCCCCGCGCCGTCAACGCCCCGACGGCCGCGCAATTGGTGCGATGCGGCTCTGGTACAAGCCTCTCGCTGCGCGCGCGCATCCATTGCGCCGCGTGATCTCTTCTTGCGCTCGCGTTCCTCTTCTCTCTGACGACGCCCAAATTCACAACCCCACCCCCCCCCCCCCTCGACACACAGAAAAAACACACGCCAAAAGATGGCCGCCCTCCACATGGTCAGCAGC
>Ga0315905_10008305_pt1 | contig 10494 bp, 7 predicted proteins | sample LakEriMetagenome_5_FD_203522 | JGI IMG/M metagenome (GOLD analysis project Ga0315905, IMG submission 203522) | Freshwater fungal communities from buoy surface, Lake Erie, Ohio, United States - Buoy 4 MA121 | ecosystem: Environmental > Aquatic > Freshwater > Lake | place: USA: Lake Erie, Ohio... | reverse complement strand
CTGCCCGCGCCAGCCAGAATCAGCGCATGTTCGTGCGGCAAGGTGACTGCCGCGAGCTGTTCGGGATTGAGATGCGCAGTAAGTCGGTCCATCCCGAATTCTACGATGCGCCGACTTCAAGACCCTTGATGCTCAGGGCCCTTGGCGTTCCAGGCGCCGCGTGATCCAGGCACTGAGCAGCCCGATCAGAATGGCCCACTCGAGCGACAGCGTGAGGGTCGCAATAAAGGTCGCCACCAGCGGAATGCGCTCGGCAGGCTCTTGCTGCCAGAGACGGGCAATTTCGGGGCGATCGATCAGGCCCCAGGCCACCATGAACAGCAGACCCGCCACCACGCAATAGGGCAGCAGGGTGGCAAGAGGCCCCACAATCAGCAGCAGCGCCACCAGAAAGAGCGCCGCACTGGCTGCAGCCAGGGGGGTTCGAGCACCACTGACCAGGTTGACCCCGGAGCGGTTGAAGGACCCGCTGGTGGGAAATGCCGAAAAGAAGCTGCCCGTGATGTTGGCCAGGCCCTGAGCCCTGAATTCCTGGCTGTCATCAAAGACATCGTGTGACTTGAGGGCCACGGCTCGCGCGATGGCCAACGCTTCGGTCAGGGCCAGAAGGGTCATGACCGCCACCGGCCCTGGCAGCAGGGCCAGGGTGCCCCAGGACAGATCGGGCCAGGACAGCGGGGGTACGACGGCGGGCAGCGGTGGCACCACCCTGAGCGGCGCGGCCTGCGGCCACAGATGCTGCAGCAGGGCAGCAGCTGCGCTGCCCACGATCACGCCCATCAGCACCGCCGGCAGTCTGCGGTTCCAGGGCTTCCAGACGATGATGGTCAGCACCGTGATCAACCCGCTGACCAGTGCCAGAGGCTGCAGATCGGCAAGACGCTGGAGCAATCCCTGAAAGGTGGCCACCACGGAGAGTCCACGCGGCAACTCGATCCCCAGAAAAGGCCCCAGCTGCGCGACCGCGATCAGCACGGCCGCACCCGCCGTGAACCCGACGATCACCGAATGCGGCACGATATCCACGAAACGCCCCGCCCGGGCGAGCCCGAGCGCGAGCTGCACGATGCCCACCAGGAAAGCCAGCGTGATCGCAAGCTCGACATATCGCGCGCTGCCGGGTTCAGCCAGCGGCGCGAGCAAGGCCAGCGTGGTGAGGGAAATGGCATTGGCGGGCCCGGTGACCATCAGGCGACTGGAACCAAACAAGGCCGCCACCAGGCAAGGGACCATGGCCGCGTACAGACCATACTGCACGGGCATGCCGGCGATGGTCGCAAAGGCAAACCCCTGCGGCAGCACGACGATCGCGTTGGTCAGACCCGCCAGCAGGTCGGCACGGACTGTGCCAGGCTCACGCCATTGCGGCGCCCAGCGCAGGATCGGCAATGCTGGAAGGCTCACACCCGGGATTGACCGTGATACAGGCGCACCACGTGCTCAGCCTGCGCAAAGAACAGCCAGCGCTGCACCAAGGCACCCGCCAGAAACAACAGCGACGCTACGGCAAGGACGGGCGCAATCGGTGGGGCCAACAGCAACAGCACAATCGGGAGGATGGTGGTCAACAGGACCATGACGCTGCGCAGTCGTCGAGCGTGATCACGCGCCAGCACGAACCCGAACTCCTGTGTGAGAAAGGTGCGATGTGCATGGCCGGTGTCAAGCAGGCGTACGCGTCCCTGGACATGGCCGGCAGGCGCCTGCATGGGCACACCCAGCGCCTCGTTCAGCGTGGCGGCCACGCGATGTGAAAACTTGGCCTCGTACAGCAGCGTGACCGTCAGCGTGAGCGCCAGCAGGCTGAGCAGCATTCCGCCGTTGGAGAGCCCCCCGGCAGCGCCCGTCGCGGCTCGCAACAGGGCCCAAAGCAGCCCACCCGCGAGCAGCGCGTGCAGCAGATAGATGACTGGCGTGTGCCAGGTTCGCCAGCGCGGCACGGTGCGCAAGCAGGCATAGATCATGGCTGTGCAGACCACGGTCGCAACCGAGACGACCAACAGGAGCGCCCCGGACCAGACTGCGAACGCCGAACCCCGTTGGCTGAGCACCCCGTGCAACAGGGCCAGCGCCAGCCAGAGCAGGGCACACAGCGCCTCGCGCGAGAGCCAGGAGGTACGCACCCGAGCCAGCGATCGCCAGGCATTGCGCGGATTGGCCAGGTGCTGCGTGGAAGACATCAAGCCGGCGATGACCAGAACCATCGAGGCCACGCCTGCCGCACGAAGCAGCGACTGGTCAGCCGCGGGGGCTCCGCCAGCCGCCGCCCAGCCCCATTGGGCCAGCACCAGCCAGATGGCCAGCCCCAGCCCGGCACCTGAACTCACCGTGAAGAAAATGACCGAGAGGGCGGGTTTCATGCGAGCGGCCTCTCAAAGCCGGATCAAGGTGTTGACCATCGATGCCAGGCGCTTTTTGAGCGTATCGGGCGCAGCCATCGTCTGGGGCTGAGGCACCTGAGCCTGAGGGCGCGGGGGCAGATACTGATTGACCGGCTTGTAGCCCAGCGATTCAAGCAGAGACTGCCCCTGACGCTCCCGGGCCAGCACCGACACATTCGATGCCGGATTGTCGTAATCACCAAAGTGACGGGCATGCGAGGGGCAGGCCAGCACACAGGCGGGCTGGCGCTCTGCTTCGGGCAGTGCGGTGTCGTAAATGCGGTCCACGCACAGCGTGCACTTGCGCATCACACCCTGTTGCTCGTCGAGCTCGCGCGCACCATAGGGGCAGGCCCAAGCGCAGTAGTTACAGCCCATGCACTTCTCGGGATCGATCAGCACGATGCCGTCTTCGGCTCGCTTGTACGAAGCCCCCGTCGGACAGACCGTGACGCATTCGGCCTGCTCGCAATGCATGCACGACATCGGAACATTGAGCGTGCGGTTGTCGGGATAGTCGCCCGCCTCGAAGTGCCGGACCCGATTGAACCAGACACCCGCTGGCACGGGTCCTTGCGGATCGTAGTCGGGCGCCCCTCCTGCCATCAGACTCTCGCCATTCCATTCCTTGCAGGCCGTGGCACAGGCATGACAGCCCACACAGGCATCAATGTCGATCGCCAGACCGAGCTTCATGCTGCGTCTCCTTCAATTGACGCCAGTGTGCCGCTGGCCGCTGCGCCGGGCGGTGGCGTCTGGTCGGGGTCTTTGCGCACACGCACCTTGAGGTCGTACCAGGCGGCCTGCCCGGTGATGGGATCGCTGTTGGTGAGGCTGGCCTCACCCGGGCGTGCGGGCAGGGTTTCGCTGATGAGGTGATTGAGCAGAAAACCGGCATTGGCCTCGGCGGAAGCTTTGGACAGGCCCCAGGTCCCAGCCATCTTGCCGATCGCGTTCCAGGTCCAGACCGTATTGCGCTCGCAGCCCTGCATGGTGCGCAACTGACAGCGAATGCGTCGGTGCGCATCGGTGGTCTTCATGCGGGCATGGTCGGGCGTGCCAGGCTGAGGCCCGACTGGAGCATGCATGGATTCAACCAGCACCCAGTCGCCATCGGCCAGGTTCAGATCTGCTGCAGTCTGCGCATTCATGTAGAGCGCGTTTTGCGCCACGATCTGGCGCAGCCAGGCATTCTGGCTGTCCCAGGAGTGGTACATCACCATGGGTCGCTGCGTGATGGCATGAAATGGGAAGGCGTCGGCGCCCATCTGCTCGTCGGTGCGCTCCATCTCGATCGGTGCGTACCACATCGGCAGTGGATCGAAGTAGCGCACCAGACGCTCACGGTCTTCGGCGCGCTCCGGGCACGGGCCGTCGTACAGGCCCTGGCCAGCAAGACGGAACTTCTGCAGCGGCTCACTGTAGATCTGCATGATGATGGGCTCGGCCTTGCCGATGAAGCCCGCACGCGCAGCCACCTCGAGATAGTCCCGGTTGGCAAAGCGCATGTACTTCTGCGAGTCGGGCCAGTGATGGGCATGAAAGGCCTTGCCGCGAATGTAGGCCTGCCACTGATCCGGATTGGGCTCACCCACCAGCGACTGATCGCCGTTCTTGCCGCGCCATCCCGTCAGAAAACCGATTCCGGGTGCACGCTCATAGCGCAGGATGAAATCCTCGTAGCCGGAAAAGCGCGGCTCGCCCTGTTCATCAACGAAGGCTGGAAATTTGAGGCGGCCGGCGAGGTCGATGAGGACATCCTGCCAGGGCCGCACGTCGCGGTCGGGCTTGAGCAGCGGATGCCGGATGGCATCGGCTGCAGCATCCGGCTCCGAGATTGGGCGATCCAGCATGGAGATCGCATCGAAACGCTCGAAGTAGGTGGTGTCGGGCAACACCAGATCGGCATAGCGCACGGTCTCGGAGTCAAAGGCATCGCAGACCACAATGAACGGGATGCGGTACTGGCCCTCGTCGTTTCGGGCGACCAGCATCTGCTGGGTACCGGTGGTGTTCATGGATGAGTTCCAGGCCATGTTGGCCATGAACAGCATCAGGGTGTCGATGGGATAGGGATCGGCCTCGACCGCATTGCGGATCACCATGTGCATCAGGCCGTGTGCCGCGATCGGACTCTCCCAGGAATAGGCCTTATCGATGCGAAGCGGTCTGCCGCGCAGGTCGATGGCAAGATCTTCGGGTCGGGTCGGAAAGCCCAGCAGCGGACGCGCGCAGGCCGTATCGGGGGCATCGATGCGGGCCGCATCGTTCTCGGGCAGTTGCACCGGTGGCACGGGCTTCGGGAACGGCGCGCGAGCCCTGAAGTTGCCGGGGCCATCGAGCGCGCCCAGCAGCATCTGGATCAGGTGCAGGGCCCGACAGGTCTGAAAGCCGTTGCTGTGGGCCGACACGCCTCGCATGGCATACATCGCGACCGGACGTCCGATCACCTGGTCGTGCTCCACGCCCCAGGCATCGGTCCAGCGGATCGGCAGCGTGATGGTCTGCTCAAAGGCCACCTGAGCCATCTCAAGCGCCAGCCGCTCGATCTGCTCGGCGGGTACGCCGCATTGCGAGGCCACTGTGGCGGGCGCGTATTCGTCGGCCAGCGCGCGCTCGGCCATCAGGGTCATGGATGTCACCACCGCGGTGCCGTCAGGCGCCTTGAAGCGGCCAAACATAGCGGGCGTGCAGCCGGGTGCCTGAATGGCGGGCGCCTGGGTCTGCTGATCCCAGAGCAGAGGATGACCCTGCTCATTGCGCAGGAACAGACCATCGCGTGATGTGCCTGGCGCCTCGATGACCAACCAGGGCGCATTGGTGTAGCGAAGCAGAAATTCAGCGTCAAAGAGTTCGCGCGACAGCAGCACATGCGCGATCGCCATGGCGAGCAGGCCATCCGTGCCGGGGCGGATTGGCACCCATTCATCGGCGAGCGAGGAGTAACCCGTGCGCACAGGATTCACCGAGACGAACTTGGCGCCACGGCGCTTGAGCTTTTCCAGGCCGATCTTGATGGGATTGCTGGCATGGTCTTCGGCCACACCCCACATCATGAAATAGCGGGCATGGTCCCAGTCGGGCGCACCGAACTCCCAGAAGGAGTAGCCGATGGAATAGAGTCCGGCCGCCGCCATATTGACCGAGCAAAAGCCGCCATGTGCGGCCCAGTTGGGGGTGCCAAACTGCTGGGCCCACAGGCCTGTGAGGGCCTGCATCTGATCCCGCCCGGTGAAGAAGGCGAGCTGTCGGGGCTGGCTGCTGCGCAGGCGGGCCAGTCGACCTGTCAGGAGTTCGAGCGCCTCATCCCAGGAAATCGGATCAAAGATGCCCTCCCCGCGCTCGGTTCCGGGCCGGCGAATGAGCGGGTGACTCAGTTTGGCGGGTGAGAGCTGCTTCTGAATGCCCGCACTGCCCTTGGCGCACAGCACGCCATCGTTGACCGGATGACCCGCGGTACCCTGCAGGAATCTGAGCCGCGTCTTGACGCTGCCGTCGGGCTGCTCATCGTCCTGCAGCGTGACCTGCAGACCGCATCGACAGGCGCACATGTAGCAGGTGGTGTGCTCCACGCGCTGCCGGGAACGGTCTTCGAATCGCACCGGATGTTCGGCAGCGTCTGTCAGGGGCGGATTCAAGGGCGGGTCATCCTCGTCGGGGCGGCGGTCACGCAGTGGCGTGCCCCGTCTGTCTGGGCGACCGAACCCCGCGAGCGGGACCAGTCGAGTTGACTAAATTCTACGCGCCGCCCCTGCGGCTCGGGTCTGTTCCCCCGGAAGGTGAGCGTGCGGCGTTCCGTTTCAGGGGGATCCGGGAGGATCCTGTGGACACAGGAGCCTGCTGACCGTGAGGGCAGGACCCGCGCGCCACCAATGTCAGGACGCAGTCACGAGCTCTGCGAATCGGGGCAGATCAACATTGCCGCCACTCAGAATCACGCCCACACGCTGGCCCGCCAGTGGCAGGATGCGTTGCAGGGCAGCGGCGGCGGCCAGGGCTCCCGTGGGTTCGACCACCAGCTTCATGCGCGCGGCCAGAAAGCGCATCGCATCGCGCAACTGATCGTCGGTGACGGTCACGATGCCGGCAGCCCGATCCCGCAGAATGCCGAAAGTGAGCTCGCCGAGATGCTGGGTCTGGGCGCCATCGGCAATCGTGCGGGGCACCTCGATATGCACGATCCGGCCTTCGGCCAGCGATCGCTGGCCGTCATTGCCCGCCTCGGGCTCCACCCCCCAGACCTGGCAGGCCGGCGACTTGAGCGCCGCGGCCAGCGCACAGCCCGAGGTCAGTCCCCCGCCCCCCAGGCAGACCAGCAAGGCATCGAGCGGCCCCACTTCCTCAAAGAGCTCGAGTGCCGCGGTGCCCTGGCCGGCAATCACATCGGCATGGTCGTAGGGCGGAATCAGCGTCAGTCCCCGTTGCCGGGCCAGCTCGCGGGCCAGCACTTCCCGATCCTGGGTATAGCGGTCAAAGAGCACCACCTCGGCACCATAACCCTGGGTTGCCTCGATCTTCATGCGAGGGGCGTCCTGGGGCATCAGGATGGTTGCCTTCACGTTCATCAGCGATGAAGCGTAGGCCATCGCCTGGGCATGATTGCCCGACGAAAAAGCCAGCACCCCTGCGGCCTTCTGGTTCGAGGTGAGCGCAGCAATCGCATTGGCGGCGCCCCGAAACTTGAAGGCGCCGGCCCTTTGCAGGTTTTCGCACTTGAAGAACAGCTGCGCTCCGGTGATCGCATCGGCGGTGCGCGAGGTCATGACGGGCGTGCGATGAGCAAGACCCTGCAGACGTTGGGCGGCCTCAAGAACCGATTCGGGAAGGGGCAGATTCATGCGAATGGACCTGGAGAGTCAACGGGACGCCCTGATGCTACCTCGACACCCTGTTCCCGGATCGGCGGATACCGACTGAACACAGCCCAGCCTCTGCCGGTCTTTCATGCGTTACCCTTCGCGGCAGTACAGGACGGAAATCGTCCTGACCGGACAGGAAACCTTCTGGACGCAAAACAGCACAGGGAGACAGACCATGACCGATTCACTTCGTCGACACCTTCTGCAGTCCGCAGCCGTGCTGGGCGGTTCAGGACTGATGGGCATTCCGATGGCGGCCCTGGCGCAAGCCTCGCGCGGTGGCGTGGTGGTGGTGGGCACCACCCAGCGCCCGCGTCACCTCAACCCGGGCGTGCAGTCGGGCATCGCCACGATGATGCCGGGCGCACAGCTCTTTGCCACGCCCCTGCGGATCGACGATCAATGGAAGCCCGTGCCGTACCTGGCCGAACGCTGGACGGTCTCGGACGACGCCCGAAGCATCACCCTGCATCTGCGCAAGGATGCAGTCTTTCATGATGGCAAGCCGGTCACCTCCGAGGACGTTCAGTTCTCGATCGAGGCCGTGCGTGACAACCATCCCTTCAAGACCATGTTCGGTCCGGTCAATGGCGTGTCCCTGCCCGACCGGCATACCGCCGTGGTGCGACTGTCCGAGCCCCATCCGGCACTCGCCCTGGCCATGACCACGGTCTTTCTGCCGATCATGCCCAAGCACATCTATGGCGATGGTCAGCCGCTGGCCACCCATCCGCGCAACTCAACCAATCCGGTGGGCTCGGGCGCCTTCCGGCTGGTGGAGTTCAAGCCGGGCGAGCACATCATCCTGCAGCGCTTCGAGAACTTTTTCGAAAAAGACAAACCTCGACTCGACCGCATCATCATCCGGGAGTTCAAGGACGCTTCGAGCATGCTGCTCGCCTTTGAAAAGGGCGAGATCGACGTGCACACCACCCTCACCGATCCGCGTGATGTGGAGCGCGCCCGCAAGATCCCGGGTGCAACCGTGATCCCCAACATGGCGGGCGGTGTTGGCGCCTTGATCTGGCTCGCGTTCAATACCCGCCATGCCCAGTTGAAAGACAAGCGGGTACGCCAGGCGATCAGCTTTGCGATCGATCGCGACTTCATCGTCAAGACCCTGCATGCGGGTCTTCACAAGCGCGCCACCGGCCCCATCGGGTCGGCCAGCCCCTTCTACAGCACCGACGTCGAGCGCTACGACCACAATCCCCAAAAAGCCCTGCAGCTGCTCGATGCGGCAGGGCTCAAGCCGGGTGCCAATGGCACGCGCCTGACCCTCAGCCTGGATCTGGTGCCCGGTGTGGCAGACATGCGAGCCACCGCCGAATACATCAAGCCCACCCTGGCCAAGGTTGGTATCGATGTTCAACTTCGCAATTCGCCCGACTTTCCGGCCTGGGCCCGGCGTGTCTCGAGCCATCAGTTCGACATGACCATGGATTCGGTCTGGAACTGGGGCGATCCGGTGATCGGCGTACACCGCACTTACCTCTCGAGCAATATCCGGGAGGGCGTGATCTGGTCGAATACCCAGTCGTACAGCAACCCGAAGGTGGATGAGCTACTGGCCGCTGCGGGCAAGGAAATGAATCTGGCCAAACGCAAGGCGCTCTATCGGGAATTCCAGAAGATCGTGGTCGATGAGGCGCCGATCGCATTCCTGTACGAACCCAATTTCTCGGTCGGCTTCAAGCGCATCGCCGACCCCCGGGCCAGCGTCTGGGGGCTGATGTCCCCGATGCAGGACTGGGCGTTGGGCAAGGGCTGAGCCCGCGCGCAGCAACAGCCCGATGAAACATGCAGCACTCGCCCGATGAACCCGACGTGAACGACGCACGCTCATCGCGAGATGGTCTGGACGTTGTGGTCATCGGCGGCTACCTGGGCGCCGGCAAGACGACGCTGATCAACCATCTGCTGCGCGAGGCGTCGGGCCAGCGCATCGCAGTGATGGTCAATGACTTTGGCGAGATCGGCATCGATGCCGATCTGATCCTGGGCCAGGACGGTGACGTTCTGCAACTGGCGGGCGGTTGCATCTGCTGCAGTGTGGGCAGTGATCTGGTCGAGTCCCTCATGGCATTGGCCACGCGCAACCCGCGGCCCGACCGGGTGCTGATCGAGACCAGTGGGGTGGCCCTGCCTGGACAGGTTGCTCGCGGCGCAGCCCTCGCACCGGGCCTGGTCATTGACGGCGTGGTGGTCATGGCCGATGCCCAGGCGATTCGCACTCAAAGTGCCGACCGGCATGTGGGCGATACTGTGCGGGCCCAGCTGGGCCAGGCGGATCTGCTGATCCTGAACAAGATCGAGAATCAGGCGCCAGAAGCTCTCGAGGCACTGCAAACATGGATGATGAACCTGGCGCCGCGAGCCCGGATCATCCCCTGCAGCGAAGCTCAGGTGCCTGCCGAGCTGGTGCTCGGTCTGCGTCCGAATGCCCCGAATGCCTCCAGGACCTCGAATTTCTCAAACACTTCTGTCAGCTCCTCGACCGATCGACCCGCACCGCTGGCACGCCGCGCAGCTCTGGCGCGCGCCAGTCGCGGGCAGCGCCCGGCCGCATCAATTTTTGACTCCCTCAGCCTTGAACTGCCCGATCCCTGTGATGTCAATCAGCTGGCCATCCTGCTCGCCGACCCGGCGCTGGGGCTGGTACGGGTCAAGGGCTGGGTGCCCGACCGGCAAGGCAGGTGGCATCTGCTGCAAATGGTCGGTGAGCGCTGGCGGTGCACCCCTGCGTCAGTCGACCCAAGCGCTCCGGGCGCGGGCCGACTGATGCTGATCGGCCTGCGTGACAGGCTGGACCCGCTGCGAATAGAGGCCATCCTGAAACGCTGCGTTTCGTGAAAATGGAAAGAGGGCAATTTCAAGTCAGCCCGCTTGCGCCGAACTGAGCCCTACACTGCCAACACCATGTCGATGATCAAACTGCTCGCCAAACGCCTGGCCTATGCGCTGGGGTTGATTCTGGCCGTGCTGACGATCAACTTTGGCCTGATCCATGCGGCGCCGGGCGACCCGGCCATGGTCATCGCAGGCGAAATGGGCGGCGCTGATCAGTCCACTCTTGCGCAGATCCGCAAGACCTATGGGCTCGACCGCCCCCTGAGCGAGCAGTACTTCACCTACATCACTCGGGCCGCCCAGGGTGATCTGGGTCAGTCCTACCTCTACAACCAGCCGGTCACTGATCTCATCCTGCAGCGGCTGCCCGCCACGGTGCTGCTGGTCCTGAGCGCGCTGCTTAC
>Ga0315905_10008304_pt1 | contig 10495 bp, 10 predicted proteins | sample LakEriMetagenome_5_FD_203522 | JGI IMG/M metagenome (GOLD analysis project Ga0315905, IMG submission 203522) | Freshwater fungal communities from buoy surface, Lake Erie, Ohio, United States - Buoy 4 MA121 | ecosystem: Environmental > Aquatic > Freshwater > Lake | place: USA: Lake Erie, Ohio... | reverse complement strand
GCAATTCCAGCAAAGACAATAATTCCTGCCGTAAATGGCAAGAATGCAAATCCTGACTTAAGTGGGCTGTAGCCCAAGATTACTTGCAGATATAGTCCAAGGAATAAAAACATTGAGAATAATCCAGCACCAACAACAAGTGAGCCAAGGTATGAACCACCGCGGTTACGTTCAGTTACAACACGAAGTGGCATTAGAGGATTTTTTACCCGTTTTTCAATCGCAACAAAGATGGCGAGTAAAACAACGGCTAAGACTAAGAATGTTATGGTCAAAGAATCTGACCAGCCCTTTAGTGCAGCCTCATTAAATCCATAGGTAAGTGAGAACAAACCAGCGGTTGCGGTGATAACACCAGGTATGTCATATGTGTTATCTCCTTGCGCCTTTGATTCCTTCACAAACTTAATAGCCAAGATCGCAACTAAAATTGCAATTGGTGTGTTAACTCCTAAGCACCAACGCCATGAGAAGAACTCTGTTAACGCCCCTCCCAAGATGAGGCCAATTGCTGCGCCGCCTCCTGAAATAGCGCCAATAACTCCAAATGCCTTAGCCCGTTCCTTAGGAACTGTGAAGGTTACTGAGATGATTGAAAGGGCAGCAGGTGCTAGTAATGCACCAAATACTCCCTGAAGTGCTCGAGAGGCAAAAAGTAATCCTTGATTTGAAGCAACGCCACCAAGAGCGGATGCAGCTGCAAATCCAATTAATCCGATCAAAAAGATTTTTTTGCGTCCCATATAGTCACCGATACGTCCACCTAAGAGCAACAGCGATCCAAAAGCTAGAGTGTATGCAGTAATCACCCAATGTTGATTGGCATCTGAGATGCCTAGATCTTGCTTCGCACTTGGAATTGCAATATTCATAATTGAGCTATCAAGAACAATCATTAATTGTGCGGATGCCACGACAAACAAAGTTCGCCATCTTGTTGGATCTAGACCATCTTTTGTTGCATTACTCAACTTATTCTCCCTTTTATTTGTGTTGCAGTATCGGTGTCACAATAATGACTCTAAATTGATTATATGCTGATTCTTCTTGGGTTTAAAACTCAGCGCGTAGTGATTTTGTCAACAGCGCAAGAATTGCAGTCACAGAAAGAATTGCAGCTAAAACAAAGTAAGTTGTGCTGACTCCTAAGCTTTCAACTGATAAGCCAGATGCCACCATTCCTAAAGGGGGTGCTGCGTAGAAAACTGCAGCCTGCACACCAAATACTCGTCCCTGCTGATCTGCTGGTACTCGTTGCTGAACTAAGGTACTAATTAAAGGATTAAATGGTCCCCAAGATAAACCTAAGAGGAAACCAGAGATAATTAATAATGGCAATGGTGGTAAAAATGCCATTGGCACAATACTTATTGCACTACCAATTAAAGTCAGGCGAACTAAAGTTCTTCTTGAAACCCTAGCGCTGATCCAACCATAACCAAAGGAGCCAACTGCAGATCCTGCAGCAAGGGCTGAGATTACAATGCCAAGTCCTGCAGGATTTTCTAAATCCTCAAAGTAGGTTGGAAGAATTACAGTTTCAGTTGGTAGGTAGACAGCAGCCAAAATTAAAATCGTAATCGAAATAGTACGAAGTAATTTGTCACGCCAAAGAACTTGAAAACCCACACTAATACTTCGATTTGTTATCTCACCCATACCTTCTGCTAACTCACGCGCCTCTTTACCAAGATTTCCAACCCGTAAAAAAACTATTGCTAGTGCTGCAATTATGAATAGGGCAGCAGATACCCAAAATGAATTAACTGCACCGACAGTTGAAATTAAGCCTGCACCTACTGCTGGTCCAAAAATCCAAGCCACACCCATAAATCCATCATGAATACCATTTAATCTATCCAGATCGATATCAGATGCTTTTGCAACATCTGCTAATAATGTTTTTCTAGCTGTGTAACCAGCTGGATCAAAGATGGCGCCAATAACTGCAATTATTAGAATTGTAATATTTGAAAGTCCAGATGTTATAGCCACAATTGGAAATGCGATTACTGAAAGTGATGAGAGTAAATCCGCGCCAATACTTACCGAGCGTCGACCAATATGATCAACTAACCAGCCACCGATTGGTGAAATCAAAAGTCCAGGTAGTGCAGATATGGCAGCTACCAATCCGGCAAATGCAGGTGAGTTGGTCTCTTCTAGAATTAGCCATGGAATTGTGATCATGGCGATTGAGTTGCCTAAGCCAGATGCAAAATTTGAAATTTGATGAAGTATAACTGGAGTATTTTTCCTCATAATCTGATTATTGCCTATGTGTATCGAAATGGTAAATCAACCATTTAGATCAACTCATCTCTGGATAATGTTGCATTAATGCTATATAGCATATATGCTATTTCTATGAGTCGCAATCCAGAAGAGCCGGTCTATAACCGGATTGAAGAAGCTCGTATCGAATTAGGACTATCAAGGCAGGATCTTGCCGATAAGGCTGGCGTTCATTACCAAACAATTGGTTACTTAGAGCGTGAGGAGTACAGCCCCTCACTTGTACTTGCCTTACGGATCGGAAAGTCACTAAATCAAGAGGTTTCACAACTATTTTCCCTCACCCCATTTAAGAAAGGAAAGTAAGGATGTCTAATAAAAATAAGATTTATTGGTTTGAGGGTGTTACTAAGAAGGGTGTTGAAGCTCTTCTAAACGATGAAAACTCTAAGTTCAGATGGCTCAGACCACAGCGAAATCGAAGAGTCATAGTAATTCTTATGTCACTTGGCTTACTGCTTACTTCGATGGGTAGTTACTGGCCAACCCTAAAGACAAATCTCAACCTAACTGATGGCGTTGGCGTAATCGTTTTTTCCGCTTCTGCTGTTTTTGTAATCCTTTCAGTTGTTGGCGGCTACTCATTTTTGCGCATCGCTGTTCGATCCATTGCAGATGCTCCCGATGAACTCTTAGATGAGCGCCAAATATCAATTCGAAATACCTCATTTAGATACGCATATTTCATCTTGGGTTACATAGTTTTGGGCTTGATGATAATGATGTCTTTTGGACCTGAACTAAAGATGTTTCAGGCAGATGAAAATGATGGAAGTTATTTGTTGGTCGCCAGCTTATTTGCATGTGCATCATTGCCATCAATGGTGATGGCATGGCGCGAGCGAGATATTTAACAAAGTGCAAAGAGATATAGCACCTGATGTCCTAAGAGGATTCGCGTTACTTGGAATTCTCGTAGTAAACATTCAGTTTATGGGGTTAAGCAGTGACCAAGGAGCTCGCGGTGAGTGGACCCAGGGATTTGCCAATGGTTCAGCAACTTTTCTCATTGCCGCACTCTTTGCCGGAAAGTTTTATCTACTGTTCTCATTTCTCTTTGGCTATAGCTCCAACTATGTAATTCGAAATGATAAATCTAATAGGTCGCGATGGCTAAAGCGTTGTCTTGTGCTTATCGCTCTCGGAGCGATTCACTTTACATTTCTTTGGCATGGCGACATCCTCTTTGTCTATGGGCTATTTGGTCTACTTCTTACCTTTTTCTTTTTTAGAACTGATAGAACTTTAAAGATATGGTCTCGAATAATTTTTTCTATTTCAACAATTTCTATCGTATTAATCGGAACTTTAACCTTCATCGTTGAGTACGTTTTGAATGAAGATTTTCAAATGAGTACAGAGTCAGGTCTTGATGTGATTCTTCGCAATGGAACTTTCTTGGAGGCAATACCAGCAAGATTAGAGGTCTGGTTACTAAGCATTTCATTAGGAGTTTTTCTTCAAGGTGGCTTCGCATTTGCAGCATTTTTACTTGGAGTGCGATTAGCACGTTCTAATTTTCTATCATCACCTATTGATAAATCTGCAAATTCAAGATTAATGAAGAAGGGGCTTGTTCTTGGATTACCAATTCAAGTAATTGCCGCCACGATCCTACTTAGAAATGAGCAATCGGCCGAGCCTTATGAAAGCATTTATCTAATTTCACTATTTGCTTCTTTTGTGGCCGCTCCACTGCTTTCAATGTTTTATTTAGGACTAATTCGTAAGTTAGTTGAGGAACAACCACATCTAGTTTCTTGGATGAAGCCAGCCGGAAAAATGTCTTTAACTATTTATATTTTACAATCTGCAATTACCTCATTTATCTTTGGCCCTTGGTCTTTAGGCTTATTCCAGGATTTGCAAACCTGGCAAGTATTTCTTCTTGCAATCGCGATTTGGTTACTGCTTTGCTATCTTGCAGCACAGTGGCTAAAGAGGTTCAGCCAAGGACCTCTAGAAAAAATAGTCAGCTCACTTACTAGAAACCGATAGGAGAATAAATATATGGCCTGGATTGCTGTAATTACTGCAGGTATTCTTGAAGTTGGTTTTGCGACCATGTTAAAACTTTCAAACGGGTTCACAAAACTTTGGCCAAGTATTGGCTTTATCATTTTTGCGGCGGGAAGTTTTTCCTTGCTCTCTTGGTCACTAAAGGTTTTACCTATCGGAACAGCTTATGCAGTCTGGACAGGTATCGGGGCAGCAGGAACTGCGATACTAGGTATGGTTATATTTAAAGACCCAGTTTCAATAGCTCGAATTACAGCAATTGCATTTATTATTACTGGAGTTATTTTGTTAAATGCATCTAGCACTAACCACTAGACAATTCTTTATCCGTGATAATTTATCGCTTATTTGGATAATGCATAAAGCATTTCATTCTCAGACTTTTCTAAGTTACCAAATCAAATTTCATCTACTGGTAAATCGATTTTGAATACTGTATTTCAACAAAGATTTTGATTCTAAATCTATGTAAGTTGTCTGAAAACATTCAACCTATTTAAGATACACTTTTACAGTACAGCAAATTTGACTACGAATAGGCTCATTAATGGAAACTTACAGAATTAAGTGGTTAACACGTATAGTTTACTCTCAAACCTTTGAGTTATGTATCGCCGGAATTATTTTCTTAAATGCAGTGGCCTTGGCATTGTTAACCATCCCAGGAATTGATAAAGCCACTAGAGAATCCCTAGAGAGATTTGATCAAGCTGCCCTTTGGATATTTGTCGGTGAGCTTGTAGTGCGCATGATTTCATATGGCAGAAAACCTTGGAATTTCTTTAAAACAGGGTGGAATGTATTTGATTTTGTAATTATTGGACTCTCACCATTTTTAGCAAACCAGACATTAATTCTTCGTCTACTTAGAATTTTTAGATTAATAAGAATTTTTAGATTTCTACCAGAGGTTCGAGTCCTAACTCGTTCAATAACTAGATCTCTTCCACCGCTGATGAGTATGTCGGTTTTAATTTTTCTTGCTCTTTTCATCTATGGGATGGCAGGGGTATACCTTTTTGGGGATGAGATGCCTGAGCAGTGGGGGGATATAACCGCTGCCCTAACTTCATTGTTCATTCTCTTAACACTGGAGGAGTTCGCAATTTACTTAGTCGATGGTTTGGCAGTATCTCCTTGGGCACTGCCGTATTACATCTCTTATGTATTTGTAATTGTGTTCACAATCCTAAACGTATTAATTGGTGTGGTCTTAAATGCGATGGATGAGGCAAGGCAAGAAAGTCGCGATCGGGAGGAAGAAATTAAGCGACTACAAAATTTTGCAGAGGAAGTTGATGCAATTTCAGCAGATGGCAAGGTTTCGCAAGAGGAGTTAACCCAGCTAAGGCAAAAAATCTCTTTGCTTGAAAAGGAAATAAGACGAGCTAAGAAGAATTAGTTGGAATTAATTACTACGCGTAGTTTCATTTAAGAATTTGATTTTATTGAAATAAGATTTCCCCAAGGATCTTCAACTTTTGTTGTCTGTCCGTCAAAATTTGAGTTCAGCTTGTAGAAATCTAGTCGATCCTTTACCTCTAAAATTTGATTTTGATTTTCTAAAACAATCTCAACATTTCCTAATCCTAAAGCGAGCTGTCTTTTGCCCGCTCCTTTACTGCGCCAGGTATTCATTGCCATGTGATGGTGGTAGCCCCCTGCTGAGACAAAAAGTGCGGCATTTCCCCAGTTGAGTGTCTTCTCAAATCCGAGCATCTTTATATAGAACTCCTCAGCGGCTGGAATTGAACCCACACAAAGATGAACATGACCAACTTTTTTATCTTCACTTACTAATTCTTCAGATAAGTGCTCTGTGAGAAAAAGATTTGGATCTAGAAAAATCGTGTCCATCTCAATTGAGCCATGCACCCAACTCCACTCACTTCTATCTCTATCCCAGTAAAGTTCAACGCCATTTCCTTCCGGATCATTGAAATAGAACGCTTTACTGACAAGATGGTCTGCACTGCCGGTAAAGCTATCTGGATATGCTTTAATAACTTTGTAAACGGTTTTAGCAAGGGCAGCCTGAGTTTGAAATAAAATCGCAGTATGAAATAGTCCAGCGTCACTGGGTGAAGCATGTTTTAAACCCTCTTTATGTTCAAGTATTACTATTTTACGATTTTCATGACCTAAAACAATTTGATTACCTAATTCACTAAGTACCTTTAGTCCAATTACATCTCGGTAGTAATTAAGCATTGAATCTAAATCCGCCACCCAAAGTGTTACTGCGCCCATATCTGAGTTAGCTGGAAGTAGTTCGTTTTTAGACATGAGCAAATGATATTGAAGTTTGAATTAATACAGAAATTTAACGGCATTCACCAAAGTAGTTCACCAAATGCTAGGCTTAACTTAATTATGAAACTTAGTAGTTCATCACAAATTACAGTCACATTATTAACCCCAGATAATTGGCATAGATTAAAAAATATTCGACTTAGAGCATTAACTGAAAATCCTGAAGCATTTGGACCCACATTTGATGAGGAAAGTAAATTAAATGAGCAGGGCTGGCGCGATAGGTTTAAAAAAGAGGATTACTTAATTGGATCAATAGAAAATGAAGATGTTGGCACAATGTATATAGAGGTACTAAAAGGTGATCATGGCGCCACATGTTGGATCGGTGGATGTTGGACAGATCCAAAATATAGAGGCTTTGGTGTTATGAAATCTATGTTTGAATTTATTGATCTACACAGTAAAGAAAAGGGTTGGCAGCGACAGGGTCTTGGAGTATGGGTTCATAATCAAGGTGCGATTAAAGCGTATGAGGCAATTGGCTTTTCAGTAGCCGGGGAGAAAATGGCCAGTACAAGTAGGCCTGGAAGTTATTTTCAGCATATGGTTAGAGATAGCAAACTGATTTAAATAACAATCCTTTTATCACTTCAAAGTGATACTTTGGGATTATGAACCCAGTAATCAGACCACTTCGAGACTTTTTACATCGTGAATCTTCCAGTGGAATTCTTATATTAGTTGCTGCATTACTTGGTTTGATGTTTGCAAACTCACCGTTATCTGATTACTACTTTGATACCCTGGCATGGGATTTTGAATTATCACTAAGTGCAATAGCCCTTGAGTTATCGCTTTTAAAGGTTATTAATTATGTTTTAATGACTATTTTTTTCTTTGTAGTAGGCCTTGAAATAAAGCGAGAGTTAACTTCAGGTCACCTATCTTCTTTCAAGAAAGCTCTAACACCTTTTATTGCAGCTATTGGTGGAATGACACTTCCTGCTGTTATCTACTTACTTATTGCTGGCTCTACTGATGCTAGCGGCTGGGGCGTGCCAGTTGCCACCGATATTGCACTAGCAGTGGGATTATTAACATTTGTAGGTAGCAGCGCTGCTGCATCCCTACGTTCATTTTTACTTGCCCTTGCTGTTATAGATGATATTGGAGCAATACTTATCATCGCATTTATTTATTCAACCGGAGTAATTTTTTCCTGGATTATTGCAGGCTTAATCACAGTTATTGTTATCTATTTTTTTAGAAAATTTGGAATTACTTCAACAATTATCTATGTCTTATTGGGAATGTTACTTTGGTATTGCATGTACAAAAGTGGGGTGCATCCAACTCTTGCCGGTGTAATTTTAGGATTAATGACACCAAATATAATTAAGAAAAATTCCAACATGAAAGATATTGATGATGGACAAGTTTCAGTAATTGAGTGGTTAGAAAAAAAACTTCACCCATGGAGCAGTTTTCTAATTATTCCACTTTTTGCCTTTGCAAATACAGGTGTAGTCATCACCAATCAATCAATTAATAATGCCTTAAATTCACCAATTGCCTGGGGTATTTTTGTTGGACTTGTTGTAGGAAAACCACTTGGTGTTTTATCAACTGTTTTGATTGGCAAAAAAATCGGATTTAGCCAATTGCCGCAAGGAGCAAAAAGTATTGACCTGCTTGCAACTGGTAGTGCTGCAGGTATTGGCTTTACAGTTGCAATATTTATTGCCAATTTGGCATTTTCTGATCCATTAACTCAAGATCTCGCCGTTTTTGCAGTAATTGTTGCATCCATAGTTAGCGCGCTGATTAGCTTTTTACTGTTTAAGTTATTGGTTGGCAAAAGAGGCTAATTTCACAATACTCTCAGCAATTTTAAGACTCACAGTAATCTCTTTAACTTGCTTGGTTTATTAAAAATCCTTTATATTACGCAGGTTAAGGGGAGTACCTCGAAATTAGCATCTTCGTCAACACGGATAGAAATATCCCGGAGCTGCGGCCAATATTTGGCTGAGGAAGACCTTGGCGCTAACTCCCATTAACGAATAGGTGTAAAAATAATGAATGTTTCACTAACTACGTGGCTTGTGGTAATTGCCGCAATACTTATCTTGATTTTTCTAGATTTAGTTACAGTAAGTCGCAAGCCTCATGATGTTATGTTTAAAGAGGCCGCAGGTTGGTCCATTTTCTATATTGCACTGGCCATTGGATTTGGTATCTGGGTTTGGCAAAGTGCTGGATCACAATTTGGTACAGAGTATTTTGCCGCCTACTTGGTTGAAAAATCATTATCAGTAGACAACCTATTTGTATTTATAATTATTTTGACTCAATTTAAAGTTCCATCCATTTATCATCAAAGAGTTTTGATGATTGGCGTACTACTAGCTTTAGTATTAAGAGCAATCTTTATCGCAGTCGGCGCTGCTGCACTGGCTGCATTTAGCTTTACATTTGTTATTTTCGGTGCAATTTTAATCTGGACAGGATTTGGATTGTTTAAGCACTGGGATGAGGATCCAACCCCAGAAGATAACTTCCTAGTTAAAGCTATTTCAAAGCGAATGACTATTACAGATAAATTTGATGGCTCAAAGGCATTTACAAAAATTGATGGCAAGAAAGTTGCTACTCCAATGTTTTTGGTTTTTATCGCAATAGCTTCAACTGATTTACTCTTTGCGCTAGATTCTATTCCAGCAACATTTGGTGTAACTAGTGAACCATTCTTAGTCTTTACGGCTAATGCCTTTGCCTTACTTGGGCTACGCGCGCTTTACTTCCTGCTTAAGGGCCTACTAGATAAGTTAATTTATCTATCCCTTGGTCTATCAATTATTCTTATGTTTATTGGAATTAAATTGATTTTTACTTACCTACATGAGACTTGGAGTGAAGTACCAAAGATTCCGACCCTGTTTAGCCTCTCAGTAATTGGTCTCATATTGATTATTTCAACAATTGCTAGCTTGATAAAGTCCAAAAAGGATCCAAGCGCGCATGCTCATGCAGGGCGAGTTACTGGCTCAAATAAGAGTTCTGAGAAAAAAGAGAGTAAGTAACTCTTTTTACTTTATTGAGGCTTCGTATATTGCTTGAATAGCAGTATTGAGAGTCGCATCAAACTGGGCATCACTTTGTTGTGCAGTCAGACCCTCTGATAATGCTCTTGAGAAGCTAGCAATAACATTTGGGTTCTTTGCTAGTACCTCATTGGCATGATCTCGACTATAGCCACCAGAGAGTGCCACAACTCTTACTACGCGAGGATGCTTTGTAAGCGGTGTGTAAAGTCCTGCTTTTTCTGGCAAGGTCAACTTCAGCATTACATTTTGATCATCACTTAATTTATCCAATTGTTTAATCAAAGCAGCAAGTAACAAATCTTCCGCAGCAGCCTTATCTGGGCACTTGATATCAACCTCTGGCTCAATTATCGGCACTAAACCCTTTGCACAAATTGTCTTACCAATTTCAAATTGTTGATCTACAACAGCATTGACTCCAGCTGCATTTGCTTGCTTAATTACAGATCTCATCTTGGTACCAAATACTCCATGAGATAATGCACTAGTAAGTCTTGCATCTAGCTCTGGAATTGGTTTCATAACTTGAGCACCATCTTTTTCATCAGCTAATCCATTATCTACCTTTAAAAATGGGACAATGTTTTTCTTTTGCCATAAAAACTCAGCACTACCTAATCCATCAATCTGTCGATCCATGGTCATTTCAAATAAAATTACACCAATTACGCGTTCTGATGTAAATGATGGGGATTTAATAATTCTAGATCTCATTTGGTGAACTAAATCAAACATTGCTGCCTCACCTGAGTAGCTTTCAGGCTGAACTCCGTAAAGGGATAGTGCCTTTGGTGTTGAGCCACCACTTTGATCCAAAG
>Ga0315905_10008303_pt1 | contig 10495 bp, 8 predicted proteins | sample LakEriMetagenome_5_FD_203522 | JGI IMG/M metagenome (GOLD analysis project Ga0315905, IMG submission 203522) | Freshwater fungal communities from buoy surface, Lake Erie, Ohio, United States - Buoy 4 MA121 | ecosystem: Environmental > Aquatic > Freshwater > Lake | place: USA: Lake Erie, Ohio... | reverse complement strand
GGGGAGCATGGGCATTGCTCTAGGAGACTACAACAACGATCAAAAGTTTGATCTCTGGGTGACCAATTACGCCGACGAATTCTGTGCGTTGTACCGAGGCCTCGGTCGGTTGAGTTTCTCCTATGCGACCCATGCGACCCGCGTGACCTCGACCGACGAACAGTCGGTCGGCTGGGGGACGGCCCTGTGCGATTTGGAACTCGATGGCGACGAAGACATCGTGATCGTCAACGGCCATTTGGAGCGTCACTCGCCGAACCATTCGCAGCGACCTCAGGTCCTCGAGAATATCGAGGGCAATCGTTTTGTGCTCAGCGCCAAAGACTCCGCCTTTTTTCAAACCCCGCAGGATGGCCGTGGGTTGGCCATCGGAGATCTGAATCGAGATGGTTTGGTCGATCTGGTAATCACTCGCATCGGTGCTCCATGTGCGGTTCTCGAAAACCGTTCGGACCGTCAAGGTGCTTATTTGAGCGTGCGGCTTGTCGGACAGGCTTCGAATCGCGACGCCGTTGGAGCGGTCGTTACTTTAAGTATCGGGGATCGGGTTTGGATCCGCCAGCGTGTCGGTGGTGGGTCTTATGCCTCGACCAACGATTCGGCGATTCACTTTGGGATACCTGGCATCGGCTTTGGTCAGCCAGCAACCGAGCCGACCCTCAAAGTCGATTGGCCCAGTGGTCAGACGAGCATTTTGGAAGTTGCAAAGCTCAATTCAGAGATCTTGATCATCGAACCTAAGGATCCCCGATAAGAAAAGCATTCATGGTAACTTCATGAGCGAATTTGGGGACAATATGCATCTAGAGGGATCCTATCGGTTAACATACCTATCCACAGATTGTCGTCTTGTTAAGCGGCACAAAGAGATTTCTCCGATAGGTTGAAGCGATGGTTCATTCTGCTACAGAGCACGTGATTCGGCTTTTCTTAAATCGAGGGCATGGACGCTATGGGAGCGAGTTGGTCTCTCAGCTTGAGCATGCCCTGCAGTGCGCAGTGCTGGCCAAGCGGCAGGGGTCTGGCTCAGCGATGATCGGATCAGCGTTGCTGCACGATTTAGGACACATCATCGACGACCAAGCCATGCCTGGTAGCGATATGGAAAATCTCGACGATGCCCACGAGAAACGGGCTTACGGCTGGATCGAGTCCCATTTTGGCAAAGCGGTCGCCGATCCGGTTCGGTTGCATGTGGCAGCCAAGCGTTATCTGTGCACGGTCGAACCGGAGTACTTGGCCAAGCTGTCTCCGGCATCGCTCAAGAGTTTTTACGATCAAGGTGGGGTGATGTCCCAATCGGAAATCGACGATTTCAGGGACGAGCACTATGCGTTTGAGGCCGTGCAACTGCGGCGTTGGGATGATCTTGCCAAGGATCCTCAAATGCAGACTCCATCGATTGAGGATTTCGCCGATTTGCTCGATCGGCTCGCCGAGGACCACCGATCGGTCCGAGCCGACTGATCGGACTGATCGGACTGATCGGACTGATCGGACTGATCCGTCAAATCAGGGATAGTTTTCCTCAAGGGAATCTTCGGAAGAACCGATACCACAGGATAAGGCCGCCGGATCGGGCGCCGAGTATCGTCCATGCCGGGTGAGAGTCCAACGACGGAAACGAACACATGAAAGCTTCAAAAATACTACGCACCCCATCGGTCCGCTTACTTTCCGTACAGCATGCATTGATTGCTTTTGCTGCCGTCGGCGGGATCGTCTCTAGCACGGGGTGCCAGGTCCACGTCGCGGGTCAGACGCTACCTAGCGGCTATTACCTGATGGACGATATCCAATACTTCCCTGCTGGATCTGAGAATAAGCTAGCTAATGAGACGGCTGCGTTGAAGGCCGATCGCGAGGCGGCACGGAGTCGGCGTTAGACTTTCCAGGGCTTCCTGGGATTTTGACTTTGGGCGGCAGTGTCTTGGGTGTTGCGTATCGGGAATTTCAGCTCGACGCGGCACCCTAATTGTTTTTCGCTAGAAAGCTCGACGGTTCCGCCGCTTTGGGTTACCAATCGGCGGACGACGGCCAGCGATAGGCCGAGTCCTCGGCCTGCTTCTCTCCCGCTGTAGCACAGGTCCCAAGCGCGTCGGACCGCATGGGGGCTCAGTCCTGGCCCGGTATCATGGATTGCGATCCGGATGCTCGAGGCGAGGATTTCAACCGACCAATCGACACGATCGGAATGCCGACAAGCATCGATGGCGTTTTGCGCGACGAGTCGCAGAGCTTCGAGCACCCCTGCTGGATCGACTTGGGCGTACGCAACGGTTGGGTCGATTCGCAATCGCCAAGCGAGGTTTTTGGGTTTCGCCAGCGGTTCGGAAATCGCGAAGGCTTTTTGAACAAGCGGTAGAAGGTCCACATCGAGGCATTGGACCTGTTGCGGCTGAATGGCCCGCATGATTTCGGCGAGCATTTCATGAGCCCGCATGGCTTGGTCGACGACGGTGGCCAAGGATTTTCGGTCGTGGGGATCGGTCGATTTGGACAAAAGCTGTTGGGCTCTTGCGAGGATATTACCAAGCGGATTGTTGATTTCATGGCTCAGGCCATAGGCCAATTCGTAGGTTTGCCGTCGGGCGGCCGTTTCGATCGCCTCGTGGACTGAGAGATTGGAGCTCAGGAGCGAGATTCCGCGGGAAAGGGACTCCTTGAGTGGCGTTTTGCACTCGGGGCTCAGTCGCGATTGGTCGAGTTGGCTTGAAAACCAAACCAGCCATTCCAACAGCCCTCCTTCTCCGAGGGGTTTAGGATCGACCGGTTCTGCCGAATCGAACAATTCCGGGACCCGCGAGCGGGCCTGGTGGATCAAATCCTGGAGTGCTTTCGGATCGCTTGGGTTGGCCTGTGAGAGCGTCCGGTTCCATTGATCGATGGCCGATTCGAGAATCGCGTTGGAGAGTTTGATGATTCGTTGGTCGGACATCAATACAAGGGGTCGAATCGACGCTGGCTAGTGGATCTTTGGGGGGATTCAACGGCCCAGTATAGTTCGATCCTCCGAGGAGCGATGGATTTTAGGTTCGATTGAGCCCGGATCGCCTGGGCGTAAGCCGGCTGAAAAACCGGTTTTTTGAAGGTTTTTGTGGGGTGCAAGTCCCACCTAAGTTGCGATAAAATATTGACTTCGAGCTGATTCGAGGATTAAATGACGTGTTGCGACGAATAGCCTCCCTCGCACCACCTACACACTAGGCCCGACGCTCTGCTGGGACTCACGGCGAACCCAAGGTGCATCGAATCCAAAGCTCATCAAAAACAACTTTCAACATCGGCGAATGCAAGAGGCAGTCACATGGCTAGGCGATTTGTACCCCGCGGAATGACTTTGATTGAAGTCCTTATTGCGACTGCGTTGACGCTCATGATCATGCTGGCCCTGGCCCAGGGCTTCAAGACCACGAGTCAGAGCATTTCATCCGGTCGGGCTCGGTTGACCTCGAGCGATCAGCTTCGATCGATCTCGACCCTATTGAGGTCGGACTTGCAGGGTTTGACAGTCTCGACGACGGTGCATCCACAGAGTTCGAAATCGCCTAATGGATACTTTGTCTACTACGATGGTCCATTGTCGGATTCGACAGCGATGCTGTTCAACTATGTCCCCACGGGGGTCGAGATCGAGGACAAGCTCAGCGCGAGCCGTTGGTCGGATATCGACGATGCGATGATGTTCACGACCAAGGCACGCGATGGACAGTGGTTTTACGGACGAGTCCCATTGGCACTGATGAAAATTCACTCAGGTGATACCGCAACGATTACGTTTCAGGACTGGGTGACCGATGTGACGATCGCATCGGAGTATGCCGAGATCGCTTGGTTTATGCGTCCATTGAACGAGGTGGGGATGCTCAATAATCCGGACCCGCAGAAAGCCAACAATACGGATTACTCGTACTCTCCTTCATCGACGCCGGTCAACGATGTGATTCCCGTAGTGGATTTGAATGGGGACAACATTCCCGATCCGGATGGGATGCCCGACCGGGTGGCGCTTTGTCGGCGTGTGATGTTGATTCGTCCCGACTTGGACGTGAGCATCTCACGGCTATCTCCGGTACCTGACGACGAGCAACTGATTGCGGCCCCTTTGCCGGTCGATCTGAACGATGCCGACTCGTTCCGTTATCAGATGCGGTTTGCTTACCAGCGTACGGATCTTTCGGTGCGCAAGCACTGGGATGCGGCGAACAGTCGTTTTGTGCTCAAGACCAATTCGCTTGCGGATCTTCAGCAACCGGAGAATCGGTTTGCTCACTACAGCTTGCCGGTCATTTCGGGGGGTAGTGCGAATCAAGCATCGCTACCGATCTTGGCGTTGACCAATGAAGCGAACTCCAACGGCAACTACTTGACCATGACCAACTTGGCCATGTCGGGAGTGAATCCCAACAACGATCGCGGTTTTTTTCCATCGGCCTTTTGCCGTACCAATTTGGTTTCGACTGGAAATAGTACTTATGCAGTTCAGCACACCCATGAAGAGATCGTCGCATCGAACGTGGTGGGTTTTGACGTTCGGGGGTACGACAGCACGGCGACGCAAATCTATACGCCTGGAGTCGATGGGCTTTACGGGAGTTTGACGGATGTAAATGCTCCGATAGCTCAAAAAAGGGCGGCAGCCGGCGAACGGGGATACGATGATTTGATCGTCGGACCGAGCGACCCTGGCTATGCAGTGATGCTCGATAGCGGGGAGGTGATTGCGGCCAACTCCGGCACGTTTGTGGATCTTTCATGGGGTTTTCGGGTGGTCAACCAATTGACCAACGCCTCGGGGAGCACCTATGGTTTGTCTCCAAGCGGTTCGATTTGGGGTAGTGCCCTGTCTGGATACGAGCCGATTTCGGGGGGAGTTGTCGATTCGATGATTCGCTCGGGCAAGTATTCCACGACGTTTTCTGTCCATCAGCCGACCTTCGATACTTTCAGCGATTACTACGAATCGGATGGGAATGCTCAGTCCAACGGCATCTCAGAAAACGGCATGGTTCCTTATGGTGGAACGGCTGTGGTAAGTACGACTGCAGATCACGGGATCGATGGGTTCGACAACAACAGCAATGCAGTGATCGACGAGGAATCCGAGCGAGATACGAGCCCTCCGTACCGTTACGCGATTCCGGCGATTCAGATCAAGTTGCGGGTTCAGGACGCGACGGCTGGGACCCTGCAGGAGCTTTCGATGGTTCATAGCCTCCAAGGAAATTAGGGCAGGATGAGCGATTTTTTGAGCCTCACGGGGCAACGCGTGGTTGTCTTTGGAGTCGCGAATAAAAAAAGTGTAGCAGCGCACATCGCCAAGACCCTCTTGGAGGTCGGTGCGGAAGTCGTCTTGGTGGTTCGCAGCCCGAAGCGTCAGGCGGAGGTCACGAAGTTATTCCCTGAGGCGAAGATTTTGGTTTGTGACGTCGAGTATCAAGAGCAGATCGATCAGATGGCCCAGGAGTTGATCGAGCAGAAGGTACCGATCGCCGGGGTGTGTCACTCGATCGCCTTTGCCGACTACAGCGATGGGATCAAGCCGTTTCATCAGACGACGCGCAAGCAGTTTCTTCAGGCGATCGACATTTCTTGCTTTTCGTTGATCGCCATCAGCAACGCGCTCGGTCCGATGCTTCGCCCCGACGCGTCGGTCGTGACGATCAGCATTTCGACGACCAAGATGGCCTCGGAGAGTTATGGATTCATGGCACCGGTGAAAGCCGCACTGGATTCTTCGTTGGCTTTTTTGGCCAAGTCGTTCAGTCGTTTTTCCCAGATCCGATTCAATGCGGTGGGTGCAGGTCTGCTCAAGACCAGTGCGTCGGCTGGGATTCCAGGCTATGTCGATGCTTATTTGTTTGCAGAGAAGGCCATACCTCGCAAGGTTGGTTTAACGACCCAGGAGGTCGCCGATACGGCGTTGTTCCTTTTGAGTCCAAGGTCCTCGGGGATCAATGCCCAGACGTTGATTGTCGATGCTGGGATGTCGACGAACTATTTCGACAGCGAGATTATCTCGCCCCCTAAGGGCTGAACCACCGCGACCCCAATACCTTCAAATCGACATTTGGATCATGTTAGGAAAGATCGGATTTGAATGGTTTTCGGCGCATGCCGAGGGGTTTTTGAAAGCGGTTGGGCGCAAGCCCTCCGGTGAAGGGTCAAGTGTCGTGTTCCACGCTCGAATACTCAGGAAACTACTAGATATTTTGACTCACCGGGCAGCTTGCGCTGCTCCGCTTTCATTTGCCGATTAGTAAGAAATGCAACTTCATCAATGTCCCGATTTGACGGTATTGACCGCGACCCGCCTCGCTCAATGATCGCAACGCCGCAGTTCAAACAGCCATCGAGTACGAGTACCGTTTCACTGAGTACCGTTTCACTGAGTACCGTTTCACTGAGTACGAGCAAAACAAAATCCAATACGAGGCACGAACTATGGAGCGATCTAAGGGGTTTGATTCGTTCTTAGGTCGGTAACTTCGACGGCAGCTAAGAGCGCCTTGGCTTTGTTGACGGTCTCTTGGTATTCACTTGTCGGATCGCTGTCGGCGACGAGTCCTGCGCCGGCTTGGATGTAGACGCGTTGGTTTTGGATGACCATGGTTCGCAGGGTGATGCAGGTATCCATGTTGCCACGGTAGTCGAAGTAGCCGACGGCTCCTGCGTAGGGACCGCGTTTGGTCGGTTCAAGTTCGTCGATGATCTCCATGGCGCGAACTTTGGGAGCTCCGCTGACGGTACCAGCCGGTAGGCAGGCTCGAAAGGCGTCCATGGCGGAGAGATCCTCGCGCAGGGTGCCTTGGACATTCGACGAAATGTGCATGACGTGCGAATAGAGTTCGACGACCATCAAATCGTTCAGACGAACCGATCCGAATTGCGCGACGCGTCCGACGTCATTTCGTCCGAGGTCAACGAGCATCACATGTTCGGCCCGTTCTTTGGGATCGGCTAGGAGTTCCTCGGAGAGTCGGCGGTCCTCTTCGGAGGACTTACCCCGAGGTCGGGTGCCGGCCAGGGGCCGGACTGTCACGACCCGATCGACGACTCTAGCCATGACTTCTGGGCTGCTGCCGACAAGGGTGCATTCGGGGGTTCGCAGCAGGAACATAAAGGGGCTCGGGTTGATGACCCTTAAGGTTCGGAAGATTTCGATCGGTTCGCTTTGGCTCTCGATTTCGAAGCGTTGGCTCAGGACGACTTGGAAGATATCCCCGGCCTCGATGTATTGCCGGCATTTCAAGACGGCCTCCTGGAAGCCTTCTTGGGAGAAATTCGATTTTGGGTTGAGCGTTGGGGTATAGGTAAGCGGAATATCCGCCAGGGAGTGTTGGGGCAAAGGTTGATCGAGTCGCTCGACGATCCGATCGATCCAGCCAGAGGCCTCTTGGTAGGCTATCTCTGGGGAGGGTGGATCGGGGGATTTTCCGTTGGCCGAATTACTGTTGGCCGAATGGGACAGGACAACGACCATGATGGTCTTGTTGACATGATCAAAGATAACCAGTTGGTCGTAGAAGCCGAAATCTAGGTCGGGGAGTTTTCGGTCATCCTCGGGGGGGTTGGGTAGGTTTTCCACGTAGCGTACGACATCGTAGCTGGCGTATCCGATCGCGCCGCCGACGAAGGGTGGAAGTTCCGGGACCGGTGCGATCGATTGGTTGCCAAGTTGTTCGGAGAGGAATTCCAGGGGGTCGTCGCACTGGAAGTTTTCCACCGTTTGGTCGTGGTGGAAGGAGACTTCGGTGCCATAGGCAACCACCCGGGCCCGGGGTCCGACTGCGATGAAAGAGTAGCGACCAATTTTCTCGCCACCGATCACGCTCTCGAAAAGTCCGGCGGACGAGGTGCCATCATCCAGGAGGCGAAAGGCGCTGACGGGGGTCAGGTGATCGCTCAGGAGTCTGCGGTAAACAGGAACGATATCGAAACTTTTGGACAGAGCCCGGTAGCTTTCGAAACTTGGAAAAGTAGTCATTTTCGGCAAAAAATTCGTCTCGGAGTTGCTCGATTCACACGCCGTTGTGCATCGCCCGAACGGCTCGAACCGCTTATACTATCAGGCTCTATTGAATCCGCGAATCGAAAAAGCCAAATTTGCGATGAAGTGCCAGCACTGCGAGAAGAACGCGATTTTTCACATTACGGAACTGACGGACCCGTCAGGCCCGACGCTTATCCATTTGTGTGAGGATCACGCTCGGGTTTTTTTCCAGACCGGAGAGTCGTTCGAGACGGCCCCGGCGCTCTCGAGTTTGATTTCCAAGCAATTGCAGTTGGAAAAAGCGGCCAGCGAACTGGCCCAGACCGACAAGAAAACTTGCCCGATGTGCGGCATTACGTTTTCCGAGTTTCGAAAAGGCGGTCGACTCGGCTGTCCTTATGACTACGTGGTCTTCGAGGAGGACCTCGAACCGCTGCTTATGAACATCCATGGTGCTCAAAAGCATGTAGGTAAGGTTCCGAAGAATCTTGGGGGGACCCCCAAACGCCACTTCCAACTCAAGCGATTGCGTTCGGCCCTTCAGCGGGCTATCGAAGCGGAGAATTACGAAGAGGCCGGTGCGATACGCGACAAGATCGGTGCCGTTCAGAGCGGTACTCTGGAACTCGATGAGCATGAGATGGAGCTTTTGGAACTCGAGGAGGAGTTTCAGTCGCTGCCCGATGACTTACCTGAAATCGAGGACGAAGACGAGCTTGGGGACGAGGAACACGACGAGGATGAGGATCCCGACGGCATCGACCTGGACGAAGACGACCTGGATGAGGACGACCTGGACGAGGACGACCTGGACGAGGACGATTTGGACGAGGACGATCTGGACGAAGACGATCTGGACGAGGACGATCTGGACGAGGACGATCTGGACGAAGACGATCTGGACGAGGACGACCTGGACGAAGACGATTTGAACGACAAGAAAGATCCCGACGTCAAGTGATCGAACGACCTGCTGATAACTTATGGGTTGGTGCAAATTGAAAATCGATGATTTAACCCAGCAGACAGGAGAGTGGATGCGAGGCGACGGTCCTGAGTCGGACATCGTTATTAGCAGTCGCATCCGTTTGGCCCGAAATCTTTCGGATTTTCCTTTTATTCGTAAGTGTTCTACCAAGCAGCGGACGCAGATCGCTGCTGCCGTTCAGTTGGCGTTCGATCGTTGCCAGATCGGTACTGAGGCCGAATACATCGACGTGAGCAAGCTTGGGGATTTGGATCGTCAGTTCCTCATGGAGCGTCAGTTGATCAGCCATGAGTTGAGTGATGCCGAGGGAACGCGTGCAGTTATCCTTGATCCCAACGAGCGGTTCAGCATCATGGTCAACGAGGAGGATCACTTGCGTCTGCAAGTTATGCAAAGCGGATTGGATCTGGAGCATGGCTGGTCGCGGATCGATAAGCTCGACGATGCGTTGGAGGCTCACTTGCAGTTTGCATTTACAAGCAAATTTGGTTATTTGACAGCATGCCCAACGAATGTCGGGACCGGTTTGCGGGTCAGTGTGATGCTTCATCTGCCGGCCTTGGTGGCCACCAAGCAGATCGAGAAGGTCTTCAGGGCATTGGGAAAGATCAACGTCGCGGTGCGTGGGTTGTTCGGCGAAGGCTCGCAGTTCATGGGGGACTTTTATCAGGTCAGCAACCAGACGACGCTTGGCAAAAGCGAAGCGGAGTTGATTCGTCGGGTCCAAGAGGTCGTTCCTCAGTTGATCGATTACGAGCGAAAAGCCCGAGTGTTCTTGCTCAACGAGGACCGAGGGGATCTGAGCGATTTGGTCAGTCGGGCGCATGGGATCCTCAGGACGGCCAAAAAAATCAGCAGCGAAGAGACCATGCATTATCTGAGCAAGGTCCGTTTAGGGATCAATCTCGGATTGATCCAGGGGCTGACGATACCGACGCTCAACAAGATGTTTATCCATACGCAACCTGCCCATCTGCAGAAACTCCGAGGGCGAAAGCTCAGCGGTAGCGATCGGAATACCGAGCGAGCGAATTATCTCCAGCAGCATTTGAACTAACGCATCGGATAAGGTTCTGCGAAAGCGCCCAAGGCACCGAGTCCACCGTCGACGGCTAGGTCGGTTCCGGTGATGAACGAGGCATCGCGGCTTGAGAGCCAAAGGACTGCATTGGCGATTTCTTCGGGTGTTCCGATGCGGCCAAGGGGGTGCCGGTTAGCCAGTTCCTTTTCGCCACCTTGTGCTTCCAGGGTGGCTCGAACCAACGGGGTATCGATTGCGCCTGGAGATACGCTCAGGACTCGAATACCATCGCGAGCATACTCGACGCCCCACTGCATCGCTTGAAGTACATTTGCCGCCTTGATCGGCCCGTAGACAGGTACCCCGCGGGTCGTGCGATGGGCTTGGCCACTTGCGATGTTGATGACCACGCCGGATTGCTGTTTTCGCATGGCTCTGAGGGCATGCTGTGCCATGAAGGTGTAACCTGAGAAATTGATTGCAAGCATGCGTT
>Ga0315905_10008302_pt1 | contig 10497 bp, 9 predicted proteins | sample LakEriMetagenome_5_FD_203522 | JGI IMG/M metagenome (GOLD analysis project Ga0315905, IMG submission 203522) | Freshwater fungal communities from buoy surface, Lake Erie, Ohio, United States - Buoy 4 MA121 | ecosystem: Environmental > Aquatic > Freshwater > Lake | place: USA: Lake Erie, Ohio... | reverse complement strand
GCCATCGCGTAGCGTGTGAGTGAGTCAACAATGAGCACCACATGCTTTCCCTGGTCTCTAAACCAAGTGGCCACATCGGTGGCGTATTCAGCACCTTTGGCGCGGGCCAAAGGGGATGTATCTGCAGGCGAGGCTACCACCACAGCGCGTGCTCTAGAGGTGTCGTCCAATTGGTCGTCGCAAAATTCGCGTACCTCGCGGCTGCGTTCACCCACCAGCGCAATCACAATGACATCGGCCACGCAATTGCGCGTAAGCATAGACAGCAACACACTCTTGCCCACACCAGAACCCGCAAACAAACCCATGCGCTGGCCCCGCCCCACAGACAACATGGCATTGATGGCGCGCACACCGGTGTCTAGTGGTTCATGAATGGGCTTGCGCTTGAGCGGATTGGGGGACGCAAAGCGCATGAGGGTGTCGCTCCAGTTTGCGCCGCCTAAACCATCTAAGGGTCTGCCTAAGCCGTCGACCACGCGGCCTAACAACTGAGGGCCAATGGGCACAGACGCAATGCCCTGGCGCATTTGATATCCCTGCGCGCGTCGCTGGGGCGTAAGCAAGGGGTAGACCACAGCACCTGGCGAGAGGCCCGCCATTTGATCAAAGGCCATCAGGTAGGTGGTGTCGCGCTCAAAGCCAATGCACTCGGCATCGACCCAATTGCCTTGGCGAGAATTTTCAACACAAGCTTGCGCGCCGATTGACAAGGGCAGGCCCTCAACTTCAACTAGCAAACCAGAAACTCTTTTAACGCGACCTTCGCGCACAGACAAAGGCAAGTTGGCCAACTTGGCGCGGTGTGAGTCTACAAAGTGTTGAAGATCGGCCTGGTTCAAGGCGGTCTCCTTTAAACTGAATCCGAAGCGTGTTGCGGCAACAAACCCAATGCGCTTCGCACCAAGGCATCGCGTGCGCTCATGCCAACATCGAGTCGGGTGCCATCGACTAACACGTAGGCAAAGCCTTTGCTTAAATCGGCATCGGGCCGAACCAAAGACTGAAACGGCATGTCGGGGTGGCTGAGCAAAGACTGCCAAGCTTCAAGTTCTGCGGGGGGCACTCCCACAATTAAATTTTCACCGGGTCTGGGCAAGCGCATGAGGGCTTCTTGCACGGCGGCCACAAACACCGAACGGTCCATTTGCTCTTTGCCGGCCAAGCGCAAGGCTGTTTCGTATACCCACTCTGGCAATGCAGTTTGAAAGGCTTGAGGTAAAGATTGCAGCTGTGCCATCACGCGCTGCATCTCTGTGGACATGTGCTCAATGTCTTTAATGCCGCTTTGATAGCCTTGTTGGTAACCCAATTGAAAGCCTTCTGTGCGGCCTTGCTCAATGCCTTCTTCGCGGCCCTTGGCAGCGCCTTGCGCTTGGCCTTCTGTGAGGCCTTCTTGAAGACCTCGGGCATAGGCATCTTGGTAGGCCTTGCCGCGAATGGCGTCAACTTCATTGACGCTGGGCAATGCAATAGAGCCGTCTTCTGCCAGACGAGAAAACTCTCGCCCTGAAGCAATGTCAGGAGCAGCATGGTCGCCGTCAAATGAAGGTGGACTCCAGCGGTTCAAATCAAGAGATCCTCTGAAAGTGGTTCATGGTCATTTCATGCTCACTTCGCTGAGGGACCAGAACTCACAATGGCCAATGAGAGCAAGCCCTCTTCTTGCATGCTGCGCGCGGTTTGCACAATTTCCAATTGTTTGGCTTGTACTTCTTGCACACGCACAGGCGGCATGCCCTCCATTTCCACGCGGAAACGTTCGGCCTTGCTTTTGGACATGTTAGAGAAAAAGAAATTCTGCAAGTTGGGACTTGAGCCTTTTAGCACCGTGAGAATCACTTCGTCTTGCAATTCAGTACTGGCCAGCAAGGTTTGCACCGCTTGCGGTGCGATTTTCATCAAGTCTTCAAACGTGAACATGCGCTCAAAAATTTGCTCTGCCAATTTTTCAGAATGCAGGCGAATGCTGGCCAAGGTAGTTTTTTCTAGACCCCCTGTAAACAAACGCAAAATTTCGGCAGCAGGGCGTGCGCCACCAATGCCACTGATTTCAGCGGTTGTGTCGTCACCCAAAGTGCGCTCTAGCATGTCATTCAATTCAACCAATGCAGATGGATTGATTTGATCTAGCAAGGCAATGCGAAGCACCAACTCATCGCGAAATTCTTCTTCAAACATTTCAAGCACGCCGGCCGATCTTTCGGCGGGAATGAGTGACAACAAAGTAGCCACTACCTGAGGATGTTCTGCTTGCAAATGGCGCTGCAGTTGTTCATTGCTCATGCTGGTGAGCAAATCTAGTGCGGGCACTGTGCTTGCCAATTGACTGGCCGTTGAACCACCGGCTTCGCCTGCAAATTTGTCCATCAAGGAGGTGACGAAACGCTGAGGGTCAAACGGTACTTGCTTGCGGTGCGCTGTGACGTTTTTAAATTCTTCAAGCACTTGAATCATGACTTCGCGGTCAATGCTTCTGAAGTTGGCCATGAGCGAAGACACTTTTTGAGCTTCGGCCGGCGTGAAATTTTTCAACAAATTACCAGCCACCTCTGGGCCCAATGACATGAGCACAATGGCTGCGCGCGAGGGGCCATCTAAGTTGCCTTTAGTGGCTCTATCAAGGTCTGGGGATTGCAGGCCTTTGCGAAGCGCACCACCCAACACACCTGGTTTGAAATTTGAAACGGCCGTGTTCATGCTTTGTCCTGACCTGATGCATTGCTCGAGCCTGTTTCAGACACCCAAGCACGCAGCAACAAAGCGGTGTCGTCGGGTTGGTCGGTGGCATATTGCGTGGCATAGGCCACCACATTTTCAAACTTGGCTTTGCTGGCCACTTCGCGTTCACGCATGCGCTCCATTTGCGCTTCAATTTCTTTTTCAACCCGCAATTCTTGTGCGCGCTTAACTTCTTGATCCATGGCCCATGACAGGTCAAGGTCCTTGATTTCTTCCCGCATGCGTTGGGCGGCACGGCCCTGAGGTGAATCGGGCAGATCGGGGTCAATGGGCGGCAGTGGCACTGGGCGCATTAAGGGGCGTGCAATGGCGAAATAGGCAAACAGCAAGCCCAAGGCAATAGCACCATAACGCACCAGTTGCGACACCAAATCGGGAGAAATGCGGCTGGCGTCTTCGACCACCGCAGCAGGTTCTTCAGAAAACGGTAAATTGGCCACGCTCACTGTGTCGCCGCGTCGTTGAACGAAGCCAATGGCGTCTCTTACCAAGGCATTGATCTGTTGAATTTCTTGAGGTGTATAGGCCACGGTGCGAGAGGCATTGGCCTTGGCGCCTTTTTCATATTTGAAGTCAAGCACCACAGCAGCCGACACGCGTCGCAATTGGCCTTTGCTAGATTTGATTCGTTCAATGGCCCGGTCAACCTCGTAGTTCACCGTTTTTTCATTGCGTGAGTTGGCATCATCAGAGCCTGATGCGCCTGTATCAATGCTGCCAGGAGCTCGAAGGTTTTCACCCCTTGCTTCGGTGGTGATTGGGGCCTTGGCAGGATCTTGGGGTTGGTTGGTCAGTGAGCCAGGCACGCCACCAGAGCCCGATTTGCCGCCACTGGCTTCAATGGACATTTGGCTGCGAATGGCTTTATCGGGTGGGGAGTTTTTGCCAAAAGTTTCAGACGTGCGCTCGCGCTCGTCAAAATCCAAATCGACTGACACCTGAGCACGGAAACCGTCTTTGCCAGCCAGAGGTTCTAGGATGGCAGCTACACGTCTGTTAAGCGCGGCTTCTAATTCGGAGGTGTATTTAAGTTGCGAGGGATCAAGCCCCTCTTGACGTGAGGCACTGTTGCCTAAAATGCCACCTTCTGTGTCCATGATGGACACTTCTTGCACGCGCATACCTGGCACTGCAGAGCTGACCAATCTGGCAATGGCTGCAATTTGAGGGCCATCTAACATGCGGCCAGGATGCAAAGTAAGAACGACTGAAGCAGTGGGCCGCTCTTGTTCGCGCACAAATGCAGAGGGCTTGGGCACTGCCAAATGAACGCGTGACGATTTGACTTGGCCCAAAGAACTGACGCTACGGGCCAACTCGCCTTCGAGGCCGCGCAAATAATTAACGCGCTCTACAAACTGGCTGGTGCCAAACTTCTGGTTTTCAAGAAGTTCAAAACCCACATTGCCAGCCTTGGGCAAGCCTTGCCCAGCCAGCTTCAAACGGGTTTCGTAGACCAGACCTTGAGGCACCGTAATGGCACCCCCGCCCTCCGTAAACTGGTAGGGCACGTTCATTTGCTGCAGTGCAGTAATGATGGCCGCTCCATCGCCTTCGTTGACGTTTGCAAACAACACTCTGTAGTCTTGGGTGCTTTTGCCTGCTGAAAAAACAACACCCAAGGCCAAAACCAAGCCGACAAAGCCTAGGCCCATGAACAAACGTTGGTTGGTTGTGAGGGCCAGAAACCGTTCGCGCACAGAATCAAACACGCCTGCAGGTGTGTTTAAATTTGCCGCGCCGGAACCGCCCATCGACAGAACGACAGCGTCGCGATCTGGAGAGAGAGTTTTGGGAGCATCCAATTAGGTCAGTGCCTCCATAAGTAATCACATTGTTTCAAATTTTCACTGATCAAAACCAAGCATTACACAGCTGTAATGTAGGAACACAAGTTTTTAATCAGGCGCTTTTCCATAAGACAGTGAACTTGACCCATTTGCTGGGTCCTTTTTCGAGTTTCAAAGTGCCTCCATGGGCCTTGGTAATTTCTTGGCACAAACTAAGACCCAGGCCATCGCCTTTGGGTAAATCAATGTCTGAATTGGCTATCACGGTGTGACGGTAAAAACGCTGAAAAACGCGTTCGTCCAAACCATCGACAGACAAAAACGTGTGGTTGGCTAAAGAGAATTCAACCATATCGCCAGTCACGTCGGCTTTGAAGAAAATGGTGCCATTTGGAGGCGAGTATTTCACTGCATTGCTGATTAAATTATTCAACAGTTGCTGAAACAAATTAGGGTCTGCCAAAACCATGATCTTGTGTGGCACATTGGCTTCAAATTTGATGTTTGGCATCAGACTTTGAATGTCTTCGCCAATCACACCCACCAAATCGTTCAGCTTAATGGCTTGCAAATCTAATTTGAAGTTATTTCCGTCCGCCTGAGACAGCATCACCAGCTTGTTGGTGATGGAGATCAGTCGCTCTACTTCATCTAGCAGCAAGGACAATTGCCTTTGCTCTGGACTGCTGTCAATCGCTTTGTTAATCAGTCTTTTTAAGTTGCCATGAATCACTGTTAAGGGCGTTCGAAGTTCATGGGCGGCATCGCTTGAAAACCGAGAGGCTTGCTCAAAATTAAATCGGATGCCTTCAATCAAATCGTTGAAATAACGCACGAAGCTTGCAAACTCCATGTCGAACTCGTCTTCAGAAAGTAAAACGCCACCGCGCTTCAATTCAATTTGTTTGAACCTGAATCGCAAATTTTTCAAAGATCGCGTCACCCATGCTGTCAAAACCCAAGTGCACAAAGCAATGTACAAAAGCAACAGGGGCCACATCGAATTCAAGATGCTGTCTCTGGCATCCATCATGGCATTGAAGCGAGTTTCAAATGCTTTATCGTGCACCGCTGTCACAACATACTGATCTTGAAAACGAGTTCGAAACAAAACCCATTTAAAACCACTTACTTGAGTTGTGCTCAGTTCTACAGTTTCTTTGGCAGACGGCAAGTTCAACTTGCGCCATTGCACATCTTTCAACATGTCCAATTGTTCTGAACTGGACGAACTGCTGAGCCACACCAAAGATTTAAATTCGCTTAAGTCAGCAAAATATTTTTCAACATCCAACTTAATTTCTTGTTCACGTGTATTTGCAAGCGCTGGACTTGCCAGTTGCGACCCTTTGCTGGCCAGGACTTCCTGTTCCTTAGTTGTAGCGGCCAAATAGCTTGCAAAACTTGAATAAATCAATTCATGGATGGGTGTGTCAGAAGAAGCCCTGACATTGACGCGAGTGATGATTGTAAACAGAACAATCAACAGCGAAACAATGATGAAAAACTTCAGCCTAAAAGACCGCAGTAAGTACTGCATTTGATTTAGGCCTGTGCCTTAAACCGATAGCCCACGCCGCGAATGGTTTCAATGGGGAAGGCCACCGCAGAATCTGGCTTGGGATTGGTCAATTTTTTGCGCAGTCTTTGCACAGACACATCGACCACGTTGGTGCCTGGATCAAAGGCCACGTTCCAAACTTGCTTCAATATTTGCTCTCGAGAAAAGATCTGCCCGGGTGCCATCATCAAACACTCTAACAAGACATATTCACGTTGCGTGAGGGTGGCTTTTTCGCCTTGCCAAGTAGCTACGCGAGTAAAACGATCTAAAGACAAATCGCCTTGCACCAACATCATTTCTAATTTGCCGCGCTTGTTGTTAATCAAGGCCTTTACTCGAACAATAAGCTCTTCAATGTAAAAAGGCTTGGACAAATAATCGTCCGCGCCTTTTTCGAAACTCTTCAAACGGTCGGGCAAATCAACAGAGGCCGTTAGCATGATCACAGGGGTGTTCAAACTGTTGCGTCGTATTTCTTCCAGCACTTGAAACCCATCCATCAGCGGCAATGCCACGTCGAGCAAGATGGCATCAAAGTTCAGTTGCAGGGCAGTGCGCAAGCCCCTGAAGCCGTCTTTTTCGTGCTGGGTTTCAATGCCTAAAGCCTCGAAAGCCGATACCACCAAGTCTGCAATTTGTGCATCGTCTTCAATCAGGAGGATCTTCATCATTTGCTTGAACAGCCCCAAAACAGTGGCCTGGCCTTCACTTAAATTAAGGTATATTGGTTTTCAGCTCTGTTGAAAGCACAACAAAGCAGTTCACTTTGATCGCAATCTTACTTTTATTATCAATTCAGAACAGTTAAATTGACAAAAGATTCAAAGATGGCAAATTCAGAAAAAGCAACGCCACCCGCACAAGCCAGCGATCTGGCCGGTGCGTTTGAGCTTTTTGTCGAAGCCTCTCAAGCGCTAGAGCAGCAGTACGCTGCTTTAAGCCGCAAAGTCGAAGACCTTAGTGCCGACTTGTTTCAAGCCAACGAGCGCCTTAACGTGTTGCTCAACGCATTGCCCGCTGCTGTGGTGCTCATTGAAAACGACAAGATCAGCCATTTCAACCAAGCAGCAGAACAATTGGTGCCTGGACTGAAAACGGGAGAAGCATGGGCCACGCCCACATCCTGGAAGCCTGGCCATGGCCCCGACGAATTTCACCTGAACTCACCCACTGGCCTTCGCACCCTGCAGGCCCAGCGCGTACAAGAGGGCTTGCGCAGCGTGATTCAAATTCAAGACATTACGGCCAACTTGCGCACCTTAGAAGACAGCGAACGGGTAGACCGCTTGGCCGCCATGGGCAAAATGTCGGCGGGCATTGCGCACCAACTTAGAACCCCTTTGTCTACAGCGCTGCTGTATGCCTCGCACCTTTGCACCGAAGAACTCGAACTCCAAGACCGAGTGAATTTTGCAAAAAAGCTGCAAAACCAGCTGATTCATCTGGAAAAAATGGCCGGAGAAATGCTCCAGTTTGTGCGGGCCCGCCCCCACAAAACGCAAATCATTGCCCTAGACGAATTGGTGAGCGAAGCCTTGCAAACCCTAGAAGGCTTGTCGCAAGAAAAACACATTGAGCTGTCGGTCAGCTTGAAAGCAGACAACTGCATGGTCAGCGTAGAGCGTCCCTCCGTGGTGTCCGCCTTCATTGCTATTTTGGAAAACGCCATCCAGTGCTCCAGCCCCGGCCAAACCATTGTGGTTCAAACCCAAGCCGACCATTTGCGCGGCCAACTGAGCATCGAAGACAATGGCCCCGGCATCGCCGAAGACATGCTTTCAAGATTGTTTGAACCCTTTGCCACCAACCGTGTCACTGGCACTGGCCTAGGACTTGCAATTGCACAGAATGCCATTCGCAGCCACCGCGGTGAAATTACCGCGCAAAACAAACCCGAGGGCGGGGCGCTTTTTGTGGTGGCTTTGCCCAGCATGGCCAACCTTTAAACGCTACATTTGCTTACAAAGTCAACAACTGCCAACACATGAACCCGTTTCAAATCCTCCTAGTTGAAGATGACACCGACCTGCGGGAAGCCATCAGCGTCACGCTGCGCTTAGGCGGTGTAGACCACGTGGCCTTTGAGTGCGCCGAAGACGCGTTGCCCGCCATTGACCCCGAAGTAGAGCAAATGTTGGTCACCGACTTTCGCTTGCCCGGCATGAACGGTTTGCAGCTCTTGGCGCAAGCCCGAGAAAAGCACCCTCAGCTTCCCGTGGTGGTCATGACAGCTTACGCCGACACCCAATTGGCCGTGCAAGCTTTAAAAGGCGGTGCCCGCGATTTCCTGATCAAGCCTTTCATGCCCCAGCAATTGTTGGAGGTCATCGCACGCCATCACCCCAGTCCGCCTCCGGCAAAAACCGGCGCTGACGGGGAAATAATTGCCTCTGATCCGGCAATTCTTGCCGTTAAAAACCGTTGTGAACGCGTGGCAGGCACCGGTGCCACCGTGCTTTTAACGGGCGAATCGGGTGTGGGCAAAGATGTTTTTGCCAAGCAAATTCACCAACTTTCGGGTCGCAACAGCAAGCCGTATGTGGCCATCAATTGCGCCGCCATTCCAGACAACTTGCTGGAATCCACCCTGTTTGGCTATGAAAAAGGCGCCTTCACGGGTGCCACCAAGGCCCAGCCCGGCAAGTTTGAACAAGCCAACGGCGGCACCCTTTTCTTAGATGAAATTGGCGAAATGCCTCTTGAATTGCAAGCCAAACTGCTGCGAGTGTTGCAAGACCAAGTGGTAGAGCGCCTGGGTTCTATGCGCTCTGTAAATTGCGATGTGCGCATTGTGGCGGCCACCAACCAAGACCTGCAGCAGAGAGTGAAAGACGGCAAATTTAGGGAAGATTTGTACTTCCGTTTGGCCGTGTTTCCCATTCGCATTCCGCCACTGCGTGAGCGCCACCAAGACATCTTGCCATTAGCAGAGCACTTCTTGGCGCGCTATGGCCGCACCATGGGTCGCCAGGGCTTGAAACTCTCGGTGCAAAGCAAACAAGCCTTGCAAAGCTACCCCTGGCCCGGCAACGTGCGCGAATTGGAAAACGCCATGCAGCGCGCCCTGCTTTTAAGCGACGGCGATTTGATTGAACCCAACGACATAGAACTGCATGGCAGCGAGCCAAGTACGGCATCTAGCGCACCCATGGCCAATTTGAGCGCCGGTGGCACACCTCTTGCATACAGTTCAGACACAGAAAGCACAACTTTGGGCGCACAGGACATGGATTCCATCGAACGTGAGCACATTTTGAAAGTTTTAAAGCAAGTTGGTGGCAACCGTAAAGATGCCGTCACCGTTTTGGGACTGTCCGAAAGGGCCCTGCGCTACAAGCTCAAGGCCTACAAAGAAGCCGGTTTTCTTTTTGATTGAATTGAATTAAGATTAATAGCATGTCAAACATTAACCTCGAGTCCCTCACCAGCCAGATGAAAGTCATGGCCGATATGGCATCGGGTCAGTTAAATTCAACGGCCACTTTGCCTAAAGCAGGCGAGCCCGATTTTGAATCGGCTTTGAAAAAAGCCGTTTTGGCTGTCAACGAAACTCAAAATGTGGCGCAAGCCAAAGTGCAAAGTTTCTCCACCGGTCAAAGCAATATGACTTTGGAAGAAGTGATGGTCGACTTGCAAAAAGCCAACCTGTCCTTCCAAACCATGATTGCTGTGCGCAATCGTTTGGTGGATGCTTATAAAGAAGTGACCAACCTGCAGGTTTGAGTGCTTCGAATCAGTATTTAGATTCTTCCAGCTTCTTATCTTCTTCATGTGCCCAAGCTAAGACTTGGGCGATGGCTGCATAAAGTTCGGGTGGTACCCAGGCGTTTAGGTCTAGTTCCATTAAGAAGGCCACCAAGCTAGGTTCACTTCGTGTGGGAATGCCAAGCTCTTTAGCTCGATCCAAAATGGCCTGAGCAATTTCACCCTTGCCTTTACTCAGAACTCTTGGTGCTGGCGTGTTGGGCTTATAGCCAACAGCCACTGCTTGCAGAATTTCTTCGTGGCCCAAGTTAGACATTGGGTGATTCCTTGGGCAAATCATTGCTGGCAGTGCTGGCAGTGCTGGCAGAAGCTTCAGGCAATGATTCTATTTTTACATCGCTCACACCCTGCGCTTTTAATTCTTGCAAGAGCTCGGGTGTAAGTGCCGTCCAATTAACCTTTCCATTGCCATCTTGGGAGCCATGCGAAATGTGCAAGCTAATGTCTTGCCCCCATTGCGAACCCACAATGCGAAGCTGCCCAAGGTTGGGAAGCGTGATCTCCACTTTTAACATGGCGCCTTTTTCAAGTTGACCGGCTTGCTGCGGATTGTTACGCCAAGCATCTTCCCGAACGATGCGAAGAGGCACACCTGGCACTAATTCGGCCTGCAACACCATGCTGCCTTGCGTCAGC